>OOCP01000173.1_pt1 | contig 83506 bp, 73 predicted proteins | sample 1671511 | NCBI WGS metagenome assembly OOCP01 (sample SAMN06348164, study PRJEB24527) | human gut metagenome | biome: human gut; feature: ankylosing spondylitis patient; material: feces | host: Homo sapiens | place: China | collected 2015-10 | reverse complement strand
GGAACTGTATACAATTATGCCCTTTCAGGGCGCAAATTCAGATTGTCGTTTTTACGTAGGGCGTTGCCCTACGCTATGTAATTAAGCCCTTTCAGGGCACTCCGCAAAATTATCATTTAGCTCATTTCTGCACGGTTTTACTCCAATTCAACTACTGATTCGTATAAACCTGTGTTTGAATACTATAATATATCTGTTCCGTCCTTCTATCAGCGCACCGGCGTCAGCCCCATCTTCTTAGCCCGCTCCAGCATGAAAGCATGAGCAGCCTCATATTCGTTCGGAATCACTCCATCCAAGATAGCATCCTTTATAGCACTCTTCAAAACACCGACTTCACGACAAGGTTCCAAACCGAAAATCTCCATAATTTCTTCTCCACTCACGGGCGGCTGGAAGTTACGGACACGGTCTTTCTCCTCCAAATCCTTCAGTTTTTGTCGAACCAACTGGAAGTTATTCAGGAAACGCTGCTTACGTTCCATATTCTTGGAAGTAATATCCGCTTCACAGAGCATCATCAAGTCGTCAATATCATCTCCCGCTTCAAAGAGCAGACGGCGTACAGCCGAGTCTGTCACCACATCATCCGCGATAACAATCGGACGCATGTGCAGGCTAACCAGCTTCTGCACGTACTTCATCTTCTCATTCATCGGCAGTTTCATCTTGCGGAAGATATGCGGAATCATCTTTTCACCGATAAAATTATGATTATGGAACGTCCATCCCGCTTTCGGTTCCCAACGTTTCGTGGCAGGCTTGGCAATGTCATGCAGCAAAGCAGCCCAGCGTAACCAAAGGTTATCAGTCTTCTTGCTGATATTATCCAGCACTTCCAATGTGTGATAAAAATTATCCTTATGCGAACGTCCGTTCCGTGTTTCCACTCCCTGCAAGGCAGCAAATTCCGGGAAAATCAACGGCAGCAAACCGCTACGTTCCAAATCAATAAAACCTTTTGAGGGAATCGGAGAAAGAATAATCTTATTCAGTTCGTCCGCAATACGTTCACGGGAGATAATTTCAATCCGTTCCTTATTCCGACAAAGCGATTCGAAAGTATCATCGTCAATGTAAAAGCCCAGCTGCGTAGCAAAACGGATGCAACGCATCATGCGCAAAGGATCATCGCTGAAAGTGATATCCGGGTCAAGCGGAGTGCGGATTGTCTTTTCCTTCATATCCTCCATGCCTCCGAACGGGTCTACCAGTTCGCCGAAACGTGCTTTATTGAGACATACAGCAAGAGCATTGATCGTGAAATCACGACGGTTCTGATCGTCTTCCAGCGTACCGTCTTCAACAATCGGTTTGCGCGAATCCCGTTGATAAGACTCCTTACGCGCACCTACAAACTCTACTTCCGTACCTCTGTATTTTACTTGTGCTGTCCCGAAATTCTTGAAAACAGAGACATGAGCACCACGTCCCAACCGTTTTCCAAGAGCTTCTGCCATTGCAATTCCACTTCCTACAACTACTACATCTATATCTTTAGAGGGACGTTGCAGAAAAATATCACGAACGTAGCCACCTACCACATAACACTCCATGCCGAGCGCATCGGCTGTTTCGGCTATCTGTCCGAAGATGGGTTCGCTAAAATGCTGCTTCAATTCCTCTTGAGTCAACTCTATCATTCTTTTTAGTTATAAGTTTTGAGGGGACAAAATTACAAAAATAAGGGATATATTTGTATTTTTGCCGCTAATAAAGTGAATGAAGAACAGAACGATGAACAGTGAATGGCAAACGGACACTGCTTCTTCATGTAAATAATAGAACCAGTAAATAAAATTTGTGATGAAAAAACTGATTATCCTCTTTTGTGGTACGCTGGCATTAGCTGCCTGCGGAAATGGCCTTGAGAAAAAAGCCAATGAAAAACTGATGGTTGCCAAGGCTGCCTACGAACGTGGCGACTATGAAGAAGCTAAGTTACAAATTGACAGTATCAAGATTCTGTATCCCAAAGCGTTCGAAGCACGTAAGGCGGGACAGGCACTAATGCTTGATGTTGAAACAAAAGCACAGCAAAAAACGCTTGCTTATCTGGATAGCGCCTTTCAGGCAAAAACGAAAGAATTCAACGCCATCAAAGACAAATTCACACTAGAAAAAGATGCCGAATATCAACAAGTAGGCAACTACCTCTGGCCTACACAAACCATTGAGAAAAACATGCACCGTTCGTACCTCCGCTTCCAAGTGAACGAGCAAGGCATCATGAGTATGACCTCTATCTATTGCGGTGCCGGCAATATCCACCACAACAAAGTGAAAGTGATTGCTCCTGACGGCAGTTTTGCCGAAACTCCAAGCTCCAAAGACAGCTACGAAACGACCGATATGAACGAGAAAATAGAAAAAGCTGATTATAAACTGGGAGAAGACGGCAATGTAATCGAATTCCTACATCTCAATAAAGACAAAAATATCCGTGTGGAATATATGGGCGACCGTACCTATAAAACAACGATGAGTCCCACCGACCGACTAGCCGCAGCCAATGTTTATGAATTAGCGCAAATCCTCTCTGCGATGGAACAGATTAAAAAAGAACAAGAGGAAGTTAACCTGAAAATCGGATTTATCAATAAGAAAAAAGAACGGAAGGCACAGGAGGAAATTACCGATTAATAAAAAGGAAACTCCATTTGGCAAAAAGAAAACGATCTGTGCGGAAATGAGATAAATGATTTTTTTATTTTTAGACATAAGAACAAAAGAACATAAAGGCTGCGCTTTGAAAATTATTTTTGTTGCTTATTGAACTGCTATTTTATTTTTTGTTCTTTTGTTCTTCTGTCTGAATTATATTCACATTTAACTAAAAACCGTCAAAAGAGAAGCTATTTAGCAGAAAAAACCATCGGTCAACAATAAAACTGACGGGAATAGTCATTATCTCTGGAAAAATCTAACGAATGAGGGAAAATAATGATGGTGGCACTGGTGTTCAATGACTTATGAGGACTTTTGATGAAAGCCTCGCCGATACAAAAGTGCAAGGAAATGAAAGGTAATGAGGGCGGACGGTTTTCAAATCATTACCCAATAGAGAGGTAGGTTTATAGGTCGTTGGAGTTTATTTCTACTCTCTGCCACATTCTGCATAACAATGTACAACTCGCTGATAACTAATTTTGTAACCAAAAAGAATTGGATTATGCGAAGTACATTTAAGGTGCTGTTCTACGTGAACGGAAGCAAGGAGAAAAACGGTGTTGTCCCCATTATGGGACGAGTGACAATCAACGGTTCTGTGGCTCAATTCAGTTGCAAACTGACCATTGCAAAAACAATGTGGGATGCCAAAGGCAATCGAGCCAAAGGAAAGAGCAAAGAATCGAGAGACATCAATTTGGCTTTGGATAATATCAAGGCTCAAATCATCAAGCACTACCAACGCATTTCGGATAGAGAGGCGTTCGTAACTGCCGAAATGGTACGCAATGCCTATCAAGGCATAGGTACGGAGTATGAAACATTGCTCGGTGCATTTGATAAGGACAACGAGAGTTTCAAGAAGCGTATAGGCATTGACCGTACAGAGGGTTCCTATAAGGTGCGTGTAAGGTCACGAAATCATTTGGCGGCGTTCATCAAGAAATGCTGCAAGCGAAGCGATATTTCTATGCTTGAACTTACTCCCGACTTTATCAAGGAGTATGAAATCTATCTCGCTACCGATGCAGGACTACACAATGGTAGTGTATGGTCTCATTGTATGTGGCTGAAAACAATCGTGTCAAAGGCTCATTATAACGGACTGACACCAAGAAATCCATTTGCTCAGTATCGGGTAAATCAGAATATCAAGGAGCGACAATATCTTACCGAAGATGAAATCAAGGCGGTAATGATACACGAGTTTGCGGATAAGAAGTTGGCTTATATTCGAGACCTATTCGTGTTTGCGAGTTTCACAGCCTTATCATTCGTGGATATTAAGGAACTGACCACCGATGATATTGTAGAGATTAACGGTGAAAAGTGGATATTGTCGAAGCGACATAAGACAAAGGTCAATTTTCAAGTGAAGTTGTTGGATATTCCATTACAGATAATTAAGCGATATGAGAGATTTCAGGAGGACAAACTCGTATTCCCTAATCTTAACTATTGGAATATCTGTAAACCGTTGAAAAAGATGATAAAAGAGTGTGGAATCTCAAAGGACATTTCATTCCATTGTACTCGTCATGGATTTGCTACGCTTGCTCTCAGCAAGGGTGTTCCCATTGAGAGTGTAAGCCGAGTATTGGGGCATACGAACATTACCACGACACAGAAGTATGCCAAGATTACCACCGAGAAAATCGACAAGGATTTGACGATGTTCGGCAATAGGCTAAATCAATCATTCAGTGAAATCTCAATAGCAATGTAACTATGGAACGAGCAATAATAACAATCAGCGAAAACGGCAGTGTGAACATCCCAAGCGTCAATGTATGGATGTCTGAAATGGAATTGGTGGAGTTGTTCGGGGTGATAGCCCCGACACTCCGAGCCGCCATAAAAGCGACATACAAGAGTGGGACACTTTGCTCTGTAACTACTCAGCGATGCGATTTAACTACACCTAAAAGTTGGGCTACATACTACAACCTTGAAGTGGTTATTGCTCTTGCATTTAGGCTCAATACCTATGAGGCAAGCAGAGTAAGGCAAAAAGTGTTAGAGGGTTTGTATCAACGAAAAGAGGAAGTGCGTTGTTTCTATTGGCTACATTATTTATCAATTAATTAAAATACTTACAAACCTGACAATTTTTGTATGATGATTGTATATAGTATACTAAGTACAAATATGTGTGTCTGTGGTAAATCAGTCAGTACTTTTTTAGTGTGATTTTACTAAAAACAACGTTTGACATATAAAAAACTATGTAAAAAGTAACCTCATGCTAGATATTTTGCTTAACTTTGCGTGTTAATTTATAATCGAATAACTGCAGAAACAATGTTTAACAAAATCGAAATAGAGCGATTCAGGGGCATAAAGCATGCTTCTATAGAGGGCTTTAAGCAGATTAATCTTTTCTTCGGAAAGAATAATTGTGGAAAATCTTCGTTGTTGGAGTCGTTGTTTTTAGCCAGTGGGTTGTCAAATCCATTGCTACCTATCCATGTAAACTTTATGCGTGGTTATAGCAAAGCTCGTTTGAATGACCTTAAATTAGATTTTTATAATTTAGATTCAAGTCACCCAATTCATATCCGAATGGAGAATGAAGAAAAGCGTGATTTGAAAATAACACTTTTTGAACAGAATCAAAATAATGTATCTTTAAATGCTGACGATACAAATATCCTTTCAAATGTAGAAGAGGGTAAATATGGATTGAAATTTGACTTTAAAATCAATGACAAGCATTTTGAGTCACAGTTGCGTTTTGATTCTGCAAATTCAACGGATGCAACCCGCATTGTATCGAAACAATATATTGAATCACTAAGATGTACATATTTAAGCCCTAAGTATGATTTTAGTGCATCAATACAGGGACTCAAAAATATTCTTCAGAATAAAGACGAGCACTTTATTGTTGAAGGTCTTAAATTAATAGAACCTCGAGTTAGAGACTTTATCTTCACTGATAAAGAAATGCTTGTTGATGTGGGTTTGGCTAAACGTATTCCTGTTAATATGATGGGAGATGGTGCAAGAAAGATAGTTTCTCTTCTAACCGCTGTATATGATTGTAAGGATGGTGCTTTACTTATTGATGAGATTAGTAATGGCTTCCATTATTCCGTAATGTGCAATTTATGGAAAGTTCTTATAAATGCAGCCATTAGGAACAACACACAATTGTTTATAACAACTCATGATGTTGATTCTATCAAAGGATTACGTGATGCTGCTCTTGATACATATAGAGATATTGTTGCGACCTTTAAATTGTTGAAAACTAATAATGATGAATTAAAGGCATATCACTATTCTTTAGAAAGTCTAGACTATTCTATTAACCAAGAAATTGAAGTAAGGTAATATGACTAAGATTTTCATAGAAGCAAAGAGCAACAAGACTTCAGAGTACCATTTTCTCCAAGCTGTTATAAGCAAGTTCTTTCCTGCGATAGAAGTTGAATTTATATTTATGGATGGTATTGGTAATCTGTATAATGAAACAAACCTCAACCAAATAAAGTTAGCGCAAGAAACAGACGAACAGGTTATAGTCTTTGCGGATGCAGACACAGTTGCTAAAGGTTATGGATATGTTAAGAGAAAAAAGGAAATAGATAATGGAATAACAACTAATGCTGTAGCATTCCCTTACTTTATTTATCCAAATAATCAAGACGATGGAGATATCGAAATCCTTATGGAAGCAGCAGCTCGTAACGACTTGCATCCCGTATTCTTTGATTGCTTTAATGACTATGAGATATGTGTATCTAGTGTAAAAGATGAATCAGGGATTCCTAGATATAATGTACCTAGTCTGAAAAACAAATTGCATACTTATATGGCTGCGCAGAAATTGTCTCGGAAATATCGTGATAGATTAGGGAAAGGTGATTGGTTGTTTGAGAACAAGGATTATTGGGATTTAGATATTGCTGCATTAAAACCTTTAAAAGATTTTCTTGCAGCAAATCTTAAATAAGATATAGTATGATACCTCCTTTTGACCATAATTATGTACTTCCACCTTATGTTGGAGACAATCCAACTCAAAGGGCAGCGCAATCTCCGTATCACACGGACATTATGGATTTGTGTAAGCATTTCGGCACAACGCGTTCTAGAGTTGATATTCTGAAAGGCTTTATTCAATTTAGATTGGAGGCATACACACACGGAATATCTAATACGATACAATGGATTGATGGGAGTTTTGTTGAAGATAAACTGAAAAGAGAAAATGCCGAGCCCAATGATATTGATGTCGTAACCTTTGTCAATATGCCACAGCCTATTCAACAAGCAATATTAGTTGCTTTTCCTGATTTTGTGGATTGTACTATTTCTAAACAAAAATATCATGTAGATCATTATATAATAGACATCAGTTCACCTACTGCAGCTGTTAGAAATACTCAATACTGGCTTCAACTTTTTAGCCATAATCGTTATGGTGTTTGGAAAGGAATGCTTGAGATTCCATTATATAATGATAATACAGAGGACTTGAAGGCTTTGGACTTTTTAAATTCATTGAGCATATGAAAACATATTCGGAGTACATATGGCTAAAGCGCCAATTGGCAGAAATGCAAGAAGTTCTAAGTCAAAATATTGACAGTCCTCTAATGCGAGCTTCTTTAGAAAAACGTATTGCAAGTCTGCAATCTGAATTGGATTCAATAGGCTCTGTTGAATATTTTGATACATCCTTAAAATTATGGTTTGGAGGAGAGGCCGTATATGGTTCAATGGGTATATTCTCGGATTTTGCATCTAAAACATCCGTTATTTTATCCAATATGATAGCCACAAAATATACAGAAATTGTTAGCGGAAAACTTAGTCAATCAGAGCGTGGCAAAATCAAAGGCATTGGAAAAGGGAAAATGTATATTTCCAATATCCTTCATGGTTCTTTTGGCTATGAGATGGGTTGGGTTAGAAATAATTTATTTTCAGAACAAGATGCATCACAAGCAATCGAAGAAGTTATTAGTTTAATAGACATTGCTGCTAAAGATGAAGAGCGTTTAGAGGATATTTTACAGAGTGAATCTCCTAGAACTATAACATATCTAAGGAATTTTTATAAAACCGTTTCCGAAACAAGCAATATATTGAAAATGGAATCGGGTATGAACCATACGGAGTTATCTAAAACAGAATTACAAACAGGATATAGTCGTGTCAAACAGTCAAATATTACAGAAACATATCTGACAATGGAAGCTCGTTTATCTGGCATTTTTACAGATTCTGGCACATTTGAATTTATAGACGATCAAGGTCATAGAAAAACAGGTAACACCACAGAAGATTTAGATGATGAACAATTAACTGAATATGCCCGTCTTTATACCAATCAAATGTGTAAATTGATAATGAAAGAGTATAGAGAGACACCAAGCCATGGTAAGCCTAAAGCGCCAACTTATGAATTGCTCCAAATTCAAGATATTAACAACTAACCCTAATACAACAATAGCCTGCGGGATTGCAGGCTATTGTTGTGTTTATATACTTTGCTCTATGATTCTAATTTCTGCATCAGTAAGACCATATATCTTATATACAAGATGATTTATAGAGGCTTCTAAACTATCGGTATTTGCTGTTAACGACTTGCTTTTCGCCTCAATGATTTGATTTACTAAATCTTGTATCTGTTTTTTTAGGTCAACTGATGTATCCTTAATAGGTATGTCATTCAATGGTTTCGCATATAATTCGTAAATATCCCCCTTCTTTTTACCCATCAAATTAAGCCAATACAAAACCAATTTTGAATTTAATAGCCCCAATATGTATTTAACGTTCTCGGAGTTGAACGGTATTATATATGCCACATCTTTTGAAGCGAAAAAGGCTTCGTTAGAATATGAGAAAATATTACTAGACGACCTGTATGGCGCTATAATCTTTTCTGCGGTAAAGTACTCTTCTTTTTTAGGAGTGAATAATACGAAATAATTACCATTTCTAAACCATTTCATTACAACGCTTGCCGCAATTTCATTTTTCAGAAAGTTCTCTTTAAGACCTACAATTAATGACTTGAATTTTTCAAAATGCTGCATAAGAGGTTCTGGGAGTTTAATTGGTACTCCTGAGTCCTTGACATATATGAGCTTCTTGTTTGTATTATGTGGAGTGTAATATTTATTTATATCAGAGTTTTTATAGAAATCTTTTAAATAAAGTTTGCTTTCAAAATCAAGTTTAAGATTTATGATTTCTTCTTCAGTTAGAACGTAGATTCCATCACCCTTTTTAGCAAAAGGTAAATCATACTCTCTCAGATGCTTATTGCTAACAGTATCAGAAAGTGTTACAACACCCATTGTGACAAATGCATAGTGCGATAATGGTAAATTCCCTTTTCTTATCTTGTCAATAATGTTTAATGAAGAAGCATTCTGTCCTGTAAGTACAATTTGTTTATCCATTCCTGAAAACAATTGCTCTTGTGGAACTTTGTAATAGATTGCATCGTTGTGCTCTTGGTAGAATATTCTAGCGAGTTCCTCATTTGATTTATATCCTTTTGAAACTATTTCAATAATATTGGCATCTTGCGAGTAATGCCCTTTTCTTATCATTGTAATAGCATTGTGTTGTCCCATGGCAGATTCAAATAATTTTATTTCACCAAAATCCACTATTCGTTCAACAGTGTTACTTGCCATGTGTTTTCTTAATTTACTTCCACCTGTTGCGGTATAGTAATAATTGGTTGTAATAAGGCAAATTATAGCCTTTTCGCATAGCATATCTAATCCCTGATGGAAAAAATAATAAAAATAATCCATCCATCTTTCTGCATATTTAGCGCCCAATGGCGAAGATAAAACGGCATGAAATATGTCTTCATTGCCTTTTGAACCAATATACGGTGGATTACCAATCACAATATCAAATCCCTCCTTGTCGTCTCGGTTGAATACATCACTAAACCAAGTGTGCCATAGGAAGAATTTATTGTTCTCGGCAAGGTTGATATCTTTGAGTTTGGCAAGAATAGTTGGGTCGTATGCTTGTGCCTCCAACTGCTTGTTGATAGTGTAGGAAATCTCTTGTTGCAACTTCACTTTTCTATCGTGGTCGCTACAAGAGTAGTACGAAGATAGCAGATGTGAAACAGTCTTCTGTAAACGGTTCTTCTCATCATCAAAGAGTGATATTTCTCCTTTGTCTTTCTTATATTCCTTTTCGTAAGTGAGTTTACTTAAATCCACGCCCATAAAACTCTCGACAAGCGAGTTGCCCTGCATAATCTTATAGTCAAGGTTAGGCAATGGCGATGGAGTCTCCTCATCTACCACAATAGAGAGCCAAAAACGCAAACGAGCAATATCAACGGCTCCTTTCTCAATATCCACACCATAGATATTGTTCTGGATAATGCTCTTTTTGATTTCTGCTCGGTCGTAATGTTTCCCGCTCAATACCTCACGACAATGCAAAAGTTCATTGAGCAAGCCCATAGGGAATGCTCCCGAACCGATGGCTGGGTCGCAAATCTTAACCTCTTCAAGTGCTGCGAGCAATTTAGGTTTCTTGTTCTCTGGAATATCCGCTACACCCTCTTCGGGAGAAAGCACAAATTGACGAACTTTATCCTTTGCAACGCTTGTATTGGTTTCGAGGTAGGCAATGAGAGATTCCTGGCACATATAGCGTACAATCTCTTTTGGAGTGTAGAATGCGCCTTTATCCTTGTTATCTTCTAGTAGGTTCTCAAAGATTTTGCCCAACATTTCGGGATCGACACCCACTTCGGCATCGTTAGGGTCGTTCTCGTCAATGGTGAAATTATACTCACTGAAGAATTGGAACAGGCGTTTGAAGTAGTCGGCGGGGAAACGACTCTCTGGTTCATCTTCTGCATCACGTTCAAACAAACCACCATTAAGGTATGGAATATCTTTCCACTCGGCAAGCAAAGACTTATCCCAGCCGTAATCAGCAAACAGTGCTTCACGTTCCGCAGGTTTAGTATTCAATATACCGAAGAACAAAGGCTCAAGCACTGAGTCTAGATAATCATTCTTATATGCTGAGTTCTCAAACATATTCTGCATATAGTTTAGGTCGCCACACATCCAACCTTTGCGTTGCAAGAAGTGTAGGAATGTGATTCGTCCCATCATCTTTTTAACATAGTCACGAATTTTCTTTTCGTTGTGGTCAAATGCCTGCATCAATGCAGCGTTAGGCTCACCTAGTACCTTTTCTTCCCATTTGCTGCCAACCTTGACAAATCGCTTACCTGTAACATACTGAATAAAGTCGGCATATTGTTCACGGTATTTATCGAAGAACTCATCAGAGAGGGCTTCAACAGAGAAAGCCGTCTTCAAGTTCTCAAATGATACACCTTTTTTCTTCAAGAAATTGAAACGCTCAATTGGTGTTCGGTATAGTAAATCATCACTACCGAAAACATAGGTATATCGCTTAGGCGAAGTCGCCTCACCTTTAATATCACAAATGAATGACAAACGCCAATGGTCGCCACTGTCGAACACTACCAATGCTGCATCAAATTCACCCCAAGTTGGATTGATAAATGACTTTACAAGATTGCGAAGTCCGACACGCTTGTTAGCAACAGAGCCTTGACGGATATTGTAATGGAACAAACCGATACGATAACTATCAGTGGTATCGATGTTACCCAAATAGTAACCATCATCAGAGGTGTTTTCTATAATTCTTTCGGGAGTGCTCTTTAACTCTGTTGCATTGAAGAAATGCTGTAAGAAACTATACCACTGTGCCAAGTTGAATGATGATTGGAACAGGCTTCTCAAACTATCGTGTGTATATACGGTTGCCATAGTAATATTGGGTTATAGTGAGTGGCTTATTTGAAACTCTCTGAAATAATAATTTGTGGATTGGAAATATCTTGGGCGTCGTGACGTTGCTCCTTGTTCATCGTCTGATATTCTCCTAATAATTCCGAGATTTTGTTTTGTAGGCTATATTCGTCCTGCTTCATCTTTGCACGGTCGTTCTTATACTCTCGTGACATGGCTTTCAAGTAGCGAGGAAGTTGGGCATAGATACCCTCATTGATATATCCCATCAGTACATCGCATTGCGATTTCAGTTCGCTGTCGGTTGTTATCTGCTTGATGGTACGCAAGAACTTGTTGGCTTCAAGTGAAGTCTTGTCAAGGTCGGTACGATTGATAGATGATGTGTCGGCCGCCTCTACATACTCGGTGGTATATTGAGCCAACGCACTATTTACGTGCTTGTAGTGTTGTTCCTCATTTTCGAAAGGTACAGGCAGTTCCACAGGTTTTGCTTTGAGGTATCTTACCGCTTCGAGGAAGTCGATAATTTCAACACCTGTTGGAGTAGCCAAGTAGAACTCGGTCTTTACATTTGAGGAAACAAAAATTACTGATTTACCGCTATGCTTACCTGTTTCACGCATTACTCGACTCTTCATTGGCAGAGCCTTAATTTTGTGATATAGTTTGCGGTCGCTGTTGTAGAGTTCACGCACCTCACGCAATAGAGCTATCTTCTTGTCGATACTGTCTTTTACATTGTTGTCGAACATCTGGAACTCCTTAACAATCTCCTCCTTGGAGTAGATTTGAGCATCTTCGCCAAATGCAGAGTGGAAGCCTTGCAGCTTGACAAGGGCATTCTTGTATAACTGAATTTCCTTATCACCTTGTTGTGACGGGTAGAACATATAGTTGTAGATGTTCGGAGCGACCGAACCGATACGGTTTACACGACCGATACGCTGCATCAAGCGAGTGGCGTTCCAAGGGGAATCGTAATTGACAATAACATTGGAACGATGCAAGTTCACACCTTCGGCCAATACATCAGAGGTAATAATGATGTTATACCTCATTGAGTCGCTTTCAAAATTGGCATCGAAGTTCTCTTTTATGGTTTGTCCCAAGCGGTTGCGGTTTGCAGCCGTTACCATCAATACATCTGTACGGCCAATTTCTTGTGTCAATCTGTCGTATAGGTAATTCAGAGTATCTACACTTTCGGAGAACAATACGAGTTTGCCCGATGGATTGATAGTTGTATCAAAGAATACATCGGTAAGATTCTCGCGGAACTTATCAAACTTTGGATCATCATTTTCTTTTGCCCAATCAGCATTGAGTTGTTCCAAAATCTCACGGTCGTGGTGGAGCATTTCAAGGAAATCGGAAGTAAATGCATCAGCAGAGAAAAGTATATCTTCGGCTGCATATCCTTTTGTAATGGCATACTCGATGATTTCATCAAGTTCCATATTCTTTGCTTGCAGGTCTTTGACCTTCAAGTCTGGAGCGATGATAACCTTGTCCTCATCAAACATCTTAATCATATCTGTTGTGATACGAAGAAGTGTGCGAAGCGACTTTTTGAAGGCATAGAAACTGCTCTCCAAACGCTTCACCATATGCACACGATAGATGGCTGCCAATGTCTGACCGATATGTACAGCGTTCTTATACTTACTGCGATATTCGGGTTTCAGGAACTCAACGGCACGATAACGGGCATAAGTCAATCCCTTGCCCTCAGGATTCTCATCTGTTTTGCCATCAGTCAATTGTTTCAGTGTCTCATAGAAACGATTACTTGTATCGGAGTCCATTACATACTCCAATTCGTTCGGTGGCAGGATATTGGGGAAAATGATGCCCTGCGACTTGATGTCCGCTTTGTAATCGGGATCGTTGAGAATATTATTACGTGTACGACGTACTGTTACCTTGTCAATAACTTTACTGCGTATCTGCTCATAGATTTTATCCACTTCGGCAGTAACATCACGCTGATCACGCTCACGCATCAATCGTTTATAATCCAAGATGTGCTCAGAGAAGAAACCTTTGAGGTTAGGAACACCGTCAATAGTACAGCTTTGGCTATTCTGAAACAATAGCAACTGGTTCTGCAAATCATCTGGGCGGTTGTTGAGCGGTGTTGCAGAGAGCAACATCACCTTCTTTTGCGAACTCTTCAGTAGGCCCATATTCATACAAGGCGACTTGCATATTTTCTGCAACTCGTCATATTTACCCGAACTGTCGCTACGGAATCCGTGTGCTTCATCGACAATAATCAGGTCGAACTCTTCTTTATCTTTATAGTTATCTTTGCCTTCAAGAACCTTTGACAAACTGCCATTGGTGATAAATTGTGCTTTCTTGTAGATGCCAAACAACTTGAATGTATTTCGCCAGTTATCTTCCAGAGCAGGAGGATATACAACAAGGATATTGGTGTTCTTTCCGTTTGCCTCTACGAATCGTTTGGCTATCATTGTAGCAATCATCGTCTTTCCAAGACCTACAACATCGGCAAGGAATAAACCATTATGTTGCATCAGCATTTGGTAGCCTTGAATAACTGCATCTTTCTGATATTTCAAATCTTTGACACCATCAGGCAACTGACTGGAGAAATCATCTTCCACTTGGTCGCCAAAAGTATCGATAAGCACTTTGATGTATAGTTCGTATGGCGTAGGTTGATAACCTAAGTATGTTTTCTTCTTGTACTCTTCAATGTCTTCTGCGGTCAAAGGAATAGCTTCGTTCCATAATGCCCAGAACTCATCGGAGCAATACTTTACATCGTCATAGTCTTTCATTGCCACATTGAGTTCGTATTGTGGAGGTTGCTTGATTCCTAAACCTGAATCTGAGATATTGGAAGAACCCATTATCACCCAACCATCACTATGCTCACTATGGTTTTGTGGCAAGCACAAATAGAACTTTGCGTGCAAGTTCTTTGTTGCATGGATACGCATCTGCAAGCGTCCTGAGACAAGGTCTTCACACATCTGCAAGATCCCTTCTTCAACTTCGGGAGAGTATTGGGCATTTACAATGTCTTCCTTGAAACCATTGTGGTAGATTTCTTTTGCCTTGTCTTCATCGGCAAGCATCAAAAGTGCCTTGTTGTGCTTACGGAAAATATCATCGATGTTGATACCGACCAAGATTTTAATCTCGGATATGTCGCCTAACTCTTTACGCAACTTGAAATAACCAGATGAACGGAAGAAACCCACGACTGCCAAGAAGCGGTCGAATGTTGCCATTCCCGATGCAATACCTTTCAACTTGTCGAAAAGCGTATTGCCAAGTCCATTATTGAAAAACTTTGTACTCATAATTCTACGCAATACAAAGCCCCTCCTATACAAAAGAGAATACCTCATTATTGGGTTTCTCTTGATAAGAGACGCTTTCTTTTATGCAAAATTACACAAAATTACGCAAACGGAACTGTTTTGAAAGGAATAAAAAGGCTGAGTGCCATATAATTATAAGTGATTGTTTAGCAAACTAAAGAGAGTGAAACAAAAATCAGACTGATAATCAGCCCGTTCCATTTATTATAGTATCTCTTATCAAGAGAACCTTAATTTTGCTAAACATCTTCACTTCCTACAAATCCTTTAATATCTGAGCGTTCGCTCTATCTACTACGGCATTATCCAATGATGCCAGATAGATTTGTGTTGTCATTTCCGAATCGTGTCCCATTCCCTCACTGATAACCGAAATCGGTATGTTCTTACTCTTAGCAATGCTTGCCCACGAATGACGAGCAACATACAGGGTTATGGGAATGGATAGCCCTACCATCTTTGCAATTTCTTTCAACGACTTATTGGTACGATAAAGCACATTCTTGTATTGGTTACGGTTATCGTATGGATATTGGAGAATAGGCAATAGATACGGGCTATAATAATCTGTGATGTACTTATCCACTATCTCTTGCATACATTTCTCCCAACGGATAAAAAGTTGCTGCCCGGTTTTGCGTCTGCGGTACGAGAGTATGCCATTCGATAGGTCTTTCTTCTTGAGGTATGCCATATCAATAAAAGACATTCCACGAGTGTAGAATGAGAAGAGAAACATATCACGAGCAAAGTCCAACGATGGTTGCAATGACAAATCAAGGTTCTTAATCTGCTTGATAGCCTTTAATGAAATAGCTCGCTTAATGGTCTTATCTATACCCGTATAGACGTGCTTGAACGGGTTTCGATTGGTGGTCAAATCCTTTTCAACTGCACGGTTATAGACTGCTCGGAGGATTCGCATATAGAACGAAGTACTGTTCTTTGTCAGTCCTCGATTGCGTAAATAAGCCTCATACATCAGCATTAAATCCGAGTCGATATCCTCCAATAGCACATCCTTATCCTCTCTAAACTGCATAAAACTTTTGAGTGTACAACGATAGGTTTCTGATGTTCGTTGCTTGCCCATCTGTTGCAGTTGAGTAATAACACCCTGCATAAAGTTGAATAACGAATGCTCATTGCTTTGTTTCTGGAATGTAGAAACAACATCATCGGCTGTGTATTTTACTCGCTTATTCTCTAATTGCTTGATGATGTTTTGTAGTCGCTTAATATCCCAATCTAAACGCTCCTCAATGGATTGCAGATAGTTTTGTCGGCTATTATTGATTGAGATTATTGCATTGTTATCCTTATTCCACTCGTGCATATAGAGTCGGTAATCCGTCTTTAACTGACGGATTACACGATTCTGAATGATTTGATAATAGATTGTTCCCTCTTTATTCTCATTTGTTGAGGGTCGAAACTTTACCTTGATACTTGCCATAGGCTCACGGTTTTGATTTCTTGTTTGGATTATCCTTTGGCTGTTGCTTATCCTTTATGGACTTGGCTTTGCTCTCTTGCTCCTTTGCTGCTTGTTCTTTCAAGCGTGCTTGCTCGGCAAGGGCGGCTTGTTTGCGAACAGCCTCTTCGTAAGTCTCCACATCCTCGCGCATCTGCTCAATCTTTTGGGCATCTCTGTTGAGTTCAAATATGTCCTCCAAAGTGGCTATCTGCTCTGCTGATGCATCGCCCTTCATCTTGATGTAGCGATATTTGAGATCATTATCAAAACGGTTTTGGTTAGGCTTCTCAGATATTATTATCCAAGTAAATAACCCCAAAATCAACATTGTTTCTATCACAATAGTCCAAAAGACAAATGGCGTTTCAAAGCCTATTCTATGGTGCTTGAAATTATGCACACCTTCCTCAATGGTTTCTTTGAGTTTTTGAACTAATGTCTTGGTTTCTTCCACTGATTCTTGGAGTTTTCCCGATGATTGTGAGTTGCCGATGACAGCTCTTACATCTTTTACTCTGCGATGTATCATTTCTACATCACCAGACATAATGGCGACAACCTTTTTTAAGTCACTATCAGCCTGTTCTCGATGTTTGTTACTACTCTCGATCAACTCCTTAATTGGTGTCAAATCTACATTGGTATTTACTGTTTGTTCTGTGCGTTGGTTCTTGCTGATGGTCAGCAACTCCTCCAACATTGCGATAATGATTGAATTATTTTCTTGCATACTGGTTTTGTTTTAATGGTTAATGATTAGAGTTTGAATCCTCTTGTTTTCTTTTTCTTTTTCTTCTGCTTCTGTTGCATCTGGCGACGGAACTCTGCTTCTTCCTGGCTATCTACATCTGCCGAAGATGTGAAGTCCAACAAGCCTAATGAACCGCTGATAAGCTCCAATTCTTTGTTCTCAAATTGGCTTAATTGCATATCGTATGGCTCATATTGTCGCTGATATTCCGCTTGATTATAACCATTAAGAGCCTTATCAATCTTGGAATAACTGAAACTGCGGTCTATCTTCGAGCCGTTGAAGTGGTAGCTATTCTTGGTAAAGACGATACCCTGCACCTCATTGGTGTTGCCCTTATACTTGAAGCGAACATCAATGCCTTCGGCTTTCAATCGTTTCAGCAGTGTAGTCCAATCAGAACATCGTGCAACCTCCCGTTTGAGAACTTGGTATATCTCGTAACGGCTTTTGTCAGGCTCTTTCAGTCGGTGCGTTTTTACCTGTTCCTTACCATTTGCGAAGTACAGTCCGTATTTGCGTGTCAGCTCTTTGCAGATGCGTTCACTACGGTAACGGTCGTTTCTGTCGCTAATGGTTTTGCCATTATTATCCACCCGATTAAAAGCAATATGCACGTGCGGATGCTCCTTATCATAATGCCTTCCGATGATATATTGTGTATCACGAATGCCCATCTTCTCCATATATTCTCGGCTTATCTGTATCATAAGTTCGTCAGTTAAGCGTGGCAAATCCTGCTTTGAGAAGCTGAGTGAGATATGTCCGATGAACTTATCCACTCTTGGATTAAGCCTTGATTGGGCAATGAAACTTCGGGCTATCGTGCCGTTGTCATTAAACAGCACACCTTGACAATCTATGAGTGTAGCCTGTTTCTTCTTGTCGAGGATATAATCAACAATTCCTCTGGCTCCAGAGCCTTTCACTATCTTGGCCATCATAGGCTGATGTGGTCTATAATGTTTTCCAATGAGAGCAGCAGATGTTGGCATTGCCCGTAGTGCAGCCTTACGCCTTCCCGATGCGCTTTTCGGGTAAGCTGATTGAGATTGTTTGCCATTCCGCATAGTTTGCGAATGTAGTCCGCTTGCTCGGTAGTAAGGCGTGCCCTGATATGGCAATCACGGATAGCCATTCTTACAATCTCGCTTGCCGAAACTCCTGCGTTCTTGGCTTTCAGTTTCATCACGTAATACTCTTCGGTAGCCATCTTTACCGTTATACGGTACTTGCGTTTCTCGGACAACTTTTTCGTGGGTCGTCCTCCCTTATTGGGTGTCTTGTTATTGATACTTTGTTTCATTCGATTTCTGATTTTGAAAATGATACATACATTGTTTACTTGATAGACCAACGGGATGTCCTCTTCTGCGACCTTCGGGAGTGGAAGCAAGTGGTTTTGGTCTGCCCAAAACATAAACTTGCTTCCCCACTAACCGAAGGTCAATCAATTTTGAGTGCCTCAAAATGAAATACCGTTGGAATAGTTCTTAATTTGATTGGATTAAAAGGTTACATTCCTTTCCAATGCTCAAAATCTTCTGAATAGAGTTCGATATGGTGGCGAACGATGTTCTCCAATAATCCCGACATACTCATTCTATCCTCGCCGATTTTGCAGGCGAACTTGTCAAGCATCTTGCGTAACTTACCGCTGATGAATACAGGCTTTCGGTCTTCAATCTTGTAAGGTCGCATAAAGGTGTTGCGATACTCTTCCAATGAAAGTTTGCGTTGCTTGCTGCTCACTCTTCGTTGAATGGGTTGAGTCGGTGGCTGTTCCTCTACCACATTGGTCGGTGGATTTTCATCAACATCCTCTGTAACGGAATATGCTACTTCCGTTTGGGCTTGTTCCGCTACTGATGGTAGAGGCTCTGGTAGAATGTCGTCAATGGATGATTCTAAGGAATCCTCTGTTTGCAATTCCTCTGCATTATAGGCTTTACCAGTACCACTTTTGTAAAATGACCTTTCAGCCATCTTTTCAATAACTTCCTGACATTGTTCTTGTGTCAGTTCAACTAATTTTCTTTTCATTTTCTTATTTCTTTTGAAAGGTTACACATTGGTCTTTGTGCACAATTATGACCGATTATCTGCTGCAAAGAAAATGTGCATACAATTCTGCCACAACTAATTAGGTTTATGTAGGCAATTATGAATTGTATTGCTTTTCAGAGTGATTTATAAGCAGTGCCAACTGCATAATTCTTCCCAAGTTGAACGGGTAATAAGGGATTTGGGTAAAATGCTTAATTGAAGAAATTAAGGTCTTAAATACGATAGCGGATAGACGGACTGCCGAAGTGTCGGGAGTTGGTCTATCCGCTATACTGCTATCATAGAATCAGCAACTATCCGTTTCGGCTGTTCGAAGCAGAAGTTTGACAGACGGATAGGCATCGGTCTGACAAACGACAATGCTACGGACAAGATCCGAGACGGATAATCGCTTGGGGATATTCTTAATATAATATTGGTTACAATGTGATGTATGCTTAAAAATATATCATCATATACACCTAAAAGTGCCACGAACTGTGCCACATACTGCAACAGCCTCACCATATGATTGAGGTGTGATAACTTATCTATTACTTCGCACCTACAAAACGAAATTGCATATAAGGAAAGAGCCTATTTCGATGACTGATTATCGTGTCTATGATGAAAGGATATGACAAGCAATGACACCTGTTGTTAGAGCCATTGAAGTACGAAAAACTCTTTCTTATTTAGCAGTGCGAACAAGAAAAACAAGTGAAATAATATAAAACAAAAGCGTATGGAATTAATCATTTTTGAGCGAAAAGCATTCGAGGAATTTGCCACGAAGATTGAGCAGTTCATTCTGCGAGTATCAAACTCACCCGTTGTAAAGGGTGGTAGGAAAAAGACAAACAATTGGCTCGACCATCAGGATGTTTGTCAGCGATTGAAGATAAGCAAGCGTACATTGCAGACCTTGCGTGATAACGGAACGCTTGCCTATACTAAAATTGGCAATCGTACATATTATCTACCCGAAGATGTGGATAGCATCATCACTAAGGTAGAGGACAGACGAAAAGAAGCCAAGTGGAAAGGGAGAGAAATCTAACCAATGTATAACAATAAAACCATTTGAACGATGTATCAAGCAATGCGAACCAAAGACGATGCGTGGATGCAGTTCATTCACGAGAGTATCGATCAACTATCGGAAATTCTCGATAGTATGCCGAAAGACGGAACATCCTTACAAAACGATGATGAGTATCTATGCGACAAGGAGGTTGCATATATGCTTAAAGTCAGCCGAAGAACATTGAGCGAGTACCGAAGCAATGGCACATTGCCATACTATGTACTCGGTGGCAAAGTCCTGTACAAACGAAGTGAGATTGAGCAAGCGTTGAAACGGGAGTACAACGGCAAGCACTTGATGAATGGCAGCGGATAAACCCGTCTATATTTTTGGAGGGAGTGAAATTTACCGCTTGCCCTATATTCATCTGCTACAAAATAATAGTGCCCCTATGGATAGAAACAAGAACAGCATACAAATGGGTTATCAATGTAAGAACCCGTTTGTATGCTGTCTGTTTATCTTTATCTACATTTTCGTCAGTCGTTCATTTCCGTTGCCGTCTGCATTTCTGAGTACAGACATTGAAAGGGGAAAGGTTTTCGGGCTGAATACTCTCCATAGGAGGAAGATTCCGCCCGAAACGGCTTGCCGCCTGACCTTTCAACTTTCAAGGGCTATTGTACTACCTTCGCAGACGAGCAAAGGAAAGGGGCGAATGACGGAATCGGGAAACTCATATATAGCAGATTGATAATAGACCAATTTCAAATATTACCCTACAATAATGAAAAATGCACCGTCCTTTTGCTCGTTCACAAAAAAGTTGTACCTTTGTTCCAAGATGAGTTGTACATCAATGCAAATCACGCAAGTATGTAGAAATCAGAACAGTTGCCAACTCATTACCTCGTTCTCAAGCATTCCGCGTAAACATTTTATTCTTAGCGGATTATAAGATTATTCCAAAAATAGTTGTTATTTTTCATAAACGACAACTATTCCCGTCAAATGTATAATAAGCCTCTTTATTCTCTGCGCGGAAGAAAAGGCGTTTCCTGGTATGGAGAAAAGGCGTAGTCTGCCATCATAAAACGGCGTAGCCTGGTAAGCAAAAACGGCGTATCCTCCACATCCTTATTTTACCCTTCTATTCAATTGATTATTAGCCTTTTCCCGTTTTGATTTTCCAACCCGTTTTCCGGTTGTCTTCTTTTTACCGGCTGCGGACTTTGTCTTTCCGACGAAAGGATTGTTATTTTTTTTGATTGGCATAGACAACACTTATATAAACAGTACTTATATCTGATTCTTGTTCTCTTATTCTCCTTCGTAATATTCGCCCAAAAACCAGCGAGCCACAAAATCCCAGTTTTCCTGCAATAGTTCCTTTCCATTCTCAAATGGGAACTGTGCTTCTGGCAACAGTTCATGTTCCATTCCATATTTCAACAAATCAAACGGGCACAAACCTTCTTCACAAAACAACTCGTATGCTTCCTCTTCTGCCAGTTCAGCATTGTAGAGCGGGTTGCGTTTGTCCGCAAAATATGGGGCCACATCAGGACCGATCAACAGACCTTTCGGATTGGCGAAAACCACGAAGTTATCAAATTCTCTTAAATCAGGCAATAGAGAATCTTCTTCATCCTCCCACTTCAATGATTGCACAAAGAAAAATTTCAGCGCATCGTAAGAGTCAAAGTACAAAAGCGGTTCACCTTTACTTGCTTCAAGGAAACGCTCAACGTTGGCAGGCATTTTTTCTCCCGGCAAAGCTATCGGCAGAGGCATTCTCTTCTTTTGCATCAATTCCGTTTCCAGCAACCAATCCGTCGCAAGGTAATCACTGATAGGAGCCAATTCGAACGCAGCATCCAAACGGTTGTATAATACATCTGCAAACTCCAGCAAATCTGCATCCATCGGATTCTCCACTCCGTCAAAATCATCACCGACCGGTGAATTGATTGCCCACAAAAGGAAAACAACATCTTCACGGTTGATTTCGTCCTGCAGATATTCGTCCGTCAACGTGTAGAAAGGCAGGTAACGTCCGTAGTTTTCCTGATGCCAGTGGATAAATTGACGCCAGTTTCCTCCGTCTGCCACGCAATCTTCCAAGTATAAGGCACACGTCAGAGCCACTTGCTTCTGGTCTTCTTCCATCTCTTTCCCACCATATATATACGATTCGGCCACCAATGGCAATAGCTGATTAGCGAAATCCAGATACCATTTATCCGTATTCACTACCTTTGCACGACCGTGAGCGTCCAGCCATGCCTGCATATAAATTTTCTGTTGTTTCATACTACAAACGTTTCAAAGCCAGTTTGATAACCTTTTCTACCGGAGCATCCGGTTCTTCCTTCAAGATAGCCAACACCACCTTTTGCGAAGGCGCGGCAGCAAAACCGAGCATTGTTAATGCAGACACCGCCTCTTCCTGCACTTCCGCATTGGCAGGTTGCAGCAACAGACCTGCGGAAGCACCTCCGCCGGCAGACCCACTCATCGTTTTTATCTTATCTTTCAGGTCGACAATCACCCGTTGCGCAGTCTTCAGCCCGATACCTTTCACCGTTTTCAGCATATTCGCGTTTTCGGTGCTGATTACGTTCACCAGTTCGGCAGGTGAGAGCGCCGAGAGAATCATACGTGCCGTGTTCCCCCCGATTCCGGAGACAGAAATCAATAATAGAAAAATCTCCCGCTCCTGCTTCTCGGCAAATCCGTAAAGCACATACGCGTCTTCCCGAATCGCCTCGTGAATATATAGCTTACAGTTTTTCTTTCCCTGAATAGCCGAATAGGTATTCAAGGATATATTGGCGGCATATCCCACCCCGTTACAGTCAATCACTGCGGTTGCCGGACTTAGTTCGGCAAGTTCGCCTCTAATATATTCTATCATAACAGGGACAAAGATAAAACAATTTCACCACAGAATTCTAAGACCTATGCAAATAATAGGCCTATAAAAAACAGTTAAAGAAGTTAAACGGGCTATTTCAGTCCGTTTACTTTTTGTAAGTCATTAACTCCACAAAGGGTGTTCCCCTTTTGACCACAGCAAACATTCTTCCTACTAGTTTAAACTTGACTGCATTTAGCACTACTCCATAAGCTTTCCCTTCCTTCCTTTTCCTTTCATAATACTCTTTCATTTCCTTATCCCATACAATCGCTGAATTAGCAGCTTGTGAAAGATCCGCTTTCAATAGTTTTGCTCCCGTGGGATAAACCCTTGTTTTACCTTTAATACTTGTTCCCGAAGAATGCTCAAAAGGAGCAATACCTAAATAACATGCATATTGACGTGCCGTTTCAAATGCCTGAAAATTATTAGTATGTATGATTGTATTCATCGCATTGATCGTCCCAATGTCTTTAATACTGTTTAAGAGCTCATAATTTCGGAGAATAGATGGGTCTGAATTGATAATTTGCAGCATTTCTTCTTCAACACTTGCAATTTCTTCATCCAGTATCTTTACCATATGGGCAGCGCGCTCAATGGTAGAAGTCATTTCACAATCTTTTCTATCAGTGAGAAAACCTTTGTATTCAGCTTGCTGCTTTACAAAACGTTTTCTCTCTGCAGCAAAGTCACGCAAACGGATAATTGAACTCCCTGACAGCTTAGAGTAAGATAGTTCATCCCGATGAAGATAAGCAAAATAGGCTATTCTTTCGGCATCTACACGGTCATTTTTCCCACGTACCAAGCCTAAGGAACGTTTTAAATGAAGAGGATTGAAAGAACAGTAATCGATGGATGCTGCTTCTAGAAAAAGGCATAAGTCAAAACTGTAAATACCCGTATTTTCCATACTAATGACCAGCCTTTTCTTTGCCATGTTTTTCTTTTTCAACCAACAAAGAAGAGACTTGTAGCCCTCTTCTTTGTTTAAGAAGCGTTCATAATTTGTTTCGTCCGCATGTTTCTTTGTAGGAACGTAAATAACAACATCCAAAGTTTTTTTTGAGATGTCAATGCCAATAAACCATTTCTTTTCCATATTTTTGCACTATTAAAGGGTTAACCATAGGTTGAACAAACTATATCCTTTAATAGGCCAACGACCTAAAATTCTAATTGGATCTGTTCAACTGATAAGGAAAGAAGGACTAATTCCGTGGATAGGGCTTCTGCCTAGAGGACACAATGGGTCACCTACTTTCCTTGGTTAACTTGTTTTAACCACAAAGGTAATATTTCAACCTTTATTTTTCACAGTGCAAATCTAAAGGAGGACACAGAGGCCACAGAGTTTTTTCGATGCAGCACATCACACCCTGATTTGCTTTCATGCGGACCGGTATTGCCTGCTAGTGAAAAAAAATAAAATATTAAAGCGAATGAACCAAAGTTAGTAGTAAATTGTTTACTTTTGCAAGCAAAAGAAAGAAATTTGTTCATTAAAACCAAGAAAAGAATGAAAAAAGTAAGAGCTGCCATCGTTGGTTATGGTAACATCGGACATTATGTACTGGAAGCGCTTCAGGCGGCACCTGATTTCGAAATAGCCGGAGTCATTCGTCGTGCAGGAGCAGAGAACAAACCGGAAGAGTTGGCAAACTATGCAGTAGTAAAGGACATAAAAGAGTTGGGGGATGTAGACGTAGCTATTCTTTGCACGCCAACCCGCAGCGTTGAGAAATATGCAAAAGAATATCTGGCAATGGGGATTAATACGGTAGACAGTTTCGATATCCACACTGGTATCGTAGACTTACGCCGCACACTGGATGCTGCCGCCAAAGAACATAAAGCCGTATCGATCATCTCTGCCGGATGGGATCCGGGAAGCGACTCCATCGTGCGCACCATGCTCGAAGCGATTGCTCCGAAAGGAATCACTTACACCAACTTCGGTCCGGGTATGAGCATGGGACACACAGTAGCCGTAAAAGCTATCGACGGGGTGAAAGCCGCTCTTTCCATGACTATTCCTACTGGCACGGGAATCCACCGCCGCATGGTATACATCGAACTGAAAGACGGATATAAATTTGAAGAAGTAGCTGCTGCCATCAAAGCAGACCCTTACTTCGTGAATGATGAAACACACGTGAAACTCGTTCCGAGCGTAGACGCTCTATTGGATATGGGTCATGGTGTAAATCTCACTCGCAAAGGTGTATCCGGCAAAACACAAAATCAGTTGTTCGAATTTAATATGCGCATCAACAACCCCGCACTGACAGCACAAGTGCTAGTATGTGTGGCACGTGCTTCGATGAAGCAACAACCGGGATGTTACACAATGGTAGAAATTCCTGTTATCGACCTTCTCCCCGGCGACCGTGAAGAATGGATCGGACATTTGGTATAATATATTTTATACATAAAATAAAAATTAAATAGAGAAAGGCGATACACCTTTCTCTATTTTTTTTCTTTGTGAAGATACTACAAAAAACACAATTATGAGGAAACTGTTCATTCCATCAACCACGACGGTTTCCAACTGGACACCGAGCATTGAGTACGCATCAAATTTTTAAAACCGCAGGGAGTATCATACGCCGATATTTCTTTAAAAAAAGAATAAGGCGAAGAAACGCTTTACGGAAAATAAAGTATCTTTGCGACTCAATATTTTTTGTGACTTAACAATTCAAAAAAGGAACATTGAAGAACAAACGATACAATAATATAGAAGAATGGGCAAATACCCTTAGCCATGGAATAGGTATTCTGCTTGGAATCGTGGCCGGATATTTATTATTGAAAAAGGCTTCCGAAAATATAGAACCGCAGTGGGCAGTTGCTTGTGTATCTGTCTACTTGGCGGGGATGCTTTCTTCTTATGTCAGTTCTACGTGGTATCACGGCAGCCGTCCGGGAAAGCTGAAAGAGCTGCTCCGTAAATTCGATCATGGAGCTATCTATTTGCACATTGCCGGAACCTACACTCCTTTTACCCTGCTTGTTCTGCGGCATGCCGGCGGATGGGGATGGGGAATTTTTGCTTTCGTCTGGCTGTCGGCTATCGCCGGTTTCATTCTTAGCTTCAAAAAACTGAAAGAACATAGTAATCTCGAAACGGCTTGTTACGTAGGTATGGGCGCCTGTATATTGGTAGCCATGAAACCTTTGTTAGATCATCTGGGAGAACTGGGAGCCACTACCGCTTTCTGGTGGCTGATTGGCGGAGGAGTTTCGTATATCGTGGGAGCTGTTTTTTATTCGTTGCGCAAACCATATATGCATGCCACTTTCCACTTGTTTTGTCTGGGAGGCAGCATCGGGCATATCATTGCCATCTGGCTGATTCTATAAGGAATAGTAGGGACAAAAAAAAGGCTATCTATCCCAGACAGCCAATCTTTGTTAACCTTAAATCTAATACTATGAAAAACACAGTACAAAGATACGGACTTTTCGGTTATCTCCAAATTTTCAGGGCAAAGCAGCCTAACTTATAACACGGTTTAATAAAAAGCAGAGGTTCGTTAACGTTTAACGCAATAAAGTTAAAAATTAACGAATCGTTTATTAACTATTTAAATGATTGAATGATCGGACCAAGTAAAAATTGTTGTTGGCGAGTTCCCTGCTAAAAGATAGTGACGCTATCCGATACAAATAGCGACGCTATATGACAATGATACCGTCACTATCCCAAGCATATACCGTCACTATCTTTTCTACGTCAATCGGAGGGCTTACGTCCACTTATAGCATATACCAACAATGATTGTTGCCTGATCTGAATTATCTCTAAAGCCTCTCTCTAAAGTTGAAACAAACAGATTCGCCAATTCGTTATATATAAAAGAGTAATTTAAAACAATTACAAAGCATAAATTTATGGACTGGGAAAATCATCTTATAAAGCACCTGCAATGGTCGAACTCCATTATCAACCGGGAAGCCAAAGAACACGTAGCCCGTGAAATTGCCGCCACGGCAAAAGACGGAGATGTGATAGGAGCCGGCTCCGGCTCTACAGTCTATCTAACTCTGTTCGAACTGGCGCGACGGATTCGTGAAGAGCACTTGCATATTGAAGTGATTCCCGCCTCTCAAGAAATCTCGATGACTTGCATACAGCTAGGCATCCCACAAACTACCCTTTGGAACAAGCGCCCCGACTGGACATTTGACGGAGCGGACGAAGTAGACCCACAGCAAAACTTGATTAAAGGACGTGGCGGAGCTATGTTCAAAGAAAAACTGCTCATTAGAAGCAGCCGCAAAACATTCATCATCATCGACCCCAGCAAGCGCGTCAATCAGTTGGGAAATAAATTTTCCATTCCGGTAGAGGTCTTTCCGGACTCACTAACTTATGTAGAGCATGAGCTGCAACGACTGGGTGCATCAGAAATCGTCCTGCGTCCAGCCCACGGCAAAGACGGGCCTGTCTTTACAGAAAATGGGAATTTCATCCTCGACACTCGTTTTAACTATATTGATTCTTCGCTCGAAGAACAACTCAAAACCATTACCGGTGTCATAGAGAGCGGCCTTTTCATAGGTTATGATGTCGAAGTTATCATGGCAGAGTAAAACAACGTAAACTGGAAAATCGCATTTTGTAGAGATATGAATTAAATTTGTTCTAGTACAAATAAATATAGTATAGCTCTGTATCTATTTCATTTAGCAGAATTGAGTTGTACGACACCCGGGTGTCATGCAGCTTGACACCCGGGTGTCAGTATGCTCAACACCCGGGTGTCGGTATGTATGAGACCCGGGTGTCGTACAAGTTATTATTACAGTATCTTGCATTCTTCTTTACTATAAGTCATAACTCCAATCACTGTCAGACTATAGCATTTAATTTATAACCCTTAAAACACAGATATTAAAACGTCATCAAACATATTTTTATTCAAAGCCGAAGATAATTGAAATAATAGTGAAAACACTGGGAAATTCATTAAAAATTCGGGTAGAATATTACCCCCCATCTCAAAATCAATGAGAAAAAGAGACTACTAAATAAACAAGAACAGATAAAGGAAATTTCAATAAAAGAAACCGGAAGAACCGGACAATTTGCGAAAATAGAAACAAAACAACTGAAAAACAATAAGATAGAAGAAGAAAACACGAAAAAACAGGAAGAAAAAAGATCAATAAGTCTTAGCAGAACTTGGTACATTTGCGATTGTAAACTTACCGTCAATATCAGTGATAGTACCAAGGGTAGTGCCATTCACCAATATTGAAGCACCTACGACAGGTTGTCCATCTTCTTCAGAAGTAACCAAACCGGTAACTCTAGATGTCTGCGCTGTCATCAGACCTATACCTATAAAAAGGAAGGTCATTAAGAACATCAATTTTCTTTTCATAAATTCTCTCTTAAATTTAACCTATAAACAGATTTTTTGTCTCTAACAGGTTGCAAAGATAACACTAATTATGACAAACCAAAAAAAGTGTTACGTATTTAACTAAAAAGTATTATTTTGCAAGCTCCCATCCAGTAAAAACCAACAAACTATAACTAGAAATATTCAATTTAATATATTTTAAAATAGAATTTCTATCATAAAGATAGCGTCTAAAAAGATATTTTCAAGATAAAAAGAACATTATTTCCTCCCAAATGGTATCTTTTTATCATTTTACATCTCCCAAAAGACTAAAGAACTATTAACAATGATGAAAACTGAAACGACCATGTACCAAGTTCTGCTAAAACTTTGCGCATTTCTTATGTAGGAATGATTTCGCAGGACGTTTCCATCAAACCGGGAGTAATAAAAGTCGTATTAAAAAGTGACGCAAAGGCACTGGATGAGGTTGTGGTGACAGCCATGGGTATCTCGCGTGAAAAGAAAGCACTGGGTTACGCCGTTCAGGACGTAAAATCAGATCAGCTGACGCAAGCTGCCAACTCCAATCTGGCAGGAGCGCTGCAAGGTAAAGTATCCGGTTTGGACGTTAAGCCTTCAAGTGGTATGCCAGGAGCTTCTTCACAGATCACCATCCGTGGTGCACGTTCCTTCTCGGGTGACAACACTCCGCTTTACGTTATCGACGGAATGCCGGTAACCAGTACGCCGGACGTTAGTACAGACATACAGAACAATGGTAGTGTGAGCGGAGCCGACTTCGCCAACCGTGCGGTAGATATCGACCCTAATGATATTGAAAGTATCAACATTTTGAAAGGACAGGCTGCTTCTGCACTTTATGGTATCCGTGCTTCCAATGGTGTGATTATTATCACAACCAAAAGTGGTAAAGGGCTGGAAAAAGGCAAACCGCAGGTTAGCTTCTCTTCTAATGTCAGCTTCGATGTAGTAGGTCGTCTGCCGGAGTTCCAGAAAACATACGCACAAGGTTCGGGTGGAAAATTCAGTGCCACATCGGGAACCTCCTGGGGACCTAAGATTTCCGAACTTCCCAACGATGCAACATACGGTGGTAACACGGACAACAAATACACTCAACAGTACGGTAAGCAACAAGGAAAATATTATGTTCCCCAACGTGCATCAGCCGGCCTTGATCCATGGGTCACTCCACAGGCGTATGACAATGCTAAAGAATTCTTCGACACAGGAATCACTTGGAGCAACTCACTGAATGTAGCGCAGATGCTCGACAAAAGCTCCTACTCTATCTCATTGGGAAATACACATCAGGACGGTATTATCTCAAGCACTGGTATGGACAGATATAATGTAAAGGTTAGCGCCGACACCAAACTGACTAACAACTGGAGTTCCGGATTTACAGCTAACTATATCACTACTTCTATCGACAAGGCAGTGACTTCCGGTAACGGTCTGTTGAGAACGGTTTACGCAGCTCCTCCCAGCTATGATCTTGCAGGGATTCCAAGTCACGTAGACGGTAACCAGTACACACAGAATTCTTTCCGTGGTAGCTTTGACAACGCTTATTGGGCGATGGACAACAACAAATTCACAGAAGATACCAACCGTTTCTTCGGAAATGTATACGCAAGCTATCAGACTGATTTCGGTACAACTAACCACAAGTTAAACGCAAAATACATGGTCGGCGTGGATGCTTACACCACTCACTATGTAGACAGCTACGGATACGGTAGTAACACGGGTGGCGGTCGCGGACAGATCGAAAACTACGGCTGGACGAACGCTACATACAACTCTTTGCTGACCATCAACTATGACTGGCACATCAATGAGGACTGGGGACTGAACGCCGTATTGGGTAATGAAATTATCCAAAGCAACAGAAAGAAGTATTATGAATATGGTACGAACTACAACTTCCCGGGATGGAACCACATCAACAACGCCACTACTCAACAGACAGAGGAAGAGACGTGGAAAAACCGCACAGTGGGATTCTTCGGTAACGTATCGGCTTCTTACAAAAATATGCTTTATCTGACCCTCACCGGACGTCAGGACTATGTATCTAACATGCCACGCAACAACCGTTCGTTCTTCTATCCTTCTATTTCAGCAGGTTTTATCCTGACGGAACTGGATGCATTGAAAAACAATGTTGTTAATCACGCTAAATTGAGAGTATCTTATGCGGAAGTAGGACAAGCAGGAGATTTCCTCGAAAACTACTACTCAACTCCGACATACGGAGGTGGTTTCTATATGCTGACTCCAATCATGTATCCGATGAAAGGTACTACCGCCTATACTCCGTACTACACGATTTTTGACCCGAAACTGAAACCACAGAACACACGTTCGTACGAAGTGGGTGCTGATGTGAACTTCCTCGATAACTTAATCACATTCAGTTATACGTACTCACGCCAGAATGTAAAAGACCAGATTTTTGAAGTGCCTTTGGCTTCTTCTACCGGTGCCAGCAAACTGCTCACCAACGGTGGTAAGATTCATACCAACACGCACGAATTCACTCTCGGCTTCAACCCCATCCGGACGAAAAATATCAACTGGGATTTTGCATTCAACTGGACGAAGATCGATAACTACGTAGATGAACTGGCACCGGGTGTAGAAAATATCTCTCTGGGTGGTTATGTTACTCCGCAGGTACGTGCTTCGGCAGGTGAGAAATTCCCTGTTATCTATGGTGTAGGTTTCAAGAGAGATGAAAACGGTAATCGTCTGGTAGACGAAAACGGTCTTCCTATCGCTGGTGAAGCACAGGTAATCGGAAAGGTTTCTCCGGACTTCCTGATGGGATTCAACACCACATTACGCTTATGGAAGTGTACAATCAGCGCAGTACTCGACTGGAAACAGGGTGGTCAGATGTACAGTAGAACAACCGGACTCGCAGACTACTACGGTGTCAGCAAGAGAACGGAAAACCGCGAAGGTACCATCATCTTCGACGGATACAAAACCGATGGAACTAAAAATGATATCGCCATCACTGGCGCAAACGCACAACAGGTATATTACAGCCGTCTGAACGATATTGACGAATCTTCAGTATATGACAACTCTTTCATCAAACTGCGTGAAGTGGCTGTCAACTACAAAATTCTTCAAAAACGTTCAATGGAACTTTCTGTAAACGCATTTGCCAGAAATATCCTAATCTGGGCTCAATTGCCTGACCTCGATCCGGAAGCCAGTCAGGGTAACAACAACATGGCAGGAGCATTTGAAGATTATTCAATGCCGCAAACAGCTAGTTTCGGCTTTGGTTTCAACATTAAATTTTAATCTGCAAGACAATGAAAAAATATAAATCAATAGGAAAATTGCTGGCAGTTTCTTTCTTGACTGCTGCCATTGCTTCTGCTTGTACGGAAGATGCAATGGATAAAATCAATGAAAACCCTAACAATCCGCTGGATGCGCCCGCTAAGTTTTTGATTACAGACTTAGGTGTAAACACTGGATTCAGCACTGTGGGAGGGGATTTTTCACTCTATTCCTCTGTTTACATAGAACATGAAACGGGTATATCAAACCAGCTTTACCGTGCGGAAGTACGTAGCGGAGAGCCTACAACGGCTACTACTTACAATAACGCATGGATCAACGTCTACGCAAATATCAAGAACGCTAAAATCGTTATCAAGAAGTGCGAAGAAGATCCCTCGGAAAAAGGAAATGTAGTGACGGAAGCAATTGCTAAAATCTTGCTCGCCTACAACGGAGCTGTGGCAGCCGATGTATTTGGAAATACACCGTACAGCCAGACTGGTATCCTTAACCCGGACGGCACACCAATGTATATGCAGCCTAAAATAGATACGCAGGAAAGCATTTATCAGGAAGTGATGCAGAATCTGGATGATGCCATCACTCTGCTGAATAACGGTACTGCCAAAGATGCAGGTCTGTCCGGCGCAGTCGGTTCTAAAGACTTGATCTACGGTTCAAACACCAGTACTCAAGCAAGTATGTGGCTCAAGACAGCTTATGCGTTAAAAGCACGCTATACAATGCGTCTGCTCAATAAAAGTGCCAATAAGACAACTGATCTTCAGAACATTCTTACTTATGTGAGCAAATCATTTGCTAATGCAAGTGAAGAATGTAAACTGGCTGTTTATGACGCTGATTCGCAGTTGAATCCGCTTTGGTCATTCAGCTATAGCCGTAACAGTTTGGCAGCCAGTGCCAGTCTGATTGAAAAGTTTGTTGAGCGCAATGACCCCAGAGCACCGCAAGCATTTCTGGAGCCCGATCCCACCGGCTATATTGCTTATGGATACGGAGGTACGCAAGCTACAGACATCGCAGGTATCAAAGCGGCTCCTAACGGAACTCCGCAAGAGTTGCAGAACAATTATGGTATGTCAATGATATCATGGGCAATGTCGGCTCCTACTCTTTTAATCAGTTATCACGAAGTGAAATTCCTCGAAGCAGAAGCATTATGCCGCTTGGGAGGCAGACTGGATGAAGCTAAGAGTGCTTTAAAAGCTGCAATCACTGCCGGATTCGAGAATCTGGAAAACTCAATTATAGATGCCGCTGACACTTGGGTATATGATGGTGACAGCGATTTGGGGGCAGATGTAGCAGAAACCTATTTCACGGATGAAGTAGAACCGTTATTCGATGCCAACCCTCTGCAAGAGACAATGATACAGAAGTATCTCGCCTTCTTCGGTGCATCCGGCGAATCACTGGAAGCCTATAACGACTACCGTCGTTTGAAAGGTGCAGGAGAAAACTTCATTGTACTGAAGAACCCGTTGAACAACAATAAGTTCCCATTGCGCTTCGGTTATGGAGCAGACGACGTATTGGCAAATCCTGAAGTGAAAGCTGCTTTCGGTGATGGCCAGTATGTATATAGCGAAGCTGTCTGGTGGGCCGGCGGAAACAAATAATGAACTTAAAATCTCTCAAAGGAGAGACTTTACATAGAGTCGTTTCTGTACTCTAACAAATTAACAGAGGCGAACAAAAATAGGCCAACCGTGAGGTTCGCCTATTTTATTTTATCCAATTTCATCAGATGAATGCTCAAATATAATAGAGAAAAAGGAATATTCAACGGCATCTTTTACATACCATTTTTCTACCCAATCATACTCTTTTTCTACGCTATTCCGTATTTAACGTTTAAGCATCTTTTAAATAAATTAAAAAAATTCCCGTACCAATCAATTTCACCACTGCAAATCGGGTAGATATTTGCTTAAAGTAGTGCGGAGAATACTCAAAGTAATAGGTTTCACCAACACTTCAGTTGCTCCTGCGTTCATTGCGTTTTCCTTATCCGAGCTGAAAGCATAAGCTGTCTGCATGATAATAGGAATTTCGGTATTAGACTCACGAATTATCTTCGTTGCCTCCAACCCGTTCATCACCGGCATCTTGATATCCATCAGCATTGCTTTGGTTCTTTCCTGATGCTGTTGAAACAACTCCACCATTTCCTGCCCATTTTTAGCCCACTCGATATCACACTTTTTGCCTATGATAGCCTTGATTAATTTAAAGTTGCTGTCATCGTCTTCAGCTACTAAAATTAAGGGTCTGAATTCATTCATTTGTTCGCTTTCCATATCGCTTATATATTGTTTTTTTATCTGTTTTTGGGGATTAATCTCCCTTTTCAGCCCGCAAGTTATAAAAAAGATTCATATATTTCGCTATCTTTGCGCCTCAATTTAAAAGAATAGTATGATTTCTGTTGACGGACTAGCCGTAGAGTTTGGCGGCACTACTTTATTTAGTGATATTTCTTTCGTAATTAATGAAAAAGACCGCATCGCACTGATGGGTAAAAATGGGGCGGGAAAAAGTACGCTGCTGAAAATTTTGGCAGGCGCACGACAACCGACACGTGGAAAAGTTTCCGCGCCCAAAGATTGCGTAGTAGCCTATCTGCCTCAACATCTGATGACGGAAGACGGAAGAACAGTGTTTGACGAAACGGCACAGGCTTTTTCACATCTGCATGAAATGGAAGCGCAGATTGAAAAACTGAACAAAGAGCTCGAGACACGGACGGACTACGAGAGCGACAGTTACATGGCGCTGATTGAAGAAGTGTCTGCCTTGAGCGAGAAGTTTTATTCGATTGACGCAACTAATTATGAAGAGGATGTGGAAAAGGCATTGCTCGGATTAGGGTTCACCCGGAGCGATTTTCAACGCCAGACGAGTGATTTCAGCGGTGGATGGCGGATGCGCATCGAGCTCGCTAAGTTGCTGTTGCAGAAACCGGACGTACTCTTGCTCGATGAGCCGACGAATCATCTGGATATTGAATCTATTCAATGGTTGGAAGATTTCCTTATTAATAACGGGAAAGCAGTTATCGTAATCAGCCACGACCGCAAATTCGTGGATAATATTACAACACGCACCATCGAAGTGACGATGGGACGTATTTATGATTATAAAGTGAACTATTCCCAATATCTGCAACTGCGTAAGGATCGCCGCGAACAGCAGCAGAAGGCATACGACGAGCAGCAGAAGTTTATTGCTGAAACGAAGGAGTTCATCGAACGATTCAAAGGAACATATTCAAAGACGTTGCAGGTACAGAGCCGCGTCAAAATGCTGGAAAAGCTGGAATTGCTCGAAGTCGATGAGGAGGATACTTCTGCATTGCGACTGAAATTCCCGCCTTCACCCCGTTCGGGCAGTTATCCAGTTATCATGGAAGGTGTTGGAAAGGCATACGGAGAGAAAGTGGTGTTCCGCAACGCTAACCTGACGATTGAGCGTGGTGATAAAGTAGCTTTTGTCGGTAAAAACGGTGAAGGTAAATCTACACTCGTGAAATGTATCATGAAGGAAATCGAACATGACGGTACACTGACTCTAGGACATAATGTACAAATCGGATATTTCGCTCAGAATCAGGCTTCGTTGATGGATGAAAACCTGACAGTTTTCCAAACGATTGATGATGTAGCCAAGGGGGATATCCGGAACAAGATTCGTGATTTACTGGGTGCTTTCATGTTTGGTGGTCCCGAGGAATCAATGAAGAAGGTGAAAGTACTTTCGGGTGGGGAGCGTACCCGCCTTGCCATGATTAAATTGCTGTTGGAACCTGTCAACCTCCTGATCCTGGATGAGCCGACGAATCATCTGGACATGAAAACGAAAGATATCCTGAAACAGGCATTGCTGGATTTTGACGGCACGCTGATTGTTGTTTCACATGACCGTGACTTCCTCGACGGACTGGTGAGCAAGGTGTATGAGTTCGGTAATCAAAAGGTGACGGAACATCTTTGCGGCATCTACGAGTTCCTCGAAAAGAAAAAAATGGATTCGTTGCAAGAACTGGAAAAGAAATAATAAATAATAAAAAGAGGGTATCGGCTGCAGGCGGAATAAAAGTATTTGTATATTTGCAACATCATTTATAACAGGCAGTTAGAAAAAAATGGATGAAACAAGGCAGTTATACATTATAAGCGGATGTAACGGAGCTGGTAAAACAACAGCTTCCTACACTGTACTGCCTGAAATTTTATTATGCAAAGAGTTCGTTAATGCGGATGAAATCGCCAAAGGTTTATCACCGTTCAATCCGGAAAGTATGGCTATAGAAGCCGGCCGTCTGATGTTGAAACGTATTAATGAACTATTAGCTGCTAAAGTAAGTTTCTCTATTGAAACAACATTGGCAACCCGTTCATACACCCGGCTCATTCAAAGAGCACAAAATGCCGGATATAAAGTCAGCTTGATTTATTTCTGGCTGAATTCTCCGGAACTTGCCGTCAACCGTGTGTTACAACGGGTCAATGAAGGGGGACATAATGTACCGATGGACGTTATCTACCGCCGATATCAGGCAGGCATTAACAATCTGTTTCAGATTTATATGCCGCGTGTAGACTATTGGCTGTTAGCCGATAACAGTATTTCTCCTCGAGTAATTGTAGCCGAAGGTTACCAACATGGCGAGGACCGAATATATGAACTTGAACTTTTTAAATGCATCAAGAATTATGTCAAATAATGAAATGCAAGAATTGAGCGATAAATTACGACGCGGTCTTCAGCTGGCAGAAAAGCGATTGCTGGAAAAAAATGCTCGCAATGGTAAACTCCTTAGTCAGGGAACACCAGATGGAAAAGTAATTTATGTATCAGCAACAGAATTGCTGGAACGTTTGCAAGAAAAAGAAAAGGAATCAATAAAAAAATAAATTCTCTAAAAGAAAGGATGAAAGGGAAGAAACGAATAATAGTAACTCTGCTGTTTTTAATCAACATCATAATGTTGGTGGCAGCCGTTATTCCCCATCACCATCACCCCAACGGAATGATTTGCATGAAGCAGGACTTCCCTGTAGAACAACAATGTCCCACGCATCATCATCACCCGGGAAACGATTCATGTTGCAGCAGCGAATGTATGACTCGTTTCTACTCTCCCACTCCATCCGTACATACGGATAGCGGACCGGATTATGTATTCATCGCTACCCTGTTCACGGATGTAATCATCGAACATCTATTACGGCCACAAGAGAGACGGATTAAGAACTATTACGTCTACCGAGACTCTCTGCATGGCACGGATATACACCGTGCCACTCCTCTTCGTGCCCCTCCCTACTCTGTTTTTGCGTAAAAGTGTAAATGCAAATCAGTTGCATTTGCGTTACCTTATCTTTGTAGCGTAAAAAACAGTAAAATTTAGTAGGAAAATATCATTATGAAAAAACTTATTTTCGTAGGAATCCTAGGCTTATTCGTGCTGGGTTCCTGTAATAATAGTACCGTCACACACACACACAATGAACACGATCATGCCACAGAAGGACATAATCACGAGGCAGAGGGTTCCGATCATTCTCATGAAGGCGAATGTAGCGGAGAACACAACCATGAAGCGACCGATGGACATAACGAGTCTGCCGAAGTGCACAGTGATGAAATCATCCTTCCGAAGGCAAAAGCTGAAGCAGCCGGTGTCAAGGTGAGCGTTATCGAACCTGCACCTTTCCAGCAAGTGATTAAAACCAGCGGACAGGTACTGGCTGCCCAAGGTGATGAATCGGTTGCCGTAGCTACAGTGGCCGGCGTTGTATCTTTCCGTGGAAAAGTAACGGAAGGAATGAGCGTCGGCAGCGGCACGCCGCTAGTCACGATTTCTTCAAAGAATATCGCCGACGGTGATCCGGTACAACGTGCCCGCATTGCCTACGAGGTATCTAAGAAGGAGTACGAACGTATGAAAGAGCTTGTTAAAAACAAGATTGTATCTGACAAGGATTTTGCACAGGCAGAACAAAGTTATGAAAATGCCCGCCTTAGTTACGAAGCCCTTTCCAAGAATCATTCGGCTATCGGCCAAAGTATTACAGCTCCTATTGCAGGATATGTGAAAAGCATTCTTGTGAAAGAAGGCGACTACGTGACCATCGGACAACCGCTGGTGAGCGTGACGCAGAATCGTCGTCTTTTCCTCCGTGCCGAAGTGTCGGAAAAGTATTATCCATACCTCCGTACAATCAGTTCCGCCAATTTCCAGACTCCTTATAATAATCAGGTGTACGAGCTGAAAACATTGAACGGCAAACTTCTCTCTTTTGGAAAAGCTGCCGGAGACAACTCTTTTTATGTGCCTGTCACTTTTGAGTTCGACAATAAAGGGGAAGTGATCCCCGGCTCATTCGTAGAGGTGTTCTTGCTTTCTTCAACGATGGAAAACGTACTGTCTCTCCCACGCACGGCACTGACAGAAGAACAAGGTATCTTCTTTATCTACCTGCAACTGGACGAAGAGGGTTATAAAAAACAGGAAGTAACGATAGGAGCCGACAACGGTAAAAGTGTTCAGATCCTGACCGGAGTGAAGGCTGGCGACCGTGTAGTGACCGAAGGTGCTTATCAGGTTCGACTGGCAAGCGCTAGCAATGCCATCCCGGCACATAGTCACGAACATTGATTAAATGAAGAATTAGAAATGAAGAATGAAGAATTTGGCTGCGCAATAATTGGTATATGTTTATTGCACGTGCTGCATAGTCATTCTTAATTCTTCATTTCTAATTCTTCATTCTTAATTCTTAATTCTTAATTCTTAAAGAAATGCTTAATAAAATTATACATTACTCCCTACACAACCGGTTGGTTGTAGTCTGCGCGGCCATCCTCCTGCTAATTGCGGGAACGTATACCGCCATGCATACGGAAGTAGACGTATTCCCCGACCTGAACGCACCTACGGTAGTCATCATGACAGAGGCCAACGGTATGGCTGCGGAAGAGGTTGAACAGCTCGTCACTTTTCCTGTTGAAACTGCCGTAAACGGAGCTACGGGTGTACGCCGTGTCCGCTCTTCTTCTACCAACGGATTTTCCGTTGTCTGGGTAGAATTTGATTGGGGAACCGATATTTATCTCGCTCGCCAGATTGTTAGCGAGAAGTTAGCAGTGGTCAGTGAATCACTGCCGGTCAACGTTGGTAAACCGACACTCGGCCCACAATCTTCCATCTTGGGCGAAATGCTCATCGTCGGTCTGACTGCCGACTCCACTTCGATGCTCGATCTTCGTACGATTGCGGACTGGACTATCCGTCCCCGTCTATTGTCTACCGGAGGAGTGGCACAGGTTGCCGTGCTCGGAGGAGATATCAAAGAATATCAGATTCAGCTGGATCCCGAACGGATGCGTCATTACGGCATTTCAATGGGAGAAGTGATGGCTGTGACACAGGATATGAACCTGAACGCAAACGGAGGTGTGCTCTATGAATTTGGAAATGAATATATTGTACGCGGTGTACTTTCTACTTCTAAAACAGAACAACTTGGCAAAGCGGTAGTAAAGACAGTGAACAACTTCCCTGTCACGCTGGAAGATATTGCGGACGTAACCATCGGACCGAAAGCCCCGAAACTGGGAACTGCTTCAGAGCGTAGAAAATCTGCCGTACTGATGACTATTACCAAACAGCCGGCTACCAGTACGCTGGAACTGACGGATAAATTGGAAGCATCTTTGAAAGACCTGCAAAAGAATCTGCCACCGGACGTAAAAGTTTCAACGGACATATTCCGTCAAAGCCGCTTTATCGAAAGTTCCATCGGCAATGTGAAGAAATCACTCTTTGAAGGAGGTATTTTTGTAGTAATCGTACTCTTCCTGTTCCTAGCAAATGTGCGCACTACATTGATTTCATTGGTAACACTGCCTCTTTCCCTGCTTGTTTCGATTCTGACACTACACTACATGGGACTGACAATCAACACCATGAGCCTCGGAGGTATGGCGATAGCCATCGGATCATTGGTAGACGACGCCATCGTCGATGTGGAAAACGTGTATAAACGACTGCGGGAGAACCGTCAGAAAGCAAAAGCGGAAAGGTTAAGTACACTCGAGGTGGTATTCAATGCTTCGAAAGAGGTGCGGATGCCTATACTTAATTCTACGCTGATTATCGTTGTCAGCTTTGTACCGTTGTTCTTCCTTAGCGGAATGGAAGGCAGAATGTTGGTTCCGCTGGGCGTTGCCTTTATCGTGGCATTGTTCGCGTCGACAGTAGTTGCTCTGACGCTGACTCCGGTGCTCTGTTCTTATCTATTAGGAAGCAATAAGACAAACAAGGAACTGAAAGAAGCTCCCCTTGCCCGTTGGATGAAAGGGGTTTACGAAAAGGCACTGACTTGGGTGCTGGCACACAAACGAGTGACACTTGGAAGTACAATCGCACTCTTTGTGGTTGCGCTCGGAGTGTTCTTTACACTCGGACGCAGTTTTCTTCCTTCCTTTAATGAAGGATCGTTCACCATCAATATTAGTTCTCTACCGGGTATTTCACTGGAAGAAAGCAATAAAATGGGACATCGGGCAGAAGAGTTATTGATGACGATTCCCGAAATACAAACCGTAGCCCGGAAAACGGGACGTGCCGAACTGGACGAACATGCATTAGGGGTAAACGTTTCTGAAATAGAAGCTCCGTTTGAACTGAAAGATCGTTCGCGCAGTGAACTGGTAGCTGATGTACGTGAAAAGTTGGGTACTATCACCGGGGCAAATATAGAAATCGGACAACCAATCAGCCACCGTATCGACGCTATGTTATCGGGTACGAAAGCGAATATCGCTATCAAGCTGTTCGGAGACGATCTGAATAAAATGTTCTCACTCGGTAATCAAATTAAAGGAGCTATCAGTGATATTCCCGGTGTTGCCGACCTGAACGTGGAACAACAGATTGAACGTCCGCAACTGAAAATACAGCCTAAACGGGAAATGCTGGCTAAGTTCGGTATTACTCTGCCGGAGTTCTCGGAATATGTGAACGTAGCTTTGGCTGGAAAAGTGATCTCACAGGTTTATGAGCAAGGCAAGAGTTTCGATCTGATCGTGAAAGTGAAGGATGATGCCCGGGATGAAATAGAAAAAATCCGCAACTTGATGGTAGACACGAATGACGGTCGCAAAGTTCCTTTGAGCTATGTAGCAGAAGTGGTATCGGCCATGGGACCAAATACGATCAACCGCGAGAATGTAAAACGTAAAATTGTGATTTCTGCCAATGTGGCCGACCGCGATTTGCGTAGTGTTGTAAATGATATTCAGAAACGCATCGACACATCGGTGCAACTGCCCGAAGGCTATCACATCGAGTATGGCGGACAGTTTGAAAGTGAACAGGCTGCCAGCCGGACACTGGCGCTGACTTCATTTATCAGCATCGTAGTAATCTTCTTATTATTGTATAATGAGTTCCGCAGCGTGAAAGAGTCGGGCGTCATCTTGCTGAATCTTCCGCTGGCACTGATCGGTGGTGTATTTGCTTTGGTGATTACAACAGGAGAAGTCAGTATTCCGGCTATCATCGGTTTCATTTCCTTGTTCGGTATTGCAACGCGTAACGGTATGTTGCTCATCAGCCACTACAATCATTTGCAAAAGGAAGAAGGTTTGAATGTGTATGATAGTGTGATCCGAGGTTCTCTCGACCGGCTGAATCCGATTTTGATGACGGCATTGTCTTCTGCACTGGCACTGATTCCATTGGCACTCGGCGGCGACTTGCCCGGTAACGAAATTCAAAGTCCGATGGCAAAAGTGATTTTAGGAGGGTTATTAACGTCTACTTTTTTGAACGGTTTTATCGTTCCGATTGTTTATCTGATGATGCATCGGAAAAAGGCCCAGGAAAGCCTGTAGCGGGTGATGTTTTTCCTCGGTGAGGAAACCATCGTTCCCCGGTGAGGAACCAAGTGTTTCTCGGTGAGAAACGGGTCGTTCCTCGGTGCCAAACAAATAAATGCCTTATCATAAAGTATCTATCAACAATAGCTTGTAATAAATAAAGAAATTAGAAATGAAACAAATCATGACCATAAGCGCTGCACTTCTTTTCTTAACCATAGGCGAAGTGCAAGCCCAAAACGGAATTGAACAGGTATTGAAGAATATCGAAACGAACAATAAGGAGTTGCAGGCAAACGAGCAACTGATTACTTCGCAGAAGCTGGAAGCTAAAACGGATAATAACCTGCCTGATCCTACTCTTTCTTACGCACATCTATGGGGAGCGAAAGATAAAAGCGAAACAATCGGCGAACTGGTTGTTTCACAAAGCTTTGATTTCCCTAGTTTATATGCTACACGCAACAAGTTGAATCGTCTCAAAGCCGGAGCTTTTGACAGTCAGTCGGATGTTTTCCGTCAAGAGAAGCTGTTACAGGCGAAAGAACTTTGCCTGGATATTATCATGCTTCGTCAGCAAAAGCATATTCTGGAAGAACGCCTCCGCAATGCGGAAGAACTTGCAAAGATGTATGCCAAGCGTCTTCAAACAGGAGATGCAAATGCTCTCGAAACCAACAAAATCAATCTGGAACTGTTGAATGTCAGAACAGAAGCGTCTCTGAACGAAACAGCACTCCGCAACAAACAGCAGGAGCTGAATACGCTGAATGGTAATATTCCGGTAGTTTTCGAGGAAAACCAATATCCGGCTATACCTTTCCCAAGCGATTATCAAATATTGAAGTCGGAAGTCATGGCAACGGACCGTACTCTTATGGCACTCGGCAACGAAAGTCTTGTTGCCCGTAAACAGATTGCTGTCAATAAATCACAATGGCTACCGAAACTGGAACTCGGCTACCGCCGGAATACAGAAACAGGCGTACCTTTCAACGGTGTAGTGGTAGGTTTCTCTTTCCCACTTTTCGAAAACCGGAATAAGGTAAAAATCGCTAAAGCACAGGCTCTTAACATTGACTTGCAAAAGGATAATGCTACCCTGCAAGTAGAGTCCGAATTGGCACAGCTTTACCGGGAAGCGAAAACATTGCACGCTTCGATGGAAGAATACAACAAGACTTTCCAGTCGCAACAAGATCTGTCACTGCTGAAACAAGCTCTGACAGGTGGACAGATTAGTATGATTGAATATTTCGTTGAAGTTTCTGTCATCTATCAAAGCCATCAAAATTATCTGCAACTGGAAAATCAGTACCAGAAAGCGATGGCACGGATTTACAAGAGTAAACTGTAAATAGTACATAAAATCCTTTAGACATGGATTACGCTGAACATACTAATTTCTATTTTAAGTGATGTAAGTATGTTTATATAATAATTTCAGGCACGGATTACACAGATTTCACGTTTTTCAGCAATATGATTACCATAAAGCAACAGCGTAATCCGTGTAATCCGTGCCTGAATATATCTCCCCTCTCCCTCTCATTTTCTTCAAGTTCCAACTAAATATTTCAAAATAATATGTTACATTTGCAACGAACATAAAATACAGATTATGAGACCTAAACAATTCTATCTATTCATGTTATGTTGCATCCTTACACTATTCAGTGGATGTAAAGAGGATGAAGAAAATCCACTTCGTTTTTACAACAGTGAATATGAAGTGCCCATGGGTGGCAGACGCTACCTTGGACTGGAAAGCGGAAATGGTGATTACTCACTTGAAGTTAAAGACACACGCATCGCAAGCGCAGGAACCGAAACCGGCTGGACCGGAGTACCTGCCGGACGTATGATTTATGTTACCGGTATTCTCACCGGGCAAACTTATCTGACAGTAACGGACAACGCCACACAAGAAACCTGCACCCTGCCAATCAAGGTTGTCGACAATTACGAAGATATAAAGTTGCTCCGCAGCTACTTGTCTAACTTACCAAACGGAGACGAGAATCTTCTGCCCGGCATTTCCGACATTTTTCTTATCAACAACCACGCACGGGATGCTTATTTTTTCAAACAGGGAGAACAAACAGCTTTTTCATCCGGACTTACCTTAATAACTCGAGGAAGTTACAAACTGGAAAAAGAAGAAGGAAATAATGAGAAAGCTATACTGACTCTCACCTTTTCGGAAGATGCGGCAACACCTATTTCCAATCATAAATTCATCTTGTGGGGAAACGCATACGTATTTCACCGCTTGGATAAAAGCTTGAATCTGAATTGGAATACTCCACCCATCGGAGAAACGCGAACATCACCTGCACCACCTCCTTCCTACACGCTGGAAGAAATCGCTGGAGGTGAACCAGGCACAGGCAAACAAATTAGTTTTACCCTTTCCGAACAGGAAATACCTGCCGGAATACTGCCTTAATCAGCAGGGTCTTCTTTAATCAACTGTACTTTCCGATAATATGCGTATATTTTCCGGCAAGTATCCGCTACGAATACGCCATTCTTGCGGATAGAGATTATTGGCACGATTACCGATGTTCTTCACAAATCCGAGAGGAATATGCTGGTACGTAAGCAAAACATATCCACGAGGGGCTGTTACCGGCAAGGTAATGGCCTCTTTTCGTAAATAAGTGATAGCCTGTTTATAACTTATTTCTTCCGTAGCGAAAGCTTCCCGGCATAAAAGTGAACTACACATCGCCAATGCATGGTCAGGTATCAAATCCTTTCCTTTCACTTCTCCTATCTCCACTCCTGCCGATACGATTTTCAGGCATTGTTTCATCGCTATTAATTCATCAGCATAATGCTTTGAAAAAGCCCGGATACTTGTTCCTTCTGCCGACAATATATACTTGTCCGAATTTTCATCATTCAGCCAGCTTTTTGCAATATTCAGCTGTTCTTTCGAAACAGGAGAAGAGGCTGCTCCTCCTTTCTTATCTTTCTTTTTAGAAGTCTTCTCCTTGGCAAAAGAAGATACCGGAATCTCGTCTCCTGTCTCCGGCTTCCGAAAAGCTGCCAGGAAAAAGCCTTCGCCTTTCGTCTTATGAGGGAAAAAATGATAGACAGGAATAGAAGATTTAGAACCATCACAATTATCCGGTAAAAGATCTCCTGTTATATTCCAGTTTTCCTGTATCTGCACAGTTAACGGTTCGGCTCCATACTCTTGTTGAATCCAACGTGCATTCTCTTCGTCCTCTTTTGTATTAAATGTACACGTACTATATATAAGAATTCCCCCAGGCTTCAACGTATCCCAAATATCACCAATAATCCGCCGCTGGCGCTGCCAACAGATTTCTACATTCTCGGGACTCCACTCTTCTACAGCGACAGGGTCTTTACGGAACATACCTTCACCGGAGCAAGGGACATCTGTAAGAATCACGTCAAAGAAAGACGGCAAAGCCGCAAAATCTGCCGGATCATTATTGGTTACCACCACATCCGGATGTCCCCACTTCGTTAAATTCTCCGCAAGAATCTGCGAACGATTCCGGATGACTTCATTAGCCACCAGTAAACTCCCTTCAGGAAGCACACTACGGGCATGAGTAGACTTTCCACCGGGAGCTGCACAAAGATCCAGCATCTTTACCGGTCCGGTGACATACTGCCGGAGCACCTGCTCCACAAACATAGAAGAAGCCTCCTGAACATAATAACAACCTGCATGAAACAATGGATCAAACGTGAAAGTGAGACGCTCATCCAAATAAAACCCTTCGGAAGACCAAGGGACTTGATTAAATTCAAAGTTGAAAGCTGAAAGTTGAAAATCAGGAATACAGCCTGCTTGCGGTACAATTCTGCATTTTCCATTTTCAATTTTTAATTTCCCATCATTCAACCGGATGCTGACAGGTGGTTCTTGTTGGATAGCAACAGCTAATTTGTCGTATTCTTCATCGCCCAACAGAGCACGGGTATAATCTATGAAAGAAGCGGGTAATTCCATTTTTCGTTATTAATTTCCGCAAATATCAAAAATATTTCGTCTCTTTGCAACTTTCTATGATATTAACTACGTCTAACAAACAAAGAAATAAATAAAAAAACTATTGATATGAAAAATTTTCTATTAGCATTGATGGTTGTACTGACCACTTGCACACTGGCTATTGCCCAAAACCAAACTACTGTTGTCCGCGATTCCGTCGGAAAAGTAAAGGTAACTGTGACCAAAGACAATAAAGCAAAAACAAACAATACTGCTGTCACAGTCATCGGTGTAGATACAGCGGACACTGATTCCACAGAAGTAGATGCAAACTCAAGTAATGTCAGTACTGGTCATGGTAAGGCCAGTTTTACATTCGAATCGGATGACGACGATTTCCCATTCCACGGCTTTGGTATCAACGGAGGAATTCTCGTAGCAATCATATCAATCATTGCCGTTTTCGGATTTCCGGTATTCATTCTGTTTGTAATCTTCTTCTTCCGTTATAAAAATCGGAAAGCACGCTATCGTCTTGCCGAACAGGCACTCGCTGCAGGTCAGCCATTGCCAGCAGAATTTATTCGTGAAAACAAAACGGTTGACCCACGTTCACAAGGCATCAAAAACACCTTTACAGGTATCGGTCTTTTCATCTTCCTTTGGGCAATCACTGGTGAATTCGGAATTGGAGCGATCGGTTTACTCGTTACATTTATGGGTATCGGACAATGGATCATCGGTAGTAAACAACAGGCTCAAGGTACAGATGCTCCCCGGACGTATACTACCCATAAAGATGAAAAAAAGAATCAGGATAACATCAAAAACGATAGCTTCGAAATTATCCCTTCCGCACCCGGAGAGAAACATAATGAAGTAAACGAAGCAAAGAACGACGAGAATAAATGAGCCAACTCAATGATATATCGTTAGTCGCGCAGGTCGTGGTGTTCAAGAACACCAGGGCCTTCGACCAGTTGGTGGAGAAGTACCAGTCGCCCATCCGGCGATTCTTCCTGAACCTAACTTGCGGCGACAGCGAATTGAGTGACGACCTTGCACAAGATACATTTATCAAAGCATATACAAACATTACCTCTTTCCGAAACTTGTCAAGTTTCTCTACGTGGCTGTACCGTATTGCTTATAATGTTTTTTATGATTATATTCGCAGCCGGAAAGAGACAGCCGACTTGGATACAAAAGAAATAGACGCCATCAACAGTACCGAACAAGAGAATGTAGGACAGAAAATGGATGTTTATCAGTCACTCAAAATGCTTAAGGAAGTGGAAAGGACCTGCATTATGTTGTTCTATATGGAGGACATTAGTATCGACAAAATAGCAGGTATTGTAGGAGTACCGTCAGGAACGGTGAAAAGCCACCTGTCACGTGGAAAAGAAAAATTAGCAACGTATTTAAAACAAAACGGTTATGACAGAAATAGACAATGATAAGCTCTTGCGCGATTTCTTCGCAGAAAACAAGCAGGAAATAGCAGACAACGGATTCAGTCGCCGTGTCATGCACCATTTACCCGGTCGTAGCAACCATCTGGCTCGTATCTGGAGTGCCTTCGTAATGACTGTGGCTGCCGTACTTTTTGTATGGTTAGGCGGATTGGAAGCAGCTTGGGGAACAATAAGAGAAGTATTTATCAGTATGATTAATCATGGTACTACCGGCCTTGATCCAAAGTCAATTATTATCGCGGCTGTCGTATTATTGTTTATGGCTACACGAAAGGTTGCTTCTATGGCATAAACAAAATAAATACAGATTAAAAGTCCAAAGCATAAGTTTCCCGGATTTTTATCTTTATGAGTCAAAGAACTCTTTATCCCTCTCTTTTAGTGTTAAACAATAATAAATCTACCCTTTACTCCAAGTAAGCCCAAACATAGATGTTGTATATTTGTTGCTCTGTAAACTAAAATAGAGAGAAGAGTTTTGAAACTACGTATATTTATTTTATTTCTGTTCCTGTCTTTATTACATGTTCAGGCAGATGTCATCGACAGTCTGATGACGCAGCCCAGAGACTCAATCGGACTAACAAGCGATTCCCTAGTACTGCATTTCTTGGAAGAGTCGGGAATCCCTATATCTGATAATAATAAAGTCAAACTGCTAAAAAGCGGACGGGAGAAGTTTATCGATTTATTTGAAGCCATCCGGGAAGCTAAACATCATGTTCATCTGGAATATTTCAACTTCCGAAATGACTCCATTGCCAATGCTTTGTTCACTCTATTAGCCGAAAAAGTGAAAGAAGGCGTTGAAGTACGAGCTATGTTTGACGCTTTCGGAAACTGGTCGAACAACAAGCCCCTTAAAAAGAAACACCTCAAGAAAATACGTGAACAAGGAATCGAAATCGTCAAGTTTGACCCGTTCACCTTCCCTTATATCAATCATGCCGCCCACCGCGACCATCGCAAAATTGCTGTTATCGACGGAAAAGTGGCATATACAGGCGGAATGAATATCGCCGATTATTATATCAACGGACTACCCAAAATCGGAACCTGGCGTGATATGCACATGCGTATCGAAGGGGATGCAGTCAACGATTTGCAGGAGATTTTCCTGACGATCTGGAACAAAGAGACTAAACAGAATATAGGAGGAGAAGCTTATTTTCCTCAACATGAGGAACAGACAGACAGCACAAATATCGTTGTAGCAATTGTAGACCGTACCCCGAAAAAGAATAGCCGTATGTTGAGCCATGCCTATGCCATGAGCATTTATTCGGCACAAAAGAATGTTCATATCGTCAATCCTTATTTTGTACCGACTTCTTCCATCAAAAAGGCGTTGAACCGGACAATTGACCGGGGAGTAGATGTAACCATCATGGTTTCCTCTGCTTCCGATATCCCTTTTACTCCGGATGCCGCACTTTATAAGTTACATAAACTGATGAAAAGGGGAGCTACTGTCTACATGTACAACGGGGGATTCCATCACTCGAAAATTATGATGGTGGACGACTTGTTCTGCACAGTCGGTACTGCCAACCTGAACAGCCGCAGCCTACGATATGACTACGAAACAAATGCCTTTATTTTTGATAAAAGAATAACGGGGGAATTAAATAATATGTTCCGAAACGATATCGAGCATTGCACCCAGCTGACACCGGAGTTTTGGAAAAAGCGTTCTCCCTGGAAGAAGTTCGTCGGCTGGTTTGCTAATTTATTCACTCCATTTTTGTAATTTTGTACGGAGAATCATTTTCACTGCAAATTATTCATTATGAAACAATACCTGGATTTACTCAATCGCGTGCTAACCGAAGGCACGGAAAAAAGTGATCGTACCGGAACCGGAACGATCAGTATCTTCGGTCATCAGATGCGTTTTAACCTTGATGACGGTTTCCCGTGCCTGACAACCAAAAAACTGCATCTGAAATCAATCATATACGAATTGCTTTGGTTTCTGCAAGGAGATACAAACGTGAAATACCTGCAGGAACATGGAGTACGTATTTGGAACGAATGGGCGGACGAAAACGGTGATTTGGGTCATGTCTATGGTTATCAATGGCGTTCATGGCCTGATTACAACGGCGGCTTCATCGACCAGATCAGCGAAGTAGTGGAGACACTCAAACACAATCCGGATTCACGCCGTATCATCGTTAGTGCGTGGAATGTAGCAGATTTGAACAATATGAATTTACCTCCCTGCCATGCATTCTTTCAGTTTTACGTAGCAGACGGGCGGTTGAGCCTGCAACTATATCAACGCAGTGCCGATATATTTCTCGGTGTTCCCTTCAACATTGCTTCATACGCATTATTACTGCAAATGATGGCACAAGTGACAGGTTTGAAAGCCGGCGATTTCGTTCATACTTTCGGTGATGCTCATATCTACCTGAACCATCTGGAACAAGTGAAGCTCCAATTATCACGGGAGCCTCGTCCATTGCCGCAAATGAAAATCAATCCGGACGTAAAAAACATCTTCGATTTTAAATTTGAGGACTTCGAATTAGTGAACTATGATCCGCATCCGCATATTGCAGGAGCAGTAGCCGTGTAAAAAATATGAGTAAAGTATCCATCATTGCTGCCGTAGATCGCCGCATGGCTATAGGCTTTGAGAATAAGCTTCTTTTCTGGTTACCGAATGATTTGAAACGTTTCAAAGCATTAACTACCGGAAACACCATACTTATGGGACGCAAAACTTTCGAGTCATTACCGAAAGGCGCATTGCCCAATCGAAGAAATATCGTTTTATCTTCCAATCCGGACACGGTATGTTCCGGTGCGGAAGTGTTTCCTTCACTCGAAACGGCTTTGAAAAGTTGCCGGGAGGATGAACATATTTATATTATAGGAGGGGCAAGCATTTATCAGCAGGCTCTTTCCTTCGCTGACGAACTTTGCCTGACAGAGATAGACAGTACAGCTCCCGAAGCTGATGCCTATTTTCCGGAAGTATCTTCAAAGGTATGGCAGGAAAAAAGCAGAGAAGCCCATCCTGCGGATGAGAAACATCTCTGCTCTTATGCTTTCGTTGATTACGTAAGAAAGTAAGAAAATTGTTTCTTACTGTGATCCAACCACGAATACTGACTAATGATTAATCTTCATCTTCTATGTCGACCATAATCGGCATCTGCCGCTTAATGGCTTCATGGAAGGAGATTAATGTTTCGGTACGCGCCAAGCCCAATGGTTGCAACTTATCGTGAATAATACTCAATAAGTGGTGGTTATTCTTCGCGTAAATTTTGATAAACATATCGTATTTTCCGGTAGTGAAATGACATTCCACCACTTCGGGGATAGCCTCTAAAGCTTTTGTTACCGAGTCAAAGGATTCGGGGTCTTTTAGATATATACCAATATAAGCGCAAGTCTCATATCCGATTTTCTCGGGGTCGATAACATACTCCGAACCTTTTAATATTCCTAGATTAGTAAGCTTCTGAATACGCTGATGGATCGCAGCACCGGAAACATTACATGCTCTTGCCACTTCCAAAAAAGGAATACGCGCATTCCCTGCAATCAGTCTCAGAATTTGCTCATCTAAAGCATCTAATTGATGATGTCCCATTTTTGAATCAAATTGTTTTTATCAATGAATCTTTTATGCAAAGTTAGCGATTTTTCGACAACAAATACTATAATCTATTACTTTTATTTGCAGAAAGCGGATAAGTCAACAATAGTTCGTACCTTTGCGAAAAACATAAATATACCATTTATATGAAACATATTTGCTGTATCATTCTGTGTTTCTACACTTCTATAGGAAGTTATGCCCAGAATTTTGCTGATTATTTTCAGAACAAAACAATGCGAGTGGATTATATCTTTACCGGGGATGCTACACAACAGTCTATTTATCTGGATGAGCTTTCACAGCTTCCCACCTGGGCAGGCCGTCAACACCATCTCTCCGAACTTCCCTTGGAAGGCAACGGACAAATTATTGTGAAAGACCTTGCCAGCAAACAGTGTATCTACAAAACTTCTTTCTCTTCTTTATTTCAAGAATGGCTGTCAACAGACGAAGCCAAAGAAACAGCTAAAGGGTTTGAGAATACCTTTCTTCTTCCCTATCCTAAACAGCCTGTGGAAATAGAAGTGACTTTATATTCTCCGCGAAAGAAAACAATGGCTACTTACAAACATATCGTGCGTCCGGATGACATATTGATTCATAAACGGGGAGTATCACATGTTACTCCACACCGGTATATGCTGCAAAGTGGCAATGAAAAAGACTGCATAGATGTTGCTATCCTGGCAGAGGGATATACAGAAAAAGAAATGGATATATTCTATCAGGATGCACAACGTACCTGCGAAAGTTTGTTTTCGTACGAGCCGTTCCGTTCCATGAAGGGTAAATTTAATATTGTTGCCGTAGCCAGTCCTTCAACGGATAGCGGTGTCAGTGTTCCTCGCGAAAATCTGTGGAAAGAAACGGCGGTTCATTCTCATTTCGATACCTTTTATTCAGATCGCTATCTGACTACCAGCCGGGTAAAGTCTATCCACAATGCATTGGCAGGCATCCCCTACGAACATATCATTATCCTCGCTAACACAGATGTATATGGCGGAGGAGGAATATACAATTCTTATACGCTGACCACAGCTCATCACCCCATGTTCAAACCGGTGGTAGTGCACGAATTCGGACACAGCTTCGGCGGATTGGCCGACGAGTATTTTTATGAGGATGATGTGATGACGGATACTTATCCACTGGATGTCGAACCGTGGGAACAGAATATTTCAACACAGGTAAACTTTGCTTCCAAATGGAAAGATATGCTTCCGTCAGACACTCCGATCCCTACTCCTATTGCTGAAAGAAAGAAATATCCGGTAGGAGTATATGAAGGAGGCGGCTATTCCGCTAAAGGTATTTATCGTCCTGCCTACGACTGTCGCATGAAAACAAACGGATACCCGGAGTTTTGCCCGGTTTGTCAACGTGCCATCCGCCGAATGATTGAGTTTTATGTTCCTTAATTGAATAACAATCATCGATGGTAACCAATGGTAAATACTCATCCAAAAACAAAATCAATATACAATCATATTATTGTCAAACTTAAAACCCAAACCTCATGATTAGACTTCAACCAATCAGTACGTCGGACCTGCAACATTACAAATTCATGGAAGAGCTCCTGATTGATGCATTTCCACCGGAAGAGTACCGTCAGCTGGAACAACTGCGCGAGTACACTGACCGTACGGGCAACTTTCATAATAACATCATCTTCGATGATGACTTGCCAGTCGGCTTCATTACCTATTGGGATTTTGACAGTTTCTACTATGTAGAACACTTTGCAACCAATCCTGCCCTGCGAAATGGAGGTTATGGAAAACGTACACTGGAATACTTGTGCAATTATTTAAAACGCCCGATCGTATTGGAAGTAGAACGTCCGGTGGAGGAAATGGCCAAACGACGTATCAGCTTTTATCAACGCCAGGGCTTTACACTATGGGAAAAAGACTACTGTCAACCTCCTTACAAACCCGGAGATGATTTTCTTCCCATGTATTTAATGGTACACGGAGAGCTGGATTGTGAAAAGGATTTTGAAACAATCAAAAAGAGAATACATAAAGAAGTATATGGAGTAAAAGACAATTAAAAAAGAATCCCGATAGAAAGAGTTGTACAAATGTGTAATATTAATATATAAAAAAGAAGGGTGTCCAAACCGATTTGGACACCCTTCCTTTTTATATATCAAATTAACTAATTACTTTTCACCACGTTTAGTAGCTGAATAGTTAATCTTCAAAGCATAAGATTTTCTAAGAGCATTTTTTACGTCAGTAATAATACCCATCTTTGTCTTTTGGTCTACTTTCAGAGATACAGTCATTTTAGCTGCATCACCTTCATTCATACTTGCACGTTCCTGGAAAATGAAGTCCTGTACTTCACCAACTTCAGCATAGCTGTCGTTGAGCTGAATACGACTTTCAGTACCCATTTTTGCGCGATATTCCTGCGTAGGTTCTCCTACATAGATGAATGTTACCAGCGATTTCTTCTCCAGTTTTTCGAGTTCAGTACCTTGCGGAAGTGTAAACTGTACCTTTAACGTTACCTCACGCATTGTTGTTACAATCATAAAGAAGAACAACAAGGTAAAGATAAGGTCAGGCAACGAAGAAGTATTCAATGCCGGCATTTCACGTTTACCAGTCTTATTAAATTTTCCCATTACTTACTTCTTTTTTTCTCCGTATTTTTTAGGTTCTGCTTCAGAAATTCGTTGCGGATAAATTTCACGAATCGCTTTTTGCTGATCGTCATTCAATTCCGCATATGTAGTTCCAAATTTCTGTTCAGCCAACTCGTCTCTCAATTCATTGTATGCAGCCACCAATTCGTTCTGCACGCTGATATAAGCCTGATAAGAAGATCCACGGTCATTCTGCAAAGAAATTACGTGCTTGTCATTAACCAGATATGTGCCAAAGAATTCTACATTCTTTTGTGTTTTTTCAGGCATATGTTCTGCGTTAGCAACGTTAGCAATAAATTCTTTAGCTTTCTCTCTCAACTGATCAACACCGATATAATCATTACCGCACATCAAAGCATCATCTTTATTCAAGTATACCTGCAATACGTTACGTTCTTTGATTTTATCAGTATTATCCTGATCTTGATCTTCGGGCGGTGGAGGCAAAAGTCTTGCCAAACCACGGTCCGTATCCATTGATGTTGTAATCAAGAAGAAGATCAGCAACAAGAAAGCGATATCCGCCGTAGAACTTGAGTTAATATCAGGAACTTTTCTTTTTCCTCTTGCCATTGTTATTACTTATTTAATTGAGAATTACTCAATTGATTAGGATAATTTCTTCTTTATGCCACTCACGATGATTGCAACAACTGTTACAAACAACAGGATGTAAATAGAATAAAGGAACATATCAGTTATTTTCAGCCAAAAAGGAACGTTGTCTGTACCGCTATAGCCCTGAATCTGCATTGGTGTTCCGTCACCCATAGACCAAGCAACAACTAAAACAACAACTAAAAGAACCAAACCAAGTAAAGATTTGATAGCATTTGCCGGATTATCTTTCAAGGCTGCTCCAAATTGGAATATTGCACCAAGTATAGTAGCTGCAATGGCAATGCCAAACAAAGCATACATCAAATAAAGTAAGGCGTCTGTTTGAGCCGGCTGCCACATCTCGGGATCTACTCCCGCAATCACTGCATCGCCTGTTGCATCTCCTCCCAAGAAGAAAAGGCACAATACGATCAGGATGATGGCAAACATCGCATAAAGTGCATAATACGATGCTCTATATGTTAACTTACTCATCTTCGATTATTTTTTGTATTTCAAGTTATATTTGATTACCATGTCTAACAAAGAGATAGAAGAATCTTCCATTTCGCTAGTCAGAGCTTCAATCTTAGCAAGTACATAGTTGTAGAATACCTGAAGGATCAATGCTACGATCAAACCGAAGATAGTTGTAATCAAGGCAACTTTCATACCACCTGCAACAACCGTCGGAGAGATATCACCTACCTGCTGGATTTTATCAAATGCCTGCACCATACCGATTACAGTACCCAAGAATCCGAGTGACGGAGCCATTGCGATAAACAGTGTGATCCAAGAACATCCTTTTTCAAGGTAACCAGCCTGTACACCACCGTAAGATACAACTGACTTCTCAACTACATCAATACCCTGATCAATTCTCATCAGACCTTGATAGTAGATAGAAGCAACCGGACCTCTGGTGTTACGAGCAATGTCTTTAGCAGCTTCAACATCACCTTTTTCCAAAGCAGCTTCGATAGATGCCATGAATTTTTTTGTGTTGATTTCAGCCAAACTCAAATAAATGATACGTTCGATACAGAAAGCCAAACCGATCACCAAAGCGATAGCTACCAAACTCATGAAAGATGCAGTACCTTCGATGAATTTAACTTTGATTTCCTTGTGAATACCACCTTCTTCTGCAGCAGGAGCAGCAGCAGTAGTAGCTTCAGCGGCAGGAGCAGCTTGTTGTTCAGTTTGTTCTGCTGCAGGAGCATCTTGAGCCTGAGCAAGTTGAATTGAGCCAAAAGTGAAGGCCCCAATCACAGCAACAATTGCAAATAACTTTTTCATTGTGTGTCTAATTTTTAAGATTAATTAATTGATTATTATTATTGTATTTACTTCTCTTCTCTTTTTCATGTCTGCGGAGAGACGGGGATTCGAACCCCGGATACACTTTTGGCGTATACACGCTTTCCAGGCGTGCCTCTTCAACCACTCGAGCATCTCTCCCTGCATGTTTTCTGCATTTTCAGCTACAAATGTATTCTTTTTTTTCTTTTCTTGAAGCATTCTCCCTCTTTTATCTTGAATAAATACTGCAAATTAATATAATTTAAAACCTTTCGAACCTTATTTGCGGATTCCAAACACTTTTAGCGCATTAACAGAAGTGACCTCTGCTACGTGCTCTGGAGTTATCTGATAAATCTCCGCCACCTTCATAAGTGTGTCTTTTACATTGGCGCTCTCATTTCTCTTCCCCCGGTTCGGCACAGGAGCTAAATAAGGGGAGTCGGTTTCGAGCACAATGCGTTCCAAAGGAACTGTCGTCAGTGTTTCCGGTAAAGTCGATTTCTTAAAAGTAACGACTCCGTTAATACCTAACATAAATCCTTCGAATTCCAACAATTTCGCCGCTTCTTCCGATGTCCCGGTGAAACTATGAAAAATGCCGGTCAATGGCGTCTTTTTATAGGGCTCCATTACCTTATATATACATTCAAATGCTTCTCTTGAATGAATTACAATCGGAAGGTCATACTCTAATGCCCACTCTATTTGCTTTTCAAAAGCCAAAATTTGTTCTTTCAGAAAAGTCTTGTCCCAATAAAGGTCAAGGCCTATTTCTCCGATAGCCACAAATTCATTAGAAGTCGACAAGTACTTGTGTACAACTGCTAATTCCTGTTCATAGGATTCATTGACGGAAGTCGGGTGCAGCCCGATCATCGGATAGCAAAAACCTGGATAATCCCTACACACTGACAACATAGCATCAATGGTGGTACTGTCTATATTGGGCATGAAAATATAGGAAACTCCCGCTTTCCGTGCACGTTCCATTACCTGCGGCAGGTCTTCGGTAAATTCTTCAACAAAAAGGTGAGAATGAGTATCTATCAGCATGATATTTCTTTTTCTTCTTTTACTTTCTCGCTGGAGCGATAATAATATATCAGTCCGTAGTCGCGACATTTTTCTAACCTGGTATCATTGGGAGTGACATCCTGATATTTAGCTTCTACCTGGTTCCAGATATCCAGAATCAATTCATCTGCACGCCCACGCATGGATGCCAGTTCATCAAGACTGCGGTTGGTTAATGCCTGATAGTTTTTCTGTCGTTCGTAGCTTTCCAGAAAAATATCATAATGCACTTTTACACGCGCAATAGTCGGATTATAAATAGGTATGCCGCCTTGAGTTGTTCTTTGTTGTTCGCCTTCAATTATTTTCTTCCCCCACTCTACCAGTGCGGCTTCACTCAACAGGTCCGGCACTGTGTTTGAAGCAGGCAGGCCATATAATTCTTTATGCGCCACTTTGATTTCATCGCGAAGTACTGCCAAATTGAGTACTTGGATAAAATGAGAGATATACAACCGGGCGGTCTTCACGTTCATCTGATGCTTACGGCTGGCACGCGACTGGTTGTTGTAACACTGTGTATAATAAATTTGCGCAGCCTCGAACCGATGTAAGAAATTACGTGCCTCAAATAATGTCTTTAATGTAATAGCCAAGTCACGTACGTTATACATCTCCCCCTTTTCGACTGCCGCTTTCAACGCCCGAACTCTTGCTTGATCAGTATTTGGTAATCGTCTGTAAGGCATATCTCTGACACTTAGCTACATTTCACGATACATTAATAATTTCACAAGATTCTTCAATTCTTTTTTCCTGTCTTCTGCAACGGCGACTGCAGCCAGGCTTTCCATAGCAAGGGTGTAATATTCGCGCATTTTGTTTTCGCAGACATTACGGATATTCAACTGATTATAGATTTCAGTTACCGCTTTTATTTTTTCTGCTGGTTGAAAAGTTTCTGCATTCAACCAACGATTCAATTCTTCCTGCTGCTTTTCATCTGCGTGCTCCAATGCTTTGATAAGCATATATGTTTTTTTATTGCAAAGAATGTCTCCGCCTATCTTCTTCCCGAACACTTCCGGGTCTCCATATACATCCAACAAATCATCCTGCAATTGGAACGCAACTCCGATATGCATCCCAAAATGATAAAGATTCTCTGCATCTTCAGCAGTCGCTCCTGCCAAAATTGCACCGATTTTAAGACTAGCAGCAAGCAACACAGCCGTTTTCAAACGAATCATTTCAATGTATTCGTCTTCTGTCACATCACAGCGGGACTCAAATTCCATATCCAGCTGCTGCCCTTCACAGATCTCAAGTGTAGTCAGACTGAATAAATCCATCACTTCTTTCAGATGTTCCTGCGGACATCCCGTCATATAGCGAAATGCCAGAATCAACATAGCATCTCCCGAAAGAACAGCAGTGTTATCGTTCCATACTTTGTGTACAGTAGGTTTGCCTCTGCGCACATCCGAACGATCCATCAAATCATCATGCAACAAGGTGTGGTTGTGGTAAACTTCAATTGCAGTGGCTGGATCGTATATAGACGCTACATCCTCCCGATACAAGTTATATCCCATCAACATTAACACAGGACGTATCCGCTTCCCACCCAGAGAAAGGATATATTCAATCGGTTCATAAAGTCCTTTCGGCGTCCGGGTAAACTGAATTTCAGAAATATGATGATTTATCTTATCAAGTAATTGAGAAGCTGTAAACATGATGAATAAAAAAATTAATGAATAAAAAGAGGCTGCCGAAAGCAGCCTCCTAATTTATATTATTACAAATTACTGCAATCTAAACATCACAGGAACCGTAAATTTAACACGTACCGGTTTTCCGCGCTGCATACCTGGTTTCCACTTCGGCATGGTATTAATCACACGGAGGGCTTCTTTATCCAGATACGGGTCAACGCTACGTACAACCTTCGCATCTACGATACTACCGTCTTTGTTAACAACGAACTGTACGATAACACGTCCTTGAGTTCCGTTTTCCTGTGCGATAGTCGGATATTTAATATTCTTTGCCAGATACTGCATTAAAGCTGCTTGTCCGCCCGGGAAGTCCGGCATGTTTTCTACAACCTCGAAAATAGTCTGTTCTTCCGGTTCTTCTTCAACAACTTGTACAGGCACATATTTTACTTCTACACGAGCTTGGTTATCTTCATTGATAATAGTTGTTGTTTCCTCAATATCAGCTTTATCATCCACAATCTCCAGCAATTCTGCTACTTTTGGAGCTTCAGGTGGTGGTGGAGCTGCTTGTTCAGGGGTTTCGGTAATAGGAATAATTTCCTCTTCAAACACGACATCAGCTACTGCCTGGCTTGTATCAATCTTCACGTCACGCTGGGTCCATTCGAACGCCACGAACATGAAAGCTAGAACTACCACGTAACCAACGAGCAACCATGTAGACTTCTTGCCTTCCAGGTCTGCTTTGGGTGATTTTTTAACTTCCATAAATTTATTAATATAATGATTAAAAAAAAGTGTCCTTTCATGTGTCTCCGGGCAAATATAGTACATTTTCATGTATTCGTTCCCCTCTTTGCCTCTTTTTATCCGGCTTTTTAACTTTTTTAATTCTTTCGTACTTGTCTTGCTCCTTTTAACGGCAAACTTATGGTTGATTTTCAAATTTACCGTATCTTTGGCGAACAAATCAGATAAACTGAATATGAAAAAGATAACAATTGCAATCGATGGTTTTTCCTCTTGCGGAAAAAGCACAATGGCTAAAGATCTGGCCCGTGAAGTGGGCTACATTTACATTGACAGCGGAGCCATGTATCGTGCGGTCACTTTATATAGTATAGAAAACGGAATTTTCGACGGAGACGTTATCGATACGGAGAGGCTGAAAAAAGAAATTAAGGACATTCATATATCGTTCCGGCTGAATAAGGAAACCGGACGTCCCGACACTTATCTCAACGGTGTGAATGTAGAGAATAAAATCCGTTCGATGGAGGTTTCTTCCAAAGTGAGTCCTATCAGTACGCTCGACTTCGTACGTGAAGCAATGGTAGCTCAACAACAAGCAATGGGAAATGAGAAGGGGATTGTCATGGATGGCCGGGACATAGGTACCACTGTTTTCCCGGATGCGGAACTGAAAATATTTGTAACCGCCACTCCCGAAATCCGTGCTCAACGCCGTTATGACGAGCTGAAAGCAAAGGGACAGGAAGCCAGCTTCGACGAGATTCTGGAAAATGTGAAACAACGGGATTATATCGATCAAAACCGTGAAGTAAGTCCGTTGCGCAAAGCAGAAGATGCGCTGCTCCTGGATAATACCGACTTATCGATTGAAGAGCAGAAAAAATGGCTTTTCGAACAATTTAATAAGGTAAGTAAATAGTTTGTTTTATGATCAAGGTAGAGATAGACGAAGGTTCCGGCTTCTGCTTTGGTGTGGTGACAGCCATTCATAAGGCAGAAGAAGAGTTGGCAAAGGGAGAAACACTCTATTGCCTCGGAGACATTGTGCATAATAGCCGGGAAGTGGACAGGCTGAAAACGATGGGATTAATCACCATCAATCGGGAAGAATTCAAGCAATTGAAAAATGCAAAAGTATTGCTCCGGGCGCATGGAGAGCCACCGGAAACTTATATGATTGCCCGTGAAAATAATATCGAGATTATCGATGCGACCTGTCCGGTTGTATTACGTTTGCAGAAACGCATCCGACAAGGGTATCTGGCAGACAGTGACGAAGAAAAACAAATTGTCATCTACGGCAAGAGCGGACACGCTGAAGTGCTGGGACTGGTAGGGCAGACAGACGGAAAAGCAATTGTGATTGAAAAGGCAGAGGAAGCCAAAAAGCTGGATTTAAATAAAAGTATCCGCCTTTTCTCACAGACAACCAAGTCACTGGACGAATTTCAGGAAATCGTAGAATACTTCAAACAACATATTTCACCGGAGGCGACTTTCGAATATTATGATACGATCTGCCGTCAGGTTGCCAACCGTATGCCTAAGCTCCGGGAGTTTGCGGCTACACACGATTTGATCTTCTTCGTCAGCGGCAAAAAGAGTTCGAACGGAAAGATGTTGTTTGAAGAATGTTTGAAGGTGAACGCTAATTCACATTTGATAGATAACGAGAAAGAAATCGATCCTTCTCTTCTTCAAAACGTAAAATCGATTGGTGTATGTGGGGCGACTTCTACTCCGAAATGGTTGATGGAGAAGATTTACAATCACATTCGGACGCTTATCAAAGAATAATTGCTTTATTCATATAAAGAATAATAGCAAAGCAACATAAGAAAAAACGGCAAAGTAACACGAATGAATAAAAAGAAAGCAAGAAAGGGCTATTTGAACATTTTTAATGTTTTCTTCATACGAAAAAAAACTTCATAACCACTGCTTTCAACTTTTTATTGTACATTTGCCGCGTCAAACTAATTAATGAGAGATTGTTATATGGGAACAGTTAAGTGTATCGGAATTTTGACCTCCGGAGGTGATGCTCCGGGAATGAACGCTGCTATACGTGCAGTGACACGTGCAGCTATCTACAATGGATTGCAAGTCAAAGGTATATACAGAGGCTATAAAGGTCTGGTCACAGGTGAAATCAAAGAATTTAAGAGTCAGAATGTGAGTAATATCATACAGTTGGGTGGTACTATCCTGAAAACAGCCCGTTGTAAAGAGTTCACGACTCCGGAAGGTCGCCAGTTGGCTTATGATAATATGAAAAAAGAAGGCATTGATGCCTTGGTTATCATTGGTGGAGACGGTTCACTGACAGGTGCACGCATCTTTGCACAGGAATTTGATGTTCCGTGTATCGGACTGCCGGGAACTATTGATAATGACCTTTACGGCACAGATACTACCATCGGATATGACACTGCATTAAATACGATATTGGACGCTGTGGATAAAATACGTGACACGGCCACTTCACACGAACGTTTGTTCTTTGTAGAAGTGATGGGACGTGACGCCGGTTTCCTTGCATTGAACGGAGCGATCGCTTCGGGAGCGGAAGCTGCTATTATTCCGGAATTCAGTACGGAAGTCGACCAACTGGAAGAGTTTATCAAGAACGGATTCCGTAAATCAAAAAACAGTAGTATTGTATTGGTAGCCGAAAGCGAACTGACTGGAGGAGCCATGCATTATGCCGAACGTGTGAAAAACGAATACCCGCAATACGATGTACGTGTGACGATCTTAGGTCACTTGCAACGTGGTGGTAGCCCGACTGCCCACGACCGTATCCTGGCAAGCCGCCTCGGCGCTGCTGCTATCGACGCTATTATGGAAGATCAACGTAACGTAATGATCGGAATCGAACATGATGAAATCGTTTACGTACCGTTCAGCAAGGCTATTAAGAATGACAAACCAATCAAGAGAGATCTTGTCACTGTATTGAAAGAGCTTTCAATCTAATCTTTTTATTTTTAGGAGTTCAGCTTATATCAGTATATAAGATAAAGAGCGGTGGATGAACGGGAGATTTCCTTATCATTCACCGCTCTTCTTTCATTTATTCAATGCTTCTTTTCACCACAGAGGACACGGAGGACACAGAGGTGAATTTGTTTTATGACTTACGGTTGCGACCCTAATTTTGATGCGTAATCCTCCTACCATAAAGTTGAAAAAACATGAAAACATCTGCCACCTGCAACCAAACGCGTGTAATTCACTAGTTAATAGATAGTTGTAACGTTGCAGATACTGTTGCAGATAGGTTGCAGATCAAAGTATCTGCCACACAGTATAAGCCTTACATAAGCTAATTCTCCATGGGTGCAAAAGTTTATTGTATACATTAACTTCCCGTTTCCAGGCGGGGAACTGTCGTTTCCGGCATTAGAAATTACAATTTCCACGGCAGGAAACGAGAGTTTCTAAGGCAGGACACTACAGTTTCTACGTAAGGATACTGTCGTTTCCCCGTAGAGATACCACAAATTCTCCATAGGGTCACCCCAATTATCCCATAGCTTTGCATAAAGGAATCAAGGCTTTTTCTTTGATTATATAACGTGTTGCAGATACTTTATCTGCAACCTATCTGCCACAGGTATCTGCAACGCTCCAACTATTTGTCAACTAGTATATTACACGCTTTTCGTTGCAGGTGGCAGATGTTTTATATTTTTTCAACTTTATAGTAGACAAAACTTTCATTCATTTCTGCACTGAAATAAATTTCTCCGTTAAAGTGGTGAAGCCCCCAATGACTTAACAATATCTTCCAATGATTCTTTCGAGTTTGCCAGCATCAGTTTCTCCGTTTTTATTCTGGAAATTCTTCGTGTCAGCGTTTCGGTAGTAAGTTTCATTAAATCAGCAAAATAAGCCGGTTGAACTCCTTCCCGTAGAAAAGCACATACCCTTAAATCTTCTTCCGTGAGTTTTGGACTTATCTCTTTCAATTTAGAAACAAGTCCATAGACATTCTCTTGAAGTCGTAGCAACTCTGTCCAGTCTTTCTCGGAGAAAGAAGGTTTAGAAGACAAAACATTCCGTTCCTTAAACTGCCGTACTTTTGAGACAACCGGAGAACTTTCATAGATATGTAGTTGAAGAGACTGATACTTCTCTTCGAGATGATTACATTGCAACATCAGCTTATCCGACTCGACATCTTTCTTCAGTATTTCCTCTTTGAAAAGATCCAGTTGGGAAAGTGTGTGCCGGTTTTTCTTCCAGAGTAGTCCTAGCAACAAAGACATCACACCAAACATACCTAAAGCAGAAGACAGAATGACCGAAGAATCACTTTTGTTATCATTTAACATCAACTGACTGGCGTATGCCTTTCTTTCCATTTCCAGTGCTTCATCAAAGTTACCGTATTTCTGATAATAAAGACTACATCGTTTGCATATTTTTGCCAGATGATCGTATTCCTCTGTTTCTTTGGCAAGTTTGATTGCCTCTTTAAAGTGGATTTCTGCATCCTCTTTCTGTTCCAAATCACTTTCTACACAGGCAAGATAATAATATACTTTAGATTTTTGATATTCATCACCGTGTTTCTCATAATAAGATGCCGCCTGCCTAATCTGCTTATCAGAGGAATGAGGAATGTTTTTATCCTCGTTGAGCTGGGTACACAATAAATTATACTCTGCCAGTTGAGCCTCATTCATTTGGCTTGACTGAATAGTCTCAAGAATAATGGATGCTGTATCAGGGTCCTGCTCCATCAGTTGCGCAGCCTTGTCCAGCCCTTGCTTCACGCTCGTCCCTTCCGGATGACAGGCAGCCAGTGAAAGGAGCATCATATACAATAAAATTCGAAGATTATTCATAACTCTATTTTTGTCTTTGCAAAGGATTGATTGGATTTGCAAATATAAAAAATAATCGGCATTTATGCTTCTATAAGTTACACAAAATATAGTGACGCTATCCTGTTCTTATAGTGACACTATCCTTGTTAAATGGCGTCACTATCCTGACAGGATAGCGTCACTATGTTTTTTTGACAAATATCAAGCCGTTGCGGGCTATTAATTAAGAAGATAAGCCGTATCTTTGTAGCAAACAAGAAAATTATATATCATGATTAAAAACATTGTATTTGATTTTGGAGGAGTGATTGTAGATATTGATCGTGACAAAGCGGTTCAGGCATTTATCAAACTAGGACTGGCAGATGCTGATACCCGGCTGGATAAATATCACCAGACCGGCATCTTTCAAGAACTGGAAGAAGGAAAGCTAAGTGCGGATGAGTTTCGGAAACAACTGGGGGATTTATGTGGCCGTCCATTGACGATGGAGGAAACCAAACAGGCATGGCTGGGCTTTTTCAACGAAGTAAATCTAAATAAACTCGATTATATATTGGAATTGAGAAAGTCCTATCATGTGTATATTTTAAGTAATACCAATCCTTTTGTTATGTCGTGGGCATGCAGCCCCGATTTCTCATCGAAGAAAAAGCCGTTGAATGATTATTGTGACAAACTATATTTGTCTTATCAGGTCGGTCACACAAAACCTGCACCCGAAATATTTGATTATATGGTGAACGATTGCAATATTATTCCTTCTGAAACTTTATTTGTAGATGACGGCGCCTCTAATATCCAAATCGGCAAAGAACTGGGATTTGAAACGTTCCAGCCGAAGAATGGTGAAGATTGGCGGGAGAAAATGACTGCTATCTTAGAGAAATAATCATATTGATTACTAATTTTTATAGTGTATATATGATAGTATCATACTCATGCTACTATCATATATACTGATTTTCTCTCTATTTTATTTCAGGTAGAGAATCTTTTCGCCAAAATCAAATATTACATTAAATTCTTCAAAAAACTTCAATCCTAAAACCCCCACTGTAGTAAACTTGGGAAGTTGTGGGGTTATTGCTATAGTTACATCATAAAAAGGCACATCAGCCATATAGCATTTTTTTGCTAGAAATGCCTTCACTGGCATCTTTCTTCCCTGACTATCGTTCCCTTGCCGAAGTTCTATATTAGAATTATCGATAAACTCTTTATAGGCAGGGTGTTGTTCCAAGAGAAATAGAAATGAAGCGTTTCCTAGGTCTAATAGAAAATCTCCCTCGAGAGAGTAATAATATTTAGAATTGGAAGCTACTTTTAATTCAGAATCGATTGCATACATATTTCCATATCCATCATTCCTCATGGGGTATTTCTTATATTTACTTTTTTTCAGTTCCAATTCTTGTCGGGTTAGTGGCATCATGTATTTAGATGAAATATTTAGTTCCATAATCTTGCTATTAGCATCGTTTAGATCTCCAAAAAGATGAATGGGATACATAATATCTATCTTTTTAGAAGCTATATTAGCAATGACAGTTTTGCCTTTATAAAATAGACCATTTACAAAAATTGTATCATTGGTTATATGTGTACATTTATACTTGTTTCCCGCTAAATTCAAAGTTGCTTTTGATTCAACCAATGAAATGTTTAAGTCGTCTAAATGATTAAATACAAAGGTGCTATCCATAACCAAGATAGGGACACCGGATTCTATCATTCCCCTCACTGGAAGTTTATTTTGCAAGATGAGATTAGCATGCAAATGCCTACTCTTTCCCTTTTTAAGGGTGATTTTACGATCTACAGATTGAGCTGAAAGAAATCCTGAAACTATAATCAAACAGAGTGTAAAAATACATTTCTTCATCATCTAAAATTTTAGTTTGTGCATTTATTAGATTTAAACATATACAAAAGAAATAATAAAAAAGAGAATATTGCAATCATACACTCTTTATCTGAATTGATTTTAATTACTTTTAACCAGCGCATGCCTCCACTTTTTTTATTGCTTCTATATAGGAATTGCATGTTATGAAACTAAACATTCGGATATTCTCTTTATATTTGCTGGAAATACAAGAAATATGCAACCACAAGTCATACTTATCACCGGAGCATCTTCCGGATTTGGCAAGATTACCGCTCAAATGTTATCGGAACGAGGGCACATCGTTTATGGAACAAGCCGGAAACCTTCCGAAGACATGAATCAAGTAAAGATGCTTGTTGTCGATGTCACCAATTCCTTTTCCGTTTGTCAGGCCGTAGAGCGGATTCTATCGGAACAGGGACGGATTGACGTATTGATTAATAATGCCGGAATAGGTATCGGCGGTGCATTGGAACTTGCCACTGAAGAAGAAGTGAATATACAAATGAATACAAACTTCTTCGGTGTAGTGAATATGTGTAAAGCAGTTTTGCCATCTATGAGAAAGGCGCGAAAGGGCAAGATTATCAATATCAGCTCTATCGGTGGTGTAATGGGAATCCCCTATCAGGGATTTTATTCTGCTTCGAAATTTGCAGTCGAGGGATATAGCGAAGCATTGGCTTTAGAGGTTCATCCGTTCCATATAAAGGTTTGTGTAGTAGAACCGGGAGACTTCAACACCGGATTTACTGATAACCGGAATATTTCTGAACAGACAAGACTAGATGCCGATTACGGAGAACGTTTTTTGAAATCATTAGAGATTATAGAAAAAGAAGAACGTAATGGATGCCATCCGCGGAAGTTGGGTGCTGCCATCTGTAAGATAGTGGAACGTACCAATCCTCCTTTTCGGACGAAAGTAGGTCCATGGATACAGGTATTGTTTGCGAAGAGCAAAAAATGGTTGCCTGATACAGTGATGCAGTATGCCTTACGGATATTCTACGCAATTAAGTAAACGATACTATATATAAAAGAAACTGTTCCCAAAGTTCCTAAAAGAAAAATCGTCCTTACTACAACCTATCGTAGTAAGGACGATTTTGTAAAATCAAGGCTTTTTTGAACGGCCTCTTTTTTTGATTTGAATATCTTCTATGTGGCCGGATTAACCCTTCGGAACCAATTCCAAAAACATGGTAGTAGTCAGCAACACGGCCAGTCCGACGCAAACGCTTATCAACAGCCAATTGATATATTTTGCTTTCGGCTTGGTGTCGGCATGCAGATTATTCAGGAAATATTCCCTAAAGAAAAGATACAGGCCGGGGATCGTGGCACTTGCCAATAAGAAATCTTCCGGAATCTGAAAGAAATAAGTTTTGGATAATCCGATCAGTGACCAATGGCAAAGGAACAATACCAAAAACATATTGACCTTTTGCGCAAACAGCAATAACAATCCGATGGTAAACACCACTACCGAACAAGGCATGACCGGAGAAGTCATTTCCGGGAATGAAAGTCCGCGTGCCAATGAAACCAAAGGATATATAAAAGGCATTGCTAACAGCACATAAGACAGTAGATCATATTTGTGGGTACGTTCAAAGGTAGTATATCCCGTAATCGCATCCCATATCCAAATGATAGCCATCACACCCCAAAACATAGCCATTACTCCATTATAACTACGCTCTTCACAGTAGATATAATAGTAGACCAGAGAAATCCACGTATACAGACCTATCATATAGAACTTCATCGCCATTTTCACCCACGGACGTGGTCGGCCGATAAGCAATCCGGTCAATGCAATACCAATCAGAATGATAACTATCTGTAACAGCCAGGTAGCTGAATTATAATATGCAATTGTTCTCCAAAAAATCTCCATAAAAGTTCGTTTTAGTGTCTTGTTAATGAAAAGGCTCTATGTGGGAACAGGAACATCGGGAACGTAGCTCCTACCGCCAACATGAAAATCACTGTGCTTGCTATCAGAGTATTAGAGAAGAACATCGACATAAACTTGTCCAGCTTATCCGGATCATTCACATTTTGCAGACACATGATAAGTGAAAATACCATGTTGTATGCAAACTTTCCCGGAATCATAGGAAGTAACGCCGGAATGTACAATACTGTCATCGGGCAATATACCTTTTTCCCTAACCACAAACTACCGAAGCCGATGACTAATCCGGCAAACAACGAACCTGTGGCAATATCCACGCCTAAATAGGTCATCAAACAAAAACGACAGGCGTGTCCCAATGCTGCCAGTATGGCAATCATCTTGAATGCACGCAAAGGAGGATCGGAAATTGCACCAAATCCTATACCTGCTACTGCTGCAAAAAATCCATCCGTAAGAATGTCAAGTGCTATCATATCAAATTAAACTGTTTTTTACCATTAATAATGTGAAGGAAAGTCCGATAGCGATGCTGACAATCAACAAAGAAGCCTCTGTCAGACGGGCAAATCCTGTTAATACATATCCCTCCACTATATCAATCACGCCATTAATCAAGGGAACCCCAGGCACAAGATAAAGCACGCTGGTTGCCATGGCAATCTCCGAAGTTGTATCGAAAATCAGTGCGGTAGAAGCACACAGGGAAGCAACAAAAGCCGAAACAATAAATACAACATAATGATTGATCTTTTTCGCCTGCATTTGTTGTTTCAGGTAGAATCCTGTAATGGTAGCCGAGAACACGATTCCCATCGAAATTAAATCACCGCCGAATAATTTACAGAAAGAGGCATTGGCAAATCCTACTAATAATAATACGAAAAGAGAGTGTATCCGCGGAGCAGAAATGATCTTCTTGTATTTATCTTTCAATTCTTCCAATGACAAATGATTGTCTACTGCTTCCCAGCTCAATGCGCTTAACTCTGAATTATGTTCAAAACTGATCGGGTGTGCAGGAATGTCTATAACCTCGTTACAAGCTTCGTTTGTTTCTTTGTCTATAATGGTCAGAATGATGTTTCTATGAAATACGCTTAATTTGACATCTAGTCCGAAAGCCTCTCCAATACGCTTTGTGTTGCGTACCACCCGCGAGGTGTGTACTCCGGCCCCCATTAAATGGGCTGAATATTCTGCAATAAATTTACCTATGGATAATAAAGATTCGCCTGTCTTCATGAATATGATATTTTTAAATCGGGCGCAAAAGTACAAAAAAAATAGATACCTTTGCCGCGATTAAAAATAAAAAATGCATGAATAACCAATTTACGCATCCAAAAGAGAGAATACGCTTTGCCATATTGACTTTTTTCTTCGCTCAAGGACTTTGTATGGCAAGTTGGGCCAGCCGAATCCCTGATTTTAAAGACGTTTTTGCCGCAAATTATGCTTTCTACTGGGGACTGATTTTATTTATGATCCCTGTCGGAAAATTTGTCGCGATCCCCTTGGCTGGTTATCTTGTTTCGAAGTTAGGAAGCCGGAGCATGGTACAGGTCAGTATCCTGGGATACGCTTCATCTCTGCTTTGCATCGGGCTGGCTCATGAGGTCTATCTTTTAGGCTTTCTGCTCTTCTGCTTCGGGGTGTGCTGGAATTTGTGTGATATATCATTCAATACACAAGGCATTGAGGTGGAACGTATCTATGGTAAAACCATTATGGCCACTTTTCATGGAGGATGGAGTCTGGGGGCATGTGCAGGAGCACTTATCGGCTTCGTGATGATTTTGGCCGGAGTCTCCCCTATCTGGCATTATACACTGATATTTATAATCATCCTTATAATTGCACTTTCCGGACGGAAATATTTGCAGGAGAGCACACCGCAGGAAGCGGAAGTTTCTGATACAAAGACGCAGGAAAGAAATACAGCCAAAGCTCCCAATGGCTTTCGCCTGTTATTTCAAAAACCGGAAATGTTGCTTTTGCAGTTAGGACTTGTCGGACTGTTCGCGCTGATTGTAGAAAGTGCGATGTTCGACTGGAGTGCTGTTTATTTCGAATCAGTGGTTCATGTACCTAAATCATTGCAAATCGGTTTTCTTGTATTTATGATTATGATGGCAACAGGCCGTTTCCTGACTAACTATGCTTATCAGCTTTGGGGAAAGAAGAAAGTCCTGCAACTGGCGGGCAGCTTTATCTGTATCGGCTTTTTTGTTTCTGCCCTGTTAGGAGGAGTTTTCGAATCTATGGCCATGAAAGTAATTATCAATTCTTTGGGTTTCATGCTGGTCGGCTTGGGAATATCCTGCATTGTGCCTACTTTGTACAGCTTCGTGGGAGCCAAATCAAAAACACCGGTCAGTATTGCACTTACCATTCTGTCAAGTATCAGTTTTATAGGTTCGTTGATTGCTCCCCTGCTTATCGGTGCCATCTCGCAGGCGTTCGATATCCGTATCGCTTATATGATCATCGGCATATTGGGCGGATGCATCGTATTAATTGTCAGTTTCAGTAGTGCTTTCGATATTCAGGAATCCGGCGATAAACCTGAATAGAACAAATAAAAAACGCAGCCTTTCACAGTGTTTAAAATTAAACCTCCTGTGAAAGGCCGCGTCAATCTTTTAATGCCTTAACTAACCTAACTACTTTATCTTAACTATACTAACCTATCTACAAAATACCCGAAAAATCTTTTATACTACTAATAATCCTATCTTTCAATTCGTTATTTTCAACTATTGAGAAGCCACAGTCTACATTTGCCGGAGCCAATAATACAGCTTTAGCTTCTTCTGCATCTGCCATCTCTTCCGGGTGCTCTCTGAAATAAGTTTCCCATTGGGAAGCTGATTGCGGAGTTACCCCCAGCACATAGTTGATAAAATCATCATCCGTCAAAAAATCCATTACCTTTGAGCACATATCGCATCCTTTTTAAGCGTTTACATAAGTAGGACGGCGTTATCCTGTCTATGTACTCAACCCATTTACCTTTTTACTAAAATTAACTTGCCAGACTACGCAACTTTGTCAATCCGCGATGCATCAAGTTGCGTACAGACTGATAATTCATATTCATAATCTCGCAGATATCTTCGTATTTCTTTTCTTCTATATAATATAATGTAAGCGCTTCACGTTGGCGGGGAGATAATTGATCCAGCAGACGTCTAACCAATGAAAATTCATTCTTGCGTTGCTCTTCTTCCATATAATCATCTTCTACATCTGTAGGAGTGGATATGCTAACTTCTTCTACTGCCGTATCAGTCATATACATACGTCTGCGAAGTTCATCACACAACTTATTCTTTAAGGAGATGAATAAATAAGATCTCAAATTATCGATTGTTCCTAATTCATCTTTCTTTGTATAGAGTTTCACGAAGATGTCATGAATACAATCTTTCAGTAACTCTTTATCAATGGTCAACTTCAATCCGTAATTAAAAAGGACGTTGATGTGCAAGTTATACAGCTGTGAAAAAGCTGCCATGTTTCCCGCTTGAAAAGAAGCGAGCAAAGTGTCGGTTGAATGATTAGTCTGTTCCATCATAGCATTAATTCGATTGATTTGATGTTGCAAAACTAAGCAGTATCGACCGCAACGTTAGGTAAAATCTGGTTTGTGGATTGAAAAAACAAGTATCATGTTTTATAACACTCTTTTACTAGAAATTACCAATAAAAAGCAAAAATCCCGCTGAATGGTCTTCAACGGGATTCTTTGCTTTATAACTTATGGAACCAATAAATGCCTTCTTTCTTATCTGGCATCTTTAGATTGTATAAGCCATTTATTTTCAGTGATTTATTTATCGTTTCAATCTTTCCGGAAGCAGGATGAATGTACTTTAATACATACTTTCCGGACGATAATTGAACAGGAATTTCTGTTCCAGACTTGGAATAAATGATACTTCCAATATCAGATTTTACCATTTTCTTGTACTCATCCGTATTTGTTTCTTCCACTTCCATGGCTGCTGCATCCTTCAGGAACGCTTTATCTGTGCACGGAATTACAGGACATGAACCTCCCGCCATGAATACAGCCCATCCCATAGCCGGATAATTCTGTGCGTAGAATGTCACTGCCTTTTGAGGAAATTTCTGACGATACTCATTGACAGCTTTATATGCTTCTGTGAAAGTCACCTTTCCTACTTTCATCTTACGCATGTGCTGACGTGGCGCCATATTCTTTCCACCTTCCGGCGCAAAGATTCCATCCGTCTTATAATGCCAGTATCGAATATCAATAATATCTACTACGGCAGCGCGTTTAGGATCTGCAAGGATTGCATCCTGTACGTCTTTCGTTGTACTCAATGCCACTTTTGCTTTCTTTCCGTTTTCAGTTTCCCATTCGGCTATCACGTCCAACCAAAATTGTACGAAGTGCAACGGGCCTGTAAATTCGGCGCTTGTCAACTGAATAACATTCGAATTGTCCGCGAAGTTATTCAGGCATTGGCGGATATATTGTCTGTGCAGTTCACGACGGACAGGATGACTGATATCATAGAACATATCCGCTACAAAGATTCGTTTGTCTCCGGCAAATGGAGCAGGTTCAGGAAATCCGGTCTGATTGATGTTATTGCTGCTTCTCCATGGAGAATCTACCCAATGCGCACCGGCTTCCAATATATTGTGCTGGAAATAGTTTTCATGGAACAACAGCAGTCCGTCCTTATTTCCTTTTTCCGCAAATTCTTTTAAGCGGCTCCAGTACCATGCATTAGGGCGTTTCAAATCATATTTGCTCAATCCTTCCCATGCTGTTCCCTGACCGCTACGACCGAATGGCTGTTCATAGAAAGGTCCCCATACATCGCCATCCCGACGGCGAACCCGTTCGTGGTCATCCCGGCGACGATCATACCAAAGACCGTAATTCTGATCGAAAACAAGAATGTTTTTCTGTTTCATAAAGTCGACTACAGAATCAATGCGGTCGGTTAATCCCAATCCTTCGCGTCCCGGCACAAAGCGGGTGATGGCCGGACTTGCCTTTTTCAGATAATTGGTTTTGAGCTTTCCGTTCCACCAAGGGGTGGTATGACTACCTCCAACCAATAGAGCTCCGTCCATCTGAATACGTCCATTGGTTACAGTTACTTCCGGTTGGGTTAATAATTTAGCAGCAGAAAAAGAAGAAGAATTTGAAAGTGCAGCGCTCTTTTTCTCTTTAATATCATCAATTGATTTTACTCCGGTTGATGCCACCGAAGGAGCAAACTTATTATCACCTATCCAATGTTCCAACGTCAACCGTGAATTATATGCTTCTTTAGCGAGTTCCATAGCTACTTCCACTGTAGGACTACTGGTTGCACTTGTATTTCTGGGCAGAATACGTGCACGTTCTGCACATTCTTTGTTTAACCGTTCTTCCAATTGAGCATAAAAAATACTGCGAGGTTGTACATGATTGTTGGATTGTGCCCATTCACCGTCACCGGAGAATTGTGCCCAACAACCGTATGCACGGTTCATCTCATCTTTTGCCGGGGCATAACATTCGATTTCCGCTGCGGTACATTGCCAAAACAAGCTGTTTGCCGTATTCCAACCGGCTCCGTTTTTATCTTGTCCCAAATTCTTGAAAGTCAGGTTATGACCGTCGATATTTACTACGTCAAACAACAGTCCGCACGCCCAGGCATCAATAGAACCACTGAATCCCAAAGATTCATACGAATCACATTGTACAAAAGCGTTGGGACCGGCTGCACAATATCCGGCAGCAAAGTCATGAATACCCTGTTCCGAATAGCAGCGTTGAAATAAAGTTTGTTGTCCCAGCGTATGGAAAGTGCAACGACGCATCCCTCCGATTTCTGAAACGGGTTCTTTCGAGATACAGTCTTCAACGGTAATTTTGGAACCTGTACGCTGAACAATTACAGCACTTCCTGCAAAATGCTTGAAATTAACCAGTCTCACCCAACAGTTTTCCGCATCTTCAATGGAGATACCTGTCCAGCAATGATCCTCGTCTTTAGGATAACGTTTGTCGTAATCAGAAATCAGTGTCATATTTTCTACGCCACAATCGTGAATACGTCCGTTCCATTGATAAGTCAACAGGGAAGAAGTTCCATAGTTAGCATCCAAAGCTACGGTCAGCGGAGCATCCAGTGTTACCTGGTTGCCGTTTACTTCGCAGACTGTTCTGTCCCAAGTCAGATCCATGTCACCTTCTTTCCATCCCAAAGCACTGATACCTCCTCCAAAGATATCACAACCCAAAGAGGCAATCCATTCTTTGCCGGAAGGACGGGTAACCATGACGCGGTCTCCTTTTTTCAGAGAAACACCCGAAGCGACTTCCAATGTTCTCGCGTTTACCGGAACATAGTGGGAAAGCACCTTCAATGTGTCTTGCACATTCAGGTCGTCCACTCCTTCCATGTAGATAAGCGCACCTCTGTCTACGCCCTTTTTCAGCAGTATTGTTTTTTCTTTATCCGTACCCCGCAATACAATTCCGGATGCGGAGATACGAATACTGCCGGACAGGGAAAACTCTCCCTGATCGAGTAATACGGCTCCCCGAAAACCGGAAGCGTCAGGGGCCAGCGAAGCTACATAATCAATGGCACGTTGAATACGCGCAGTATTATCTCCGGCTTTCCAGGGTACAAACACCACATTGCGGACAGAAGGAATATCCTGTTCGGAGGATTTATATCCGCATGTAGAGAAATCGAGAATCCGGTTTCCCCGATCATCATTCAGGTAAGTGATCTGGTCATTCTTAACCTGTAAAGCAAAGGTTTGCGCATAACTTTGCACAAACCCAATGCTCAATAATCCTAAAAGGATCGTTCTTACTTGTATATTCATTACAATAAACTTTAATCTCTTTTCATCCGGTTACAACAGACTTTTCCGTTTAGACAATGTATCGTAATTGTTCTTCAAGTCTGTCCAATCCACTTTCTTTCTGGTGTCTATACCATTGATGTATTTTTCAATATTGGTATATCCGTCACCGTTGCAGTCCATGTTTGCGTCAGCCGGGTCGTTCGGATTCAATCCGTTGGCAATTTCCCAAATATCCGGCATACCGTCGCCGTCCGAGTCTACTACCGCTTCACCTTTATATTCGGGCAGTCCGCCTACCTGACGAATATCTGTGATGATACCTTGCTTGTATGAATCAGCCGGTAACCGTCTCTTCACGTAAGGAGAGACAAACTCCGGTGCATCTTTCGCATAAATGGCCTTTCCTGTTTGTACGGTTTTAATGACACGTGCATCTACTGCGTCACGTTTCGGAAAATTAGCTCCTACATTATCTAATACAAAGGTATAAGCTTTTTTGGTATCCATTACAGTTACCGGTGGCATTTTGAAAGCCTCGTCCGATTTAATTAGCGGCAAAAACTTTGTGGCGTCCACCTCTTCTTTAAGTTGTACGCCTCCGTCCCAGTTATCTTTTGTAACTTTAGCATTGCCATGGATAATATTTCCGTTTACGTATGCTTTTCCGAATGAAAGCGGTCTGTTTTTGTCACGTCCCGCTTCCGGTTTGAGAATACGATAAGAAATCGGTTTACCTATCGGAGTGATCGGACCGGGTTTGAAATAGTTGTTTATCATATTGTAGAAACTGTTGTGATCGCCTCCGTCTACGGAACGGTTCCACCAGTTGAAAACAACATTATTGACGAAGTTAAAGTCGCCGTCCATACCTACCGAACTATTCCGGCTGATGTTGGAAGCAAAAAGATTACGGCAGAACATACTGTTATGCCCACCGATGGTTGCACCGAAAGCATGATTGTAGGTATCCAATGCTTCAGAGAAAATAGAATTCTGGATGGTAATGTTTACCGTCGGAAGTTTCAGCCCGTGTCCATCTGCCCCTCTGTTGTATACATGACGGTAGATAGACATGTTTTCATCCAATCCCCAACTGGCGGAGCAATGGTCAATCATGATATTTCCAACTGCATTCCCTCCTACTGCATCATCACGGAAAGCTACGTCCTGCGCACCGCGGCGGAAGCGCATGTGGCGAATCACAACATCGTGTGTATCGATCAGGAAAGATTGTCCGGTGACGCAGATACCATCTCCGGGAGCTGTTTGTCCGGCAATCGTTACATAAGGAGCACGTACGCTAATCGGGCTTTTCAAACGAATCACTCCCGCTACATTGAATACAATAATACGTGCACCTCCTGTTTCACAGGCTTCGCGCAATGTTCCAGGACCGGAATCTTCCAGAGAAGTAACCACGATCACTTTACCTCCACGACCACCTGGAGTATACATACCTCCGCCTTCCGCGCCGGGGAAAGCCGGGATATTACTTTTTATCAAATCTTCGGGTTTGGAGGCCCAAGGCTTATAGGGACGACCTTTCTTTGCTTCTTCTAACACTGTCGGCAAAGCTTTTTCCCATGCCGCATCCGATTTCCGTTCAAACTCCGCTTCTTGTTTTGCTCCTCTTGCTTTTACCGAGTCCGGAATTACAGGATACTGGGCTGCCACAGGTAGTACACAGGCAACCAGCATCCACGCTGATAATACTTTCTTAATGTTGTTCATTCTTTCGAATCTTAATTAGGTTTCTAAAAGGACGATTAAGAAAGCATTTTGTAATCGGTTATCTCTCTCCTTTCCGCCATTCATTCATATATTCGCGAGGGGACTGATTATATTTTTTCCGGAAACACTTACTATAATATCCCGAATCCTTGAATCCGACAGCAAAAGCAATTTCGGAAACACTTAAATCCGTATTTTTAATCAGTTCGATAGATTTATTCAAACGAATCTCTTTTACCAGGTCGACGGGTGCCAGGCCGGTAAGACTCTTCAGTTTCTTGAAGAATGCCGAACGGCTCAATCCGATACCGGATGCTATGGTGTCAATGTTAAAGTCACTGTCGTCCATATTTTCTTCAATGACCTGATGTATCTTTTCGAGGAACTGTACGTCTTTCTTTACCAAAAATTGTTCGTAGCTGTCTTCTTCGGTCGTCGTCTGGTTTTCCATTTGCTGACGGATTCGTTCACGGAACAGTTTCCGTTCGGCAAGCAACTGGTCGATACGTGCCAACAGATATTCCTTACTGAAAGGTTTGGTGATGTAGGCGTTCGCCCCTAAAGTGATCGCTTTGGTCTTGGCGCCTTCATCATTCTTCGCAGTCAGGATAATGACAGGGATATGGCTGATTTGGAAATCTTTGCGGATGGATTGCAACATTTCAAGCCCATCCATTTCGGGCATCATCTGATCGGTCACCACAATATCCGGATGATACAGATGTATTTTCTTCAAACCTTCCACTCCGTTATTAGCAATATGGATATTAAACTTGTCTTCCAACTGAAGCTTTATCAACTGGCAAAGGTCTTTGTTATCTTCCACCAACAGAAGGGTCGGTAATGAAGCGTCGATTTCCGGTTCTTCTTCCTCCGTACCGTCTTCGGATATGGCATTTGCAACAGGATCTTGTTCTACCGCAATAGGGGCTGTCTCCGTATCTCCCACATAGAAATCTACTTCCGACGGGCGGTAATGCTCCTTATCCATCAGGAGTTCCACAATAAACACCGCTCCTTGTCCTTCGGGACTTTCGGCACGAATCTGTCCGTGATGCAGATTGACGATCTCTTTTGAAAGTGCCAATCCGATACCCGTGCCCTGATAATAGGAGTTTTTCGCGTTCTCTCCTTGCGAGAAGCGTTCGAAAATCTCGGTCAGTTTATTTTGTGGAATACCTACTCCGTTATCTTCCACCCGTACGTAACAACGTTTACCGTCGTCTGTCAATCCGGTAGTTATATAAATACTTCCTCCGGAATGAGTGAATTTGAATGCGTTGGATATGATGTTGCGGATAACAATGCTCATTTTTTCCTTGTCCGCCCATACCATAATCGGTTCATCCGGCAACTGGAAAGTAAAACTGATCTCGTTTTCTTCGGAAAGTACCCGGAATTCTTTTTGGAAAGAAGCTATCATCTCATTAAAATCAATTAATGACACATGCAAACGCATCTTGCCGTTCTGAATCTTCCGGAAATCAAGGATCTGATTCACTAATTGCAGCATTTGATTGGTGTTCTTCTCCATCAGATCCACATATTGCAATCCTTTCGGAGAGAGCTTTTCGCGTTCTCTTAGTTCCTGTATCGGACCTTTTATCAATGTCAAAGGAGTGCGCAATTCATGGGAGATATTGGTAAAGAACTTGATTTTCATCTCTGATACCTTCTGCTCGATATAAATATCATTCTTCATTTTGAGCATGAAGAAAGCCAGGCGCAGGCTGAAATAGAGAGCTGCCAAACCTAGAATTACATATATAAGGGTTGCCCACCAGCTCAACCACCACGGTGGAAGGATAGTGATGGCCAGTGTACAGTTGGAAACCAGCTCCGGATTGGCTTCATCTACGGTTTCTACACGGAATGTATAGTCGCCGGGAGGTACGTTGGTATAAGAAGCGATACGATTCTTTCCGTTATAATGCCATTCTTTTTCATATCCTTCAAGTATATATCGGTAAGATACCCGGTTCTGATTATAGAAATTCAATGCGGCAAATTCAATCGTGAACATGGATTGATTGTAGTTCAGTTCGATTGCTTTGGCGTATGTGATGGATTCTTTCAGAATCGGACATTCGCGGAAACTACGCAGATCGCGGTTGGAAACTTTAAAGTCAACAATACGTGTATCGTAGTTCGTATGCAATGTTTCCAGTTTGTCGGGAGAGAATGTCAGGATTCCCTGCCGGGTACCAATCCACAAATCTCCATTCAAGGTACGGAGGGCACTACCCTCTTCCAGTTCTACGTTCAGGAAACCGTCGTATTTGTCGTAGTTACGAAACTGTTCGGTAGCTTTATTGAAGCAGGACAAGCCAATTTCCGTTGTAAACCACAAGTTGCCGTTTTTATCTTCTACGATGGATTTGACTACATCGTTATTCATTCCTTCGCGTATGCCGTATGATTTGAAGATCGGTTCACGCTTTTCTTTATCATAGCGGACTAATTTATTCAAACCGCCTCCGAATACACTTACCCAGATTTGCGAATCAGTATCTTTGTAGAGTACATAAATATCGTTATCCGCTACGTTTGAATTTTCGCTGACCTGGCGGTACGTTTCAAACTGGATCTGTTCGGGGGTAGTGAAATGTCCGTCGAAAGACATCAGACCATCCATTGTTCCTACCCAAATACGTCCGTCTTCATCTTCCGTCATGGTACGTACCTCCATATAAAGACCGTATGCAGGATATTGTTTCAAGCCATTGTATTTATGTATAAAGGTAATTGCTCCGTTCTCTTCGGAAATTAGATTCAGACCTCCTCCCAGTAATCCTACCCAAATGCGTCCCTGGCTGTCCTGATAAGTAAAGTACACATCGTTGTTACTGATAGAATTCGGATTCTTGGGGTCATTGATATAACGGGTAAAACGCAACCCGTGCGGTGAATTCATGTCCGGTTCGGCTTTAACAAGCCCGTTTCCCTTGGTGGAAAACCAAAGATTACCGTCTTTGTCTTCCATAATATGATATACGGCTCCTAACAGATAGTTCTTATCCGAGAAGATTTGTTTCACTTGTCCGTTACGATCTAGGCGATACAAGGCTTGCCAGCGGGTTCCTACCCAAATATCCCCATTTTGCGCCTGGAAGAGAGCACGTATTCCCTGATTCCAAGAAGTCGATCTCTCGGGCACCACCGGAGATGGAGAAACTTCTGTCAGCAGTTGGAATTGCTTCTTGGGGAAATTAAGCCTGTATACTCCGCTGCTCGTAGATGCCAGCCAAAGGATGCCATCTTTATCCAGCAGAAGATGGAAGAAAAGCTGATTGGGAAGATCGTCGGAGAAAGGCTTCAATTGGTTGATACGGGTCATTTCCAGTTTCTCCCTGTCGAATAGAAGAATTTCTCCTCCCGGAGTCATAAAGAACATGCCTTGTTCGCCGGCATCCTGCATTTCAAAATTGCCGATTGCGTTCTGATTGGGGAATGTAAAGCGGTGATGGCTCCTGTTCAGGGGATCATAATAGGTCAATGCCTGGTTACCCTCCTGAAACCATACCTTATCGTATTTATCATAGAATATAATTCCATTGTCCTTTTCGGGGATGGTAAAGGGGAGCTTGGTCAACTGTTTGTAGCCGATATTGTACTCGTATGCTCCTTCGTTGGTGGTAATGTACATCAGACCGGATTCCGTTACCAGCAAATTAGAAACCGGCTGTTTGATTTCCGGTATCTCGTAACGGTTGACCACTCCGTTTTGCGGATCAATGCTATAAATGTGGCCTTTCTTGTCTCCCAACCATAAGAATTTAGAATTATAGGAGGCACAAGTAAACTGATCGGGGTTAGCAGATACTTTTTTCTGTATAAAGTCGGCAGGTTTGTCTTTCAGCGCTTCCCCTTTCCGTAGGGACAGAATCTGATAATCCATACCGATCCAATTGATAAATTCGGCTGTTTCGCAGAATATGTTGTGTTTCAGACGCATGTCGTACACGTTCACGTTAGGACGCGAATCATGCAATTGTTTCATCGTTATTTTACCTTCCTTGTCGGTGTACGCACGCAAAAGACTTTTATCTTTTGTCAGCAACAATACGTCGCCGTCTTCGGTCGTCTGAATCTTGATAATCTGAATGTTCTCGGAATATTCTTTCACATCATCGTAGACGGCGTGAAAGCTCTCATGCCGTTTATCGAACAGATAGAGTTTACGGTCGATAGTCTTAATCCACAGAAAACCATTCTTATCTTCTACGATGCGCTGAATTTTACGCGGCGGAATATCTGTGGAATAAAAGCCGTCATGATTATCGTAGGAACGGAATTTACTTCCGTCAAAGCTGCATAGTCCATACCAGGTACCAAACCAGATAAATCCGTCTTGTCCTTTTAATGTACAGTTTACGATATTATTAGGCAAACCACGTTCAGCCGTGTAGTGTTCTACAATCATATTTGGATAGGCAAAAGCATACATACCTATCATGGATAGTAATAGTATTAGAATATTCCGTTTTCTCATTGATGGCTATAATTGGAATTAAACGTACTCAAAGATAGTCTTTTTTTTTGAATAGTGCTTTAGTAACATATAAAAAACAAGTTGGCAGGTCACCCCGCTAATCACTAATCACTAACCTGCTAATCACTTTATCGTACTATTTTTCAGTTCCAAATTCAGTCTGTTGACGTTCTACTTCATCCAACACTCGTTGGCGTTCTTCTTCTGTCAGTTGCACTTTTCCTTCAGATGATTCTTTGCCCGGGTTTACATTGAGAGTGGACGGTGTTGTCCTTTGTATTTCATAAGTCTGTTCCTCATAGCAGAAAGGAAATTCTGCAGGAACGCTTTCCAGTTCAATTTCAGTAGCTGTCGGAGCTTGAGTACCCTCAAACTGTACGCGGGCTTTCACCTTTATTTTTCCGGCTTTCCGGGTAGAACGAATCAACACCGGAGCGGAGCCGAACTCCACCGCACGGGGATTAGCGCCAATAGTAGCATCTCCGATGATTTCTCCTTCACCTTCTACCGTGAAAACGATATTCTCTTTTGTCAGACGGCGCACATTTCCACTATCATCGGTTACTTCAGCAACTACGACGATAAAGTCGGAGCCGTCAGCTACCAGGTTCACTTTTTGGGTATCTATGTAAAGGCGTAGTTTGGTGGAACGTCGGGAAGGCATTTTCTTTTGAGTGCATACCACTTTTCCGCCGATGATTCCTTCGGCAACCATGTTCACTTTTTGCCAGTTCTTTTGAGTATAGCTATATCCGCGTGCTTCCCAAAAGTCCCAGACATTCTCGAATATAACGGGAGCATTCGGCATGTGCCCTTTGGCATGAATCACCGGTTTTGTCCAGGTTTTCGTTCCATCATAAATAGAAAGACGGACTGAATCACAGTTTGTGAATACAACTACGTCCTTATCGGAGAACTGTGACATTTCATGAGCAATGAATATCATCGGGCCACATTCTGCCAATGGGTGTTGGAGACTAGCCGGCGACTGGCTGCGAAATACTTCATACGCATATTTCTTCTGACGGAAAGCATCATAAATACCGCCCCAATAAGGATCCGGATGGTAACCACGCTGATGGTCGAACGGATGCCATTGGGCGCCACCGATAAATAAACCGGTCGTGCGGTACATCTCGTCATAGCTCTTTGCCAAGGACATAGCCTGTACCAGTAACGGGCGTTCTCCCCAACTGCGGCTGGCACGGTTATTATTGTTGTGAGCATACCAGTCGTCTACATTCTCCCCGAATTCACGGGTAAAGATACATTGCTCCGGCTTGTCTTCCTTTTCATCATCACCCGGCCAGCCATAAACAACGTCATAATGCTCTTTCACTCCGGCCGAATGGACATCGGCAGCAGCTACCGGACGTCCCGGATAGGGATATTCTTCTTTGGTAATCTCAAGAGCTTTCAAGGCAAAATCGAGCGGATAGCGGGTTTCATTCAAGATGGGTTCCCACATCAATACGGAAGGGTGATTACGGTCACGACGAATCATTTCGCGGGTATTCTGATGAACCAACTCTCCGAATTTCGGGTCTTTGTTCCAGTACTGCCATCCCGGAGTAGCGACAATCACGAACAGGCCGAGCTCGTCACAGGCATCCATAAAGGCAGGGTCTTGGGGATAGTGGGCTACCCTAATAATGGTACATCCGGCATCACGCAGACGTTTGGCGTCACGCCATTGCTGTGAGTTTGGCAAAGCATTGCCTACGTATGCAAAATCCTGATGGCGATTGGCTCCTACCAGTTGTCCGAAAGGTTTGCCATTCAGCCAGAATCCGTCTTTACCACGGAATTCTGCCAGACGAATACCGACACGGGTAATGCCTCCGTCAATGGATTTATTTCCTTTCTTAATACGTGATTGTACTCTATATAAATAAGGTGTATCCGGTGACCAAAGAGTAGGATTCTTTACTTCCATCTGTTGACAGATGGATTTTTTCTCTCCCGGCTTTAAAGAAAGTTTTCCTGAACTGCGTTTGATTACTTTTCCATCCGCGTCTGTCAAAGTCGTTTCTACAGTGACTGACTCGGAACGGGCGTCGTCATTCTGAACTTCGGTGTTTACATATACCTGCGCACTCTTTTCACTGATCTTATCAAAATGAATGAATACACCTCCACCGCCAACGGTTTGTGAATCAATAGCGTCAGTAATAGCTACCGGAGATTTGGCAATCATCCATACATCACGGTAAATGCCACCATGATAAGCAAAGTCTAATGTATATTGACGTTTTCCGGGAGGATAGGATTTGTCATCGCTGTTGTCCGTGAAAACAGCGAGCAGACAGGAGTCTCCGGCTTGTACACCATTGGCGGTCAAGTCTAAAGTAAAAGGCAGATAACCTCCCAGATGTTCCTGGATGCGTTTACCATTCAGATAAAGAATCTGTTTGCCCATAGCTGCTTCAAAATGAAGCACCACCCGTTGCCCTTTTGTTTCGGCGGGGAGGACAAAGTGCTTACGATACCAGGCCGGTCCTTGATAATTGCGGCATCCACTTCCTTCGGCCGGCATCAACTCTACGGTATGAGGGGTGGAAACGACATTCCAGGAACGGTCATCGAAGTTTACCACTTCTGCTCCCCGGACATCGCCTCTGAAAAAGCGCCATCCCGGATTGAAATTATAGACTTGTCGCCCGCTACCGGGAAGCTGGATGAATCCGGCAACCGATGTCTCGGGACGGTAAGTTTCTGTAGCCTGCCCTTTTTCTATCAAGGAAAATAGCAACAGAAAAGCTGATAAGATGATAAATGGTCTTTTATTCATAATTCTTTATTTATATATTTCATTCGTTAAAATGGGAATTTTGCAGTTAAATGAGAATTTATCGGTTAGGCTGAAAGCCTTACAATTATATATTTATTGGGATGCCCTGAAAGGGCTTAATTATATAGCGTAGGGCAACGCCCTACGAAAAAAACACACCAGCCACAAGCCCTGAAAGG
>OOCP01000169.1_pt1 | contig 84836 bp, 72 predicted proteins | sample 1671511 | NCBI WGS metagenome assembly OOCP01 (sample SAMN06348164, study PRJEB24527) | human gut metagenome | biome: human gut; feature: ankylosing spondylitis patient; material: feces | host: Homo sapiens | place: China | collected 2015-10 | reverse complement strand
GTAGTGCATTTTAAAGTATCATATTTTGATGCCAACCAATTAAAGTGTGAATAGGCATTGTAATTTAAGACATCTACAAATGCGTTACGAGAGAAAGCTGAAGATAAATTCCTCAGTTTAATCAACTCTTTATTTACACTTGTAGTAATCATATACAATACACCTAATTTAAAGCTATATTGTAAAAGTACAAAAAATATTTTGTAATATACAGAATCTCATGGATAAAACAGTCATTTGCTTATGCCTTTTTAGATTTATAGCAATTTCGTTCGCATGATTTCTCCAAAATCTTTTGCCGTATCTTGTTCGCCTTATTAGGTATTAAGTCGACTAACAAAAATTTTAATTATTATGAAACTACAAATAAGTTTCAGATTGAAAGGGCTACCGCATTGTATTCATGAGTTATCATAGAATATTGTGTATTATTTATCTGTGTTGCTTGTATACTACTAATAATAGAAATTATGTCGAATCTGTGCAAAAGGGAATTTTATGGCAATTATTATATAGAATAAAAAGTGATGATAGTAATACTTGGATGGTGAACCGATGTATTTATCATATACTCCGAAAAACTGTCACTTGTGACACTTTTCCGGAGGTAAAGTTATATATTTTCTTTCTAACCAGAGAAATACATCGAAAGAACAGGCGAAGCCGTTGCTTCGGCGCCCCATTAACCAATAGATAAACTAACCTGTTGTGGATGATTTGCCGGTCTAAAAAGCGTCAGGTCAGGATTGTCCTATTATACTTTTCTCCATGATATGCGTCGGCTCGCTTTGGCGGACCGACAGATTCCGGGCAGTAACCCGGTGCCTGCCGTTTTTTGGCACTATACAGGAAAGCCGTTACGATCGATTCCCATGACGAATGGACGCTTGGGAAACTATTCGGGCGGGTTTTATAATGAGTCAGCTAATGCTCCAGTTTTTTTATTTCCTCCTCCGAGAGTTCGGTGTATTTACGGATGACATCGATGGGGAGTCCGTCGGCCAGCATCTTTCGGGCGGTTGCCGCACGTTCTTCTGCTCTTCCTTCTGCCCTTCCTTCCGCTCTCCCTTCCGCCCGTTCCGTGAAGATGTTATCGCGGAGGATGACGACATTGTCGAGGTGGCGGTAGTAAGCCTTCAACTCGTCTTTGCTGAGGCGGTCGAGCTGGAGGCGTTCGCGAGCCTCCGGAAGGCCTGGAGCGGAGGCATCATCCGGGATTTCACCGGTGTTGAGGAAATATATCCATTGCTCCAGCGGCACTTTCGACCATTTGTTGAAATCGTTGACCCGGAGGATGTAGTATTCGGGATACAGCTGGCTGACCGTCGTCGCCTTGAAGGTTTCCTGCTGGAAAGGGGAGAGGCAGAGCAGTTCGTTGGTATGGATGCCGCGGAACTCCGTCTGTCCGTGGTAGACGGTGTCCGATCCGCTGCCCAAAGCGAAATAGACGATATTGACGCTGTATATCTTTCGGATGTTCTCGTATCCTTCTCCCTGGTTGATGTATTCGGTGACCAATTTGGAAACGCCGAACAGCATGCGCTGGAAATAGGCGTACTCGTTGTTGTTCTGAATCTCGAAGAGAATCAGGGTACCTTTGGAGTCCTCGGCAAGGATGTCGACGCGGTTGTACTTGTCGAACTCGCTTTCCTGGTTGCTCTCGCTTTCGAGCAACCGCCGGATGGTGATTTTCTCGTTGAGCAAGGTGGTCAGTAACCCTTCCAGTACTGAAAAGTTCGCTTTATCCCTAAGGAGGCGTTTCATCGCCCAGTCGAAACGGATGTAATTGGCCATGGTTTTCAGTGTTATATTATAACAAAGGAACGGATTAATTTTGAATTAAGCAAGGAGGAGAGGGGGGAAATGATTTTTCCTATTCACTTAAAAACTATGTCCCAGTTTTAAATGGATAAAAGCGTCCTGTTCCCGCTGTAAAGTGAGTGAATTTTCTTACCTTTGTATAAATAGGATGCGGTTCTGTAAAAGCAATCAAACCAGTTTGTTGCTTTTCCTTCCGGCTTTCACTATCTTTGCCACAACTGTTGCACCTAAACACTGAAGTATGAGACAGGTCCCTAAATTTTTCAATACGGCAGGTCCAATTCAGCCTGATATCCATTATAATATCGATCCTTTGACGCGCATCGATCTGGAAGAATTGGAATCGTTGATTTATCAGCGGAAATATTTTGTGCTTCATGCTCCTCGTCAGACGGGTAAAACGTCCTGCCTGCTGGCTTTGCGTGATTACCTGAACACCCGTGGCGAGTTTTATGCCGTCTATGCCAATGTCGAGGTGGGTCAGGCGTCCCGGAACAACGTGGAGGAAGTGAACCGGAATGTGGTCAGTGTGATTGCCCGTGAAACTTCGCGGGTCGTGGGTACCGGTATGCCGTCGGCCTTGCGTTTGGAACTGGAAAAAGAAGAGGCAGCCTCCAATTTGTTGGGCAGTTATCTGGACCGTTTATGCGAATCGCTCGACCGTCCTTTGTTGCTTTTCATCGATGAAATCGACGCCTTGGTGGGAGATTCTTTGGTGAGCATCCTGCGTCAGCTTCGTTCCGGTTATGCCAATCGTCCGGGTCATTTCCCTCAAAGCATCATCCTGTGCGGTGTCCGTGATGTTCGTGATTACCGTATCGTACTTTCGAATCAGGACATCATTACGGGCGGTTCGGCGTTCAACATCAAAGCGGAATCCCTCCGCCTGGGCAATTTCTCCCGTGAAGAGATCCGTACGCTCTACCTGCAACATACTGCTGCTACAGGCCAGGAATTCGACGAATCCTGTTTTCCGATGATCTGGACGGCCACGGAGGGTCAGCCGTGGCTGGTGAATGCCCTGGGCTACGAAGTGACGAGCCGCATGAAAGAAAACCGCGACCGTAGTATCCGCATCATCCCAGAAATGATATACCGTGCACAGGAACAAATCATCTACCGCCGTGACACACATATCGACATACTGATCGACAAACTTCGTGAAGACCGTGTCCGCCGTGTTATCGGTCCGATACTGGCGAACGAAACGGATGCCGAAGAGAGTCTGATGCCGCAGGATGATGTACAGTATGTCGCTGATTTGGGACTGATCACCCTGGATAAACCCCGTCGGATCGCGAACGCCATCTACAGGGAAATCATCCCCCGCGAACTGACGTGGACCACTCAGAGCGGACTGATCCAGCAGGCAGCGTGGTATATGAACCCGGACAACAGCATCGATATGGAAAAATTACTTTTGGATTTCCAGCAGTTTTTCCGTGAGAATGCGGATTCTTGGATCGAGCGTTTCGACTACAAGGAGAGCGGCCCTCAGTTGCTGTTGCAGGCATTCCTGCAGCGTGTGGTGAACGGTGGCGGATACATCGACCGGGAGTACGGTCTGGGGCGCGGTCGTACGGATTTGCTGATCCGCAAGCTCTTGACGGACGGTTACGGAGGTCCCGTGCAACGCATTGTGCTGGAGTTGAAAATCAAGCGTGGCGATCTGGATAAGACCATCGCTAAAGGTCTGGAGCAGACGGTATGGTACATGGACCGCTGCGGCGACGTGAGCGAGGGGCATTTCATCGTTTTCAACCGGGACAAAGGGGTAAGCTGGGATGAGAAGATCTGGCACCGTCGGGAGGAATACGGCGGTCGGACGATTACCGTGTGGGGGATGTAAGATAAAGCAAGTCGGGATGAAGATTCGGGAAGAAAATCACAGGCGTAGAAAAGTCGGAACATTAACGATTGACGACCTTTATGACTGTTATTATAATGAGTTGGTATTGTGGGCGGATACTATCCTGAACGATATGGATATGGCCGAGGATCTGGTGCAGGACCTGTTTGTGGCCTTGTGGGAAAAAGGCATCGACAGGCAGTTGGAAAGCAAGGGCGTGCGGGCTTATTTATATACGGCGGTCCGGAATAAAGCGGTCCGGGCTTTGAAAGGGGAAAGAAAGACGGTCGATTTGCCGGATATCGCTGACATGCTGATGGTGTGGGAGGACGTGGATATGTCCCGTCAGCAGTTGTTTGAACTGGTCACCGGTGAATTGGAAAAATTGCCGCCGCGGAGTCGGGAAGTGTTGGAATGTATCCATTTGAAAAATATGAAATATGCCGAGGTTGCCGAAGCTTTGGGTATTTCGGTAGCGACGGTCAAAACGCTTTTGGTGAGAAGTTTGAAAACTTTACGGAAGTCACTTCCCGATTCGGCTTATCTGTTTTATGTATTGTGTTTCAGGAAAGAATCCTGTCGTTTTTAGGATAGTCGTGAAAAAATCAAAAAAAAAGTTCTTTTTTCTGTCAACCGTTTTTCCGGTTTGTGTCTATTTAGGATAGATTATATAAAAATAATAGCATGAATCGTGAAGAATGGGACGCCCGTTTATTGGCGTTTTGGCAAAATGAGCCGTTGGATGAAAAAGAAAGGGAGGAGATCCGGCATTGGTTACAGGAAAGTGAACAGCATCGCTGTTATTACCGGCAATTACAGAAAAGTTATTTGCGTCAACGTTGGATTATGCGTGAACCGCTGATCCGGCGGAAAGAAGAAAGGCGTTACCGGCTTGTAGCCCGCCGTCGCCGGATTGTGCGGCGCTGGACGGTGGCTGCTGCTTCGGTGTGTCTGCTTATAGCTATTGGTATCGGGATTTATGACAGAGTACAGCCCGGACAGGTTATGCCGATGGCCGTAAATGCGCAAATAGAGCCGGGTTGTGCAAAGGCTAAACTCTATCTTTCATCGGGAGAGGAAGTGGTGTTGAGTAAAGAACCGCAGTCGCTTACGGAACGGCACACCTTCATCGATGTGGACGGCGAGGGGGCCGTAGCCTATCGGAAGGGAGGAGAATCCTCTCCGGAGGCTGGAGTGTACAATCGGTTGGTGGTGGAAAGAGGAGGAGAATACAAACTCATATTGTCCGATGGGTCGGAAGTATGGGTGAACTCCGCTACCGTATTGGAGTATCCGGTTGTCTTTTCCGGTAACCGCCGGATCGTGAAATTGAATGGGGAAGCCTATTTTAAAGTACAGGCCGATTCATTGCGTCCTTTTATCGTTGTGGTTGCCGGTGGCATGGAAGTGTGTGCACTCGGGACGGTGTTTAATGTGAATACTTACGCGGAACGGTTTGTCGAATCGGTATTGGTCAAAGGAAAAATCAGTGTCGGTAAAGAGGATAGACGGGTGACCCTGCGGCCCGCTCAATTGGCGGTGTACGACCGGGAGACCGGACAGACGGATGTGAAGGACGTGGACATCCGTAAATATGTCGACTGGAAAAGCGGCGAGTTCATTTTCAGTGACGATTGCTTAGAAGAAATCATGAAAAAAATCACGCTATGGTACGATTGTGAGGTGGTGTTTACAGACCAAAGTTTAAAAGACATGCGTTTGTCCGGTAATATGCGGCGGTACGACAGTGTGGAGAAAATTTTGCACTATTTGGAGATTACCACCGGGGCGAAGTTTGCGGTGAAAGGAAGGACGATTTTTGTTGGGAAATAAAAATGGCTGACATTTTTGACTGCCGCACTTTGTGCGGAGCTAAGATAAAAAACGGAAGGATCGGCACATCCTCCCGTTTCGGAAATGCCGGAAATCCGGCCAGTATTAATTAGTTACTTACAAAATTATGGAAAAAAATGGAGAAAGTAAAGGAAATTTACGCTCGGCTCAGAAAATCTTTAGGCGTATGAAAATTCTGGCTTTTTTTATGTTGGTGTGGCTGATTCAGGTGAAGGGGGAAGTTTATTCCCAAAATCAGCTGGTAACGTTGCAATTGAAGAATTGCAATGTTGAAGAATTTTTGCAAGAGGTGAAAAATCAGACAGGAATCCGCTTTATGTACCGGAGCGAATTTGTCCGGGACATTCCCCGTTTCAGTCTGGACGTGAGGCAAGAACGGCTGTATGAGGTGTTGAAACAGGTATTTGCTGCCCAAGGTATCCGTTGTTGTTTTGAAGATGAAGTGGTGATTCTGATGAAAGACCAGGCGGAGAATAAAATGCGGGAGATTCGGGGAACGGTACGGGATGCCGGGGGCAATGCTTTACCGGGTGTGACGGTGTTGATAAAGGGTACGTCTCTGGGTACCACTACCGATGCCGATGGAAAATACGCTCTGAAACTGCCTGAAGGTAATCATGTTCTGATTTTCACCATGGTCGGAATGGAAAGCCGCGAAGAACCGGTGGATAAACGTACGGAAATCGATGTTGTATTAAAGGAAGAGGTGGCAGAAATCGATGAGGTGGTTGTGGTTGGGTATGGCTCGACGCGTAAAAAAGACCTTACGGGATCGGTAGTGTCTGTCAAACCGACGGAAATCCGCAATGTTCCCTTTATGAGCGTGGATAATGCGTTGGCAGGTAAGGCTGCCGGTGTGTCGGTGGTAAAGGCGGATGGATCACCGGGGGGAGCTGTGCGTATCCGCATTCGGGGAGGCGCTTCACTCTTAGGAACGAACGACCCTTTGTATGTGATCGATGGTATTCCGACGATTGTGTCGGATAATTATATCGGTGGGCAGTCGGATATTTTAAACCCGATGGAAGCTGCCAATTATGGCGATCACCGTAATAATAGCGTTGAGGGAGCTTTCCTGCGTGGGTTGAATAATCTGTCTGGGTTGAATATCAATGATATTGAGAGTATCGATATTTTGAAAGATGCTTCGGCTACAGCGATATATGGTTCGAAAGCGGCCAACGGCGTGGTAATTATCACGACCAAACGGGGACGACAGGATACGAAGCCGTTGTTTCATTTTAACTACTATGTGGGGGTAACATCGCCGATTAAAGAGAAGGTGCTGAATGCCGGACAATATAAAACCGCTTTGAAAGAAGCGGCGGCTAATTTTTTAGCAGCCAGGGAATTGTCATGTAAACCGATGACGGGTAGTCAGGTCGAACAGGCGCGGAATATTTTGAACGATCCGGATTTCTTCGGTTCGGCCGATACGGACTGGCTGGACTTGGTATTGCGTACAGGAGTGACGCAGAATGCGGATATTTCCGTTTCCGGTGGCGGGCGGAACTCTCGCTATTACACTTCTCTGGCGTATACAGGACAAGAGGGAACCTTGATCGGTTCCGATTTTAAACGTGTATCCGGGAAAATCAGTCTGGACAACGAGCTTTCCCAATGGTTCCGTCTGTATACCAATCTGAACTTCGGTTATACGAAAACCAATCTGACCAACGGTATTTACGGTCAGGCGTTGATGGCTCCCCCTGTATTTGCGCCTTATGACGAGAATGGAAATTTTTCTACGTTCGACGAATTGAATGCCAATTACCGCCATTATCAGAATCCGCTGGCTGTTGCCGAAGGTACTAACGAGGCTCGTAATTATATGCTGCAAGGTTCCTTGGCAGCCGAGATTTCCATTTTGGAGAACTTGAAGTTTAAGAGTACTGTTTCTATCAATTACGATGCTTATAATCAGGCGAACTATGTTCCTAGCTTTGTGGAAATCGGTGGCTTTTCCGAAGGACAGGATTCGGGGGGAGGGTTAGGTACCCGTGCGCACTCGACGAGTATCAACTCTTTTTTCGAGAATACACTTACTTATGATAGGGAGTTTAATGAGGAACACCGTTTAAATCTTTTAGCAGGTACTTCGTGGGAAGACTATCGTACCGACTTCTTCTCGGCTACGGGACGTGGTTATCCCGATGACAATATCCTGAATAACCTCAGTTCTGCCGCTACGGCAGTCGCTGTGTCGGGCGCCAGTCCGGATAGTCGCAATGCATTGTTATCATTTTATCTGCGTGCCAATTATGTTTGGAAAGAGCGTTATCTTTTTACTTTTACGGGACGTGCAGATGCGTCGTCGAAGTTTGCGCCTGATAACCGCTATGGTTTCTTTCCTTCGGGTGCTGTAGCCTGGCGTATCTCTCAGGAAAATTTTATGCGGGGGATCGAGTGGATCGACGAGATCAAACTGCGTGTCAGTGCAGGTAAGACCGGTACGCAGAGTATCGGCGACCATATGTGGCGTACGCTTTATACCACGGCAGCATATAATGGCAAGAATGCCATGATTCCTTCGCAATTAGGCAATGATGCCATCAAATGGGAGGCTACCGTACAGAAAGATTTCGGGGTAGATTTCTCTCTTTGGAATGGCCGATTGGCCGGTACCTTCGGGTATTACCACAAAGTTACCGACGGAGCTCTGCTCAATATGACTACTGCCCCCAGTTCTGCTTTTACTTCTGTGGTCTTCAATATTGCCAAGATCAGGAACAAAGGTTTAGAAATAGATCTTCACGGTGACTTTATTCGTAAGAACAACTTCCGGTGGAGCGGTGCTTTGAATCTCTCACGCAATATCTCCAAAGTACTGAATATTGCCGGAAATCCTTTTTCCGACCCTACCAGTGACCGGAATAGTGTGGAGTTGGGTAATAGTGTCGTGAAAGAGGGGGAACCCCTCGGCCTGCTGTGGGGATATGTCACAGAAGGAATCATCCGGACGGAGGAGCAGGTGGATTACGTGAAAAATACCTCTTCCGACTGGAAATACGATATGCCTTATGTCGATAAAGGAGATGTGCTGTTTAAGTTCGACGAAACTGGCTGGTATGTTTTAGATGTCATCGGTAATACCAATCCTGAATTTTTTGGTGGTTATACCAATACCTTCAATTGGCGCAACTGGAGTTTGAACGCTTTGTTCACTTTCTCTTACGGCAATGATCTGATGTATCAGAAGGATGTGACAGATATGGCTATGAACAGTCTCCAAAACCGGGGTGTACGCGTATTGGAACATTACAGCGCAGAGAATACGGCTAGTAGCCGTCCGCGATACCTCTTCGGTGGTTCCCAGAGGATGACGGATATGAGTGTGTACGATGCTTCTTACCTTAAATTGAAATCATTGACCCTTTCCTACGATCTGCCGAAACACTTGTGTCAAAAGATAAAATTGAATGCCTTGTCTGTATATGCTACGGCGACCAATCTCTTTACCATTACGAAGTATCCCGGGCCAGATCCTGAAGTCAGCGATGATCCGACCAGCGTCATCGGTGGCGGACGTGACGTGAGTACTTATCCAACCGTTAAGTCCTATACCTTCGGTCTCCGTTTTAATTTCTAATGTCAAAATGAATCATCATGAAAAGATATTGCATTTATATAATCGAATTGTTGGTTATCGCTCTTTTTTGCAGTTGTGAAGACCAATTGAACGCCCTGCCGGGTCAGTCCAAAGTAGACGGTAATGTGATTGTAGACCAAGAGACGGCAGAGGTTGCGTTGAACGGTGTTTATTACATGCTGGCGGAAGTCGGTAGTGACCGTGGTACGCCCAGTACTATGTGGGGGGAGAATCATGAGGTGATACCTGCTATTCTTGCGGGTTACATTACGAATGCTTTTGGAAGCAACCCTTTAAATGAAAATGCACAAGTTACGGCATCTGACTTGCGTGTACGATCCTTTTGGACCTCCATCTACAAGGTGATCAATGCTGCTAATGGAGTATTGAAGCAAATCGCTCCTGTGAGTGAAGATGAATTTGTACACAACCGCAAAACGGAAATTATTGCCGAAGCCCGTCTGCTCCGTGCTTATGGACATTTCAAAGCGCTGTGTTATTTTGCCCAGTTTTATGATGTAAAGAGTCCTTATGGTGTCCTCTTGCGTGAGGAATTCTCTACAACGACCAATATGGCAAAGGCGCGTAGCAATGTTGCCGACAGTTATTCCTCTATCCTCGGCGATCTCGATTTCGCTATTCAATACGCTCCTTTGGAGAGCAAAAATACTTCTGTCAATCAATGGGTGGCTAAAGGTTTGAAAGCCCGTGTATTGATGATGCGTGGAGGTGAGGGTGATTATGAAGAAGTCATCCGCCTCACTTCCGATATCATCGATCATAGTCCTTATGTTCTGGAGGAAAACCTACGCGATATTTTCCAAATTAAAGGCCTGACCAGCACAGAGGTCATGTTGGGTATCGTTCCTATGCCCAATCAGACCAAACATTACACCACTTATATTTATTATGAAGATCCCTACTATACTCCGACGAGAACCGATTCCCTGCTTTACCGTGATGACCCTCGCATCGAATGGATGCTGGGCGAAGTTGCAGGTATGGACGGTATTACCAAGTATGTAGGTAGCCAGCAAGAAATTTCCTATGCCATGCGTCTTTCCGAGATGTATCTGCTTCAGGCAGAGGCTATAGTACGTTCTGGTGGTAGCGTAGATGATGCCCGTAATATTCTGGAAGAAATTATGGGGCATGCCGGCGTTACTGATTTCACAACTCTGGAATCCATTACCGACCCTAATGTTATGCTTACGGAAGTTTATGAGGAGATTGCTCGCAATCTCATGCTGGAAGATGGGATAGAATGGAACGCTCTCACCCGGCTTCCGATAGAAAAAATCCTGGAGATAAAACCTGCTATCATGGCAAAAAATTATATTATCCTCCCGATCCCTGCCGTGGAATTTGAAAGAAATCCTACTATCGGTGATCAAAATCCGGGTTACAGTAAAAATTAAGGAGGCTGTTCCAAGTTAATAAAATACCTTTTATCGCCATTTATGTCTGAATAAAAGGCATAAGTGGCGATTGAACGATATATAGTTTCTTTCGAATGTGCCCGTCTTGTTCTTTCCCTTAATAGAAAAAACGGAATGCCCGACATTATTTTTTCTTCTTTTCTACCCGGCAAAGAAAACAAAACAGCAGGTTGATTAAGTTCGTTTTCCCGAATTTTTCTTTTAACAGGCGGATAGCCATAGATTTCGTATTATATACCGTTTGCAGGCTCAGATTGAGCTGGCCGGCGATTTCTTCCATTTCGTAACCCGAAAGATACAGGTTCATAACCTGGGCACAATTCTCGGGTAACATGACGAGACATTTTTGCAAAAATGCGTACACTTCGTTTTCTGTGATTTCAGAGGCAAAGGTCTGAGCCGTTTCTGTATATGTTTTATATTTGCCCTGTACTTTTCGGTGTTCTAAATAACTTTTGTACCGGTTTTTGATACTGGTATAAAGGAAAGCTTTCAATTTGAGCAGGGATTCGAAGTGAGTCCCCTTATTTTCCAGCAGCGAACAAAACACATCCTGTACGGCATCCTCCGGCGAAACGGTGGTGCAATTGTACAGACGGGATGCATAAAGATGCAGTTCGGTAAAAAATAATTTGTAGACAGACACGAAAGCTTCCGTATCGCGGGCGTTGAAACGCGATAACAGGAGAAAGTCTTGTTGTCTGTTTGCATCGGGCATAAGTGATTCTGCACTTTTAAACAATACAAAACTATAAAAGTTTGGAAAATAATAAGCTGATTTCTGAATAGGATTCGGAAAAATCTGGTAAAAAATGGAAACAAAGTGTTAATAGAATGTTAATATTTGAGTTTTATCGGTAAAAAAAGCAAACAAATCGGATATAAGTATAAAAATTCGGATAAAATGAAACAGTCCTATGTGAAAACAGCCGAAGAGGCCATAAAAAAGGCCGAGGCTGTACAATATCGTTTCCTGACACAAGAGGAATTTGGTTCCGGGCAAGTTCCGGATTCGGTATGGGAGGCCGGGGCATTGGAGGAGCAGCTCGATAGTTTGCACCGTATAGCCCGTATTGACCAGGAGAAGGCTGCCGGAAAGTTAAAGGAGAGGCTCTGCGGAGTGAAACGGGCGAAGAGCCGCCGCCTCCGGATACTCCGGCTCGCAGTGGCGGCTGCGGCGGCAATTCTGGTTGGAATGTGCCTGTATCCGTGGGTTGGGAACCGGGCGGGGTATTCTCTTGAGGGCACCTATGTCCGGGAGGAGAAAGTGACGGTACCGACCGTATTCCGGGAACGGGACGAAAAGACGATAGACCGGAGAGCTTTGGAGATGCGGGAGACGGGAAATACTTACGTCGTGACGGCGGAAACCTTACCGCCGGATGAACTGCTTGCCGGAGAATCGGTAGTATACGAGAGGGTGGTGATTCCGGTCGGTTATACCTGTTCGGTGTCATTGCCCGACGGCTCGGCTGTTGTCCTGAATGCCGGCAGCGAACTCCGGTTTCCCGGCTGCTTTTGCGATTCGGTACGCGAAGTGGAGTTGAAAGGGGAAGGATATTTCGAAGTGGCGCATTCCGGATGTCCTTTTATCGTCCGGGCAGGTGAAACCAAAGTAACTGTTTACGGTACGCGCTTTAATTTATTTTATTCCGACCGTTTGACTGTAACGGAGGCGGTACTGGTGGAGGGAAGTATCGGTTTGATGGCAGGCGGTAAAGAAACGAAAATCCGTCCTAACCAGCGAATCCGTTACGATTCCGGTGAAGCGCAGTTGCAGGTGGAAGAGGTGGATGCGGACGATTACATACAGTGGCTGACAAACAATTTCAAATACAGGGGGGCGCGGCTCGACCGGATTGCTTTCGACCTTGCCGCATGGTATGGTGTTGAGATAGAAGTGGCACCGGAAATTGCCGTTGAAGTGTATAGCCTCGAATTCGGGAAAGAACTATCCCTGGACGAAGTGGTGTGGGCTTTACGGAAAATTACGGGCAGAACGGTAAAAAAAGAAGGAGGTGTGTATCGGATAGAGTAAGAAAATAAAAGAAAGAGAACCTTTCCAGGAAAGATTCCCTTTCGAATACCGGCAAGGTGCGATTTTGCGAGTTCCGTATCCTTGTCGTCCCGTTTAAGACATAATTGAAACATTACATCGAAAACTTACACAAGTTTATGAAAAAAAAAGAAATAATAAATCGTTCCGGAAAGAATAAATGGGTGGTGGGCCTGTTTTTGTTTTTCTTTCCGTTTCTGTGTTACCCGAATCTCTCGTCCGCTTCTCCGGAAGAAGAGGCCGATGCGGTGTGGCAAAACACGGATAAAAAAGTGACATTGAAAATGACCGGTAAAACCTTGGCGCATATCCTTTCCGGGATAAAGGCGCAGACGGGACTTTCTTACGGTTTCCGCGACACTCCGGATACGGCTCAACACGGTCTTTATTCGATAGACGTGAAAAATGTCAGCGTTGAAGAAGCTTTGAACACTTTGTTGAAAGGAACGGAATTCACTTATACGATTGAATCCGGATGGATACTTATCCGTACCCGGCAGGAGCACTCCCCAAGCGATGCTGTTTATAACAGAGTTACGGTGAAAGGACGGGTTGTCGATGAAAAAGAACAGCCGATGCCGGGGGTGACGGTCATGCTGAAAGGTACGGGTATCGGAGCCGTAACCGGTGTGGAGGGGGAATATCGGTTGGATTTTCCCGAAGTGGAGAATGTGGCGTTGGTGTTTTCTTTCGTCGGCATGAAAACGCAGGAGGTAAAATATACCGGACAACCGGAATTGAATATCGTCATGCAGGAAGACGTTGCCCAAATGGATGAAGTGGTGGTGACCGGTATTTTCAAAAAAGCCCGGGAGAGTTATACCGGGGCGGTAAGCACGATTGGAAAGGAGGAGATTTTGGCCTATCGGGGGCAGAATATGTTGCAGACCTTGCGAAATATCGATCCGGCGTTCAATGTCGTGCAGAATAATGAATTTGGCAGCGATCCCAACCGGTTGCCGGATATTACGGTGCGAGGCAGTTCGTCGTTGACAACCAATTTGAAAGAATTGAACGAGGGGACGAAAAGCGATTTGAATGTACCTTTGATTATTATGGATGATTTCGAAATATCGTTAACCAAATTGATGGATTATAACGAGGAGGAAATCGAGTCGATTAATATATTGAAAGATGCGGCGGCTACGGCTATTTATGGTTCTCGCGGGGCAAACGGTGTGGTGGTGATTGTTTCTAAAAAGCCGCAGGCGGGAAAATTGAGGGTGTTTGCGCAAGCCGGGATGACATTGGAAATCCCTGATCTGACGTCGTATGATTTAATGAATGCACGGGATAAGTTGAGTTTGGAATGGGCCGCAGGTCTGTATCATCATGAAACCAATCCCGAGAGGGATATCGTTTTGAAAGAGGCTTATTACAAGCGGTTGAAAGCGGTGGAGGAGGGCGTGGAAACGGATTGGTTGAGTCAACCGTTACACGTTGGAGTCGGGCAGAACTATAACCTGCGGTTTGAAGGGGGAAGCGAGGAATTTCGTTGGTCTGCTTCCCTGGGATATAAAGATATCCAGGGGGCCATGATCGGTTCGGGCCGGAAGACGTTTAGTGGGGGCGTGACTTTATCTTATAGTTATAAAAATTTGACATTCAGGAATCAGACGAGTATAGGAAGTAATAAAAGCGAGGAAAGTCCTTACGGCTCTTTCAGCGATTATGCCCGCCAGCAACCCTATAATGCCCCTTGGACGGATGACGGAAAATTGAACCGTTATTTTGACGGTTGGGATGCCTGGGAAACGCAGGTCCAAAATCCTTTGTACGATGCCACGTTGGGTAATATAGATAAAAGCGGATACGTGGAGATTATCAACAATTTCTCCGTCGAGTGGAAAATGACACCGGAGCTGACGTTAAGGGGGAAATTCGGGATATCGCACACGAATAATACTTCGGACATGTACAAATCTCCTGAAAGCTCTGAATTTAAGGATTACACCGGAGATCAGGTATTGCGTAAAGGACGGTATGCCTACACCACGGGGAAAGCGAACACGTATGAAGGAAACGTGACATTGAGCTATGCGAAAGTGTTCGGGGAGGTACACTCCCTCTATGCCGGTTTGGACGCTTCCATCGCTCAAAATGACAGCAATTCCTACGGGTTTACGATGGAGGGATTCACGAACGATAGGCCGTTTATAGGGAATGCATTGAATTACGCGGAAAATGATATGCCTTCCGCATCGGAGTATACGACCCGTCGACTCGGGCTGGTCGGGAATGTCAATTACGTGTATGATAATCGCTACTATGTTGATTTATCGTTGCGTACGGATGGTAGTTCGCAATTCGGCTCTGACAAGCGTTTCGGAACCTTCTGGAGTGCCGGTCTGGGGTGGAACGTGCATAACGAGCATTTCTGGGGAGAGAATCCATACCTGAACACCTTACGTTTGCGCCTGTCTTATGGTGAAACCGGTTCCCAAAAATTCTCTGCCTATCAGGCTTTGCCTATGTTCAAGTATTATGACGATGATCGCTACGCCTACTGGGGTGGTGCTTATTTGATGGGATTGGGAAATGAAGACTTGAAATGGCAGGTGACGGCGCAATACAACCTCGGGATGGAATTTTCCGTGTTGAACAATCGGGTGAAAGGAAGTCTGGATGTGTACTCGAAGTTGACCAATAACTTACTGTCTGCCATGGATATTCCGTTGGCAACCGGTTTTTCTTCTTATATGGAAAATATCGGGAAAGTGAAAAATACCGGTTTCGAGATGTCCGTGAGCGGTTATATTATTCGGGATACGGAACGGAAGATGAGTTTGATGGTGTCCGGCAAGTTGGCTTATAATAAAAATGAGATCACCAAACTGTCGGATGATTTAAAACGCCAAACTGAAGAAATGTTGATGGACGACGTGGATGTGAACACGCTTTATTACGAAGGGCGTTCGCAAAATTCGATTTATGCGGTACGCTCTTTGGGGATAGACCCGAGTAGCGGCAAGGAAATCTTTTTGGATAAAGACGGGGAGCCCACCTTCGAGTGGAAACCTTCGGCAAAAGTGTATATGGGCGTGAGCGACCCTTTGTATCAAGGTAATGCGGGGGTAATGTTTTCTTACAAGGGGATGACGTTGAATCTTTCTTTCGGTTTTCATTGGGGAGGAAAGCAGTATAATTCCACCTTGTTGGATAAAGTGGAAGTGACTCCCTCCACGATCAAAACGGGCAATGTGGACAATCGGGTGTGGTCGGACCGCTGGATGCAGGAGGGGGATGAGGTCTATTTCAAGGGCATCAGTAATGAAAAGACGCGAATGACTTCCCGTTTCGTGATGCCGGATAATGTATTTTCGCTCCAGTCGGCTAGCGTGCAGTATGATTTGAATACCCCTTATTTGCAAAAATGGGGAATCCAGAATATGCGTTTTTCGTTGAATATGTCCGATCTTTTTTACCTCTCTTCCGTGAAGCGGGAGCGCGGTACTTCCTATCCGTTTGCCCGTAACGTCGGGTTGAATATTTCTTTATTGTTTTGATTAAATGAAGCGTATATGAAAAAATATATTGTTTGCAGTTTATGTTTTTGGATCTTGTGTTCCTCTTGCAACGATTGGCTGGATGTGAAGCCCCAGGGACAAACGGAAGAAGAGGATATGTATACGACGTATGAAGGGTTTAAGGATGCCTTGACGGGATGTTACGTGAAGTTGAAGGACCGGGATTTGTATGGGGAGGGGTTGACGATGTCGCATATTGAGTCATTGGCACAGTTGTGGGATCTGTCCGGTTCAACCCGGGACGTGGATTTGGCTTTGGCTCGGTACGAGTATGAAAACACGTATGCCAAAAGTGTGATTTCCGGTATATATGGCGGTCTGTACAACGTGATCGTGCAGGCTAATTCCGTGCTCAGGCATTTGGAACATGGGGGGGATTGTATCGAGGATTCCGTGGCTTTTCGGGTCTTGCAGGGAGAGGCGTTTGCCATTCGGGCTTTCTGTCATTTGGACGTGTTGCGGCTTTTCGGGCAGATGCCTCAAAATCCGGTACGCAAGGTGACGTTGCCATACTCGGAAGACGTGTCGTTCAAGAATTTACCAAGGTATTACGATTATGCGGCTTTTTGCGGGAAATTGGAAAGTGATCTGCTGGCAGCTGAAAATGCCCTGCGTGTGGATCCGGTGATCAGTACTTCGCTGACATATAGCGGGCAGGAGGATGATTTTCTGGATTTCCGGGGATTGCGGTTGAATTATTATGCGGTGAAAGCCTTGCAGGCCCGTTTTTATCTTTACACAGGGCAGACGAAGAAAGCTTACGAGGCGGCGAAAGCGGTGTACACGGTCATGCCGGTGAGTTTGAGTTCCATGGCGGATTTCAATTTGCAATATTATGCCGCACCTTCCGAATGTCTGTTCGCACTGAGCAATCATAAATTGATTGACTATTCGATAGGCGTGACCGGGGTAGGTAGTGACCGGTTGACCAGCACGAATTTGTTTATTTCCGCAGAAATGCGCGACAAACTTTATGAGGGGCAGGATATTACCACGCATGCCGGTTATGCTAACTCTTGGAACACGAGTATTCCTGGTGCGAATGGTAATTATAATTATGCTTGCGTGAAAAAGTATTATTATGATGCCGGGCAGGAGTATGGTGCCAATGTCCTGTTGATGAAATTGCAGATTGTACCGGTGTTGCGGATGAGTGAAGTGTACTTGATTTTGTTGGAAACGACAACAGACCTGGAGGAAGCAAATCGCTTATATGCGGATTACATGGCGGCTCGCAATGTGAATGTGTCGACGTATTTTACGGACCTTACCAGCGTGAAAAACTTTGTACTGGAGGAGATTCGCCGGGAATTTTATGCTGAGGGACATCTGTTTTATGCCTATAAGCGTCAAGGAATTCGTAAGATGCTTTGGGGGGCTGCGGAAGTCGGGGAAGCGGAATATATTTTACCCCTTCCGGATTCGGAATATGATCCGGGTACGGGAAAGTAATGATTAAAATGATAATCGTATGAAAAATAAATTTCTGATATTATGGATGTTGTCGTCCCTGTTGTTGGCGGCTTGCGATGAGGAGTTGACTCCTTATAACGTGGATACTTGTTGGTTGGGTTTTGATATGGAAAATTCAGCAGATACCCTGGTGTACCGTACATTTATTTATTCCGGACCTCAGGCGGAAACGGATACCGTGTGGATCCCGTTGAAAACGATAGGCAAGGTGGTAGACTATGACCGTCCGGTAAAATTGGTCCAATTGCCGGTGGAGGATTCTTGTGCTGTTGCCGGCAAACATTTCGTGGCTTTTGATGATGCGGCTTTGCATTCCTGTTACATTATCCCTGCAGGGAAGACGAGAACCGAACTTCCCGTGGTATTGAAACGGGATGTTTCGTTGAAAACGGATAAGGTGTTGATAGAGATTGCTATCGGGGAGAACGAGTATTTCGTTCCGGGTTTCGTATTGCCCAAGTGTATATATGTTTGGGTGACGGATCAATTGGATCGTCCTTCGTTTTGGGCGACAGCGGAAGATGCAACGCTGAACACGAAAATCGGTATATATGATCCGGTGTTACATCAATTCCTGATTGACGCGACGGGAGAAAAGTGGGATGACGAGTATATCGCGAGTCTGGGACTCACGAAAGGATATTTGAACACGGATTGGGGACCGACAATGACATATTGGGATGATTTGGGTCCGGATTATGATGTAAATTACATGAATTATTTGGTGAGTCGGCTGCAGGAAGCTTTGAAACAAGAAAATGCTGCACGGGCGAACCGGGGAGAGGAACCGTTGAAAAGGTCGGACGGGACGGAATTGAAGATTGGTAAATGAAATTAAAATGTAGGTATATGGAAAATGTGAAACGATATATATTAGGGGTTATCATGCTTTTGGCATTGATACAAGGCTGTTATGAAGACGAGGGGAATTATGATTATTCACCACTTCCTTCTATACAGATAAATGGGATGAATACGATCTATCATCCCAGGCGATTATTGGATTCGTTGATCATTCCTATCACGGTGGAAACAGAATATGCATCTTCCGATTTGAAATACACGTGGTTTATTTTTAACAGCGGAAAGGTGGATTACATATCAGCCGTGGAGGTAGATACGATTGGCCGGGAAAAAGATTTGAGCTATTTGGTTTCGGAAGAACCTGGAAATTACATATTGACGGTGAAAGTGGAAAATACGGCTAACCAATATGCAGTGTATGCTTCCGCGTCGGTTCGGGTGGAATCGGAATTTTCCAGAGGATTTTATATTTTGAAAGAGACACCGGATGGAAACTCGGATTTGGATTTCAGTTCCGATTCGCTTGAAATGGCGAGAGATATTTTCGTTTCGATGAAGGGCGAGGCATTGAAAGGTAAACCGTTGTTGTTGGCGCAGTTGATGAATACTCCTTATGTAGATCCGAACAGTCAGGAGCGGACGAAGGGACATGTGTTGGGAATCACGACGGAGGAAAGCGTGTGTCTGTTGCGTACTTCCGATCTGGTCACGGTACATGACGAAGAATCTATGTTTTACGGGGTAGAAGAAGAACATCCCCGACGTTTGGCACGAGGTTTTTTCCGGACCATGTATTTCTCTGAAAACAGTGTTTACAGCGTAAGAGCGAATACTAACGGGAGCGGGATCATGGGAGTGCCGGATACTATCCGGGGAGCCTCGAAATGGGCTGTTTACGACCGGCAGAAAATGGGGTTCATGTACTGGGATGAGTTGAACGGTCGTTTTTTGTTTGTGAATTCCAACGGGGTGGTTTCTGTGTACGAGAATAATGCTTCATCGTATCAGCCAAACGGTATCAAGGATAAAATGTTGTATATGGGGATGTTGTACAATACGGCGAATACCTCTTTCAAAAACGTGGCGTATGCTGTGTTTGAATCATCGGGAGGAGAGCGGAAATTGTATAAATTGAAGCATGGCGGGACAACGAATCCGGTGCAGGAGGTACAAGTGTTTGCAGGTAACACGAACTTTGCCCGGGCAACGACTTACGCGGTGTGTGCGTCGAACACTCCGATGATTTACTACGTGACGGATGGAGTCTTGTATGCTTATTCTTTGACGAATAATATCGAGGTTCCTGTGTCTGTTCCGGGATTGCAGGCGGGAGAGACGGTTTATTATGTGGCGAATAAATACTGGCGTCCTTATGGGGGTGATTACACGAAAGATTATTTGGTGATCGGGACAACGGGAGGAAATAATGATTATACGCTCCGTTTGTTTAACATGGTCGGGGGAGTGCCCCAGGGAAATAGCCTTCCCGAGTACCAGTTTAGCGGGAATGGAAAAGTGGTGGATTTGCAATATATCGCATCCACATTTACCGAAAATATGATTGTGCGTGGAGCTACCGGCGGTAATTACGGATTGTGTTATTAGTTTTGGCTGCCCTTGGGGTAGTCGGGGAAATAAAAACGCCTTATAGTCGAAATGATTATAAGGCGTTTTTGGGGTTTGTCCGGCTCCATTACAGCTATGTCGTCAGCCTTTACGATATCGATACGTTTTTTGGCAATACGGTACGGATAGTCCAACATGATTTTCCTATCGGTCCCTCTTATCGTGCAGACTTCCTTGTCCGCCTGAATATTCTGAGCGGTGGCCGGCCTTCTTTTCCAGGCGAAGCCGTTGCTTCGGCGCCCAATTAACCAATAGATAAACTAACCTGTTGTGGATGATTTGCCGGTCTGAAAAGCGTCGGGTTAGGATTGTCCTATTATACTTTTCTCCATGATATGTGCCGGCTCGTTTTGACGGACCGGCAGACTCCGGGCAGTACCCCGGTGCCTGCCGTTTTTTGGTGCTTACAGGAAAGCCGTTATGGTTGATTTCCATGACGAAGGACGCTTGGGAAACTGTCCGGGCGGTTCTGTAATGAGTCTGTTAGTGCTCCAGTTTTTTTATTTCCTCCTCCGAGAGTTCGGTGTATTTACGGATGACATCGATGGGGAGTCCGTCGGCCAGCATCTTTCGGGCGGTTGCCGCACGTTCTTCTGCTCTTCCTTCTGCCCTTCCTTCCGCTCTCCCTTCCGCCCGTTCCGTGAAGATGTTATCGCGGAGGATGACGACATTGTCGAGGTGGCGGTAGTAAGCCTTCAACTCGTCTTTGCTGAGGCGGTCGAGCTGGAGGCGTTCGCGAGCCTCCGGAAGGCCTGGAGCGGAGGCATCATCCGGGATTTCACCGGTGTTGAGGAAATATATCCATTGCTCCAGCGGCACTTTCGACCATTTGTTGAAATCGTTGACCCGGAGGATGTAGTATTCGGGATACAGCTGGCTGACCGTCGTCGCCTTGAAGGTTTCCTGCTGGAAAGGGGAGAGGCAGAGCAGTTCGTTGGTATGGATGCCGCGGAACTCCGTCTGTCCGTGGTAGACGGTGTCCGATCCGCTGCCCAAAGCGAAATAGACGATATTGACGCTGTATATCTTTCGGATGTTCTCGTATCCTTCTCCCTGGTTGATGTATTCGGTGACCAATTTGGAAACGCCGAACAGCATGCGCTGGAAATAGGCGTACTCGTTGTTGTTCTGAATCTCGAAGAGAATCAGGGTACCTTTGGAGTCCTCGGCAAGGATGTCGACGCGGTTGTACTTGTCGAACTCGCTTTCCTGGTTGCTTTCGCTTTCGAGAAGTTTCCGGATGGTGATTTTCTCGTTGAGCAAGGTGGTCAGCAACCCTTCCAGTACGGAAAAGTTCGCTTTATCCCTAAGTAGGCATTTCATCGCCCAGTCGAAACGGATGTAATTGGCCATGGTTTTCAGTGTTATATACTGCAAAGGAATGGATTAATTTTGAATTAGGCAAGGAGGAGAGTGTGTCTTTCCCTGTCAATTATCATATTTTACTAAAATTCGTCACATGTGATACTTTTGGGGAAGTAAAGTTATATATTCTTTCTCTAATAAGAGAAATACATCAAGAAAAAACTCGGACTGAAGCCGTTACTTCGGCAATAAATTAACCGTTTGATAAACTAACCTGTTGTGGATGATTTGCCGGTCTAAAAAGCGTCAGGTTAGGGATTACTCCTTATTCATCTCCTATTCACGCCCTATATACATACGTCGGGGATAAGGTGTGAATAGGGTATGAATAGGAGGTGTAACGGCTATGTTACCTGTCTTCACCCTGTTTTCTCCTTGTGTGGAGCATTGTTTCAATGTTTTCTGCAAAACTTTTGATGGGCGGGAGTGACAAATTATTTTCTATCAATATCAATTCGAGTTATTTCATGCGAATCCACTCTTATGCATTTTGCCGCAGACTCATCAAATAGAACATAATTACGTCCCCCTTTATGCAAAGAACTTTCAAAAGTAATTCCATCTGCAGTAGCTCCTTCTGAATCAACTATACGTCTGCAATATTCACAAATAAGTTGTATGGGCACATATTCTATTTCAGAATCATATCTGCGAAGTGGTTTTGATAGATCAGAGCTTATTGCTTCAATAACTTTCTTTTTAATAATAGTTTCTTTTAAAGGGACACTACCATCATTGTATGATAAAAATAAATTTACATCATATACAAAATCTATTAGCTTCAAATCTTTTTCTATTCTGAATGTACCAACACTCAATTTATCTAAATACACAGCACGAACTTCAAAATATGTGGTTTTAGCAGAGTCACTCAAATATAAATACGGTATTCCGATAGGATTGGCACGACCAGCTGTAGTTAATTCTTTTGGAGGGCATCCCATTTTATCCCATTTAATCTTTTTCTGACCAATCGGAGTAACACGGGAGCGATATAATTTTTGACCAATATGTAAACTTTTTCCTGCTGTAAGATATTCATATTGAGCAAATTCATCCATGTTGGTAAAAAAGCGAGAATTCTCTTTAACACTGTTTTTTAGCCTATCCCAAACTGCAACACGATCTTGGATTTCATTTGTGTAATCTACACAAGTATCTATAGAGTAGTCCAAATGGGATGTAGATATAATATCAGATAATAAAATTTTTGCAACATCTTTATCTTTAAAGATATGCCACTCGTCTTGAATAATATCAACTATTGTTTTGTTGCTGTTATTTGTTAAGGAAAATAGTGAAAGTAAAGCATTAAAGAAACCATGAAAATCTGAGAAGTCCATTAACTTTCCTTCTTTTCCACATACATCACATACGCCATTGATAACAGCATTGGCATTTATTTCGGAACGTAATTCTTCATCAAGAAAACAATCTTTACATATATACATACACAGTTATTATAAAGAGAGAATTAGTTCCAAGTGATTCTTTACAGATAATTTTTTCAAATATCCAAGACCTGGGTAGCCATCGGAAGCATCAGCTTTTTGGATTATTTCTTTAACCGCTTCTGTCTGATTTTTATCTTCATAGAATGGTGCGACTTTCTTTGCAGCTTCTCTGAATTTTCCGCGAATATCACTATTTGTCTCATTGCTATCGGAAACAAAATGATGAACATATAATTGTTCCTCGTTCTTTCTATAGGAAAGGTGAATAACTAAAGCGTATGGCAGCATGCCTCCTTCTATATATTCAGATGGTAAGGTCGTGTAATCTGAATATCCATCTAAATGGCCTTCTTCTTTATAGAAAAATGGTTCCTCAGAAAACAATTCATCTACTTCGAGTGCATAGTCTGCATTACGAACCCTTGATTTGAAACAGTCATCTAATCGAATGATTTGTTTTCCCGTTTCCTTTAATTTACTTCTTAATCTTCTTGAGATAGTAGAGCCGAATGAGTTTACAATATATCCGATAGATGGATTATTGATTATCTCCCATGCATTTTCATCATCCATATCCATACAGGTACGGAATATAATCATAGCACGCTCAAACTTATACTTATCAATTATTGATGGTATTTCATGAGCATTACGTTTGGAATAAAGAAATGCAGGAATCCAACTCTTCTTATGATCATTATCCATTAATTTTTCATTCAGCGACCATGCATCAAAATGAACTGTAGGGTGTTTGAAATCCCCATCTTTAGGATTTAAGATAAGTGCAAATTTTAATCCGTTGGCAAGTATCTCATCTATAGCAAGATCTAATGCATTAGGCTGTTGTTTTACCGGCTCTAAAATGGGTGTTATTGAATCTTGCCCTTTATGTTCTGCTGAAAATTCTCTTAAAGCCTTAAGCTCATATTGTTTTGCACGAAGATATGGATAATACATAATTTATGCATGATTTATGTTGATGTTCAATTGTTTCAATAATTTATTCGCCTTATCTTCCGGCAAATTTAAACTTAGCATCATTTGTCTGATTGACATAGGATATTTCCGTAGTAACGATGTATTGTTTTTACGCTTTTTTACCTCACGCAAGAAAAACTCCCTAACCTTGCCTGAATCTGCATGAGAAATAACATTGTAACAATATGTATACATATCATAACCTGCTACTCCATCCAAAGAAACGCCTAAAGACAATGCGATATTCTTATATTCGTCTGTTCTAAGACAAGACATTAATGTTTTAGGTTCAAAGTGTTCGTTCTGATATACCGATCTGACTTCCTTTAGAATAATACGTCCATTATCCCGACTCATTGTTATAATCCCAGTAGTGGGTTCGACTATATTATAGTATTCTTCTAATCTGTCTTCTGGAACAACTAAATAGCATTTATCAAAAAAACGTTTATAGTCTTCCATTTGTTTATCTAACCTTCGAGGTGTATCATACTCGGTTTTGATTTCAAACGCCTTACTCTCTCCATTAAACATTACCATATCAGCAATAGAGTTCCCGACTCTGAATTCGCTGAAATAAACCGAGTCTCTTGCGCCATATTTTTTTAGAAGAAGTTTTATTAACTCATTTTTATATACATACTCACATCTGTAGTATTTAGAGATTAAAGAATATGACTTTTTGAGTAGCTCAAAATATGTAGTGCATTTTAAAGTATCATATTTTGATGCCAACCAATTAAAGTGTGAATAGTCATTGTAATTTAAGACATCTACAAATGCACTACGAGAGAAAGCTGAAGATAAATCCTTTAGTTTAACCCACTCTTTATTTACACTTGTAGTAACCATATACAAAACACCTAATTTAAAACTATATTGCAAAGGTACAAAAATATTTTGTAAAATGCAGAATCCCATTGATAAAACGTCCTCCATATGCAAAGAGCGTTTCTCCTGTTTCATTTTCCGTATAGGGCAAATGCCGTGCCGATATAATATTTGGACGGAGAACCGATGCAGTGGAGCAGTGTTTCAATGTTTTCTGCAAATATCGTCCGGATACCCGGATCTTATTCCATATAGGATTTTCCTGTCTTTATATACGTATTTCCCTGTCTGTATAATAGATTTTGAAAGGGGGAGGCGATGGTGCTACTTTTACTTCCGAAATTTGATTCCGGCCGGGATCTTGTGTATAACCTATTAAAACAAAATGTTATGGCAAAGAGTGAAAATGTGATTCGGGGCCGTATCGGGAACATGATTTTTTACCGGGTGAGGGGAGTGACCCGGATTCGTTCTGTTCCGTTGTCGGCGGTCAGGCCGGATGCGTTGAAGTGCCGGACCGCCCGGTTGCGTCTGATTGCGGCAGTCCGGTTTTATCAGCGTTTGCAGGATACCCGGTTACGGGATATCTGGCGGCTGGCGGCCAAAGATACGGCGATGAACGGGTATAACCTGTTCGTGAAACAGAACATCTATGTGTTCAACGAACGTACGCTTTTCGATCCGGCCCGGTTACTGTTGGTGTTCGGCACTCTTCCACCGATGAATTGTCTTGAATTGGCGGAACAGACAGGGCGGCGCATAGTCCTGACCTGGAAAAACAGTCTGGAGCCGGCGGGTGTTCGGGCAACCGACCGGGTGGGGGTGGTGGCTTTGTGCGAAGGGAAAATGTATTCGCCCCTTTGGTTGGATAAAGCCGTGAGTTACCGGCAGGAGCAAAGGGCGGCCGTAGAGCTGGAAGGTTTGCCGGCGGGGACGGTCCACCTGTATTGTTTTTTCGTTTCGGCAGACGGGACGGCTTATTCTCCCGGCAGTTATTTGTGTATTCATTTAAAATCTGACGTATGAAAGGAATAGTGGAAACCGTGGCCGGTGTCATAGAACGCCTGTCGATATCTTCGACCGAGAAAAAACGGTTGAAGCAGGAACTGGAAACTCTTTTGGTGGATTATGAACGGGAACATTTGCAGGTGCAGTCGGGTGTGCTGCGCAGCGAGGCACAGGGCAACTGGTTGCAGCGTTCGTGGCGTCCGGTGATTATGCTTGCCTTTACTGTGGTGATATTGGTGGGAATGTTTACCGATTTGCCCATGCCGGAAGATACCTCCCGGTTCTGGGATTTGCTGGAAATCGGATTGGGCGGATATATCGTCGGCCGTTTCCGGATGAGAAAGTGATAAATTTTATTATTGTCAATTATGGAAATCTTGAAACATCGTTTGGTGGATGGTGGCGTGCAGCATCTGGTTTGCCGGAAAAACAGCCGGAAGCTGTCAGGTCCCGATATGATTGTGGTGCACTACACGGCCGGGACAAGTGCACGCACGGCAGCCGAGTTTCTGGCAAAAGAAGAAGTGAAAGCCTCGGCGCATTTGGTCATTGGCCGGCAGGGCGAATTGTTCCAGCTGGTGCCTTTCGATACGGAGGCCTGGCACGCCGGGCGGAGTTGCTATGGCGGGCGGGCGAATCTGAACCGTTATTCCATCGGCATTGAGTTGGACAATCTGGGGCGTTTACAGTGGCAAGAGGGGCGTTTCGTGGCGGAGTGCGGCGTGGAAGTCGCTCCGGCGGATGTTTATGTCGACGATACGGGTGAAGTGGCGACTTTCTGGCATCGTTATACAGAACGGCAGAAAAGGTTACTCCGGGAAATATGCCGGTTGCTGAAACAGCATTATCCCATCCGTTACGTCGTAGGACATTCGGATATCACCGACCGGAAACAGGACCCCGGTCCTGAATTGCACGGATTTATGTGCAAGTGATGCATTATGTTAAACTTTAAATTTAAAAATCATGGCAGAATTTAATTCTTATTTGTTGGGCAAGGTTACCAAATCGGTAGGCAATATTACGTTGGTTTACACCAAACGTAAAAATATCGCGAAAGCGAAAGTGTTTAAACGGAAAGACAATCCTACGCCGGAAATTCTGGAGCAACGGGCAAAAATGAAGACTCTGGTGCAGTTCGGCAGGCGTATATTGCCTGTTGTCCGTAAAGGTTTTGCCGGAGTAGGGCGTGGTACGGCATTCAATGCCTTTGTCGCGCTCAATATGGATAAAGTATCGTTCGGTGCCGGTTCGGTGGCAACGATAGATTACGGGCGGCTGTTGCTGGCTTCCGGTTTGCAGCGGGTGCGTATCGTTGCTTTGAATAATCGCGGTGTGGCGGGCGAAACGGAATATGCCTTACCTGAAGAGTGGGAAGCATCGAAAGTGGAGGCGTATTGTTTTGCCACTTCCCTCAATGGACGGATGGTGTCGGACAGCATGCATTTAACGGTCTGAAAAAAGAAAGGAAATGGAAGAGTGTATAATGACCGGTAATGCAGCGGGCGGCCTCCGTGCAAGGCCGCCTCCGCCGCCCTTTCCGGTAAGAAAGTCCACCCAATTCTGCATCGTCGGTCGATGAGGCATGCGGAAATGGTTTTGTAGAATGATCTGATTAATTTGAATACCGGTATTCATTAGGAGCGATGCCCGTAATTTTTTTGAATAACAGACTGAAATATTGCACATTGGTATAGCCTAACCGCCGTGCTACGACGGCCGGGGTGTTTTCCGCTTTGAGCAACATCCTTTTAGCCGTTTCAAGCCGTCGCAGTTGGAAATACTCATCCAACGTCTTGCCGGTTTCGAATTTCAACAAATCGTTGAAATAAGGGACGGATAGGCCCAGCCCTGTGGCACAATATTCCGATGTAGGCAACAGAGCCCCCTGTAACCTGCCGGAGGCGATATAGTCATCGAGCAGGGTTTCCAACTCTTCGAGCACAGTCTTGTTCTTATTCTCGCGTGTGATGAACTGCCGCTCGTAGAAACGGGTGCAATAGTCCAGCATCAACTCGATATGCCGTGAGAGAATGGTTGCGGTGTGCGTGTCGATGGAGTGGTGCAGTTCCTCTTCGATATTTTCAAGACAGCACGTAATGGTTGCCGTTTCCCGTCCGGACAAGTGTAATGCCTCTTCCTTGTTATAAGAAAAGAACGTATAGTTCCTGATATGATTTTTCAGTGAGGTACGGTACAGTAAATCGGGATGAAACGCCAACAGCCACCCTTTGTCCGGTAACACGCCCGCTTCGTTCATGCGGAAAATTTCCCCGGGTTTGAGAAATACCATCGTGGCATTGGAATAGTCGTAATACTTACGGCCGCAGCAGCCACAGCCGTCCGGGTATTCCTCGATGAGCAGCACGGCATAGAATTCGAATTTCACGGCCTCCTGCTCCAAATCCGGGTGTTCCAGATTGATGATGCTTGCCTGGGGATGCAGTGTTTTACATCCCAAACGGCGGTTGCATTCACACACGCTCTTTATGTCCAACGTCTTTTTCATCTGTCCTTTCAGCCAATCATCTTTGCCCGGTATTCATTCGGTGTGCATCCGGCCCGTTTCTTAAACAGGCGGCACAGGTGCTGCGGATATTGGAATCCCAGGGAATAAGCTATCTGGCTTACCGTATCCTGGGTGCCGGATATACGGTCCTTTGCTACTTCGATTATTTTCTCCTGAATATATTCCTGCGGAGTCTTTCCGGTTTCTTTTTTTAGCATGTCTCCGAAATAATTGGATGAGAGACACAATTTGTCGGCGAAGTATTTCACTGAAGGGAGTCCGTCCCGCTCGGCGGCGGATCCTTCGAAATACTCGTCCAGCAACTGCTCGAAACGGGTCAGCACATCCCGGTTGCTTTTGCTGCGCGTGATAAACTGCCGTTCGTAAAAACGCATGCAGTAACCGAGCAGTAATTCGATATAGGTAGCAATCAGTGTTTTACTATGTTTGTCTATATCATGCTCCAGTTCTTTCCGTATGATTTTCAGACAATCCAAAATGATAGTCTGTTCCTCCCCGGATACGTGCAACGCTTCGTTGACTTCATACGAGAAAAAGGTGTAGTTCTTTATCGTTTTATTCAATGACGTGCCGCGAAGCAGGTCGGGATGGAAGATGATGCCATAGGCATCGGTTTGTATATGCCCGACTGTCGGCGTCGTCTCTGCTGTTTGTCCGGGAGCGAAACAGACGATGGTCCCTTCTTCGTAATCGTATTTCTGGCGGCCGTACTTGATGTCGCATGCCTTTTCCAGTTTTAAGAACAAGGCATACACTCCGTAATTAAAACGTATGGTGCCCACCGCGCGGGTCGCTTCATTGAGATTGATCACACTGACCAACGGATGCAGGGTTTCAAGACCGTACAAACGGTTATACTGATCTACATGATCCAAATAGAGTATCTTATCCATATTCTCTATGTCTTTATTTTTCACTGTACAAAATTAGAGGATGATACGGATAATCCCATAACCCCGATTACAGATAATATAACCCTGGCTACAGATTTATGCCGTTTTTTCCGGAAATCATGTAATTTGGGTTATCATATCTGTAATTCATCTACACTGTATTTTCAGGTATACGCTTAACTTTGTATCAGGAATCTGAAACTCTGAATCAATAAAATCAAATGACAATGAAACGAATATCAACTATTATGATTGCAAGTTTGTTAGTTATGGGGACGACTGCCGTAGCACAGTCCGATCCGGTTCCCGGGAAAAACGGTAATAAGTATGTGCCTTACGAAGAGCGTACCGGCAACGAGTCCATCGTCTATTTCACGCGTAACCTTAGTGCTGAAGGACTTATCGAAGCATATGAACAGGTAAGTGCGGACATCAAGGGACATACCGGAGTGAAGCTGCATACCGGGGAGCAGAACGGACCGAACATTATCCCGCGGGAATGGGTTAAAGCCCTGTTCCGGAAAGATTTGTCTGATGCCAACATCGTTGAAACCAATACCTATTACGAGGGCGACCGTTATACCACCGAACAACATCGGCGGACATTGGAAGTGAACGGCTGGACATTCTGTCCTGTAGATATTCTGGACGAAGAAGATACCCTGACATTACCTGTTCACGGTGGTAAATGGTTCGGAAAAATGTCAGTAGGCAGCCATACTACCGACTACAACTCCCTGGTGGTGCTTACCCATTTCAAAGGACATACACAAGGCGGTTTCGGCGGAAGCAACAAGAATATCGGTATCGGCTGTGCGGACGGGCGGATCGGAAAGGCCTGGATTCACACCACACCGGGACAGGATAACCAATGGGATATCCGTGAAGAGGAATTCATGGAACGCATGACCGAATCCACAAAGGCTGTCATCGATTACTTCGGCAAGCAAATCACGTATGTCAATGTGATGCGCAACATGTCGGTATCGTGCGATTGCGAGGGGGTGAATGCCGCTCCTGTCGTGACCCCGAATGTCGGTATCCTTTCTTCTACCGATATTCTGGCTTTGGACCAGGCATGTGTGGATTTGGTATATGCCATGACCGAAGCCGAACACCATGATTTGGTGGAACGCATCGAAAGCCGTCACGGGTTACGCCAGTTGTCATACATGAAGGAACTGGGAATGGGCAATGACCGTTACATCCTCATCGACCTGGATAATGGCGGCAAGCGCATTACCGCCGCGGAAGCTGTCAAGGGTCTGAAACCGTTTGTCAAGGAGTAAATGTATTTGAAAAAACATATAAATAGATAAACCATGTCGAAGAATATTCTGATTTTATCGTCCAGTCCCCGTCGTGGCGGCAATTCGGACACGCTTTGCGATGAATTTATGCGCGGAGCCATTGAGAGTGGAAACCAGGTAGAGAAAATTTTCCTGCGCGACAAAAATATACATCCTTGCACGGGGTGCAGCGTATGCAGCCGGTATAAGAAGCCCTGTCCGCAGAAAGACGATGCGGCTGAGGTGATTGAAAAGATGCTTGCGGCAGATGTCATCGTGATGGGAACACCGGTCTATTTCTATGCCATGAGTGCCCAGATGAAAATGATGATAGACCGTTGCTGCGGACCTTATACCGAAATGAAGAATAAGGAGTTCTATTTCATTGCCACGGCTGCCGAAGAAGATGAAACGATTATGGACCGTATCGTTGCCAGTTTCATGGGATTTCTCGATTGCCTGGAGAACCCGACGGTAAAGGGAACGCTGTTTTGCGGCGGCGTATGGCATGCGGGAGAAATTAAGGGAAGCCCGAAATTGCAGGAGGCATACGAAATGGGCAGACTGGTATAGGGAAAGGAACGGATTATGACACTTCTCCTGCGGGGGGTGACCGTGGGTGACAATGCCATTATCGCCGCCGGATCGGTGGTGACGAAAGATGTGGCGGCCAATACGGTTGCAGGAGGCGTGCCGGCAAGGTATATCCGTGACATTGACAGGAACGGAAAGCCTGATTATCCTTGTCCGTCTGAAACGGGAACGGTGGATAAAAGAAGTATGGGATAATCTCTGTAATTGGGGTTATACAATCTGTAATCCATCTACCGGGCCTCTTTGCTGGGCGCTGTAACTTTGCGATGTGAAAAGAAAACAAGAAACAGTAATCATTAAAATCACATCGGTTATGAAACGGATAACTTTTTTAACGGCCGCTTTCCTCTGCCTCTCCGGTTTGACGGAAAGCCCGGCACAGGACACTCAAAGTAACAGGAATATGGAAGAATTGAAACTGACACAGGAATGGGATAAAACGTTCCCGAAGAGCGATAAGGTGAACCACAGCAAAGTAACCTTTGTCAACCGTTACGGCATCACGCTCGCTGCCGACTTGTATGTACCGAAAACGACCGCCGGGGGAAAACTGCCGGCTATCGCTGTCAGCGGTCCGTTCGGTGCCGTGAAGGAACAATCGTCGGGGCTGTATGCTCAGACACTTGCCGAACGGGGTTTCCTCACGATTGCTTTCGACCCCTCGTTTACAGGTGAGAGTGGCGGACAACCTCGCAGTGTGGCTTCGCCGGACATCAATACCGAAGACTTTTCGGCAGCGGTGGATTACCTGGCGACGCGTCCGGATGTGGATGCCGGGCGTATCGGCATCATCGGCATCTGCGGCTGGGGAGGTTTTGCCATCAATGCGGCAGCCAACGATACGCGTATCAAGGCAACCGTGGCCTCCACCATGTACGATATCAGCCGCTGTACGGCGAACGGTTATTTCGATGCTGCCGACAATGCGGACGCCCGTTATAAAATGCGTCAGGAGTTCAATGCCCAGCGTACGGAAGATTATCGCACCGGCACTTATCCCCGCACCGTGATGAATCCTAAGCCTGCCGGCGACGCACCACAGTTCATGAAAGATTATTATGACTATTACAAGACCGAACGAGGCTATCATCCCCGTTCCATCAACTCCGGCCTGGGATGGAACAAGACCACCTCACTGGCTTTTGTCAATGCTCCTATACTTGCGTATGCCGATGAAATCCGCAGTGCCGTGCTACTCATTCATGGCGAAAAAGCCCACTCCCGTTATTTTAGCGAGGATGCCTTCAGGAAGCTGAAGGGTGACAACAAGGAACTGATGATTATTCCCGGAGCCGTGCATACGGATTTGTATGACCGGACGGACATTATTCCGTTCGACAAACTGGAGGAATTTTTCGATGAATACTTAAAATGAATTACAAACCGGGAGCAGAAGCACCGGGCTTACCCGGATGATTATGCCGAGGTGCGGCCTTTTATTGTAATGAAATTAAAAATACCTGCTGCCCCGATGATGGCGGCAGGTATTTTTTCCGGTGAGAAAATCCACAAAAATAGGTGGAGAATTTGCGAATACGCCGAAAGCTTACTATTTTTACAGCCCGGACGGAGTGAATCCGTTATTTGGGTATATTGTTGATTGTTTATGGAAAATTTTATTGTTTCGGCGCGAAAATACAGGCCTGCGAGTTTCGATACGGTGGTGGGGCAGTTGGCTATTACTTCCACTTTGCGGAATGCCATTGTGAACCATCAGTTGGCTCAGGCCTATCTGTTTACCGGTCCCAGAGGGGTCGGTAAGACGACTTGTGCCCGTATTTTTGCGAAAACGATCAATTGCCTGAATCTGCAGCCCAATGCAGAGCCTTGTAACGAATGCGAATCCTGTAAGGCTTTCAATGCCGGGCGTTCGTTGAATATTCACGAATTGGATGCCGCTTCCAATAACAGCGTGGACGATATCCGCGGATTGGTAGAGCAGGTGAGGATTTTGCCTCAGGTAGGGAAATACAGCGTATACATCATCGACGAAGTGCATATGCTCAGTACTTCGGCTTTCAATGCTTTCCTGAAGACATTGGAAGAGCCGCCTGCACATGCTATTTTTATTTTAGCTACCACAGAAAAACATAAAATATTACCCACGATATTGTCCCGTTGTCAGATCTATGATTTCAATCGGATGAAAGTGGGAGATACCGTCGAGCATCTGAAGTATATTTCGGCAAAGGAGGGGATTACAGCCGAGGAAGCCGCTTTGGACGTGATCGCTCAGAAAGCCGACGGAGCTATGCGTGATGCGCTCTCTATTTTCGATCAGGTGGTCAGTTTTTGTGGCAAAAACCTGACTTACGAAAAGGTCATCGAAAACCTGAACGTGCTCGATTACGATTATTATTTCCGTTTGACCGATTTGTTCAATGCCGGAAAAGTGGGGGAAGCCTTTTTACTCTTCAACGAGATCATCGGAAAAGGATTCGATGGCGGGAATCTGATTGCCGGCTTAGGAAAGCATTTCAGGGATGTATTGGTTTCTAAAGATCCGGCGACCGTCCAATTACTGGAGGTCAGTGCGGGAATAAAAGCACGCTATGCCAAACAGGCGGCGGATTGTCAGGTAGATTTTCTATACGAAGCTTTGAAGATCGTTGAACAATGTGAAATGCAATACAAAGTACGCATGGAAAAGCGGCTGTGCATCGAATTGGCATTGATCAAACTCTGCCAGATCAATGAGCTAAAAAAAAAAATCTGAGGGCTTCTGAGGTCGGTTTTCTCCTGAAAATAGAAGGTTTTGCGGGTAAATTTCAGACGGCAGCTAATGCTTCAGAAGGCGGACAGGCAGTCGCTACTCCTAAACCGGTCAGGCGTATTGCTGAAAATGACCGTCACCGCCCCGATGCTTCTTTTAAAATAAAGGATTCCCTGAGGCAAATCAGCCAAACCCAGCCTGTCGTCAAAGTGCAGAAAACAGAGGCGCAACAATTCAAAGTAGAAGCCCGTGATGTGATTGACGAAGGGAAGGTCGTGGCTGCCCTGGAGCGTTATATACAAGATCATCGTCCTGAACCGACGGTTGCCATAGCTCTCAAGACCCATCGGCCGGAAATCGCCGGTGAAAATATTGTTTTAGCAGTAGATAACCAGTTGCAACAAGATAAGCTCGAAGCTTTAAAAATGCATCTTCGGAATGTACTGATGAAATTGTTGAACAATGGCTTTATCACCTTGTCATTTAAGTTATTCGACGATCAGAACTCGACAGAAGAAAAAAAATTATTCACTGCCGGAGAAAAATTCCGGCATTTTATAGAACTCAATCCCGTCGTTGCAGACCTGAAATCGATATTCGGGTTGGAGCTCGATTAAAAAAAAGTAAAAGGCTTAACCTTTTACTTTCTATCTACGTCTCTGGAGTTGGCTTGGGCGGTAGGCATGATGACGATGTCGTTCAGGCAGACGTGGGCCGGACGGGTGATAGCGAAAATGATGGTCTCGGCGATATCCTCGTTGGTCAACGGAGTCATGCCCTGATATACTTTGTCGGCAGCCTCTTTATCTCCTTTGTAGCGCACGATGGAAAATTCGGTTTCTACCATGCCCGGGGCGATATTGGTTACTTTAATATGATGTTTCAGCATATCTGTCCGCATAGCCCTGGACAAGGCATCCACAGCATGTTTGGTTGCACAATACACGTTTCCTCCGGGATATACTTCTTTTCCGGCGATGGAGGCCAGATTCACGATGTGACCCGTATTCCGGGCGATCATCAGGGGGGCTACAGCACGGGTGATGTATAACAGGCCCTTTACATTGGTATCGATCATTCTTTCCCAATCGTCGAGGACACCCTCCTGGATGGGAGCGACTCCCACTGCCAAACCGGCATTATTGACCAATACAGAGATATCCCTCCATTTCCCCCCGAGATTTCGAATGGCTGCCTCGACTTCTCCGGACTGACGGATATCGAAGGCTAAGGGGAGCACATCGGCTCCTTTCTGGCGGATACTTTCAGCCAGTTCTTGTAAACGGTCGTTTCTCCGGCCTGTAATGATTACATCGAATCCGGCTTCCGCAGCTTTTAAAGCTGTTGCCTGGCCGATACCGGAAGTAGCTCCGGTGATTAATGCTATTTTATTCATCTTTATCGTATTGTAAAATGATTATCCGAATGATTCACAAACTTACAATTTTTAGCTTTAAAATCGGACAAGATTTGTTGAAAAGAATCAAAATAACTACTTTCGTTCCGTATGTTGAATAAAGCGTTCTATATAATCCTATTCCTATCCTTATCCTGTTGTGTGCAGGCCCAGAAAATAATGCGGAATACCAGTCTGTTGAATTATCAGCGGGGTGACCGGACCGTATTACATTTCGGTTTTAGCCTCGGGATCAATTATATGGACTATAAAGCCGTCTTGTCGGGAGCCAATGGATGGAGGGCGGAATCGGGCAAGCTGGATGTCGGATTTCTGGTGGGTATTGTTTCTGAACTGAGATTATGTGATGATTGGGGGCTGAGATTTTTGCCGGGACTGGAATTCGCTACCCGTTCGCTGGTGTATACGCAGGTGCCGGAGGTTGAAAATAACAAACAATATGCTTATAATGAGTCGGTTTATGTCTCTTTGCCGTTGATGTTGAAATACAAGGCCAAGCGGATTAATAATTTCCGTCCCTTTATTACTGCAGGAAGCAGTTATAAATTCGATTTTCAAAAACACGATAAGATCGATCCGGACAAGTCGGTTTATTTCCGAACCCGTAGAGGGGATGTTTTTCTGGAAATGGGAGCTGGTTCGGATTTTTACCTGCCTTATTTCAAATTTGGAATAGAGTTGCGTTTTTCATTGGGATTGACGGATGTATTGGTACATCGGCCTGATCCCAAAAATCCGGGATATGAGGATTATACACAATCTTTAAGTAAACTACGTGCCCGGATTTTCACGATTTGTTTTAATTTTGAATGATATTCAGCATTCTTATTTATCAGGGATATGTATACAGAAATTCAGATCAGAATAAAGCCAGAACAGGCAGGTGTGGAGGAAACATTGCGGCAAATCGCTGCCCGGGTTGCAGGAGTCGGTGCAGAACGGATCTGCCGGGTAGATATTGTCCGTAAGTCGATCGATGCCCGGCAAAAAGAAGTGCTGTTCAATCTGGTCGCCGGACTTCATATCGACCGTATCGAGGAGAAAGAAAAGGTTTTCGTTCCGGCCTACCGGGATGTGTCCGACGGAGAAACGGTGGTCGTGGTCGGTGCAGGGCCTGCGGGTTTATTCGCTGCTTTGCGTTTGATCGAACGTGGTTTCCGTCCTTTGGTACTGGAAAGGGGAAAGGCTGTCGAAGACCGGAAAAAGGATCTGAATGGTTTATATAAGACCGGGATGGTAGATGAGGATTCTAATTTCGGTTTCGGGGAAGGAGGAGCCGGGACTTTTTCCGATGGAAAACTCTATACCCGTTCGAAGAAAAGGGGAGATGTACGCCGGGCTATGGAAATTTTGGTCTATCATGGAGCCAATCCTGCTATTCTGGTCGAAGCCCATCCGCATGTCGGAACCGACAAATTACCCGGAGTGATCGTCAATATCCGTAAAACTATTCAAAAACAGGGAGGAGAAATTCGTTTCGGTTGCCGGGTAACCGGTCTGATAATCCGTGAAAACAGTATACAGGGAGTGATTGCCGGAGGACAGGAAATTGAGAGCCGTCATGTCATATTAGCTACCGGCCATTCGGCCCGGGATATTTATCGGATGTTGCAAAGGCAGGCGGTACGGATGGAGCCGAAAGATTTTGCCGTCGGATTGCGTTTAGAACATCCCCAGCAGGAGATCGATCGCATCCAATACCACACCCCGGAAGGGAGAGGCAAATGGTTACCTGCTGCTGAATATAATTTTGTCACCAATATAGACGGACGGGGAGTATATTCTTTTTGTATGTGTCCGGGTGGGGTAATCGTACCTGCGGCAACGGGGCCGAACCAACAGGTCGTCAATGGAATGTCCTCCTCCTACCGGAATACCCCCTGGGCAAATTCAGCTATGGTGACAGCTATCGGCCCGGCCGAATTGGAAAGTATGAATTACCGGGGATTATTTGCCGGCATGGTATTTCAGGAAGCCTTGGAACGACAGGCATGGGAGGAAGGGGGCGGTGGGCTTTTCGCTCCTGCTCAGCGGTTGACCGACTTCCTGGCCGGAAAGGACAGTAGCACTTTGCCGGCGACGTCTTATAAACCGGGAGTACATACTTCTGCTATCAGTGAATGGTTGCCCCGGATCGTTTATCGGCGTTTGGCGGCCGGACTGCAATATTTCGGACAACGGGCCAAAGGATTCGTATCCGAACGGGCACTTTTGCTGGGGGTAGAAACCCGTACCTCTTCTCCGTTGAGAATTCCGCGCAATGAGCAGCTGATGCACCCCGAGATACGAGGGTTATATCCTTGTGGTGAGGGGGCTGGATACGCCGGAGGAATCATTTCGGCAGCCATGGATGGCGAAAAATGTGCCGAAAATATCTTCTGAGCAGAAAGCCTGTTATTTTTTTTGAAAAAAATGGATTTTTTTTTTGAAAAGTATTGACATCCTCAATAAAATTGCTACATTTGCCTTTAGAGAGAGGTTTAAAATTCTAACCCTAAAAATTAATATTATGAATAAAGCTCAATTAATCGACGCTATTGCTGAAAAGGCAGGTTTAACAAAAGCAGATTCTAAAAAAGCTCTGGAAGCTTTCGTAGAAACAGTTGGTGAAGCACTGAAAGGTGGTGATAAAGTGGCATTGATCGGATTCGGTTCTTTTTCTGTATCTGAAAGAAGTGCTAGAAGCGGTAGAAACCCACAGACTGGCAAAACGATTACTATTCCGGCTAAGAAAGTTGTTAAATTCAAAGCAGGCGCTGAATTGGCAGAAAAATTCTGATCAGGAAATTAAGATAAAAGAAGGGGTGTTTCGAAAAAGCACCCCTTCTTTTGTATGGGATTGTATATGGAAAAACAGAAAATAGAGAATTGGAAGGTACTCCGTTCGGAGTATATCGCCAGAGAACCCTGGTTTACAGCCCGCCGGGATGAAGTGCAATTGCCGAACGGTAATGTCATTCCTACTTATTATGTATTGGAATATCCGGCCTGGATTTGTGTGATCGCTCTTACTAAAGAAGGGGGGATGATCATGGAAAGACAATACCGGCACGGAATCGGACGGGTTGATTATGAATTGTGTGCCGGGGTTGTAGATCCTACAGATGCCAGTCCTTTAGAAGCAGCCAAACGGGAATTACTCGAAGAAACCGGTTTCGGAAACGGAGAATGGCAGAGCTACATGATCATAAGTGCGAATCCCGGAACGCATAATAACCTGACTTATTGTTTTTTAGCTACCGGAGTGGAGAAGGTGATGGAGAGGCATCTCGAACCGACCGAAGACATTGTGGTGGAAGTATTAAGGCCGGAACAAGTGAGAACTCTCTTACTGAAAAATGAAATCATACAGGCGACTCACGCAGCTCCCCTTTGGAAGTATTTTGCTGAGAATCGTTGAATCTTGTTGTGTTTATTATGAAATCCATCAAAGAACAAGTAGAATATTTACGGGATTTTGTTGTCGATGAAAAAAATGCTCTGTTCGATCGGTTGATACAGGAGCGGACCGATTATGTAACGGTTGTGTTAGAAGATTTATTTCAATCGCATAATCAAAGTGCGGTGATGCGCTCGGCCGATTGTTATGGGATACAACATGTCCACCTGATCGAAAACCGGAATTCATACGATATGACTTCCACAGTTTCGCAGGGTGCGCGGGATTGGCTGTCTATTCACCGGCATAAAGAACTGGAAAACAATACCCAGGCTACGATCGATCAGTTGAGGGCCGAAGGTTATCGTATCCTGGCTACGACTCCCCATGCCAACGATATTTTTGTCGACGATATCGATTTGGAAAAAGGAAAAATGGCTTTTTTCTTCGGGACAGAATTAACCGGTTTGTCCGATTTGGTTATCGGACAGGCAGACGAATTTGTAAAAATACCGATGTATGGGTTTACCGAAAGTCTGAACGTGAGTGTTTGTGCGGCTATTACGATGTACAGTGTTACCCGTCGTTTGCGCGGGAGCGGTATCGACTGGCATTTATCCGATCGGGCGAAGGATGAAATCTTATTCAAATGGTATAAAAATGCCATCAAAGCTTCCGGCGAAATTCTGGAAAGATTCAATGAAGAATAGGAACAGAAAACTTCGGGGTATGAAATGGTTTTGGATTCTGGGGGTACTATTGGGGGCCGGAGGGCCGGTGCGGGCACAAATGGATAGTGTTGCCATCCGTTTGGAAAAAATCAAGACGGCGACCGAAGATTCGGTACGCTTGGAATATGCCGGCGAGATCGAATATTTTATACGGTCTTCGGCTTTCGGTAGTTATCGGACTGAAAAGCCTGTGAAATATTTGGGGTATAAGAGATCGGACGATGCAGGGATCGAATTGTTTTCCTGGGCCGTACCTCTGCGCGAAGGGCAGGCCTTTTATAATTTATTCCGCTTTAAAAATCCGGAGCGGAGTTACCTGATCAAAGCGTTGCCCGGAGATCGGATGGCTTGGTTGTTTTATGATTTTGTCCCTTTCGAACATCAGAAGCAGGGGTATGTACTTTTGCTGGGATGGTCGAAAACCCGGAATACCAACCGGAAAGCGGTATGGGTGGCCTGTTTCCATCCCGACGGAACGGTCACTTATAATCATCTTCTTTTGAGAAAAGGAGAGAGCAGAAGTGCTTCTCTGACCTTTGAATATGCGCTGGATGCGAGTATGCTTTTGAAACAAGATAAAAACGGAAAACGTATCCTTTTCGATCATCTTGCTCCTACAGATCCGAAATATGAAGGCTATTTTATGTTTTATGGGCCCGATGCTTCCTGTGATGCTCTGGTTTTAAAAAAAGGAAGAGTGGTGGTATGAAGAGAATCTGACCAATTAATTCAACATATACAAGACAGATGGAAGAAGATAAATTTAATTTTTTAACAGAACAATTCGACGATATAAAAATTCTCCGGTATCAGGTACCGGCTTTCGGGCAACTTCCATTACGGGAAAAGATCTTTGTCTATTACCTGAGTCAGGCTGCTTTGGCAGGCCGGGATATACTATGGGATCAGAATAACCGGTATAATTTGCGTATCCGGAAGATTCTGGAACGGATTGTCCGGGAATATCCCGGGGATCGGAATACCGATGAGTTCGGGCGTTTTCTGATTTATACGAAGAAGGTGTTCTTTGCCAATGGCATCCATCATCACTATTCTATGGATAAGTTTATCCCTGGTTTTTCTAAGACTTATTTTCAGGAATTGTTGGCGTCGATCGGTATTCCGGAGGTGTTTCCCGAATTGGAACGAGTTATGTTCGACTCCGGTTATATGGCCAAGCGGGTGGTTTTGGACGAAGGGAAAGATTTGATCCGGGCTTCGGCTAATAATTATTATATGAATGTAACCCAGCGGGAAGTCGAAGAATTTTACCGCACTTCCGGTGAAGAGGATTCCTGTCCGGTATCCCGGGGATTGAATTCGACCCTGGTCAAAGAGGAAGGGGTAATCCGGGAAGCGGTCTGGAAAATAGGAGGAAAGTACGGTCAGGAATTGGCCCGGGTCGTAGCATGGCTTGAAAAAGCGATACCCTATGCTTATAACGAACAGCAGCAGAAAGTAATTCGGTTATTGATCGATTACTATAAAACGGGAGATTTAAAACTTTTTGACCGGTATTCGATCGAATGGTTGAAAGAGGATCAGGCCCCGGTCGATTTTATCAACGGGTTTATAGAGGTATACGGGGATCCTCTGGCCTATAAGGCCAGTTGGGAATCGGTGGTGGAGATCGTCGATCAGGAAGCCGGAGAACGCACCCGTAAACTGGCCGGAGAGGCACTGTGGTTCGAACAGCATGCCCCTATTCGCGAAGAATTTAAGAAACAAGAAGTGAAAGGCATCACTGCTCGTGTTATGCAGGTGGCTATGCTTGGCGGAGATTGTCATCCGGCTACTCCGATAGGGATCAATTTGCCCAATGCCGAATGGATCCGCGAACGCTACGGAAGTAAATCGGTGACTTTGGACAATATCACTTATGCCTATGATATGGCAGCTAAATCTTCCGGGATGATCGACGAGTTTGCCGGTTCGGACGAAGAAATTCGTTTGGCTCGTGAATGGGGAACTATCGGGAGTAACGTACATACCGATCTTCACGAATGTCTGGGTCATGGGTCGGGAAAAATGTTGCCGGGTGTGACTACCGAAGCATTGCGTAATTATTATTCTACGATAGAAGAAGCCCGGGCGGATTTGTTCGCCCTCTATTATATCATGGATCCCAAATTGGTCGAACTGGGAATTATCCCTTCGTTGGAAGTGGCTAAAGCGGAATACAACAGCTATATCCGGAACGGTTTACTGGTACAACTCACCCGCATTAAATTCGGAGACCGGCTCGAGGAATCCCACATGCGTAACCGCCAGACGATAGCCGCCTGGGCTTATGAACAGGGGAAAGAAGCGAATGTAATAGAGAAAGTGCAAAGGGCAGGTAAGACTTATTTTATCATTCGTGATTTCGATGCTTTAAGAGTACTTTTCGGGCAATTGCTGGGAGAAATACAGCGGATCAAATCGGAAGGAGATTTCGAGGGAGCCCGGAAATTGATCGAGACCTACGGAGTAAACGTCGACCGTCGGTTACACCGTGAAGTGTTGACCCGTTACGAAGCTTTGGGAGTGGCTCCATATGCCGGTTTTATCAACCCTGAATATCGCCTCGTCGAACAAGATGGAAAAATTATTGATGTCGGAATCACTTATCCCGACGACTTTCTGGGACAGATGATGGGGTATGGGGAAAAAAGGTAGAAGGCTGAAAGGCTATAGGCTAAAAGCAAAAAAGCTATAGGCTTTGGGTTTTCTTACCTTTTGTCTATAGCTTTTAATGCTTCTTCGCCTTTAGCCTTTAGCTTCTTCGCCTTTAGCTTTTTTAATGCTTCTGCCGTGCCGTAATGATAGCCATAAAGTCGTCGGCTTTCAGGGAAGCTCCGCCGATAAGGCCACCGTCGACGTCTGCCTGACAGAATAGTTCGTCGGCATTTTTGGGGTTGCAGCTTCCGCCGTATAAGATCGAGGTGTTGTCAGCTACTTCTTTACCATATTTGTCGGCGATGGTTTTACGGATAAAGGCATGCATTTCCTCAGCTTGTGCAGAGGTGGCTGTTTTGCCGGTACCGATAGCCCACACCGGTTCGTAAGCTACGACGATGTGTGCAAACTGATCGGCTGAGAGGTTGAATAAACCGTTTACCAATTGAGATTTCACTACTTCGAAATGTTTGCCGGCTTCTCTCTCGGCTAAAACTTCCCCTACACAGAAAATGACATCCAGGTTATTTTCCAGGGCACGTTGTACCTTCTTGACCAGGATTTCATCGGTTTCTCCGTAGTAGCTTCTTCTTTCAGAGTGACCGAGAATGACATACCGGCTTCCTGTTGAGGCCACCATAGCTGCAGATACTTCGCCGGTATATGCTCCGGAAACTTCTGTTGCACAGTTTTGGGCAGATACGGCAACGACTGCAGGATCTACCATTTTACTTACTTCGGCCAGATGAATGAAAGGGGTACCGATGATGACCTTCACATCCTTTGCATTAGCAGCTTTTACTTTGCTGTTTACTTCTTTAGCCAGTTCAATCCCTTCCTGCAGGGTTTTGTTCATTTTCCAATTACCGGCAACAATTTTTTTTCTCATGATTCGTTGTTTTAAATTGCTTTATATTCTTTAATTGTCAGTTTGATTTCTTCCTTCTATTTTATCATCCTTTTATATTTCCGGATTATATAGAGAAATATACAGGCGATATAGAGCATAATCAGGCTGTAGATCAGATATCTGTCTGTGATAGCCTGTTGTTCTTGCAGGCAATAGGAAGCTAAGTCTTTGTTCTGTAATTCCTCCACTTCCGGCAGATCCCGGTGGCCCCATTTGTCGAGGATAGTTCCCTGACGTAAAAGGATCAAGCCGGGGTTCGAGCGTACGATCGTTTTCAACTGTATTTCATCGGTTGAACAATAATCATAATTTACCTGATGAGCTTCGGTATATTTCCGGATATCATCGGCGGCAGAAGCACTCAAACCATAAAACCGGTAACCTTTATCTTTGGCATATGCTGCCAGTCGGTTCAATTTTTCCTGATTTTCAGGATCGGTTTTATTGATGTTGTAAGCGATAACCAAAAAGGTATATCCATTATCTTCTAATATTTCCTGGGTGATGTCTCCTGATTCCGGATGTTCGATGACGAAATCATGAATCGGGGCTTTATATCCTTCTTTGATCAGTTTCTGATCCGAGCTGACATATTCCCAGTTTACGGTATCTTGCCAGGGATAGTTTTCTTCTGTAAAATCTTTTACTTCTCCTGTCTGTTTGTTTTTGTATTTGAGCGTAATCGCATATTCGTCATGCGGAGCTCCGTCGGGGATGGCCATACCCTCGGAGATATTTTTACCGATAGCATAGGGACGGAAATCCACGATAGGCAGGTGGCGGAAAGAGTACCATTGTATACAGAACATGAAAATAACCGTCCCCACTAAAACCACAGTTTGTTCCAGAAAGTTGAAAATCGGTTTATACTTATCTCTTGTGTAAAAGATAACTAATGTCATCGCCAGCAGAATGATATTTTTCCAGAAAGTTTCCCAATTGGTTAAGATCAGGGCATCCCCGAAACATCCGCAGTCTGTGACCGGATTCTTGATAGCCAGGATCAGGGTGAGAGGAGTAAAAAATCCCATAAACAAAATGGCTCCCCAAGCAGCTGTTTTTATCTTGATATTCAGGAACAGACAGATACCGATAAGAAATTCTGCCATAGAGAGCAAGAAGGAGAAAAACAGGGTACTGAATCCCATCCAACTCATGCCGAAAGCATTGAAATAATCGGTGAACTTGTAGTCTGAACCGAGCGGGTCCACTCCTTTTACAAAACCAGAATAAATAAATACAATACCGACTAAAATACGGCAGATATTTCTCAATAATTTCATATGGTTGTGTTTATTATAGATTGACATTTTCTACAGTCAGCCGGATCAAAGCGAATACGGCATAATTGATCATATCGTAATAGTTTGCGTCGATGCCTTCCGAAATCAAGGTGTTGCCCTGATTATCTTCGATCTGTTTCGTACGGTTGATTTTCATCAGGATCAGGTCGGTATAAGAACTGGTCCGCATACTTCGCCAGGCTTCACCGTAATCGTGATTTTTATCCAGCATCAGGGCTTTGGCTTTTTGAAAATAGCTTTCATATAATTGGGAAATCCGTTGCTGATCGGTCGGGATATCTTCTCCCGGTCCTAATTCCAGCTGAATCAGCCCCATGATGGAGTAATTGACGATACCGATAAATTCAGGAACGACCCCTTCGTTGATTTTGCAGACCCCTTTTTCTTCGATACTCCGGATCCGGTTGGCTTTAATAAATATTTGGTCGGTGATCGATGTCGGCCGTAAAATTCTCCAGGCCATTCCATAATCGTGCATCTTTTTGGTAAAGATATCGCTGCATGTTTCGATCACTATATCGTATTCTCGAGCTGTTTCAGGCATAGTGTTAAATAATTAAAAACGTACCGATAAAATCGGGTTTATAGACTTTACAGACAAAATAAAAACGGTACGATAAATTTGTTATTATTTTGAACGTGTAAAATTAATGAATAGATTTGAGAAGTAAAAAAGATTGAGGTGAAAGATTGAGGATTAGAAAGAAAGATGGAAAAGAAAAAAGAACTATAATAAATTGAAAGCATTGAAAACAATAAAGTTAGGAAATCAGGAATTGGATTTTACTGTTCCGGCAGTGATGGGGATACTGAATGTAACTCCAGACTCTTTTTATGATGGTGGAAGATACCTGAGTGAGGTAAAAATTGTCGAACGCATTCATCAGATTATGGATGAAGGGGCGGATATGATTGATGTCGGGGCTTATTCTACCCGTCCCGGAGCCGATTATGTAGACGATCGGGAAGAAATCAGACGTTTGTTGCAGGCGGTGGAACTGATTCGGAAACATTATCCGGAGGCGATCGTTTCGATCGATACTTTCCGGGCAAAAGTAGCCGAAGAAATCGTCGCTGCTCAGGGACCTGTTATCGTGAACGATATTTCGGGAGGAACGATGGATGAGGGGATGTTTGATTATGTGGCCCGGACCGGTGTGCCTTACATCATGATGCATATCCAGGGGACTCCACAGACGATGCAGAAAAATCCTCATTATGAAAATATCGTAAAAGAAGTAAGGAAATTTCTGACAGATCGGATCGCTTGCCTGAATACCGAAGGTTTTGATAATATTATTCTGGATCCCGGCTTCGGTTTCGGTAAGACTTTGGCACACAACTATGAGCTGATGAATGGATTGGAGCATTTTCAGGACCTCGGTTATCCCCTGTTGGTCGGAATTTCCAGAAAATCGATGATTTACAAATTGTTGGGTAATTCACCGGCAGAAGCATTGAACGGTACCGCTGTGTTGAATACGGTCTCTTTACTGAAAGGAGCGAATATTTTAAGGGTGCACGATGTCAGAGAAGCTTGTGAAGCGGTAAAGATCTTCAAGGCATTGTCCGGAGAAATGTAATGCCCCATTTTTGGTAACTGGCTTTCCTTGCAGAAACCGATCGGAAGAATGCCGACCGGCGGAGTTAAAGTTCGGGTTCAGGACCGAAGTGTAACTTCGCCGGTCAGCCTTTGGGGCTTTTAATCGGTTTTCAGTGTTCCCAGAAGAGGAGCGATGATTTGCCAAAGGACGATCCCGACAGTCACCGAGATATTGAAAGAGTGTTTCGTCCCGAATTGGGGTATCTCTATACAACCGTCGGACAGATCGATTACCTCTTGTTGCACTCCCTTGACCTCATTCCCGAAGATCAGCGCATATTTCTGACCGGGTGACAGAGAAAAGTTTTCCAGCGAAGTGGTATTTTCGGCTTGTTCGATGGCAAAAATCCGATAACCTTCCTTTTTCAACCGATCGACCGCTTCTGTGGTATCTTTGACATATTCCCAATCGACCGCATCTTCGGCTCCCAGGGCAGTTTTATGCACTTCCCTGTTTTCCGGAGTGGAGGTGATACCGCAGAGAAAGATTTTTTCGATGCGGAAAGCGTCGGAGGTTCGGAAGACCGAACCTACATTATTCTGACTGCGGACATGATCCAATAGGATGACCACCGGGAGCTTGGGAGCTTTTTTGAAGGCTTCGGTACTGATCCGGTTCAATTCTTCGTTTTGTAATTTTCGAAAGTTCGTCATGGCGTCTCTTATTGTGTGTTGGCAATTTCTCCGATGAGTGTGGCGGAAGTACAATCCTTGATTTTAACCTGAATCAAAGAACCGATCGGAATATTTTTAGCCGGAAAAACGATTACTTTATTCTGACTACTCCGTCCGAACATCTCGTCGGAGCTCTTTTTAGATACGCCTTCTACCAATACTTCGAAAGTTTTACCGATATCGCGGTGGTTACTTTCCAGCGACCATCCGGTTTGCAGGTCGATCAATTCCTGCAGACGCCTGCCTTTCGTGGTTTCGTCGATGTTATCCGGGAGGCTTTTGGAAGCTTGGGTACCGGGGCGTTCCGAATATTTGAACATATATGCCAGATCGAACCCCACTTCCCGCATCAATTCCAGTGTTTGCCGGTAATCTTCTTCGCTTTCGTTATGGAAGCCCACAAATACATCTGTCGAGATGCCGCAATCGGGGACGATGCGGCGAATGGCGGCGATCCGGTCGAGATACCATTCCCGGGTATATTTGCGGTTCATATCTTTCAGGACAGAATTACTTCCCGATTGTACCGGCAGGTGAATGGCTTTGCAGATATTGGGCCAACGGGCGATCGTTTCCAGAGTTTTATCGCTCATGTCTTTGGGATGTGAGGTGGCGAAACGAATCCGCATATCCGGGACCGTACGGGCTACTAATTCCAGAAGAGCCGGAAAGTCGACCCTCGTTTGTTCGTCTTTATAAAGATAGGAATTGACGTTTTGTCCCAATAAAGTGACTTCTTTGTATCCCCGGCGTTGCAAATCGATCACCTCGCCGACGATACTGTGCGGACTCCGGCTGCGTTCCCGTCCACGGGTATACGGGACAATACAGTACGTACAAAAATTGTTACATCCCCGCATGATAGATACGAAGCCCGAAATCGCCGTCTCGTCTATGCGCGAGGGGCAAATGTCTTTATAAGTCTCGGTGGTAGAAAGTTCGATATTGATGGCTTTTTTGCCTTGTGCTGCCTGTTCGATCAATAGAGGCAGGTCCATATAAGCATCGGGACCGACGACGATATTGACATTTTTCTCTTCTTCGAAGAGTTTCGCCCCCAGGCGTTCGGCCATACAACCCATCACGCCTACCAGGAGGTGAGGGTTGCGTTTCCGGATTTCCGAGAATCCCTGTACCCGGCCTCTTACCCTTTGTTCGGCATTTTCCCGTACAGAACAAGTATTCACCAGAATGACATCCGCTTCGTTCTTATCGGTTGTATGTTCGAAGCCGGCGGCGGTCAGAATGGCTGCTACAACTTCGCTATCAGCCACATTCATCTGGCAACCATAGGTTTCTATATAAAATTTTTTTACCATAATTTTTGTTGTTTCTTTCTCTCCGAATAGATCGTCCTATTGTTTTTAATCTACCGCAAAAGTAATATTTTCAAATGGAAGAGCTGTCTGATTCATAAATTTTATGGCTGAATGATTAAAGCTTACCGATAAATTTTGCCTGTTGCTGATCAGATAACTAAAAATGAATTATTTTTGGCGTCAAAATTCAATTTTATGAACGTAAAAGCCAAGGGATATATTTTAGGCGCTGTTGCTGCGGCCACTTATGGGATGAATCCGTTGTTTGCCTTGCCGTTGTATAAGGCAGGAATGAATCCGGATTCGGTACTTTTTTTCCGTTATCTTTTTGCCATACCTGTGTTGGGGATGATGATCGTGGCGAGAGGGAGAAGTTTTAAGCTGAAACGTAAAGAGGTGTTACCCTTGATTATTATGGGATTACTGGTTGCCCTTTCTTCGCTGGCTTTGTTTCAAAGTTATAACTATATGGATGTGGGTATTGCCTCTACTTTGTTGTTTGTCTATCCTATTCTGGTGGCATTGATTATGTGGGGCGCATTTAAAGAAAAATTGACCTTACCGACAGTATTATGTATTTTACTGGCCTTGGGGGGGATCGGACTGCTATATAAAAGCGGTGACGGTAGCACGCTTAGCCTGACAGGAATTATTTTGGTAATGGTTTCTGCCCTTTCCTATGCCATTTATATTGTAGGAGTGAACCAGTCGACCCTGAAGAATTTAGCGACACTTCCGTTGACTTTTTACGTTTTACTCTTTGGTTTGGTCTTATTTTTGGTCCGGGTCGATTTCGGACAGAGTCTTCATGTGGCCGATACCTGGTATTTGTGGGGAAATCTGGTCGCTTTAGCTATTTTTCCAACGGCGGTTTCATTTCTTTGCACTACCCAGGCCGTACAATATATCGGCTCCACCCCAACAGCTATCCTGGGAGCTTTAGAGCCTTTGACCGCCGTTTTCTTCGGTGTGGTCGTTTTCGGTGAATCATTGACGTTGCGGTTGAGTTGCGGTATGTTGATGATTATTCTCGCAGTCACTCTGATTATTGCAGGAGGAAATGTTACCATTTATCTGGTGCGTTTCAGGAAATTATTTCCCAGACTCCCGATCAAAAGAAAAAAATGATTTCTGATAACACAGTAAAAGTTTCAGGACAATATCGATTAAAAGAAAGAAAAATATTCCTTCTAAATGGGCTTTTCTGAGATTAATAAATAGAAACGCAAACGGATTGTTCCTCAGGGCGAAAGTTAGATTGGGAGGATAACTTTATAATGCTGAGGAACTTGGTGCTGAAAATGATTGTTTTCACGCTCACAGTATGTCCTCCTGTTTATCGAACCGGATTCTTCCCAAACCTTCTGGACTTCCCGGAGATGCGTGTTGCGGGTTCTTCCTTTCCTGCTTTTCCCGGAATGAAGTAGGCGTGCTGCAGGGTATATCGGATGCGCCGGATTTGATCTGGCGTGATGCAGGGTATATCGGATGCGCCGGATTTGATCTGGCGTGATGCCGGTCAGGAAACTGTAACTGTAGTCCATGATGTTGTCGGAATAATACTGGATGCCGTTGGCATCGGTACGCTTGAAATTGGTATACCCGTTCAACTCCTGCATATATGCATTACGGTCGTACCAGGGGGTGTCTTCGCAATAGTCCCCTCCCTGGCCGAACACATGTGCCAGCCCTAAGAAATGTCCGGCTTCATGGGCGAATGTGCTTATGCTATTGGCGGTCAGCACAGCTTGCTTATTTAGGAATATGCCTGTAGCCAGTCCGGGTTTATAAATGTCACATCCGGGAAGCAGTTCATTTTCATCGAAGAAAGGGAAATACGAGAATCCTGCGAATATGCTGTATTCATCCTCGTACACATTCGTAATCGGGCATACCCACACGTTCAGTGCGTGTTCCATGTCCCAGACGTACCGGTCCTCCAGTTCGGCGTTTGCACTATCTATCTCCACGGGTTCTTTTTCGTATATCATGCCCGGAGTGGATAGCGGTTTCCCGTCCGGGGCATGCGTGGCAGGTGCAAAGCGCACACCTGTATCCTCCTGTCCCGGGATTCCGAAGTAGTTGCTGTACACGCGGTTGGCATAGTCCAGTTGTTCTTTGAGCATCCACTCCTTGACCGGATAGGATCCGTCGGCATCCGGAAAGAGGTGGAATATTACCGGAATCGTGTAGGCGTCGGTAGTTTCCTCCATCGGGGCGGTGAAGTTGGAGCGTACCTCCATCGTGTTGGAAAAGTATTCTGCCTTGTCCGTCTTCACGTAACCCCGGATATGGTACGTCGTTCCGGGCATCAGGTGGTAAAGGGCGAGGCAATTCCAGATCAGCGGGCCGCTTTCTCAGTCCCATTGCTGGAACGTATCATGTTCCGAGTAGTCGTAGATAAGCGTGTAATCGCTGAGGTCAGGCTCCGTGCTCCCGTTTGAGTAGCATCCGCCCATGTACAGTATCTTTTCGTCTGCGGGCAGGTTTTCCATGACGAGGTAAGCCGTGTATAAGTGGGGATAAATGCCTTGTTCGTCTTCCTGATATTCCACGATATTTTCTTCGTCCATGTGTATGGTAAATCCGGAGGGTTCAGGCTCCGGTTCGGGAACTATGGGTCCTTCGGTGCATGCTGCCGATCCGAAGAACAGCAAGGCCCATGCCAAGGGTTTATACCAGTCTGTCATGCTGTCACATATGTCCGAGAATTTATTACATTCCTTTCTAATCATATTTCTAATCAATTTTATTTAAATAAAAAGTTTCCATATAAGGGTAACACCAGTGTTTCTTGGTTTCACAGGTTCTTGTTTTTTCTTGCCAGGCATGTATACAATCCACCGCCCTGTACTTGTTCCGGCCGGGATGAATACATTTCTCCGGCAAGCTTGAAATCCATCGGGGGAGGGATTGTTCTGCGCAGTTTCCAACCTCCCATGATACTGCATCCATCAGTCCGCCTTGCTTGCCGGTGGCGGACGGCTTGTGGCCGGACTTCCCGGCCTTGTACATTGCCTTGGGAATCGTGATTGCACCTTTTGCAAGCCCCACATGGCAATGCCGCGGACAAAAGGGGAGCTTCCTTTCCTTGCAGGCTGTGATTTTCATGTGCAAAGCCCGCTTATAGGCAAACCGGCAACAGCCGGAGGTGCCTGCCAACAAGACCTTCGGCTCCTCTGTCGGACAGATTCTATATTCTATGGCACGTAACATATTGCAAATGTAATGATTTAAAGAAGAAAGCCAATGATACAAAAAGAATACATTTCAAAGAAGTATTCAACATTTCTCATCAGGTGCCATGTGATGTTTGTGTATAAATACTTCTAATCTCCTTACCGGGCCGGGAAAGAATCCCGGTGTATCTGTGAACAAACAAGATAACAGGGTATCCTGTTACTATCCTGCTTATCGCTGTTGAAGATTACGTTGCAAACTTCCGGCGTTATACTCCCTCCGGAGAGGGCTGCATGTCGCTCGTATTGAGTATTCGTGAACCGTGTTTACAAGGCACTGCCTGCTTCCATCTCCCGGTTTCCATCAATGTTGCCGGAGGATACGGTCTGCTGTTCCCCGAACTCACTGCCTCCGGGCGTGAAGTTTGCCGTCTAATACTGCAAGATAAAAAACTAGGCGAAATATGTGCCATCCTCGATAAGAAGGAAAGCAACATCAACAGCACGAGGATGCATATCCGCCGGAAACTGAACATGCAACCTTCCGACAACCTCCGCAAGGTATTGCAGGAGAGGGTCGGAAAGAAGGCGGGCGAATAGCCCGACAGGAAAGATTTTCAGGCGGTATCGAAAATACCGAGGTTACAGATGTTGATTCTAACCGCTGTAACCCTGGTAGCCTAAAGCGTCTTGATTTTGTTTTTAGAATCTGATTCCCAGAGTGATTCGGGCTTCATTGCTTAGGTATTTGTTTTTTACAGGCTCGGCTTGAATGTCGTAGTAGGAATAAAATACGGTTTCATTTTCCGAGAACTTATGAATAAATGCTGCATCACAATAGAACATACCGAAATTGAGGCCGGCTCCTGCAGTAAAAGCCTGAATACGGTTATAATTTTTATGAGTTTCGTTGTGGTAGGGGGAATCCCAGAATGCATAACCGGCACGCAGGCTGAACAGACTGTTGAAACGATATTCGGCACCAACCCTGAAATTATGGGTGGCACGAAGATAATCTTCGATGTCCTGGTTGGTGGTTTGTTCCATAGAACCGTCATAATCGTCTTCAATCTCGCTGATATTGGCATTCTGGTAATTGACATATTCGTAATCGACACTGACGATAGCCTTTTGGTTGAGTACCGTGGCCATGCTTAACATAGCCCGCCAGGGGGTACGCATATTAAAGTCTATCGAATAGTCCGGACTGTAAAAATCGAACTCGTAGCCCTCTCTGCCATTTGACGGATCTTGTGACGTATAGAAAGACGAGTATATCGAAGTGGCCACGCTGTAATTCATATTGTACCAGGTCGGGGTATGGATGGCTGCTCCTAACCGGATTTCCGGGATAGGACGATAAATTACACCGAATTTCAGATTGGTACCCACTCCATTCATTTTCTTATATTCATAATAAGTATAATAATCTAATCCACTGGGTGAATTTTCGGAGGGAGCTTCCGTATACCCGGAATGCATTTTATACCAGATGGACTGAATACCGATGGTCAATCCCAGGTACAATTTGTCTTTATAATTGGTACCGAAAGAAAAAGCATATTCTCCCTGGTTACCGTCTTCTTTCATGCGTTTGGTCTGGGCCACAATTTCTCCATTATGGAGGATAGAGTGATAGTAGCCGAAATTAGGATCTTCTTCATCCTCGTTCCGGTTGATCAGGTAACATTGATAAGCCAGATAGTTGCTGAAAGAATTCAATTCGTCGGAGGGATAATCTCCGCTGCTTGCGGCCAATACGTCCAGCAAAGAGGTGGAGGAGTTCCAGATCACCTGATCGGTTTTTCGGTTGAAATTATTCAAATTGGTATAATTGATACCGAAATTGATGCCTTTCCAGTCGAAGTTGGGAGAATAAAAAGCGAATACAGCTCCCAGATCTCCCAATTGGAAAGAATTATCTTTAGGACTATAGTCGGTAGCCTTGGTGTTGGCAAAATTTAAACTGGGCGTAATGGAGATTTCCGATTTCCTGAAAACGCCGATACCGGCCGGGTTAGCACTTAGGGTTGACAGATCACCCCCCAAAGCTCCGAAGGCACCCGCCATTCCTGCCGAACGGGCTGTTCCCCAGTTCTGTATCCTTGAAAATTGTACGGCATCCTCGAAAGTCTGGGCTTGTGAAGCAAATGTGAATCCCAGAAGAACGGATAATATGATTACTTTTTTCATGATGTGCTGGTTTAAGTTTATCTTCTAGTTGGACGATTTACTGTGCCCCGGGAGGAACCACCCGAACTCCGGGAAGGGCTGTAACTACTGCCTGAACTCCGGGAAGGCGATGAACTCTGGGAAGGGGTATAACTGCTACCCGAACTCCGGGAGGCCGATGAAGATCTCCGGGGAACATAATTCGAAGAACTGTTGTTATTATAAGTCGGTCTGTAACTATTTTGAGGACGATTATAAATTTTTACATTACCTGAACCGCTACCGGACGGACGGGTATACCGGTTGTTCGTAGTGGTTGAAGGCCGGGTTGTGGTAGATGGCCGGTTAGTCGTCGTTGATGGCCGCGTTGTCGTTGATGGCCGCGTTGTCGTTGATGGCCGCGTTGTCGTTGTCGGGCGATTCGTCGTTGTCGACGGCCGGGTGGTTGTCGACGGCCGGGTGGTTGTCGACGGCCGGGTTACCGGACGTGTTCCCCCTTGTGAGGGACTGGACGTATTGGTTCCCGGGCGTATATTCGAGCCTGTATTCGGCCGGGTGATCGTTCCTGGACGGGTAGTTGTCGTATTCGGACGTGTCGTACCTGTCGGCCGGTTGATACCGGAAGTATTGGGGCGTGTTGTGCCCGGACGGTTAATCGTTCCGGTTGAACTGCCCGGACGGGTGGTTGTTCCTGTTCCTGGCCGTAAAGAGTTGCTGGTGCCCGGGCGTAACGCACTTCCTGTACCCGGACGGGTGCTGTTCGGGCGGTTCAACCCATTGTTGCTGTTGGGCCGATTTCCGTTTGGGCGTATGCCGCTTACTCCGCCTCCGAATCCAGGCCGTTGTCCTGCCCAATAAGGCCGGTTGGGCCTGTTGGGATAATGACCGCTTCCACCGCCCCAGTGCGGATAATCCCAACCGGGATGTCCCCAATGTGGGTGATGCCAGTGTGGATAACCCCATCCCGGATAGTAACCACCGTACCAGGGGCGATACCAGGGATCGTACCAACCTCCGTACCAAGGATCGTACCAACCTGAATTCCATCCGAATCCGATGCTCCAGCCCGGACCGCCCCAGCCCAGATTCAGACTCCAGTTGAAACGGTTGTTGAAAGTTGCGTCGAAAGCCCAACTGTCGAAGCGGGGATTGTTCCATACGATGGTCCAGATATATTTCGGATAAGTACCGAAAAGCAGGGAAGAATATAAATTGATATTCGTATTGGACGGAAACCACCAGTAACGTCCGTTATCTGTATAGACATTCCAATCCGAATCGAACGAAAGGTTGAGGGCTATTTCCTGCCCATTGCTGAAATTGGCGAATCCTTCGGGATACATGTTGATGATCCGTTGTATTTCTGCCAAATCGCTGGCCGGGCCCCGGTAGCCTCCGATCCAGTATCCGGTATTTTCGTACAAGGTCATATCGATCTCTTCATTGTTGGCAAGCTTCTCTTCTGCTTCCCGGGTCAAGCTTTGGATATTCACTTGCTCCAATTGCCCGCTACGGGCATTGATCTTCGTGTTGTTACTACTCGAGAAGGTGGCAGGCGGTGTACTGCTACCTGCTGAACGGGAGATTTCCCCGGCTAAGACAGTCGGATCGGCCGGTTGTTCGGTCCCGATATCATGTCCGGTAAGATTTTCTACTTCCCGGATAGCCAGCGCTTTTTTCCCGGGGACGTAATAGATATCGTCCTCCATGATAGAGCTGAAATTCCGGGTAGTGGAACAGGATACTATTATAAAAGCAAGACCTGCTATGTATAAAGAAAATTTCATGTTGTTTTATTTATTCGTTTTATTATCAATATCAAAAAGTATACCAAGAAAAAATTTGCTATTGTTTTTATAATTCTTTTTTAACCTGTTGCCGATCATGGAATAAAAATAATCAAATTCGGTCACATCTACTATTTTTTTCCTTAAATTTGCTCCCGTTTTATCAAATAATAAGAAGATGGGCAAGTTTTTAACATCAAGAAGCGAAGATTACTCACAATGGTATAATGAATTAGTGGTAAAAGCCGGTTTGGCCGAACAATCCGTAGTGAGAGGATGTATGGTGATCAAGCCTTACGGATATGCGATCTGGGAGAAGATCCAGCGTCAGTTGGACGATATGTTTAAACAAACAGGGCATGTCAATGCTTATTTCCCGTTGTTGATTCCCAAATCTTTTTTCTCTAAGGAAGCCGATCATGTCGAGGGGTTTGCAAAAGAATGTGCTGTTGTGACGCATTATCGCTTGAAAAATGACCCGAACGGAGGAGGAGTTGTTGTCGATCCGGCAGCAAAATTGGAAGAAGAGTATATCATTCGTCCGACTTCGGAGACCATCATCTGGAATACTTATAAAAACTGGATACAATCCTATCGGGATCTGCCGATTTTGTGTAATCAGTGGGCTAATGTGATGCGTTGGGAAATGCGTACCCGGATGTTTTTGCGTACGGCTGAATTTTTGTGGCAGGAAGGACATACAGCCCATGCTACGAAAGAAGAGGCGTTGGAAGAGGCCAATAAGATGGTGAGGGTGTATGCCGATTTTGCACAAAATTGGATGGCTGTTCCCGTCATTATGGGCTCGAAGAGTGAGAGCGAGCGGTTTGCAGGTGCCCTGGAAACCTTTACGATCGAAGCTCTGATGCAGGATGGAAAAGCTTTACAAGCCGGTACTTCGCACTTCCTCGGACAGAATTTTGCCAAAGCTTTCGATGTACAGTTCACCAATGCTGAGGGAAAACTCGAATACGTGTGGGCAACTTCGTGGGGGGTATCGACCCGTTTGATGGGTGCCCTGATCATGGCTCATTCGGATGATAACGGTTTGGTATTGCCTCCGAAATTAGCACCTTTGCAGGTGGTTATCGTGCCGATCTATAAAGGGGCCGAAGGATTGAAAAAAATCAGCGATAAAGTACAGGGGCTGATCGAAAAACTGAGAGCTAAAGGAATCTCCGTAAAATATGACGATCGCGATACCCAGAAACCGGGTTGGAAATTTGCCGATTACGAATTGAAAGGTGTGCCTGTGCGTTTAGCGATGGGAGAACGGGATTTGGAAAACGGTACCATCGAAGTGGCTCGCCGCGATACTTTGACGAAAGAAACTTTGCCTTTGGAGGGTATTGTCGGACATATAGAAAAATTGTTAGAGGATATCCAGGAAAATATTTATAAGAAAGCATTGAATTTCCGCAATAGTATGATCACTAAAGTGGATTCGTACGATGAATTAAAAAATCTGCTGGAAAGTAAAGGCGGATTTTTCCTTTGTCATTGGGATGGTACTGCAGAAACTGAAGAAAAGATAAAAGCCGATACCAAAGCGACGATCCGTTGTATTCCTTTCGATAGCCCTGAAGAAGAAGGAAAAGATATGGTGACCGGTAAACCGTCTCATCGGAGAGTGTTGATTGCGAAAGCCTATTAATGTAATATGTAAAAAGCTAAAAGCTAAAGGCAGGTAAGTTTGCTGTTTTTAGCTTATAGCTTTTTACTTTTAGCTTTTTTGCTTTTTATGATGAATGTTACTGACCGTTTTTTGAAGTATGTAGGTTATGGTACTCAGTCAGACCCGAATACGGGATTGAATCCCAGTACACCGGGACAGATGGAGTTTGCCCATGTATTGAAGGAAGAGATGGAAGCTATAGGTATCCAGGAGGTGGAACTGGATGAATTCAGCTATGTGATGGGAGTTATACCTTCTACTGTGGAACGGGAAACACCGGCTATCGGGTTTATCGCCCATATGGATACCAGCCCCGAAATGAGTGGCAGGCATGTGAACCCCCGGATTATCGAGAATTATGCGGGCAATGATATTGTGCTGAACAAAGAGAAGGGAATCGTACTTTCGACGGAGGAATTTCCGGAATTGATGAATTATGTGGGGCAAACATTGATCACTACAGATGGGAATACCTTGTTGGGTGCTGACGATAAAGCCGGAATCGCCGAGATTTTGACCGCAGCCGAATATTTGATCGGACACCCCGAAGTTAAACACGGTAAAATATGCATCTGTTTCACTCCCGATGAGGAAATAGGGGAAGGGCCCGATCATTTTAATGTAAAAAAATTCGGGGCTAAGTTTGCCTATACGATGGATGGAGGAGAGATCGGAGAATTGGAATTTGAGAATTTTAATGCCGCTAATGCCCGGATCGTTTTCAAAGGACGGAATATTCATCCCGGGTATGCGAAGAATAAAATGGTCAATTCGATTGCTGTAGCCAATGAGTTTATGGCTAGTCTGCCTAAAAAAGAAGTGCCTGAAAATACTTCCGGTTACGAAGGTTTTTTCCATGTGTATTCGATAAAGGGAGATGTGGAAACTACCGAGATCGAAATCCTGATCCGTGATTTTGACCGGGAACGTTTTGAATGGCGCAAAAATACGATCGAGAACGGGGTGCGTGAATTTTCCAAACGTTTTGGGCTGAAAATCGAGTTGGAATTGAAGGATCAGTATAGTAATATGCGTGAAAAGATCGAACCGGTTCACTACATTATCGATATTGCAAAGCAAGCTATGCAGGAGTTGAATATCAAGCCGTTGATCGTGCCGATCCGGGGAGGTACGGATGGGGCACGGTTGTCGTTTATGGGGTTACCTACTCCGAATCTTTTTACGGGAGGACATAATTTTCACGGGCGCTATGAATATATACCCGTTTATGCAATGGAAAAAGCCGTACAGCTGATTATACGGATTGCTGAATTGTGTACGAAAATCTAGTTTGACTTTTTAAAATAAATTCACTACTTTTGAGGAAGTGTTTTTAAATAGCGTGGTTATGAAAAAGTACATTTCTGAAATGATCGGAACGATGGTTCTGGTGTTAATGGGTTGTGGTTGTGCCATATTTAACGGTGGGTGTGGGACGACAGCCCAAGTCTTGACGGTTGCTTTTGCTTTTGGTTTATCGGTTGTAGCGATGGCCTATGCAATTGGTGGAATATCCGGATGTCATATTAATCCGGCGATAACCTTGGGGTGTTGGTTATCGGGGCGGATGAAAGGTGGTGAAGCCCTGATGTATATGGTCTTTCAGGTTATCGGAGCTATTATCGGTTCGGCTATTTTGTATGTTTTTGTGCAAGGCTATGCCGTCGATCCGGCAGGGACAATGACCGGAGCAAATTCATATGCCGGGACAACTTCTGCCTTGACTGCTTTTCTGGCCGAAATGGTCTTTACCTTCATCTTTGTACTGGTTGTTTTGGGTGTAACCGATGACAAGAAGGGAACACCGGTGATGTGTGGTTTGGCGATCGGACTGACGTTAGTGTTGGTACATATCGTTTGTATCCCTATCACAGGAACTTCTGTAAATCCTGCCCGTAGCATCGGACCGGCTCTTTTCGAAGGGGGAAAGGCATTGACACAGTTATGGTTGTTTATCGTCGCTCCTTTTGCCGGTGCTGCTTTATCGGCTGTCGTGTGGAAAAGTATCGGCAGCGAAAAATAACGATTCGAATTCTTTCGTTCTTGTCGGGAACAGGACTGCCTCTGTTGGGATAGTTCTATAAATTCTCCCGACAAGAACGAATGAAGTTTCGGTGAACTGAAAATGTTCAGGACCTGAAAAACGGATAAAGTATAACAGCGGGCGGGGAAAGTATCGTCCAATCGACGAAAGTCCCCGGGGGATCGGGAATCTGACGTATTTTTGTCTTTTACGATGCTTTCAGGCTTTATGTTATCGGAGTAACCGATAGGGCTGTTAATTCAGCATCCGGTATTCATTGGGAGTGACTCCTACCACTTTCTTAAATAAGCGGCTGAAATGTTGCGGATATTGGAAACCGAGCTCATAAGCGATTTCGCTGATGGTTTTGCCGGTGTCGAATACTTTTTCTTTTGCGATATCGATCAGTTTGGTCTGGATATGTTCGGAAGCGGTTTTCCCGGTCTCTTTTTTGATCAGATCGCTGAAATAATTGGCGGACAGATGCATTTGATCTGCACAGTATTTTACTGTCGGCAGGCCCGAACTCTCCGGTTTTTCGGAATAGAAATAGTCGTTCAGCAAATTTTCGAACCGGGTGAGAATGTCTTTGTTGACATTTTCGCGGGTGATGAATTGACGGTCGTAGAAACGGACACAATAGTTGAGGAATAATTCGATATTGGATACGATCAACCGCTGGCTGTGTTTGTCGATGGTGTGATGCAGTTCTTCTTCGATATTACGGAAACAGTCGATGATGATATGACGCTCTTGCTCGGAAAGATGAAGGGCTTCGTTCACCTGATACGAAAAAAAGGTATAGTCTTTGATCGTACGGCCTAGAGTGGTTCCCCGTAAAAGATCCGGGTGAAAGACCAGGGCCATCCCCTGCGGTTGATAGACTTTACCGTCGTCTTCGACACCGATGACCTGTCCGGGAGCGAGAAAAACAAGTGTTCCTTCCTGATAATCGTAATAGTTACAACCGTACCGAAGGTTTCCGCATTTTATTTCTTTCAGAAATACCGTGTAAAAGCCGAAAGAATGGAGACCGTGCCGTAGACGGCATGATTTGGCCAGATCGATGACATTAACCAGCGGATGTAAAGTCTCTTGTCCTAGAAGTTCATTATACTGATGAATCGTGTCGAATTTTTGAATGGTATTCATGGCTGTTGTATTTTATTCGATACAAATTTAAATATTTTTTTATTGCCTGATTCATAGGATGTACCGGATCGGTAAAAATGGTAGGATAATCCGTAATTGGTGTATTCCCGACCTGTTTGTCTCCCGTATTTTTGTCATGTCGGAAAAACTTTATAATTTGGAAGATGAAAAAATATGAAGACTATAAAATTGAAGAACGGTATTGAAATGCCGGTTTTGGGTTTCGGAGTCTGTCAGGTGGCTTATTTCATTGCAACCAGGGCGGAGACGGAGCCGGAAAAGATCGAACGTACTTTCGATTGTTTACGGGGTACGGCTTGTCTGGAAAATTCCTGCGGGAAAAGGGTGATCGCTGTCACCGGACTATGGCAAAAGGGAGAAATGAACGGTTTGCTTGATATGAAGCAGACCAATGAAATGGGTAAAGCGGTTTAAGGCCGGGAAAATAAGTCGGAGAAATATGGGTAAAAAAAGATTTCGTATGATGTGGGTGATTTTGAGTGTTATCGTTTTGTCGGCTCTAGTTGGAGTCGTATTTGTGAATATGCCGCAATTCGGTCGTTTACCCCGGGGAGAACGTTTGGCTAGAATCGAACGCTCGGCCCATTACCGGGATGGAGAATTTCGTAACTTACACGAAACGGTATTGATGACTTCCGGCAAAGGATTTTTTCAAAATTTGACGGGCTTTTTATTCAGGAAACAAGCAGGACTAAGGCCGGATAGTACTCTGCCTGTTATCAAAACCGATTTACAGACCTTGAACCTCTCAGAAGATCTGTTGGTTTGGTTCGGCCATTCTTCCTATCTGATCCAGATGGAGGGGAAACGTTTACTTGTCGATCCGGTATTTTGTACGGCTGCACCTGTTTCGTTCGTAAACAAACCTTTCAAAGGAACGGAGGTGTACCGGCCGGAAGATATGCCCGATATCGACTACCTGATCATTACCCACGATCATTGGGATCATTTGGATTACCGGACAGTGACGGCTTTAAAAGATCGTGTGCAGAAAGTGGTATGTCCGTTGGGGGTAGGTGAACATTTCGAGTATTGGGGGTTTTCTCCGGAGCGGATTGTGGAATTGGATTGGGAGGAACAGGCCCTGTTGGATGACGGCTTCCGGATACATTGTTTGCCGGCTCGTCATTTTTCGGGACGCGGATTGGCCCGCAACCGTTCGTTATGGGCCTCATTTCTTGTGACCGGCTCCCGACGTAAAGTTTTTATCGGCGGGGATGGTGGATACGACACGCATTTCGCTGAAATCGGTATGCGTTTCCCGGATATCGACTGGGCTATTCTGGAAAACGGTCAGTACAACGAAGGGTGGAAATATATCCACCTGATGCCCGGATATATGGCAGCGGTGGCCAGGGAATTGAAAGCGGCAAAAATTCTGACGGTTCATCATTCTAAATATGCTTTGGCTACTCACCCCTGGGACGAACCGTTGAAGAATGCACGGAGGATGCGGGATAGAGATTCGCTACCTGTAGTTATTCCGCAAATAGGCGAAGTTGTAAATATGACGGGACATTGACCGGATGCTGTATGGATATGCTTATCAATTATCATCTGAGGTCAGCTTTTCCCGTTCTTTTTTGCTTAGGCTTCGGACTACGATTTCGTAGGATTTGCCGACCAGTTCTTTTATCATGATATCGGGGACATCCTGGTTAAAGTAAACACTGATCCAATATTTCTTGTCCATATGCCAGCCCGGTTTTATTCCAATATATCCGGCTTGTAATTCTCCGGATTCTTCGGGTTGGCATTTGAGGCAACAAAAATCGAAAACTTCGATATTGACGAAGCAAAACCATTTATCCGCTACGTAGAAGCACAGGACGTCACGGCTGTATTTATCGGCAACTCCTGAAAATGGCATCTTTTCGTATACTCCTTTGAATGACAAGCAATATGCTCTGAACTCTTCAATATTCATTTCTGTTACGATGGATGAGACCGGACAAAAATACGGTATATTTATTTAGATTCAAGCTTAAATTCTCCTGTTTTTATGGATAGATATCCGGAAATGTGCCGTAGGCCGGGTATTGAAATTATCTCTCTTTCTTTTCAGGGTTTGGCTGCAACGTATGGTTATCCGGTCGGCTGGAATAGCAGAATGTAAAATGTGGTCGGTTGGATGATTTTGTAGAAAGGGGTAGACTTGTAAATAAATAAATTTTTTTCAAGCCTGACTACCCCGTTTTTCGTTTGAGATTGTTATAAGAATGAAAACACAATAAATTTCAGCAGATTTTTCAAAATTTAATGAATGTAATTAATCCGGAATGAGGAGCTTAAATCTGTAAATAGAAAGACTTTGAAAGTGGCAGAAAGCTATTTGACGATTTTTGATTTAGGATAGATTAAAAAATGTTTTTATGCGATTGGATATGAATATTTTTCAGATAGCGGCTAAGTATGCAGCCAACTTAATGGGGATTGCTACGCCGGAAGAGCGGGAGGCGTTGGAAAACTGGAAGCAGGAAAGCGTGTGGCATACCAATCTGGCGGAGAGATTGGATCAGGAAGAAGATTTTAAAGAAAACCAGCAGTTGTTGGAACGTTTTTCTGTTACAGAGGCCTGGAAAAAAATGGAGAAGAATCTGGATAAGGCTATGGGAAGACGTGCCGGGGGGAGGAGGTGGTGGAAATATGCTGCTGTCATTTTAGTGATGTTGGGAGGTGGATTCTGGTATTTTCAGATGAAAACAGCTGTGCCCGTAAAGCCGCCCCTTATTGTGCAGCAGAGTATTCCTTCCGGAAAGCGAAGTGCAAAATTAACCTTAGGAAATGGAAAGGTGGTAAAGCTTGTTCCGGACGGTCGGTTTACTTTGGCAGAGATGGATGGTACTGTGATTCAAAAGGATTCTACGGGGATTGATTACAGGCAGATCGGAGTAGGTGAAGATACGCTTGTTTATAATCAGATGGAAACTTTGACCGGGATGGAGTATACGTTGACTTTATCTGATGGTACGCGGGTTTATTTGAATGCTGAGAGCCGGCTAAAATATCCGGTAGTATTCCGTGGCACAGAGCGGGTGGTAGAATTGAGTGGAGAGGCTTATTTTAAAGTGTCTAAAGATGCACTTCGTCCTTTTGTAGTAAAGATGAATGGGGTGAATGTACGGGTGTTGGGGACTTCGTTTAATGTTCGTTCATATGCAGATGAAGGGCAGGTGGTAACAACTTTGGTGGAAGGAAAAGTGAAGGTGAACGATCAGGATATTGTGGCAGGAGAGCAGGCCGTGTATTCGAAAAATGACGGTAAAACGACCGTACGGCAGGTTGAAGTAGAACAATATGTGGCCTGGCAGGAAGGAACGTTTGTATTCCGGAATGAACGATTGGAAAATATTATGAAAACATTGGGGCGTTGGTATGGGGTGGAATTTCATTTTATAGACGAAAGAGCTAAAGAAATCCGGATCGGTGCAAGGTTTGGAAGGTATGATGATATGCAACCGATTGTTGATATGATAAAGAAGACAAATTTAGTAGAGGTGTTGCAGACAAACCGTTGTTTGTATATATCGGAGAAAAAATGAAATTAAAGATGATGATACTGAATACGAATAGGGTGGATGGCAAGGGGATATGAGGATGGAGAAATGAAAATATAGCGTTTGGGGTATACGGGTTTGAAATAAAAATGTTCCCGGTGGTCTGCGAAACTGGCCGGGAACATGCTTAAATAATCAAAGTGTGTTAAACTTTAATTCAACAAATTTATGAAAAAAAATCCTGGAATGGTTTTTCCCGCCCGGGGAAAACTCTCTAAAATTTTATTTGTGGTGAGACTGAAGTTTTTTTTGATTTTGTTTAGCTGTTTTCAGCTGAATGCAGCAGTACATTCTCAAAATAATGTAAGAATCAGTTTGGATTTGGAAAATGTCTCTTTGGAACAGGTGATCTGGGAGATTCAAAAGAAGACGGATTTTGTGTTTATGTACGGAGCCCGTGACATTGAAGGAGTGAAGCAATTGACGGTACAGGAAACGGATAAGGAGGTGAACGAGATTTTGAAAACGTGCCTGAAAAATACTGGTCTTTGGTTTGAGATTTCCGGAAATGCCGTAGTGATAAAAAAAGAAGTGACAGCAACCGAAGGTCGTAAGATCACCGGAAAAGTGGTGGATGAAAAAGGGAATCCACTACCGGGAGTGACGGTCATTATCAAGGGAACTTCTTTAGGGACGGTGACTAGCGTAGAGGGAGAGTTTACAATCACTTTACCTGTGGCTGATGGACAAGCCTTGTTGTTTTCTTTTGTGGGGATGGAGACGATGGAGGTGAAGATTACGGATAAGAATGATTATAAGATTGTCTTAAAGGAGGATGTAAAGGCACTTGACGATGTGGTGGTGACCGGATATTTTAATAAGAACAAAGATAGTTTTACAGGGGCACAGGTAACCGTGAAAGGGGACGAGCTAAGGAAGGTGACTACCGGGAATGTGCTTCAGGCACTTTCTGTATTTGATCCTTCTATCCGCTTTGAGGACAATATAGACATCGGATCGAATCCTAACCGGATTGCTGATTTTACGATTCGGGGAAATTCTGGAATCGGGCTGACTGAATTTGAAAAGGAAGCAGTGAGCCGGGATAATCTGAAAAATAATCCGAATCTGCCTACGTTTATCATGGATGGTTTTGAAGTAGATGCAGAGAAAATTTTTGACCTCGATATTGAACGGATCGAATCGTTGACTATTCTGAAAGATGCTTCGGCAACGGCTATTTATGGTTCTCGGGCAGCGAATGGAGTGATTGTTATCAAAACGAAAGCTCCCTCGGAAGGACAGTTGCGGGTGAACTATAATTTTACTGCTTCTATCGCTATACCGGATTTAAATGGATACGACTTATTGGATGCCCGTGAAAAGTTGGATTTTGAAAAGAGCATAGGCATGTATAAAGATAATAATGCTGATGCGCAGATCAATAAAGATAAAGATTATAATTATAAACTGAGTCTTGTTGAGAGTGGAGTGAATACCTATTGGTTGTCTCAGCCTTTGAAGGTAGAGTTTAATCAAAAGCATAGCATATTCATTGAAGGTGGGGATAAAGCGGTTAGATATGGTATTGATTTTAAGTATGATAAAGACAATGGGGTGATGAAAGGATCGGCTCGTGACCGCGGAGCTTTAGGTTTTTCACTTTCTTATAATCTAAAAGATAAACTTTTAGTAAGGAATTATCTGACTGTCAATAAAGTAAAATCTAAAGAATCCCCTTATGGTGACTTTTCCCAATATGCCTTGTTGAATCCCTATTATCCTTTTCAGGATGAGCACGGTAATCTGATCCGTAAGATGACGCAATACATAAATACCAATAAGCAAATTTGGAACCCTGTGTATGAAGCAACGGTAGGAAATCGGGATGAAAGCGAGTATCTGGACGTGACCAATAATTTCAGTCTGGAATGGAGTATCGTACAAGGATTACGTTTGCGGGCCAATTTCTCTTACGGTGAAAAGAAAGAACAAGTGGAGACTTTTATTTCACCGGAATCATTGCAGTATGAAAGTTATGAGTTGTCGTCCGGTGAAGGATTGTTGAATAAAGGAGAAGGATACCACGGGACGAGTAATACGTATAGTATGGATTTTAACTCGGTATTGACTTATTATTTGGGAGTGGGTAAACACTTTGTCAATACGGCATTAGGTGTCAATCTGACAGAAAGTGGTAGTCGTAGTGTGAACTTCGACGTGAGAGGTTACCCTTCCAAGATGATGGATTATATCTCTTTGGCGAAGGAGTTTACCAATACCCATCCCGGAGGAAGTGAGGGAAAAACCCGATTGGCAGGTTTTTTTGCCAATGTCAATTATTCTTATGCGAATCGCTATTTATTGGATTTATCGGCTCGTTTGGATGGTTCGTCCATGTATGGTTCGGAATCTAAATTTTCTCCTTTCTGGGCAGTTGGTTTGGGTTGGAATATACACCATGAAAAATTTATGGAAAATACCGGTATTTCCAGACTGAAGATCCGTGGGTCTATTGGAACGACAGGAAAGGCTTCTTTTCAACCCTATCAATCTCAGACGATGTTCGAATATATACAGGACGGCTGGTATGCGACAGGAATCGGGGCAACCCTGATGGCTTTAGGGAATCCGAATCTGAAATGGGAAACGACGACTGCTTACGATTTGGGATTGGATTTCGGCATGTGGGAAGATCGGTTGACGGTGACTTTCGGGTATTATCTGAAAAAGACCAAAAACCTTTTGAGCAGTGTTACTTTGCCTACTTCTCTGGGATTTATTGATTATAAAGAAAACCTGGGACAGATGGAAAATGAAGGAGTGGAATTGGCTTTACGGAGTTTTGTCTATAAATCGAACGATTGGAATGTCAGTCTGTTTGTGAATATGGCTCATAATAAGAATCGTATCGTATCCATTTCGAATGCTTTGAGTTCCTATAACGATAAAGCCGATCAGGAACAGGCTAACAATGACGACTATAAAACCAAGCCGATGGTCCGGTATAAAGAGGGAAGATCTTCAACCGCTATTTATGCGATGAAATCGTTGGGTATCGACCCCGCTACCGGAAAAGAGTTATTCCAGCGTCAGGATGGTACTAATACGTACGTTTGGGATCCGAAAGAGAGTGTGGTGTGCGGTGATACAGAACCGAAAGTGACCGGAGCATTCGGAACGAATATAACCTGGAAGCAACTCAATCTAAACATGAATTTCAGTTATCGTCTGGGAGGACAGGTGTACAACCAGACCTTGATCAACCGGGTAGAGAATGCTGATCCGAGAGATAATGTAGACCGTCGGGTATTGGAGCAACGCTGGCAGAAACCAGGCGACCATACATTTTATAAAGACATCAACGATAAGTCGACGACTCCGGCTAGTTCCCGTTTTATACAGGATGAAAATGTATTACAGTTGGGATCTTTGTCATTGTCTTATGATTTGAAGAAAGAATGGCTGAAACCTATCGGTTTTGATATGGTTCGTTTGACAGCAATGATGAATGATGTGTTTCGTTTGTCGACAGTGAAGCGGGAGAGAGGGATTTCTTATCCATTTGCCCGTAGCATGAGTTTAGGTGTAATGGTTCAATTTTAATGCAATAGAATATGAGTTACAAAAAAATTAAAAATATGACAGCTGCAATCCTGTTGGGATGTGCTGTCCTCTCACAGTCCTGTACGTCGTGGTTGGATATTACTCCGGAGGCACAGGTGAACGACAAGAAAATATTTTCTACTCCTCAGGGATTTAAGGATGTATTGAACGGGATTTATATTACCGCTTCGGGTGAAAAATTGTATGCCAATAATTTATTGTTCGGATTTACGGATGTTTTGGCTCAGTATTACGCTATTCCGGACGAGACACATGAGTTTGCCCAGTTGGCCAAGTACCAATACAAGGATGTGAATATTTCGCCTAAAATTGATGAGATGTGGCTGGAATTGTATTTCTGTATTGCCAATTGTAATATTTTATTGGAAAGATTGGAGGAAGTCGGTCCGGATTTTTTTGAGGATGAGCGTACTTATTATATTTTACATGGAGAAGCCAGGGCTTTAAGGGCTTTTTTCCATTTTGATCTGTTGCGTTTGTTTGCACCTTCGTATAAAGCAGATCCGGGATATACAGCTATTCCGTATATTACAAAATATTCGAATAAAGTGTCGCCTCAAAAGACGGTCAGTGAAGTGATCGATAGTGTGATTGTAGATCTGAAAGCTGCCGTTACCGATCTGGAAGGCCGGGATCCTATTTTTGATCCGTTGTATCAGGCAACTACTGGCTCGGATATGTATATGTGGACCCAGCCGATGCCTGACCGGAATGAATTTTTGTCTTATCGTGGATTCCGTCTGAATTATTATGCTGTGAATGCTTTGCTAGCGCGGGTATATGCTTATAAACTGGACAAAAAACAGGCTTACGATTATGCTAAAATTGTGTTGGAATCGGGAGTATTCAAATTTACCGATTATTGGAAGATTACTAGCGATATTCAATATCGGAACCGGATTTTACGGCCTGAGATCGTCTTTGGATTCAATGTACCCCGGATGACTAAAGTGTTTGAACCTTATTCGCCCAGCTATAGTAGCAGCAAAAAGTGGTTGACGATAAAGAATAGTGAACAGATGTTTGAAGGAAGTGCCAATGATTACCGTTTGAACTATCTGATGGAGCATGAAATATTGGCTGCTTTCGATCGGCCCAGTTGTATCAAATTTGTGAAGCCTGAGAATGCTGATGAGATGACGGAAGAGGAGATGGGGAGGATAGCTCCGATGATTCGGATTAGTGAGATGTATTATTATGTTTGTGAATATCTGATGGATAGCGATCTGAATGGAGCTAAAACAGAATTACAGAAATTACGGAATGCCCGGAATGCCAAGGAGGCCTTGATTGCAAATTCACCCGCAGAGCTGGAAGATGTGATTGTTAACGATGCCCGCCGGGAGTTTATGTGCGAAGGGCAGCTGTTTTATTTCTACAAACGGTTGGGACGGAAAGTAGTAGATGAGTCCGGAAATTATACCATGACGGAGAAAGATTTCGTATTACCGTTGCCGGACGTGGAATTGGAATTCGGTAACAGATTGTCTGAACTTTATAAATAGAAAGGTATGAAAGCAAAGATATTGGCATTGATCATAGGGTTGGGAATGGGATTGGTGTTCTGTTCCTGTGAAAAAGACCTCGAAAAGTATTCGGGTACGGACTATATACGTTTTGTATCGGTGTTTGAAAAGGACAGTGTGGATTATAATTTCGGATTGGCTGGAAAGACAACGACAGATCGTATTGGCATAGAAGTGAAAGTGACAGGTGAAGTGTTGGATTATGACCGCGAATATAAGGTAAAGGTAAATCCGGCAAGTACGGTTCAGGAAGGGGTGCATTTCAATATTCCGGCGCAAAACTGTAAGTTGCGGGCCAATCGGGTTACGGATACACTTTGGGTTGAAGTGATGAATACAGAAGAATTGAAAGCGGAAAAATTGTATCTGCAGTTGGATTTGGTGGAGAGTGCCCATTTTAAATTGTGTTTCCCGGAGAGTAATAGTTGTAAAATATATCTGACTGATCGGATCGTTCGGCCCGGATGGTGGGATGAGTGGCATGAAACCGAAGGATTGGGTAGTTATTCTGAAACGAAATATCGTTTGTTTATCCGGATTAGCGGTACTTTTGATTTGGAAAATATTGCTTATCCGGAAAAGAGGGCCGCTATCCTGAAGTTTAAATATTATCTGGAAGAAGAAGCCGCTCAGGGACGGGTAATCATGGATGAGAATAATCAACCTATGCAGGTGAAGATGGTGGGATAGTAATAAAGGGGTACCAATTAAATTTAGATCGAGTTATGAATAAGATATATATATTGTTACTGGTATTACTGGTAATGGCCGGTTGCTATAAGGATAAAGGAAATTATGATTATAAAACAATGTATGCAATTGAAATTGATGGGATCGATGAAAATAAAAAATATGAACTCTGGTTTGGAGAACCTTTTACGATGCCGGAACCGATTATTCGTTTTACCGATAGTACACAGGCACATGATGATCTATCCTATCAATGGAAGCTGGATACGTTTGTGGTTTCTACTGAAAAATGTCTGAATGTTACTTTTGGGATAGAACCCCAAGGGTGGAATGATATTTTCGGTGCTTTTATCGTTAAAGACGAACGTACGGGAATCTCATATAGTCAGCGTTTTCGGGTGACTTTGCTAAGTAATTTTACGAATGGTTGGATGTGGATGACTGAAAATCAAGGAAAAGCGGAGTTGAACATGTTGGCGAGCAGTAAAAAGTTTTTTCAGAATGTTTATACGGCAGTTAATAACAGGGAATTGGGGCCTAAAGCTTATGGAGTGGTAGAACATTTTGATGCCGGTTTGAATGCAAACGGTGTATTGGTGATGGCCGGAGGGCCGGGATCGGACGGACCGGTAGAATTAGACTGGAGTAACCTTCGGAAAGAGGTGTGGACCGGAGAGGAATTTGTCGGCGGAAGCTTGCCGGAAGATTTGCAAGAAATTAAGGCAGCTTGTTTTATAAAGAATTATTCCTGTTTGGTTTCCGGGTCCGGGAAATTGTATGTCCGTTATTCTCCCGGAGGGTATTTGTACCAGGACCGGTATCCGGATTTTCCTTTCTACGGGGATTATAAGCTCTCTTCTGTGGTGGGGTATAGTTTCCCTCCTGATTATAATGTCGCTTTATTTTATGAAGAAAATGAAGGAAGATATTTGTTTTTGGATAACGGAGAGTTACGGGGATTAGATCAGGTGGAGGATGCGGGACAAAAATTCAGCCTGGTTGATCCTGATAAAGAGTTGATCTATCTGGCTCCGGCTTCTCAGCAGCAGGGGAAGAGTTTGTTTTATGCCGTTTTGCGGGATAAGTCGGATGGAAAATATTATACTCAGCGTTTTCAATTCGGGATCGTAGGAGGACAACCGACATTGACAACAATTGCACAGGATGTATTTCCGGCAGTTGTGAATGAAAAGACCCGTTTTGCAGTGGGATATACAACGAAGGAGGCTTATTATTCTCAGGGAGCACAAATTTTCCGGTATAATTTTGAATTGAACGATACTCCGGTAGCTGTAGCCGATTTTAAAACAGGAACAATAACAGCTTTTACCCTTGATTCTTATGGAGAACAGTTCGGTGTGTGTGTACAAAATGGAAATACTCATGACTTCTATTGGACGAGTACGGATGGACAGGAGTTCGAGCATGTGAAACAAATTCCCGGAGAAGTCAAAGGTTTGATATATAAATCGGGTGGTTCTTGGAAGTATGAATAATATCTAATGGAATAAAATTTGATGAGAAGATTAGTTGTTTTATTTTGTCTGTTCTTGTTGTGTATACAGGAAATATATGCACAACAGCAGGTGTCTGATGAGCTGCGTGCTTATAATGATTATCTATTGAGTTTATCTTGCTATAAAGCTTCGGGTGAGTTGAATATGGCTATCGGTGAGAAGTTTATGGAGGGAGATATTGCCGGAGTACGCCGGTTGTCGGCAGAGAGAGAAAAGTTATTGATGCAATCCATTGATAGTGTATTGGCTTTCCGTGCAGATGCCAAAAAAAGTGAAGCGGCGGCACAGTTGGTTACCCGGTTGGTATTTAATCTGGGATTTGAAAATACCGGAAAAGTATTGAATCGGTTTGAACCGGGCTTTGATCCTTTGTGTTTACAGGAAGTAAGACAAAGTTTAGAGAGGGAGAGTAAAGTGCGTCCGGGAATGCCTGCTGCCGATTTTAAGGTGTTCGACCGGGAGGGAAAAGAGTATACTTTGGCTAGCTTTAAGGGAAAATATATTTTTCTGGAATTCAGTGCGTCCTGGTGTAGTTGGTGTAAGAAGGAAATTCCTTCCATCCGGCAGGCTTATGAACGGTTTAAAGATAGTGTGGTGTTTATCACCATTCATTTAGATGATAACCGGGATAAATGGTTGAAGGACCTGGAAACTCATGCTGTGCCCTGGTATTGCCTGACAGATCTGAAAGCCTGGAAGAGTCCGGTAGCTAAGGCGTATAATATTGCCGGAGTGCCTAATTGTTTTATCATTGGTAAAGACGGTTTGATCAAGGCGAAGGAGTTACGCCGGGAAGAGATTACGCAACAGTTGGAAAAGTTATTGGCAGCCGATAAAGGAATTCAATTCAGGACCGGTAGTTTTCAGGATGCTTTACAAGAGGCTGAAGCGACGGGTAAACTGATCTTTTTGGATGGTTATACTTCGTGGTGTGCTCCTTGTAAAATGATGAATACTACTGTCTTCACCGATCCGGAAGTGGGGCACTTCTTTAACGAGCATTTTATCAATGTAAAATTTGATATGGAAAAGGGCGAGGGACGGGAGTTATTGAAGCGCTATGGGATGCAGGTATTTCCAACTTATTTATTGCTGGATGCAGCAGGGAACGAGGTACACCGGGTCGTTGGCGGACATGATGCCGGTGAATTTATCCGGCTGATCCGGGAAGGAATGGATCCGGAAAATTCGATTGCAGGGATGCAGAAACGTTATGAAACAGGTGACCGGGAGGCTGATTTCCTTCGCCGGTATATTACGACTTTGGGGGGAGGATATCGGTTTGATAAAATTCCGGCCGTATTGGATGAGCTTTGCCGGAAAAATGGAGAAACGGTTAACGAAGAGGACTGGCAGCTGATTCGGCGTTACCTGTCGGATCCTTCGTCGTATACATTCCATTTTGTCGCAAAACACCGGGAATTATTTACTGCCTATATTGCTCCGGAGGAACTGGAAGCATGGATTCAGAAAGTACTTTACGTTCCGGTATTCAATACTGTCAATAGTCTTGTATTTGATGAGAAAGAATATGATGCCGAACGTTTTAAGACTCTGAGGAAGGATATCAAAATTGTTCGGCCGGAACGGAAAAGTTATTTGTTGTCCATATTGGATTATTACGATGCATTTCGGATGGATAAAATGGATAAAGTACTTTCTATTTTTAAAAAACAATTTATGTCCCTTCCTGCTTCGGACCGTTGGGGATTGACGATGCAATTAAATGCGATGTTGTGTGCAAAAGGAAATAAAGCTCAGTGTGAAGAAGGATTACATATATTCCGTCAGCTTTTTAATCTGGTTGATCCTATACTGAAAAATTTTGAAAATGCTTTGAATAAACGGATCGGTTCGTTATAGATCACGGAAATGTGGCGATTGTGTGGAGCCCCCACACAATCGCTCCCGTTCCTGGAGCGCTGTATTATACTTTTGAATACAATCTTATCGGCTATTCGGGCTTCTTACCTTTGTATCCCGGCCGGGCACTGAGTTGAGTCCTGGTAAACTCAGAAAGAAAACTTATAGGTTAGCTGGAAACATTTTTTTGTTGAACCTTAGGACTGGTTTTGTGTTGTTGTTTTTATTTCTTTCATTTGTGATATAAAAGGCAGATGCATGATGGAAAACCAGTATTGTTATAAATATCCCCGTCCCGCGTTGACGACCGATCAGGTTATCTTTGGATTCGGCGAGGGGGAGTTGAGGGTATTATTGATCCGGAGAGGGAACGAACCGTTTAAAGGGAAATGGGCTTTGCCGGGAGGTTTTATGGGTATGGATGAAGATGCAGAAACCTGTGCCCGCAGGGAGTTGGAAGAAGAAACCGGATTGAAAGTAGTGAATTTCGAACAATTATATGCTTTTTCGGATGTCGATCGTGATCCTCGTTATCGCGTTGTCAGTATCACTTATTATGCTTTGGTCAGATGGGAGGATTGTAAAGTGAAGGCAGGGGACGATGCCGATAGGGCCCAATGGTTTCCTTTGTCCGGAATACCGCCCCTGGCATTCGATCATCGACGAATTCTGCAAATGGCTGCCGACCGATTAAAGTTAAAAGCCCGGTATCGGCCGATCGGGATCGATCTGTTGCCCCCTGAATTTAAGATGGCCGATCTTCGGCATTTATACGAATCGGTTTTACAGTGTACACTCGACCGGGATAATTTTCGTAGAAAGATGGTAGGGACCGGATTATTGGTCGATGCAGAACAGGAAAATCGGACGAAGAACGGTAGGAAGGTCAGGTATTATCGCTTTGATCGGGTAAAATATCGGTATTTTACGGAAAAGGGTTTTTATTTAAAATGGGAATAATGAAGATTCCCCGGATTCAGGCGGAAGCTGGGGGTATGGAAGCCTAAGGTCGACGGACAAGTGGTGCCGGACTATTTAAAGGCATTATGTACATACGATCTGGCCTGAGCCTTTAGGTGCCCGTTTTACAACGACAACGGCGCTGAGGTCGAATTTTTAATCGAAGGCATATGATAATCAAAGATTTTACAGATAACGATCTCTACAAATTTACAACGATGAATGCCATTCAGAAGAAATTTCCGGATGCCGAAGTCGTATATCGTTTTGTCAACCGGGGAGAAACCGATTTCCCGTCAGGATTTGCCGAAGCTTTACAGGCAGAAGTGGAAGAGATGCGCGGATTGACTTTGACCGACGAGGCCGAACGGTTTATGCGGCGAAAATGTTATTATTTCGATTCTGTATTTTTCGATCTCTTGAAAGGATATCGTTTCGATCCTTCAGAAGTAAGGATTCTGCAAAATGGGGGTAGCCTGGAACTCGAGATCCGTGGATTATGGTATCGTACGGTACTCTGGGAGGTCCCTTTAATGGCGATGATATCGGAACTTTATTTTCAGATGACCGGCCAGTTTGCCCGGCAGGTGGAAGAAAAAGCGATCCATAAAGCCCGTCGTTTTGCAGAGATCGGTGCAGAAATATCGGAATTCGGCACACGGCGCCGCTTTTCATTCGAGGTACAGGATCGGGTGATCGGAATATTGAAGGAGTATTCTGGCAAATACTTGAAAGGGTCCAGTAATGTATGCCTGGCGATGAAGTATAACCTTACTCCTATGGGAACTCATCCCCACGAATGGTTTATGTACCATGGGGCACATTATGGCTATCGGTCTGCCAATGCTCTGGCTTTGGCTAATTGGGTGGATGTGTATGACGGGCATTTGGGGATAGCCTTGACGGATACCTATACAACCGATAACTTTTTCAGCAGTTTCGATACGCAATATGCTAAGCTATTCGACGGGTTGCGTTGGGATAGCGGTGATCCTTATGTATTTACCGAGAAAGCTTTGAAACATTACCGGGAGAAACGGATCGATCCGCGGACAAAGACCGTGGTCTATAGCGATGCTCTCGATCTGGAAGGGGTAGAAAATATTCGCTCCTTTGTGAACGGACGATTACATGATGTTTATGGGATCGGTACTTTCTTGTCTAATGATGTCGGAGTAAAACCGCTGAACATGGTAATCAAAATGTTCGAGTGTAAACCTCAGGGAGGAAAAGAATTTTGGCCTGTCGTAAAGCTTTCCGATGTGGAAGGTAAACATACGGGTGACCCGAAGGAAATAGCCCTTTGCCAGGGATTGTTAAGGATTTGAGCGGATAAAACGGTAATGACGGATAAACGGTCACTACACTGGAAATTGGAGGGGCGATAGATTACACTTATTCGATCGTAGCTTTTGCCGGCATCGTAAAATGCGGAATTTTAGTTTGCCGGACGATCCTGTTCGCTGGAGGTATCGCTATGCAGATGGGCCAGAAGAAGTTGGGAATGTTGTAATGAACGGATGAAATTGCAGCGTTCATATTCGTTTTCACAGAGTTCTTGTAATATTTCGATTGATTTGCGGTAACATTGCTCTGCTTTCGGATAGTTTTTTAAATGTACTTCATAAAGTTTTCCCAGGCTTCGCTGGCATTGTGCCGTTGCAGGACGATACCGGTATATATCTTCCCGGTCGAATTCGGATCGGGTATCCAGACTGGCCGAATACAGCCGTTCCGCCGAATTGAAGCGTCGCATGTCGACATATAGATTGCCTAACCGCCATTGGGTTATTGCTACATCTTCGAGGTAAATCCACCAATAGTTTTCTGCCAGTCTCTTTTGTATTTCCAACATTCGCAGTAATATTTGTTCGGAAAGTTCCAAACGATTCGAACGGTTGTATAGGTTTACTAAAAAGTCCATAATCTTCAATTTATGACTCTGTATGATGATTCTGCGCCCTGAATATTTTTCGTAGTTCTCCAATGCCTGAAGAAATAACTTTTCAGCTGAATGGTAATCTTTATAATCATACCAGTAAATTTGAGCCAGATTAGCTTGTAATTCGGCTATTTTAGGGCGATAGACGTTGGGCCTTCGGGAGAGGTTGGATCGGTATTCGGCGATATGGTTATGGATTGTTGTGATCATTTGTTGTATTGAGTCGATTTCGGTATTTTCTTGAAATAATATTTCGGATGTCATAATTTTAAGATTTTTTAATCGATGGTTTTTACTTTTTGTCGATAAATCTATTTACGGGCTGATAGATGAGGATATGTCAAAGAACGATATAAACCGGACCCATTACGGATCTTGGTTTCACTTCAAACAGTGATAAATAAATTTAACGGTAACTGGCAGTCCGGATATCCGGCGGTATCCGGACAAACAATTTGACTGCGGTGGTATTTTCGTGGCAAAGATAGTGATTATTTTTTATACAAAGAAAGTTTTTTCAATGACATTAGGCGCTAACTTGATTAGCGGGAGATTCGTATATGCTTTGTTAATCCTGTCGGAGAGATATTAAAAGTGTATATTTACAAAACATTTTCCTTTGAAGAAATACCGGAGGCACAAAAGTTGATGGAAGTTGGAAAAGTGGTGGTGAGAGTAGGAAAGAAGACTTCTGAGGAGTGAAGATTGAATTTTTAGAATAGGAGAAAATGAATATCGATTTAAGTCCGATCGACCGCCGGAAAGTAAAAAATCTGGGTGAGGTTTTGGAGATGAATAATGAGGTGCTGGGATTAATGAGCAGATATCTTACGGTATGTCCTGATTTTATCACGAAAGAACTGATAGAGGGGATCACCGGTGAGTGTGAAATTACGTTAGCAGAAGCCTATACCAGCTTGTTGGTCGCTGCTTGTGGACTGGATGTGGAAAATAATCCCCGGGATCGTTATCTGTCGACAGCTTATCTGAGGTCCGGTATCCGCCGGCTCGATCCGCAGGAATATCGGATGAATCCTTATTACCGACAAATTCGGATTCCTGAAGCTCATTTTGGAAATTGGAAGCTGACCATTGAAAAATATAAACCCTATGAAGCGTTTGTTTGTGATGATATCCGGACCGATGAAGAGTTGAAAGAAATTCCACAGATCGGATTTTTCGATACGGAATTTTCATTCCCGGCAGTCATGGAGGACGGGCAGGAGTGGATGGCTATTAAACCGAATGAAATAGAAACCATGCGGCAACCCATAGCCAGGGCAGCGGGGCGGGTTGTTGCTTTCGGACTCGGAATGGGGTATTATGCTTTTATGGTTTCTGAAAAACCGGAAGTGAAAACGCTGACTATTGTCGAAAGGGACGAAAATGTCATCGCTCTGTTCCGGGAGCATATCCTTCCTCAATTTCCTAGAAAGGAGAAGATCGATATCGTTCGGCAAGATGCTTTTGAGTTTGCGACGAATTGCATGTCCGACGGCTATTACGACCATGCTTTTGTGGATTTATGGCACGATGTATCCGACGGATATCCTCTTTACAAGCAAATGAAAGCTTTGGAAAAAAATAGTCCGAATACCCTTTTTTCTTATTGGATCGAGGATTCTTTGCTTTCTCATCTGCGTTGGGAATTATTTCACCGGATGTCGGATCTGCTTTCAGCGACTGCACCTGCCGGAGAGCCAGTCATCCTCCGGCCGGTATATACTTATGAGCAGTTTGTCGCTTGTCTTCGCAATCCGTTTTTACGGAAGCTGGCAGGGACCGGGCTTTTATAATTGATATAGAGTGAGAAAATAAAAAGGATAGTTATATGAAAAGACGTTTGTGTCCGCAATGTAAAATACCGAATTTCTATGTGTTGAACGAGAAAAAAGAACGGCGTTTGGTGTTTGTGACAGTTGAGTTTGAGGTTATTGCCGCCAAGGAGGGGGAGAGTCTCGAAGGGTTCGACCTGACTGTGATTTATTGTTTGGGATGTTCCTGGAGCGGTTCACCTCGTCGTACGGTACGTTATTGAATATAAGATGGTTTAATAATTTGAAATCGGAATACGATGAAAAAAGTAAAGATAACGGTGTTGAAAACCACTTTGGACGAAGAGTTGGTAAAAGAGTACGGAGCAGAAGGTTTGAAGGCTTGTCCGATGTTAAAAGCCGGGCAGGTATTTTATGCCGACTATGCTAAACCCGAGGGCTTTTGCGATGAGGCCTGGAAAGCGATCTACCAATATGTTTTTGCGCTTTCGCATGGAGCGGGTAAAACATTGTTTTATTATGGCGACTGGATCAGAAAACCCGGGGTAGCTATATGTAGTTGTAATGACGGTTTGCGTCCTGTCATATTTAAACTGGAAGCGACCGAAGAGGAATCGGTTATCGACTATACGCCGGTGAGGTAAGAAGTGAGTTTACCCCTAAAGGATCGATAAGCGGTTGTGTCAACTTGGGTGGTTGGGTTTACAGATCGCTGACCGGTCGGGCCCTGCGAGGGACACTGATCCCCACAAGCCTAAAGGCATGGCTTGTGGGGGGAGGGAGCTATTCCAGGTATCTCTTGAGCATAGCAGCTGAAAAAAGGATCAGGGAACGGGTAGGAGGTAAAGTGGCGAATCCGTTGAGCATCCCCCAATCGTGGATCACGCCGTTGAAACGGATGGTGGTGACATCAACACCTGCTTCGTCGAGACGACGGCCCAGGGCTTCTCCCTGGTCTCGAAGGATATCGTTTTCTGCAACTTCGATCAAGGTGGGAGGAAGACCTTGTAACTCTTCGGTAGAGGCTTGTACAGGAGAAAGATGAGGATTCAGGCGGTCGTCTTGCTCGGTAAGATATTGGTCGAACATCCATTGCATCAAGGGAATGGTTAGGAAACGTTGCTCTCCGTAGAGATCATAGGATTCCCAGTCGAAATTCGCGTCCGTTACCGGCCACATCAGGATTTGTACCTTGATTTCAGGCCCTTTTTGCTCTTTGGCCAGCATACTGGTGACGATAGTCATATTGCCCCCGACGCTGTTGCCGACGATACCGAGGCGGTGACCGTCTACATGAATTTCATCCCCATGCTCGGCCACCCAACAGGTCGCTGCATATATTTCATCGATCGCTTGTGGAAATTTGGCTTCGGGCGAAGGCGTGTAATTGACGAACACACAGGCGTAACCGGACTCGACTACCAGATCACGGGCCAGACGTTTGTGGGTGGGGTAATCTCCTAATACCCAGCCTCCACCGTGGATGAAGATGAATACCGGTAACTTTTCCTTAGAACCTTGAGGACGGAGGATATTCAGACGGAGCATGTGATCGTCCACTGTGATTGTTTTTTCCGATTCTTCAATGCCGGAAAGGTCTGTTTTTACGCTGGCTTGTGCTGTTACCAACACCTTTCTGGCTTCCGGAACAGAGAGCGATTCCACCGGCTTGTCACCTGAATTCAATACTTTGAGATATTCTTTTGTACCGACACTAAGATGATCGTCTTTCAGATATTCGGGTGCTTTTTTTCGATTTGCTGTCATGATATAAATTTTTATTTTCCGGTTGTACGCAGAAAAGAAAACCGGAGTTTCTCCGTGACAGCCTTTTGTATTAGATGATGACAGTAACAGCGGATAAAGCGATCTGAATTTGATTTTTATCGCTTTGTCCGCTGTTACTCTTTCATTTTCCGGCGCTTTAAATTTTGCCGCTCAAACCGAATTTTTCCGTAAGGACTTTGGCGACATTCGGTGAAAGGAAAGCGGGCATGGTCGGTCCCAGATGGATATTTTTGATACCTAATGACAGTAAAGCCAGTAGTACGATAACGGCTTTTTGTTCATACCAGGCGATATTGTAAACAATAGGGAGTTCATTGATATCTTTCAGTCCGAATACTTCTTGCAGTTTCAGGGCTATGCGTACCAGTGAATAACTATCGTTACATTGTCCGGCATCCAGGACACGGGGAATGTTTCCGATGTTTCCCAAACCCAGTTTGTTGTAACGGTATTTGGCACAGCCAGCTGTGAGTATCACTGTATCGGAGGGGAGAGATTTGGCAAATTCGGTATAATATTCCCGTATTTTCATGCGTCCGTCACATCCGGCCATGACTACAAACTGACGGATAGCTCCGCTTTTTACAGCTTCAACCACCTTGTCTGCCAGTTGAATGACCTGGTGATGGGCAAAGCCACCGACAATGGTTCCTTTTTCAATTTCTACCGGAGGTTTACAGGTTTTTGCTTTTTCGATGATTTCCGAAAAATCCTTTTTCCCGTCCGCATCTGTTACGATGTGTTTACATCCGGGATATCCGGCTGAATTGGTCGTGTACATCCGGGCTGTGTAGGTGGCTGCCGGTAATGGGGGTACGATACAATTGGTCGTGAAAAGGATCGGTCCGTTAAAAGTTTCGAATTCCTCCCGTTGTTTCCACCAGGCATTTCCATAATTACCGGCGAAATGTTTGTATTTTTTGAATGCCGGATAGTAGTGGGCAGGTAACATTTCACTGTGGGTATACACGTCGATTCCGGTTCCCTCGGTTTGCCGTAACAACTCTTCCATATCTTTCAAATCGTGTCCGCTGATCAGGATTCCGGGATTAGAACGGACGCCCAGATTGACTTCGGTGATTTCAGGATTACCGTAACTTCCGGTATTGGCCTGGTCGAGTAGGGCCATGGCCTGTACGCCGAATGTCCCGGTTTGCAGGACACGGGCGGTGAGTTCTCCGACCGACAGGTTACCGATAGCGATATCGGACAAGGTACGTTGTATAAATTCGTGAAGAGCCGGATTATCGTATCCCAGGCGCATAGCATGCCCGGTATAAGCCGCCATTCCTTTGAGTCCATATACAATTAATTCTTTCAGTGAACGCAGATCTTCGTTCGGTTCGCGTAATACCCCCACTTCAGCCGCTTTATCATCATAAGCTTCCGGGGCTCCGTTCCAGGTCAATTCGTCGGCCGAAGGAAAGGTGATGCCGGCTGACGATGCCTGAGCAACCAGACGGTTGCGAAGATTGAACCCCCGATTGATCCGCTCGGTGATGCTTTTTTCGTCGAAATTAGCATTGGTAATAGTCGAAAAGAGGGCGTCGATGACAAAAGCATTGACTTGTGGATCGGGTAATATCCGGTGCGTACGTAAGGTGTGGGCTGCAATAGAAATTCCTCTGATTACAAAGAGCAGCAAATCCATGCGAGCCGAAGTTGTACTGTTTTTACCGCATACTCCGCGGACTGTACAGCCTGTCCCTTTGGCTGTCTCCTGACATTGAAAACAAAACATCGATTCTTTCATAACATTTTATTGATTTGTATACCTTTTACTTTATACGTAAAAAGTAATCTTATAGCCATATTTCTTCTAAAATTTCGCCCTGTAGGCTGATTTTGACCATCTTTAAAGGAATGTTGCGTTTTGCTTTTTGACGGGCTTTCTGGCAAAGGTGCAATAACCCACTGCAACAAGGCACTTCCATGATCATAACGGTCAGGGTGTCTATTCCTCCTTCATCGATCATCGTAATCAATTTTTCGAGATATATTTCTTGTCCATGATCCAGTTTCGGACACGCGATAGCCAGGCGTTTCCCACGAAGCCAGTTGGTATGAAAATCCCCGGCAGAATAGGCTGTACAATCCGCAGCAACCAATAGATTCGCCTTCTTCAGCCAGGGAGCGGTCGGAGACAGTAAATGTAACTGAACGGGCCACTGTTGTAATTCGCTGGGCATCAATACCGGTGAGGTGAAGGTATCCGTTTGGCTTTGCGCCGATGCCGGGATACCGATGGCTTGTTTTTGTGATTGTGGAGTGAAGGTTATATTCCGGCTTCCGGGACAACCTCCGGTGTCTGAAGTCGGCGTTGCGTGAAACAGAAAGGAATTTTGGGGTGTTGACTTGTTTGCCGGAACAGGTATAGGAAGATGATTTTCCTCCAATACGTCGATGGCTTGTTGGAGATAATCCTGCTGTCCCTGAGTTGCCAGATGACGGAGATGAGCGGAGATCACTTTTTCTCCTTTGGGGAGCAGGCGTTGCATCACTTTACGTTCGTCATAAGCTTCGGCTTCTCTCTCTTCCAGTTCTATCGCTTGCTGCGGGCATTCTCCTAAACAGGCCCCCAAACCGTCGCAATAGAGTTCGCTCACTAGAACGGCTTTGCCCTCGATCAGTTGCAGAGCCCCTTCGTGACAACCTTTTACACAAAGACCGCAACCATTACACCGGGAGTCGTCGATTTTAATTATCGTGCGTTTCATATTTGTCTGTTTTAATGTAATGACAAAAATCGGAATCTTATTACAGAAGAATTGTCACAAATGTTACAATGGAAAAAAATATGGAGGGGAATTGTGCTATATTTGGGGAGGAGAGTTGTTGAGTTGCTGAGTTGTTGAGTTGTAGAGTTGCTGAGTTGTTGAGTTACTGAGTTATAGAGTTATGAAGTTGTTGGGTTATTGGGGGAAAAGGTGTTTGCAGGGAGAAGGATAATAAATAATAAACAAGACGGATGATGGATTATAAGAAATTGGCAGAGGCTCCGGTTTTCAGAGGGCTTTCAGAAAGGTTCCTGGAAAATTTTATCGGTCGTACTCCGAATGCTTTGCGTGAGTTTGGTATCGGTGATTTTATTGCTTTACAGGGGACGGTTTGTCAGTCGTTGTATTTGTTGTATAGTGGCCGGGTACGGACTAATATGGTGAATGAAGAGGGGAAACAGGTGACGATAGAGGAGATCGAAGCTCCCCGTTTGTTGGCTCCGGCTTTTATTTTTGCTACAGACAACCGTTTCCCGGTAAATATTACCACTTTAACAAATTGTGAAGTGCTGGTTTTGAACCGGACTGATTTTGTAGACCTGATGCATCGGGAAAAGATAGTGATGCAAAATTTTCTGCGGATTATTTCCGACCGGAGTATTTTTTTGAGCCGTAAGTTGAATGCTTTTGCCTTACAGGATTTGAAAACCCGCTTGCTGGCTTATCTTCGCGAACATGAAAATCCGCGTAGTCGACAAGAGATCGCCGATATCCTGGGAGTGGCACGTCCCTCCTTAGCCCGGGTATTGTCGGAATTGGCCGATGAAGGATATCTCCGGATCGAAAAGCGGAAAATCACTGTCGTACGGCATAAGATCGATTGACGGGGATAAGTGAGGTGAGCAGTTTGGGAGGTCTCAACAACTAAAAGTTTCTAAACACGAAATTCCTGCTCTATAGCTTTATTTTTGCCCGAATCCGGCTCAGTGACTGCGGGGTGATCCACAGATAAGAAGCGATGTGTTTTTGCGGGACATGTTGCAATAATTCCGGGGTTTCCCGGATTAAAGTCAGGTAGCGTTCTTTAGCACGCGGACTGTCATTACTGAGTAACCAGTTTTCAGTGGTAAGCAATTGTTGCTCCATCAGACGGCGCCCGAGGTTGGCTAATCCAAGGGATGAATCGAATAACTTGGTTAAAAGATGGCGCGGAATACTGTATGCGATACTGTCATTACAGGCTTCTATAGAGATTTGGGAGATCGAATTGTCGGCATATCCCCAGATCGAAAAGGCTATTTCACCGACAGAAGCAAACCAGATAGTCGTATCGGTTCCGTCTTTCAGATAATGTCCTCTCCAGATTCCTTCTTTGATCAGGTATAAATTGCTATTGCGTTCTCCTTCAATGACAATAGCTTCTTTTTTTCTAAAACGTACTTCCTGCATTTGTTCTGTCAATGCTTTTACATCCGTTTCTGAAAGGTTATACCTTCGGCAGAATTTCTCGATAAAGACTTCCATAGTTGATCTGTTCTTTTTGCCCTGCAAAGATAGTGCTTAATTTTAGATTAAGGTAGTCGTAAGGGCGGCGGACAAGACCGAAAGTTCTCCACAGGAGTAAAGCCGATTTCGGTAAATTTAAGACTTCTGTTTCTGCTTTTCGTGCAGATAAAGGCTGCCGATCAGGAGAAGGGTGAGTACTTCTGCCAGAGGGACGGCCAGCCATATTCCTTTTACATCGAGTAATATAGGAAGCACCAGGAAGCCCACCAGCATAAATAGTATCCCGCGTAGCAGGGTGATGACGGTAGCCCGATGTGCCCGTTCGATACTTTGATAATAACCGATTCCAATCATATTGACGGCGAAAAATATAAAGCCGAAGGCAAAGTAAGGCAAACCTTTCACTGCAATCTGATAAGCTGCATATTCCGGTCCGATAAACAGAGCGACAATCTGGTGGCGGAAAAGGGCGGTGAGGGTGAAAAAACTTATTCCGCAGAGGAGTGCTGTTCTGTACATCAAACGGAGGGTTTGTTTGATCCGTGATGTATCCCGGAGACCGAAATTATAACTGAGGATCGGCTGACCCGATAACACGATTGCGTCGTATATCATAAAAATAATCGGGAAAAAATAACAAGCGATACTGAATGCTGCTACTCCGTCTTCTCCTAAATGACTGATGAATACGTAATTTCCCAGAAACATCATAAAGGCGATGGATAGTTCGGTGACAAAGGCCGATGAACCGAGCTTAACCATATAACCGATATTCCGGGCGGTAAGTTGCATACTTTTCCGGCTTAATTTGATTCGTTGCAGATGTAAAGTATGTGACCGGCGCAGCAGATAACCAACTGTCATCAGTCCCCCGATCGTTGTCCCGAGACTGGTTGCAAAGGCTGCCCCCATCAGTCCCCAGCCGAAACGGAAGATGAAAATATAATCGAGGAGGATGTTGGTTACTGCTGCTATAGCATTACACATCATGGCATAATTGGGGGAACCGTCTAAACGGATGAAGAACATCCCTGCATTCAGGATTAGATAGAATACCAGAAAAGGAATATACCAGATCATATATTCCATAACGCCAGGCAATAGGCGTTCCGAACTTCCCAGCAAGTGGGCCAAAGGTTCTAAAAACAGACAACACAGGGCGGACAGAATCAGAATGAGTAAAGAAGCGAATCCGATTGCCTGGGTGATATTGATATTCGCTACTTTTACTTTCCCCTGGGATAAGTGAATAGAAGCGACTACAGATGCGCCCATACCGAACATCAGGCCGATACCCGTCGTGATCATAAACAAAGGGGCAGTGATGTTAACGGCTGCTAAAGCATCACTACCGATTCCTTTCCCGACAAAGATACCGTCGGTGATTACAAATACTGCTGAAAATATCATTCCTAAAACTGTCGGAATCAATAATTTTCTGAACAAGGTCGAAATGTTCATGCTTCCGAAATCAATACTGTCTCTCATATTCCTCTTTTTTTGAATTTCGTCGCAAAGGTAAGGCAAACTATAGGGTAAAAAATTACCAAATGATAACTTCTCGGTTATTTTTTATGTGGAATTATTCCGGTCCTTGTTCGTCTTCGGTATTCGTGTTCGGGGACGCGGTCGCTTCTGTCGGTCGTCTGGCTTTTTCTTTCACTGACCGGCGGAACTCCTCACTCCGCAAAAAACTTTACGTTACGTTTCCGTCAGACACCACCGGTCGG
>OOCP01000166.1_pt1 | contig 85339 bp, 78 predicted proteins | sample 1671511 | NCBI WGS metagenome assembly OOCP01 (sample SAMN06348164, study PRJEB24527) | human gut metagenome | biome: human gut; feature: ankylosing spondylitis patient; material: feces | host: Homo sapiens | place: China | collected 2015-10 | reverse complement strand
AAGCAATATTCAGCTAAAATACAGTAACTATGTGGCTTTCAGCCACTTTCACGGCTGATCCGTGAATAATCTAGGCTGACTATAAAAAGCTACAGAAAAATTTCTAACAGGTTTCTTTTATGAAGATACAGCAAAAAACAGGCAGAACCTATCATCTTGATAAGTCCTGCCTATTTTCTCTATATGAGAAAAGAAGTTGGCTTTTACGGATCGTATGCGAGAACATTTATCTTGAATGTGAGACAGTGCTTTGTAACGCAGCTTCCGGTGTTGTCGCTGCCGATCAGATTGATGGTTCTGCCTTTAATGTGTTCTTGCGCACTTTTAATTTTATCTTGTAGAAATTGTCTGCTTTATCGCAACATACCCATGTCTTATGGAGAATAGTCACGTTACGGCTGCACTCTAAGGTGAGCTATATTGCTGCCTCTGCAATGGAGGTACTGTTTGCGACCGGTTCGTGGAGAACTTGAATGTTGTTGTCATGGTATGTTTTACGTCAAGAACGTCGAAATCGGCACCGTGACGAACGATAACTTTTAAGTTCGGGTTTGGCTCGATCACTTTGCGAGTGGTTGATGTGATACGAACGATCATAGTATACGGCTGACCTTCATGGAAATCAGTGAGAACATCAGCGGTCTCGAAAACGCGGCCGTAGATAATTATATTATGGCCTGTATCTTCAAGAGGCGTGCGGCTTTCGGACATAATTTCCTGTGACAGTAAATTTTCCAACCCATGTTCCTATAATGAAACATCTTTGATAAGCTGTTTTTCGCTGTTTTTATTATAGTGGGAAGTGTTCGCAAAATAAAACAATCTGTTTTTAGTAAGATTGAAAAGGTAATGTTGTTGAATTGAAAAAAATCACTGGTACGTCATTATACAAGTGGGTCAGCTTTGCTTAAGAAATCGACTTCATCGCCATCGCGTAGGAATAAAATTCCTGTGTGATGGCTTTTTTCATGCCTTCAGCATAGTGGGGCAGGATCAGGTCATTGCGGTAGACCAGGGAGATATCGATTTTTGAGAAAGAGTGGTTCATCCTCAGACAATGGCAGTTCTCTGGCCAAGTGATCGCCCCTTTTTTATGATCAAAAAGGATCATCGGAGACAGGAAAGCGGCTCCCTGGGCAGAACAGGCGAGTTGATAGATGATGTTCTGGTCAGATGCCTCGAGAATTGTCTTAGGCATGATTCCACAACGATCATAGGCGCGTTCTAAAAGAGAACGGATTCGGTTGTCCGAAGCGAGGAGGAGGATTGGAAAGTCTTTGAGATCAGAGACATCAAGACCTTCGATGGCACTTTTATTTAAAAGTTCCTGCCAGTGATTCGGGCAGCATTCCTTCAGAATATTATCGTGGATCAGACAGAAAAGGTATTCGGACGCTAAAGGGATCATATTTAGATTAGATGCAGTTGGAACATCAACACCGATGAAAAGATCGAGCTTTCCAGCCTGAAGAGAGTCAGCCATTTTCAGAGTATAAGACTGACGAAGATCCAGAGAAACATTTGGGTAGGCGTTGTGGTATCGCTCCCAGATTCCCGGAAAGAATACCTGGATCCGCTGCCTTGACATTCCAAGAACAAGATGACCGGAACATTCGGCGGAGAGATCCGCCAGGGATGCCATCATCTGGGATTCATTTCGCAGCATCTGTTTTGAGTAAAAAAGCATAGTCTCCCCGGCAGGTGTGAGCTTCAGATATGGTTTTCGCTGAAACAGCTCCACTCCATATTCCTCTTCTAGGCGCTTGATCGAGCCGGAGAGGGACTGCTGTGTGATATGAAGAGATTCGGATGCTTTTGTAAAATTCATTTCTTCCGCAAGTGCTACAAAGTACTGACATGTTTTAAGGTTCATAGATGCCTCCACAGGAAAATGCTGTTTAAAATTAAAAATATAACTGTTGGAAAACTGTCATAACTGTATGATAGTATAAAAACAACAAGAAATCCAGTATATTTTACAGCAAATTAACGAAAGGAAGTATTTGTGATGGTTAGATTGATGGACTGTACTTTGAGAGACGGTGCAAATGTAGTAGGAAAAGGGTTTGACGCGGAGATCACAAAGATCGTTCTGGATATCCTGACAGAGAGCAATGTTCCGATTATTGAATTCGGAAACGCAGGCGGAATCGGAGCTTATGAGGTTGCGGGATTCACAAACGCCCTGACTGACATGGAGTATCTGGATCTGGTACAGCCGTATCTGGGAAAATCAGAGATCGGCATGTTCTTAAACGCAAAGAGATTCCGCGAACCGAATGTTGAGCTTGCGGCATCCAAGGGAATGAAGTTCTTGCGCTGTGGTGCTGATGCCGGGGATGCGAGAAAGATCTCAGAAGTTCCGGTAAAAACGATCAAGAAATGCGGAATGAAAGCGTACTACTCCGCAATGAAAGCATATCTTCTCACTCCGGAAGAACTGGCGGAGGAAGCGAAGTTCTTGGAGTCCATCGGACTTGACGAATTTACGATCATGGATTCCGCCGGAACTATGATGCCGGATGACGTAAAGAGAGCAACGGAGTGTTGCAAGAACGCGGTTAAGATCCCGGTGGCTTTCCATTGTCACAATAACCTTGGACTTTCCGCAGCAAATGCCATCGCTGCCTATGAGAGCGGAGCAGATATTTTAGACTGCGGTCTTATGGGAATGGCGAGAAGCGCAGGAAACCTTCCGACAGAGGCAGCTGTGGCATTTATGCAGAAATACGGGGAGTTCAAGGATATTGACCTTTACGCGATGTTAAACGGAATCGACCAGAGACTTCTTCCGGCAATGGAAAAGCACTCCTACCATGACGCGATCCCGCCGTACGACCTGATCCTCGGCGTATCCGGAGCGCATTCCAGCTTCGGAAAGACTTTCAAGGCGGTCGCAAAAGATACAGGCGTTGATCTCTATAAACTGATCGTTGAGGTCAGCAAGATCAACAGAAAGAATCCGAGCGAAGATCTCATGAGAGAAGTGGCAGAGAAAATCAAATAAAAAGAGGGAAAAAACGTGAAAGTAGCAATCGTAGGAACATATCCGGCAGGGACATTTGAAAAGTTTAAAAATTATTTTGCCGAAAAGCCGGAAATTGAAGTGGTCGAAGTTGATACGCAGGAGAAATTTGACGCACTGACAGAGGCAGACGCCATCGTTCTTCGAATTTTAAAAATGCCGAAAGAAGTAGTCGCAAGGATCAAAGGATTAAAGATGATCATGCGCTGGGGAGCCGGCTTTGATTCGGTTGACATTGAAGAAGCAGGAAAACATGGAATTTATGTCTGCAATACTCCAGGTGCAAATGCTTATGCTGTGGCGGAGCTTACGGTGGCATTGATGTTAGCAGTCGGAAGAAAACTGATCTGCCATGACCGTGCGATTCATCAGGGGGAGTGGAGTAAGAACACATTTTTAAATCTGACGAGAACTTTAAACAATAAGGTCGTCGGCATCATCGGCGGAGGAAATATCGGTCGTCAGGTGGCAGCCAGGGTACAGGCCTTTGGATCTATAGTCCAGTATTACGATCCGTTCCGCTTACCGGAGGAGATGGAAGAAAAACTGCATATGAAATATGTAGGACTTGAGGAACTGATCCGTACAAGCGATGTGATCACTCTTCATGTACCGCTCATGGATTCTACGCGTCATATGATCGGTGAGAAAGAGATCGAAAAAATGAAGAACGGCGCGATCCTCATCAATGTTGCGAGAGGTGGGCTTATGGATGATGAGGCAGTCGTGAAGGCAGTGAACTCCGGAAAACTTTCCGGTGCCGGAATCGACTGTGTGGAGGAAGAACCGGCAAAACCGGGCAATCCGATTCTCGAAAATCCGAACATTATCGTGACACCACATGTAGGCGGCGGTTCCGCGGATATTTCTGATGTCATGTTCCCGATGATCACAGGAAATATTGAGCTGCTGGCAATTGGAAAAGAGTTGAAGTATGTGGTGAATAAACAGTATTTGGAAGGCAACAATAAAAAATTGTAAAAACGCTCTTTTTTATTGTTGGATATTATGATTCCTGTTTAATATTATTATGTTGTAAGTATTTACAAACAATTTGCAAATGATTCACAGATAAAAAATAAATTAAACAGATAGCAGAAACAATAGGGGGAAAATCAAATATTAAATGGCGTATTGGTGGGTCAATAGCCTACGGGGACTTATATCTAATTACTTTACTTTTCGCGCAATAGGAACTGATTGCGCAAAGGTATCACTGAAAATGAAATTGGAGGGAAACAAATGAATCCTATGGTATTAGCTTTGCTCATTATGGGCGTTACAATTCTTTGCTTTATTTTCGAACCTCTGCCGTTAGTTGTTGTCAGCATTACAGCATCTCTGGTCTATGCCTTCACAGGTCTGATCGACATGAACGCTGTGTTTGCCAGCTATGGTACGACTACAAATATCCTGATGATTGCGATGATGGTGATCGGAGCTTCACTGTTTCATTCGGGAATCAGTGAGCTCATTGGCTCCAAGATGGCATCGGTGATCGGAAAGAGTGAGAAAAAAGCAATTCTGGTTACTATGCTCGCATCCTGCGTACTCAGTTCGTTCTGCACAAACATTGGTGTAATGACGGCTCTGGCTCCATTAGTCACAGCTATGTGTCTGGCTGCCGGAATTGCTCCCAGCAAGGTGCTTCTTTCTCTGCTGTTTGGTGCCCAGCTTGGCGGTTTTAATACCCTGGTAGGTGTTCCATCTAACATTTTATCCAGTGGTCTCTTGGAGAGTGCCGGATATAAAGGCTTTGGCATGTTTGACATTACCCCCTTCGGTCTGGTATTGTGTGTAGTGGGAGCAATCTATTTTGCGCTGGCTGGTTCCAAGTTTCTGCGTGATACCGGTTATATTCCTGAGTTTGCCCAGACAGAGAGAAAACCTCTGGATAAAAGAAAAGCAATCATTTCCTGTGTGACCCTGTTTTGCGTTCTGGTACTGTGTGCACTGAGACTGGATGCACTTCCAATGCATATTGCAGCTGTGATCGGAGCTCTGATCATCGTAGGAACAAGATGTATGACCGTGCAGGAAGCTTTCCGTGCGATCGACTGGAACTGCCTCTTCCTGATGGGCTCCCTGTCTGCTGTATCTACCGGTCTGCAGAATAGTGGATTTGGAAATGTGGTAGCGGATTTCGCACTGAAGATTCTTGGAGACAACCCAAGTCCGCTTCTGATCACGACGATTTTATTCGTTTCTGTTGCAGTACTGACACAGCTGATTTCGAATACGGCGACCATCCTGCTGTTTATGCCGATTGCAATCTCGGTTGCTGAAGCAATTGGGGTCAATCCGGCTTCCGTTGCCATGGTAGTCTGCCTGGCAGGTGCTGCTTCCTATGCGACTCCGTTTGCGGCTCCTCAGAATATGCTGGCAGCAGGCTGGACGAATTATAAGTTTATGGACTATATAAAAATTGGTACACCGATGGTAGTGCTTACATATATCGCGGTTGCTATCCTGATTCCTGTATTTATGCCGTATTAAAATGGATATCTTCTCAGAGTGTATCTGTGGAAAGGATTGTAATTTATGAACCATATTTTGCAAGGAGCATATGATCTGCATATACATGTAGCTCCGGATGTTATTCAAAGAAAATGCAACGATCTGGAATTGGCAGAGAAAGTTCGGGATGCTGGAATGAAGGGCTGTGTCATCAAATGTCATTATTTTGAAACAGCGGCGCGGGCTGCTTTGCTTCGCAGTCAGTTCCCTGAATTGGAAATTGCAGGCGGTTTGGCCTTAAATCTGTCCGTAGGCGGGATCAATCCCTATGCAGTGGAGCGTTTTGGACAAATGGGCGGCGGAATTTTGTGGTTTCCTACTATGGATGCTCGGGCATTTCAGACTTACAAGCATAAGGAAGACCCTGACTTTGACGGATCTTCATACTTGGTGGCCACTGACGGGCAGGGAACACTGCTGCCTGAGACGGCAGAAGTATTAAAACTGGCTGAAAAATACCATATGGTCGTGGCTACCGGTCATCTCAGTCCGGAAGAAGGATTGTGTATTCTGCGCGAAGCCAGATGTTTGGGTGTGGAGCACACGATCGTGACCCATGTGGAACATCCGGCGATGCAGTACACCGACGAGCAGCAGCTTGAGGCGGTGAGACTTGGGGCGATGATCGAACACAGCTATAATAATGCCTGGTTTGGTCGCTGCACCTTACTGGAAATTGTCCGACAGATTCGGGTTGTGGGATGTGAACACGTTATTATGAGCACTGATTTTGGTCAGGTGAATGCACCATTCAGTGTTGATGGTCTGCGAGAGTATGCCGAAAAACTGAAAGAGTATGGTTTTTCTGATGATGAGTTACATACCATGTTATGCCGCAATCCCGGTGCAGTGCTTTCTGGTATCGTAAAGAAAGAGGTCATCTAAGAGGAACGTTCCTGATTGACCGCATTGTTATATCTTTGTGTATTCTTCAGAAAGGAAAGAAATAGAAGAAAATGCTCTGGTGCTTCTGCCTTGCGGCGGAGAGTTCCAGAGCATTTTTTGATAGTCATATATCTTGATAGATGAAAGAGAGTATTTGGCAGGTGCCGCGGCTCCTGCATCTCTTTTTAATCCGTAGGGTGTGTAGTTGCAGCGAAATTTACCACCTCAAATAGTCTTTAATATATCTGAGAAACCAGTTTGCGATGTAGTAATACTATAGGTATTTAACTATGTACAGGCAATAAATTCACGATGGGAAATGTTTGATTAAAACTGATAAATGCGATTACCTCATTTCTGAGTCCGGAATACTTTAGTTATTCTGACTTTTGTCTAGTTCGGCCGAACCTTCGCGATCCCATCAAACACATCCTTCGTGATCTCAATAAAATCATGGGCATACTCCGGAAGGAAACGTTCTTTGTGGTAGGCAAGGACCAGCCGGTGGTTGATCAGTGATTTTTTCAGCGCGAGTGGAAACGCATTGGCATCCGGGTGGGCAGCTAAGAGCGTTGGGAGACGCATCTGGGTGCAGAAGAATGCTCCATAATTATGCGGATACAGGGACATAAAAAGCTCTGTAGTCTGGGATTCCAGAAAAATATTCGGCTTTACCTTTGCGTCGAGAAAACATTGATCCAGAGTCTTTCGAAGCTTCATGGAGGAAGCTGGGAGCAGGAACGGAATTTTTGAAAAATGTGCCAGTTCCACGCCGCTTAAGGACTCCTCTTTTAATTTTTGCCAGGAATCGGGATAGTGGCGCTGCAAAAGCTCGTTGGAACAGACCAGGTAAATATGGTCGGTCAGAAGGGTGGAAGACTCCAGTTTGGGATTATCCTGATACATGACACCGATAAAAATATCAAGTTCCCCATTGTAGAGGCGTTCTTCCATTTTATTGGAGGATTCATTGCAGAGCTCGATCTTGATATTCGGCCATTTCGCGTAGAATCTCGGCAGAATCTCCGGAAGACAGATCTGTCCGCGGTAAGACGGGATACCGAGTTTCAGATTGCCGATGCTCTTTTCGGAGATGTCGGCGAGACGGTTCTGGAATTCATGTTCCTCGGCGAGGATCTTCACTGCAACAGCGTAGAGCTGTTCCCCTGCATAGGTGAGGGCGAGCTTTGGCTTCCGGTGAAAGAGCGGGACACCGTAGTACTGTTCCAGACGCTGGATATGCTGGCTTAGGTTCTGCTGGGAGATATAGAGCTTCTGGGCTGTGTTGGTGACGTGAAGCTCTTTTGCAAGTTCAACGAAATAGTACAAGCTGAGTAAATTCATAAAAAGACCCTTTCTATCTTTTGCAAGACGTAACGATTCAGCGCCTTCATAGTTACGAGTAAAAATCTATTTTAAAACGATCTACGCTCCGCTCAGGTCCGTGCTGGCTGTGTGCCACTGGTCCACAGCACCTGCGTCGATGGGATTTTTGACTTCCGGCCTATGTTTTCTTACGGTCAGCGCAGCAAGTGTGCAGACCTACTGAACTGTTACTGTAAAACAGCGTTTTGCGAAAAGACGGATTTTCCGCCAATACTTTCATTATATATATTGTTTATCGGGATGTAAAGTGAATAACAAAAAAATATTGTGAGAAGCAAATAAATACATTGTTTGTAATTGTTATAGACCTGCGATACAATATGGTCAGAAAGAGATGAGAGAGCAAAAGAAGCGATCTCAACCACATAAAAATCCAAGGAAAAGGAGATTACAAAATGGCAGTAGGTAAGAGAATCTATTTAAAGAGACACATGCCGGACAAAGAGGTTATGATGCAGTTTAAGAACATTCCGGCATCCAACACATGTGATGTAATGGGAAGAAACGCAGCGATGAATCCGAGAATCCGCCTTGTAAGTCAGCCGAAAGAGCAGATGGCAGTCGGACCGGCACTCACCGTTAAGGCAAGAGGCGGTGACAACCTTGCCCTTCACGCAGCATTAAACATTGCACAGGAAGGCGACTTCATCGTAGTATCCAACGAAGAGGATGATACACGTTCTCTTATGGGGGAGATCATGATGGCTTACCTTCGTTATGACAGAAAGATCGCCGGTATTGTTCTTGACGGACCGATCCGTGACATCGACGAGATCGGCAAGTGGGATTTCCCGGTATACTGCACAGGCACAACACCGGGCGGCCCGTACAAAGAGGGACCAGGCGAAGTTAACGTACCGGTATCCTGCGGCGGAATCAGCGTAAACCCGGGAGATATCATTCTGGCTGATCCGGATGGCGTTATCGTTATCCCGAGAAAAGATGCTCCGCAGATCTTAGAGGACGCAAAGAAGTTCCAGGCAGCAGATGAGAGCAAGCTCGCAGCTGCAAAGAACGGCACGGCAAAGAGAGAATGGGTCGAGAAGACTCTCGCGGCAAAAGAGTTCGAGATCATCGACGACGTTTACGAGCCGTAATCCAGATCATATACTGACAGTTCGCCATGCGCGGAGCTGGTCGAAAAGCCGCTGTGGATTTATTTGCAGAGACGTTTGACTAAATCAGGCATGGAAATAGAACTGTTGTCTTCCTGGACGGTCAAATGTCCGGGGAGAATTCAGCATCCATTCATTTCATAATGAAGACCTCTATACTTTATGTTTGTTATACCCCAAACCTTATTTTGCGAAAAGCAGACCAGGGACAGGAAGCTCAACCTGTCCCTGATCTGCTTTTTGCATTTTTCACACAGGTGTCTGAAAACACGAGATTAAATGTGAAAGGCCAATCATAAAAATAAAGAAAACAATAGTTACATAACAATGATTTTTTGTTAAAATAGAAGAAATACATTGTTTGTATTTGGAAAAGAACAGAGATACAATATGGACATAAAGAGATTGGCCCAATCAAAAGAAAAAAATATTTTTACGGGGGTACATATGACAGTTGCGTCTCTATTTAGCGACATGATCCTCATTGGCGTGTTCATGCTCGCAGGATTTTTTGTAAGAGAAATCGTGAAACCTATCCAGAAGCTGTTCCTTCCGGCTTCCCTGATCGGAGGACTTCTGGCACTGATCCTTGGTCAGCAGATGCTTGGCCTTGTTGAAATTCCGGAGTCTTTCTCAAAATTCTCCAACGTCCTGATTGCTCCGATCATGGCGGCTCTGTTATTCGGCGTTACGATCAACAAAAAGAAAGTTGTCGGATACATGGATTACATCTGCGTTGAGCAGGGAATCTACGGTATGCAGATGGCAGTCGGCGCTGCTCTTGGAGCACTGCTCGCGGTGCTTTGGCCGGGTCTTCCGAAGGGATGGGGCACCATGGGTGTGTTCGCGTTCCAGGGGGGTCACGGAAACGCAGGTGCGGCAGGACAGACATATGAGAATCTCGGTATTCCGGAAAATCTGTCTGTCGGAATGGTCCTTGCTACATTTGGTCTGATCATGGCTATGTTAGTCGGCATGGTCGTTGTAAACATCGGTGTAAGAAAAGGCTGGACAAAATTCGTTAAGGATGCGCAGAAACAGCCTGACTGGTACTATGGCGGAGTCCTTCCGGAGGAAAAGAGAAGTTCCATCGGCAGCACCGTGACAAGTTCCATCGGTATCAACCACCTTGCGCTTCAGGGCGGATGGCTTCTCGCGGCAGTTTACGCAGGTCGTCTTCTGATCAAGGCCGTCGGTCTTGTATGGCCGGGTGTCAGCGTTCTTCCGACTGTTATTCAGGGCATCCTCGGCGGAGCGATTATCTGGAACCTTGCGAAGGCAGTCAAACTTGACCGATATATTGATGTAAAGACCATCAAACATGTCAGCGGATTTTTACTTGAGGTCGTTGTCCTCACAGCGATGGCAACGCTTGATATCGAACTCATCAGTACATACATCGTGCCGATCGTGATCTACACAGCGATCTGCTGTGCGCTGACACTTGCGATGTCTCTTGGCTTCTGCAAGCTGTTCTGCAAAGAAGAATGGTTTGAAAAAGCATTGATGGCATTCGGAGTAGGTACAGGAAACACGGCGACAGGTCTTGCACTTGTCCGTGCCGTTGACCCGGATTCCAACTCCAGCGCACCGGATAACCACGGTATCTACAGCGCGGTTATGTGCTGGAAGGAAGCTTTCGCAGGGCTCGTTCCGATGTGGACCATGTCCGGAATCGGAATGACCGTTGGTGTCGGCGGAGTGATGTGCGCGATCTGCATCATCGTAGGCTGCATCTTATTCGTTCGTCCGAGCAGAAAAACAGCATAAAATCGGAAACCTTTGCGGGGCAGAGCGGGAACGCTCTGCCTTGTTCTGTTTCAGCATTTTCCCACCTTGCAAACCCCGGAAAACTATGTTATGATATCATGTGATTTCGTCTGCGTCCATGCTGGATGCGGGCATATGTGCGGTGAGTCTGGAACCAAAGATCGGAATGATGGGCGAAGAACGTGAAAGAGCAGCGGGAAGTTCTGATCCTGGACAGGCAAAAGAACATAGAAGGAGAAATGATATATGAAATGGAAGAAATTTACGCTTGAGACGACCACGGACGCAGTGGATTATCTCGGAAGCATGTTTGATGATATCGGAATCGAGGGAATGGAGATCGAGGATAACGTACCGCTTACCGAAAGCGAGACGAAGGGAATGTTCATCGATATTCTCCCGGAACTTCCGCCGGATGACGGTACCGCGAGAGTCAGCTTCTATTTAGACGAGGACGAGGATACGGAAGAAAAGTTGAAGGCAGTCCGTGAGGGGCTTGAGGAGATCCGCCAGTTCGTGAATATCGGTACCGCGAAGATCACAGAGTCCGAGACAGACGATAAGGACTGGATCAACAACTGGAAACAGTACTTCAAACCGTTTACGGTTGACCATATCCTGATCAAGCCGACGTGGGAGGAGATCCCGGAAGAACATAAGGACAAGCTCCTGATCCAGATCGATCCGGGAACTGCGTTTGGAACCGGAAAACATGAGACGACACAGCTCTGTATCCGCCAGCTCGAAAAGTATGTAAAGCCGGGCGTAAAGGTCCTTGACCTCGGAACAGGAAGCGGAATTCTCGGAATCGCTGCGTTAAAGCTTGGTGCGGAGTATGTATTTGGAACGGATCTCGATGAGAACGCCATCACCGCAGTTCATGAAAATCTGGCAGCCAACGATATCCCGGAGGAGAAGTTCGGTGTGATCCAGGGAAATATCATCGACGATAAGGCGACACAGGATGCGGCGGGATATGAGTGCTACGATATTGTTGTTGCAAATATTCTTGCCGACATTATCATCATGATCCAGAAACAGGTTCCGTTCCACTTAAAGAAAGGCGGAATCTTCATCAGCTCCGGTATTATTGATATGAAGGAACAGGCTGTCCGCGAAGCGCTTGAGGCGAACGAAGCCTTCGAGATCATCGAAGTGACAAGACAGGGCGAGTGGGTATCCTTCACAGCGAGGAAGAAATAGTGTACCATTTTTTTACGGAAACAGAATTTTTTACAGAGTCGGAGGCCGTGATCACCGGTCCCGATGTGAATCATATTAAGAACGTACTGCGGATGAAGCCGGGGGAGAAGATCCTGCTCAGCGACGGCAAGGGCACAAACTGTCTCTGTGAGATCACAGAGCTTTTCCCGGATAAGGTTCTTGCGAAGATCCTGCCGGAGGAAGTGGACGATACGGAGCTTCCTGTAAAAGTAACCTTGTATCAGGGACTTCCGAAAGCAGATAAAATGGAATTTATCATCCAGAAATGTGTAGAACTGGGTGTCACAAAGATTGTTCCGGTGGACACCGACCGCGCGGTGGTGAAGCTTGATGCGAAAAAAGAGGAAGCGAAGAGAAAGCGCTGGTACGGGATCTCCGAGAGCGCGGCAAAACAGTCGAAGCGCATGATTGTTCCGGAAATTGGAAATGTGATGAAATTTAAGGCGGCCATTGAGGCGGCAGCGCTGGATGATCTGGCGATCATTCCCTACGAAGATTCTGAGAGTCTTCCGGGAGCGGGCGGAATGGCGCTTACGAGAGAACTCATCGGAAGCTTAAAATCGGGGCAGAGTCTGTCTGTTTTTATCGGACCGGAGGGTGGATTTTCCGACGGGGAAGTGGAACTTGCGATGCAGTCCGGGGTGAAGCCGGTGACGCTCGGAAAGAGAATTCTCAGGACGGAAACAGCCGGAATGTTTGTGATGGCGGCTGTGGGATTATTACTGGAATCATGAAGTAAAAATTTCAGTGCAGACCGAAGAAAAATTCAGGATGAGTTTTTAATTATAACTGTGAATAACTGAACGATTACAAAAAAGTTGAAAATAGCATTATGCTATAAAGGGTAAATTTTAAGAAGTAAAAAGACCGGTATCATGAATATGGAGAATGTTTTGCCGGTCCAGACTGGGAGTAAATAAAACTCATGGAAAAGAGAGAAGTTTATTTTGATAACTCCGCGACGACCCGCGCCTTCGACGAGGTGCGCGACATCGTTGCGGAGACAATGACCGTGGACTACGGCAATACGTCCTCCAGACACATGAAAGGCGTAGAGGCAGAAAATTATATTAAGACTGCCCGTGAGGAGATCGCGAAGACTTTAAAAGTGAAGGATAAGGAGATCCTCTTCACTTCCGGCGGAACCGAGTCCAACAATCTGGCGCTGATCGGGACAGCGCTTGCAAATAAACGCGCCGGAAACCACATTATCACCTCCTGCGTGGAACATGCGTCGATCTACAATACAACAGCGTTCCTCGAGGAGCTTGGATTCCGTGTGACCTATCTTCCGGTAGATCATGACGGACATGTATCCTTAGACGCGCTCCGGGAAGCGATCTGCGATGATACGATCCTGGTTTCAATTATGTATGTGAATAACGAGATCGGCGCCGTAGAGCCTATTGAGGAGATCGCGAAGATCATCAAAGAGAAAAAGCCGTCCGTTTACTTCCATGTGGACGCGATCCAGGCTTACGGAAAATATGTGATCCGACCGAAGAAACAGGGGATCGATCTTTTATCTGCCAGCGGGCATAAGATCCACGGTCCGAAGGGAACCGGCTTCCTCTATATTGATGAGAAGGTAAAGATCAAACCGATCATCTACGGAGGCGGGCAGCAGAAAGGCATGCGTTCCGGTACGGAGAATGTTCCGGGATGTGCAGGTCTCGGACTTGCAGCAAAGATGGTTTATACAGATCATGATGCAAGGATCGATAAGCTTTATGCGATCAAGGACCATATGATAAAAGGTCTTCAGACGATGGACGGCGTTACAGTCCATGGTCTTACCGGACGGGACAGCGCTCCGCAGATCGTTGCGGCAGGCTTTGAGGGCGTAAGAGCAGAGGTCCTGCTCCATGCGCTGGAGGATAAGGGAATCTATGTTTCTTCCGGCTCCGCATGTTCCTCCAACCATCCTGGTGTGTCAGGAACCTTAAAGGGGATCGGCGTGAAGGATTCCCTGCTGGATTCCACGCTTCGCTTCTCCTTCGGTGCATTTAATACTGAGGAGGAAGTGGATTACTGTCTGGAAGTACTGAATGAACTTGTGCCGATGCTCAGAAGATATCGGAGAGCATAAAGATCATATACAACATTTGGCGGGAAAACGAAGAATTCCCGGCCGGTTACTAAGAAAAATGTCCTGAAACAGCGGCGGACGGCGGGAAAATGCCGATCGCAAAAAGTTCAGGATCCTATGGAGGATATTCCGTGAAATACAGATCATTTTTAATCAAATACGCAGAGATCGGCGTAAAGGGAAAAAACCGTTACCTCTTTGAGGATGCCCTTGTAAAACAGATCCATCACCGTTTAAAGAATCTGGAAGGCAATTTCTCCGTCACAAAAGAGGCGGGAAGAATCTACGCGGAGGCAGCAGAAGACTTCGATTACGATGAGGTGATCGACGCTCTTCAGCATGTATTCGGTATCGTCGGGATCTGCCCGATGGTTCAGATCGAAGACAACGGTTATGAGGATCTGAAGGCACAGGTCGTAAAATATATTGATGATGCCTACGAAAATAAGAATTTTACCTTTAAGGTCGTTGCAAGACGTGCCAACAAGCAGTATCCGGTAGTTTCCGACCAGATCAACCGTGACCTCGGCGAGGTGATCTTAAACGCGTTCCCGGAGACAAAGGTAAATGTCCACACACCGGATGTGCTGCTCCGTGTGGAGGTGCGCCATAAGATCAATATCTTTTCCGAGACGATCCCGGGACCGGGCGGAATGCCGATCGGAACAGCGGGACGCGCCATGTTATTATTATCCGGCGGAATCGACAGCCCGGTTGCAGGCTGGATGATCGCAAAGCGCGGCGTGACCATCGATGCGACCTATTTCCATGCGCCGCCGTACACGAGCGAGCGCGCAAAACAGAAGGTTGTTGATCTCGCGAAGCTTGTTGCGAAATACACGGGACCGATCCGCTTAAATATCATCAACTTTACCGATATCCAGCTTTATATCTACGATCAGTGCCCGCATGACGAGCTTACGATCATCATGCGCCGCTATATGATGAAGATCGCAGAGACGATCGCGAAGGAGAATGATTGTCTGGCACTTGTCACCGGCGAGAGCATCGGTCAGGTCGCATCCCAGACGATGCAGTCCTTGGCTGTCACAAATGAAGTCTGCGAGCTTCCGGTCATGAGACCGCTCATCGCCTTCGATAAGCAGGATATCGTTGATATCTCCTTAAAGATCGGCACCTACGAGACATCTGTTCTTCCGTACGAGGACTGCTGCACGATCTTCGTTGCAAAGCATCCGGTTACAAAGCCGAGCTTAAAAAAGATCAAAAATTCAGAGAAAAAGCTGGATGAAAAGATCGACGAGCTGATGAAGACAGCTCTGGAGACAAGAGAGGTGATCCGCTGCATCTAAAATGCGGTTTGGGATTCCCAGTTGGACTGAAATGTGCCGCAGCACGGAAAATGATGTTATGCGGTGCGGAAAAAACTGGCGGAAAAGGAAACTATGAGAAGCACGCTTTGCGAGCTTCTCAAGTTATCGCGGCAGTCGCCAAGGTCTCATGCAAGCATGGACTTTGGCTCGTTGCACGCGTAAAAAACTGCCGGAATTTAGTTTCCGGCAGTTTTTAAAAACACTTTCTTATGCTTCAATGATATACGGAGCAAGTACAGTAAGGATCTCTTCTGTATTTCCGCCATCGTGGATATTTAAATCGATCGGCTTGGAAAGGTCCAGACTGAAGATACCCATGATGGATTTTGCGTCGATGACGTATCTGCCGGAAACAAGGTCGAAATCGGTATCAAACTTGGTAAGGTCATTTACAAAAGATTTCACTTTATCGATGGAGTTTAAAGAAATTTTAACGGTTTTCATGTCAGTGTTCCTCCCAATATTCGAATATTTTTTGATTCTGGTAATAAAAAAACCTATCTTCATACTAAATGGACATGCATGAAAAGTCAAGAGGTATCTTGAATAAAAAACAAGCTTTGCACATGATATGATTCTGAAATTTTGAGGACGGAAACATGGCATGGCAGAGAAATCACCCCAGTAATTACAAGGAGATTGAATATGAGAAAAGCAGCGCTGCATAATCTTGGCTGCAAAGTAAATGCATACGAAACGGAGGCCATGGAACAGCTTCTGGAGGCTGCAGGCTATGAGATCGTGAGCTTTGAGGAGAAAGCGGATGTCTATGTCATCAACACCTGTTCCGTGACAAATGTTGCAGATAAAAAATCCCGCCAGATGCTGCACCGCGCGAAGGCGAAGAATCCGGACGCGGTGGTAGTTGCGGCAGGATGCTATGTCCAGGCGGCGGCGGACAAACTGAGAGAGGATGCCGCTGTTGATCTGATCATCGGAAACAACCGCAAGGCGGACCTTGTCCCGCTTCTGGAGGCATGGTTTGCCGGAAAAGAGATCCGGGAGTCCATCACGGACCTTGCGGGATCCAACGAGTACGAGAAACTTCACATCAACAAACAGGCGGAGCACACCCGCGCCTTCATCAAGGTTCAGGACGGCTGCAACCAGTTCTGCAGCTACTGCATCATTCCGTATACGAGAGGCCGCGTCAGAAGCCGCCGGCCGGAGGATGTGGAGGAGGAAGTAAAGATCCTGGCAGAGGAAGGTTACAAGGAGATCGTTCTCACCGGAATCCACCTGACCTCCTACGGCATCGATTTCAAGGATGAGGGAATCGACTTTCTGACACTGATTAAGAGACTTCATGAGATCGACGGAATCGAGCGGATCCGTTTTGGTTCCTTAGAGCCCCGTGTCATCACAGAAGAGTTCGCGTCGGAGCTTTCCAGGCTTCCGAAGATCTGTCCGCATTTCCACCTGTCCCTGCAGAGCGGATGCGACGATACCCTGAAGCGCATGAACCGCCATTACACCTGCAAGGAATATGCGGACCGCTGTGAGATCTTAAGAAAACACTTCAGGAATCCGGCGATCACGACGGATGTTATCGTCGGATTTCCGGCAGAGACGGATGCGGACTTTGAGACAACAAGGAGATTCCTCGAAAAAGTTCACTTCTACGAGATGCATGTGTTCCCGTATTCCAGACGTGCCGGAACCCGCGCGGACCGGATGCCTGACCAGGTGCCGGAGCCGGTGAAGAAAGAGCGCAGCGCCGTTCTCTTAAAACTCGAGAAGAAGATGTCCGGGGAGTACAGAAGTTCCTTCGCGGGAACAGAACAGGAGATCCTTCTGGAGGAACCGGTGACCATCAATGACGAGATCTACATGACCGGGTATACAAAGGAATATGTAAAGGCAGCGATCCGTCTCGACGGACGTGATCCGAAAGCGCTGAAAAATACGTTCGTTTCGGGCATTCTTGGAGATTTTCTGACAGAGGAGATTCTGCTTCTGAACGAAAAATAAGTATTTTTGGCACCCAAAATGCCGTGAAACAGTGTTGGAAGTCCCGATTTTTCTGGCTGAAAATGAAAAACAGCGTTAAATTGGGCGAGTAAGTTTTATATTGCACAAAATATGAAAGTAGAGTAGAATAAGGATAGCAACAAAAGGAGTGGCTTTGCGCGAAAAGCGCGGGACAGCCGTCGAAGGACGTGGGGATATTTATGGGCGATATCAGTAATACACAATATTTTAAAGCGGTACAGGAAGATAAAAAACTGGAGGTTGGTGAGGTCCTCCGTGAGGTTTACGAGGCGCTCACGGAAAAGGGATACAACCCGATCAACCAGATCGTCGGCTATATCATGTCTGGTGATCCGACCTATATTACAAGCTACAAGAGCGCAAGAAGCCTGATCATGAAGGTGGAACGTGATGAGATCCTGGAAGAACTGATGGAGAATTATATCGATACGAGACTCCGCTAGTTTCCGGGAAAGATAAGAAAGAATATGCAGACAGCCGGGAATCACCGGCTGGTTTTGCTATGAGGAAAAACAGATAGGATAATATACGTTATGAGAATACTCGGACTGGATTTCGGTTCAAAGACCGTAGGAGTCGCAGTCAGCGACGGACTTCTCCTGACGGCACAGGGTGTCGAGACCATCGAGCGCAAGGACGAGAATAAACTGCGCAAGACATGCGCCCGGATCGAGGAGCTGATCGCGGAGTACGAGATCACGGAGATCGTGCTGGGACTTCCGAAAAATATGAACAATACAGAAGGAGAGCGCGTCGAAAAGACGAAAGCTTTCGGAGAAATGCTGGAGCGCCGTACCGGACTTCCGGTGCATTACTGGGATGAACGTCTCACGACCGTTGCTGCGGAACAGATCCTGATGGAGAGCGGAGTGCGCCGCGAGAACAGAAAAGCGGTGATCGATAAAGTCGCTGCGGGGCTGATCTTACAGGGTTATCTGGACTGCCTGAAAACAAAGGAAAACGAATAGAACGAGTAACTGTAAGGATACCGAACAGTTACGCATTTTTCAGAGACAGGAGAATATGTATGGAAGAGAGAAAGATCATGCTGGTCGATGATGACCAGACACTGGAATTCTATGTTGTGGAGGAGACAAAATTAAACGGGGCAAACTATCTTCTTGTCACAGACGCGGAAGATGACGACGAGGAAGGCGACTGCTATATCTTAAAGGATATGTCCGGCGCAGACGAGTCTGATGCTCTCTATGAGTTCGTGGAAGATGAGGACGAGCTGGAAGGTCTCATGAAGATCTTCGCGGAGCTTCTTGACGACGTGGATCTCGAGAAACAGTAGAGCACGTACAAAAAGCAGAAAACAAACATTCAATACACAGATACAGACAAACAATCGTATTGACAGTCAGGAAACTTGCCCGTCTGGATGACGGGAAATAGGCGGGTCCTGGTGCTTGGAAAAGAAACTGATCGAATACAGGACCGGTTGCTGTCTGCGCAGAACGCTGGCAGCAGGAAGGGATTCGGAGGACAGATGTTGGGGGACAATGAAGATGAACGACGAAACGGTAAAAGGACTGCTGCGCAAGGCAGGACTCAAAGTAACAAATCAGCGTATGATGGTACTTGATATTATTGCGTCCCATCCAGCGGAACATCTGACTGCGGAAGAAATTTATGATTTAGCGAAAGTAAACAGCCCGGAGATCGGACTGGCTACGATATACAGGACCGTACAGGTCCTTTTAGACCTGCATGTAATCGACAAAGTCACATTTGATGACGGTTTTACCCGGTATGAGCTGAACGGTGAAGAAAGCGCGTCGGGACACCGCCACCACCATGCCATCTGCACCGGCTGCGGAAAGGTGTATTCCCTTGAATCAGACCTTTTGGACAGCCTGGAAGAAGAGGTCATGGAGAAACTGGGCTTTCTCGTGACGAACCACGAGGTGAAGCTCTACGGACTTTGCAGTGAATGCAGGAAGAAGAATGAAAAGAAAGAGGTTATGAATCGTGAAGAACGTGAAAAATGATACAGCAGACTGCAAAGTCAAAATTATCCCTCTCGGGGGACTGGAACAGATCGGAATGAACATGACAGCCATCGAGTACGGCGACAGCATCATCATTATGGACTGCGGACTTGCATTCCCCAGTGATGACATGCTTGGAATCGATCTTGTCATTCCGGATGTGACCTATCTAAAAGATAATTATGAGAAAGTAAAAGGATTCGTTATTACCCACGGTCATGAGGACCATATCGGAGCGCTTCCGTACGTGTTAAAAATGGTGAACGCGCCGGTCTATGCGACAAAGTTGACCATGGGCTTAATTGACCATAAACTCGAAGAGAACAACATGCTGCGCAGCGTAAAGCGCAAGGTCGTAAAGCACGGACAGTCCATCAATCTCGGCTGTTTCCGCGTAGAATTTATCAAGATGAATCACTCCATCGAGGACGCGGCTGCCCTTGCCGTATTCACACCTGCGGGAATCATCTTAAACACCGGTGACTTCAAGATCGACTACACTCCGGTATTCGGCGATGTGACAGATCTCCAGAGACTGGCAGAGCTTGGAAAGAAAGGCGTTCTTGCCCTTCTCTGTGATTCCACAAACGCGATCCGTCCTGGATTTACCATGTCCGAGAGAACCGTCGGAAAGACCTTTGATGCGATCTTTGCGGAGCATCAGCAGAACCGTATCATTGTTGCGACATTCGCCTCCAACGTGGACCGTGTCCAGCAGGTCATCAACTCCGCATGCAAGTATGGCAGAAAAGTCGTTGTGGAAGGCCGCAGCATGGTCAACGTCATCGGAACTGCCCAGGAGCTCGGATACATCAATATCCCGGATGGAACTCTCGTGGATATTGAACAGTTAAAGAATTATAAGGAAGAGGATACCGTCCTCATCACAACAGGAAGCCAGGGCGAGTCCATGGCAGCTCTTTCCAGAATGGCATCCTCCATGCACCGAAAGGTTTCCATTACCCCGCGTGATGTGGTTGTTTTAAGCTCCACCCCGATCCCGGGAAATGAGAAGGCCGTATCAAGAGTCATCAATGAGCTCTCAATGAAGGGCGCGAAGGTCATCTCCCAGGATACCCACGTATCCGGACATGCCTGCCAGGAGGAGATCAAGCTTGTCTACTCCTTAGTACGCCCGAAATTTGCGATCCCGATCCACGGCGAGTACCGTCACAGAATGGCACAGAAGGAGCTTGCGATCTCTCTTGGAATCCCGAAGGAGAATGTTGTGATGCTCCACACAGGAGACGTGCTTGAAATCGGTGAGAGCGGAGCGGACGTCATCGATCATGTACAGTCTGGCGGTGTTCTCGTTGACGGACTCGGTGTTGGAGATGTCGGAAACATTGTTCTCCGCGACCGCCAGAACCTTGCCCAGAATGGCATCATCATCGTTGTCCTGACGCTGGAGAAGCATTCCAATATGCTGCTCTCCGGACCGGATATCGTATCCCGAGGATTTGTCTATGTGCGTGAATCCGAGGATCTGATGGAAGAGGCTCAGGCAATCGTGGATCAGGCTGTGGCAGACTGCTTAGAGCGTCACGTGTCTGATTGGGGCAAGATCAAGAACATCATCCGTGACAGCTTAAGCGACTTCTTATGGAAACGAATCAAGAGAAACCCGATGATCCTTCCGATCATCATGGAAGTTTAAATGAACCCAGTTAGCCGTGCACCGAGCTGGGCTGAAAATTGTGTTGCAAGCTTGCTTGCATAAGCAATTTTTGGCACAGCTCAGTATAGGGGGGGAACGCCCCCGACTTCTTGTTTTCATGCACATGAAAACAAGAAGATACACGGCGGAGCTACCTGCAAGGGAAATGATATGAGCAAGATAACGAGAGAAATCAACAAAATCAGCCTGTTTGTCATCAGCACATCCGGAAGGATCATCCTGTACGGTCTCGCTGCGGTACTCATCGTTACGGGGGCGAGAAGCGCCTACTCCTTCGGACATGGGATCTTCTACGCGCCGGCAATGGAAGCAGAGCCTGGAACAGAAAAGAGTATCAAACTGGACGGGGATGAGTCGGTGGAAGAGGTCGGAAAGATCTTAAAGAAAGCCGGTCTGATCCGCGATGCCCGCACATTTACGATCCAGGCAAAATGCTATGGATATGAAGTGAACGCGGGAACCTACGAGTTAAACACCTCGAAGGATTCCAAGGAGCTGATCAATATTTTAAAGGAAAATCCGGACGATACCGCGAAGGAAGACACAAAATCATGATCACGGAAAACAGACTTACGACTTATATAAATTCCCTGGCCCAGGGAGACGGACCGCTTATTGAGACGATCGCTGAGAATGCTGTGAAGAACAGGGTTCCGATCATCCGCAGGGAGACAGCATCGCTCTTAAAGACGATGGTGACGCTGGTGGCTCCGAACCGGATCCTTGAAGTTGGAACTGCGGTCGGATACTCGGCACTTTTGATGGCATCGGTGATGCCAAAAGAGTGCCGGATCACGACCATTGAAAAATATGAAAAGAGGATCCCGGAGGCGAAGGAAAACTTCCGCCTTGCTGGGATGGAAGAAAAAATCACGCTGCTGGAGGGCGATGCCGGGGAAATCCTTGCGGGTCTTTCCGGCTCCTTTGATTTTATCTTCATGGACGCGGCAAAGGGCCAGTACATCAACTGGCTGCCGGATATCCTGCGCCTTCTGCGGGATGGCGGACTTTTAATGTCTGACAATGTCCTCCAGGACGGAACGATCATGGAATCGCGTTACGCGGTGGAGCGCCGTGACCGGACGATCCACGAGCGGATGCGGGAGTATTTATATACGTTAAAACATATGGATGAATTCGAGACTTCGATCCTGCCGGTGGGCGACGGGGTCGCGCTCAGTGTGAAAAAAGGAAGCGGTCCGGCAAAATAGAGGCGGACTTGTTTCATGCGGTCAGCGCAGCGGGTGTGCAGACCGGTTGAACATTTGGAAAGGATGAATTATGAGAAAAACAGAACTTCTGATTCCGGCAGGAAGCCTTGATGTCTTAAAGACAGCCGTTATCTACGGCGCTGATGCTGTATATCTCGGCGGTGAGGCATTCGGCCTCCGCGCCAAGGCGAAAAACTTTACGAACGAAGAGATCATGGAGGGCATCAAATTTGCCCATGACCACGGCGTAAAGGTGTATATCACAGCGAATATTCTCGCGCACAACGACGACCTTGCAGGTGTTGAGGAGTATTTTGAGGAGTTAAAGACGATCCGTCCGGACGCTCTCATTATCTCAGACCCGGGTGTTTTCACCATCGCAAAGCGGGTACTCCCGGATATGGAGATCCATATCAGCACCCAGGCGAACAATACAAACTATGGAACATATCTCTTCTGGCATGAGCTCGGCGCAAAGCGTGTGGTTTCCGCCAGAGAGTTATCTTTAAAGGAGATCAAGGAGATCCGGGAGCATATCCCGGAAGACATGGAGATCGAGAGCTTCATCCACGGCGCGATGTGCATTTCCTACTCCGGAAGATGCCTGCTCAGCAACTTCTTTACGGGCCGCGACGCGAACCAGGGTGCCTGTACCCATCCGTGCCGCTGGAAATACTCCGTTGTGGAGGAGACGAGACCGGGCGAGTATATGCCGGTATACGAGAATGAGCGAGGAACCTATATTTTCAACTCCAAGGATCTCTGCATGATCGAGCATGTGCCGGAGATGATCGACGCCGGAATCGACAGTTTTAAGATCGAAGGCCGCATGAAGACGGCGCTCTATGTGGCAACAGTTGCCAGGACCTACCGCAAAGCCATCGATGACTATCTGGAGAATCCGGAGAAATATAAAGCGAACATGGAGTGGTACAAGGAAGAGATCGGAAAGTGCACTTACCGTGAGTTTACCACAGGTTTTTACTTTGGAAAACCGACGTCCGAGACCCAGATCTACGACAGCAACACGTATGTAAAGAACTATATCTATCTCGGAACTGCGGAAGAGCGCGATGCGAGAGGATTCGCGAAGATCGAGCAGAAGAATAAGTTCTCCGTCGGTGAGACCATCGAGATCATGAAACCGGACGGAAGAAATATTTCCGCCCTTGTCCGCGGCATCTACACCGAGGAGGGCGAGAGCCAGGAGAGTGCACCGCATCCGAAACAGGTCCTCTATATCGACCTGGACGGGGAAGTGGAGCAGTACGATATTCTGCGTAAGAAAGAGGCAGAGTAAGAGATTACCGGGTGGCGATTCCCTGAGTAGAAATGTTCACAGCACGCAGAGCTGGCTGGGATCCTGCGGGGCTGGAGGGAAACATTTTCAGAGTTGACAGAATTGCAGATAATAATGTGAAAGACTGGAAAGGAGGCATAATTGTGGCGGTAGTTTTTGGCATCCTTGGAATATTATGCCTCATTTATTACGGCGTGATCGTGATCTACTCCGGCGCGGGAACTTCGTTCTCGGCGATCTGGATCATACTGGCGCTGGGATTTTTTGCCGCGGCCGCGGTGATGAAGTTTTACCCGAGATTCCGCGACAAGATTCCGGTGCAGCTGGAAGTGGCGGTGATCACGTTTTTTTCAGCCATCGCCTTTATTTTTGTCGTGGTGGAACTCATGATGGGTTTCAGCGCTATCTCCTTCCAGAAGGAGAGTGTGAACTACGTGATCGTCCTCGGCGCCCAGGTGCGCGGAAACAAGATCAGCCGCACCCTGGAGCGGCGCCTGGATAAGGCGGTGGAGTACGCGGCCTATCATCCGAACACGGTGTTCGTTCTTTCCGGCGGACAGGGCGATGATGAGGATGTGACAGAGGCATCCGCTATGTACCGATATATGAAGAGCCGTGGGGTGCCGGATTACCAGCTCCTCTTAGAGGAATCGTCCCGCAGCACTTACGAAAATATGGTATACAGTAAGATTCTGATTACGGAAAGAGAACGTCTCCGCCGGGCAACGCTGCGCGCGGCCATGGCGGAATACGGTTACCTTCTTCCGCCGGATGAGGAAATCACGATCCGCGTGGGCATCCTCACCAGCAATTTCCACGAACTCCGGGCAAAAGGAATCGCAAGACACGTCGGAATCCCGAATGTCAGCGGAATTTCCGCGAAGTCGGATCCGGTGCTTTTTGCACATTTTTGTGTCAGAGAGTGTTTTGCGATATTAAAAGATAAATTTGTGGGAAATATGTAAATAAGGGCATCAAGGTCAGGAATCCGACGCAAGCTTGCCTGCAGGAGAGGGCATGACCTTGAGACCCGCCAAAAACATGAGTAAGCAGCCATTTTTTCGCAGAAAAAATGAGCGGATTACGAATGTTTTTGAGGGTGCTATGTGCCGGTGGCACATGATCAGCACCGACCGGAGCGGAGCGCAGACGTGGAAGCACGAAGTGCGGAGCGATCCGGTTACAACTATAGCCTAAAGCACAACAGAAAGGACATTCAGATATGGAGAGCCAGATTGAATCAGTCAAAGCCCTTGACGCGTACCGGCTTCGGCAGGTAAAACATATCCCGGAACTGAATTCCGACGGTATGATCTTAGAGCATAAAAAAACAGGCGCAAATATATTCCTCATGAGCAACGAGGACAATAATAAAGTATTCTGCATCGGTTTCCGGACGCCGCCGTCAGACAGCACCGGCGTTCCGCATATCATCGAGCATACCGTGCTCTGCGGATCTGATAAATTCCCGGTGAAGGATCCATTTGTGGAGCTCGTCAAGGGATCCTTAAACACCTTCTTAAACGCCATGACTTACCCGGATAAGACCGTTTATCCGATCGCAAGCTGCAACGACACTGATTTCCAGAACCTCATGGACGTTTACATGGACGCGGTCTTCCACCCGAATATCGGAAAAGAGAAGAAAATCTTCATGCAGGAAGGCTGGCACTACGAGCTGGAAGAGCCGGAAGGCGAGATCACCTACAACGGCGTTGTATACAACGAGATGAAGGGCGTGTTCTCCTCCCCGGAGAGTGTCCTGGACAGCTATATCCATACGGCAATGTTCCCGGATACCTGCTACGGCGTGGAGTCCGGCGGAGATCCGGAAGACATTGTAAAGCTGACCTACGAGGATTACCTCGCGTTCTATCATAAATATTATCATCCGTCCAACAGCTATATCTACCTCTACGGCGATATGGACATGACGGAGAAATTAAGATGGCTGGATGAGGAGTACCTCGGAAAGTACGACAGAAAAGAGATCGATTCTGAGATCCAGATCCAGAAGAAATTCAAGGAACCCATCGAGAGGGAGATCTTCTACTCCGTATCCGAGTCCGAGAGCCTTGATCACGCGACCTACCTTTCCATCAATACCCAGGCGGGAAATGAACTCTCCCCGAAGGAGTACGTGGCATTCCAGATCCTGGAGTATGTGCTCTTAGATGCCCCAGGCGCGTCGCTTAAGAAAGCGCTTCTGGATGCCGGGATTGGCGATGACATCATGGGAGGCTACGAGTATGGGATCTTACAGCCGTATTTCTCCGTGATCGCGAAGAACGCGGAGAGAGAGCAGAAGGACGAGTTCGTAAAGATCGTAAAGGCGGAGTTAAAGAAGCTCGCGGACGGCGGCATCGACAAAAAGTGCCTGAAAGCCGGAATCAACAACTATGAATTCCAGTACCGCGAGGCGGATTATGGCTCCACGCCGAAGGGACTCATGTACGGTCTCCAGTGCCTGGACAGCTGGCTCTATGGCGGCGATCCGATGATGCACTTAGAGTATGAGGACACCTTCGCGGCGTTGAAGAAAGGCGCGGACAGCGGATATTTTGAGGGACTGATCAGGACATACCTTCTCGACAACCCGTACGAGGCTGTTGTGATCGCGAGCCCGAAGAAGAACCTCACCGCACGGATCGAGGAGCAGACGGCGAAAAAGTTAAAAGAATATAAGGACAGTCTCTCTAAAGAGGAGATCGAGACTCTGGTACGCCAGACGAAGGAATTAAAGGAATACCAGGATACCCCGTCACCGAAGGAAGATCTCGAGAAGATCCCGATGCTCACGAGAGAGGAGATCGGAAGGGAACCGGCGAAGCTGATCTTCGAGGAGACGAATCTGGATGGCATCACAGTGGTCCGCCACAACATGTTCACGTCAGGGATCGGTTATCTGAAGGTCCTCTTCAACACGGACCGGATTCCGATGGAGGACCTGCCGTATCTCGGACTCTTAAAATCTGTCCTTGGATATGTGGATACGAAAAATTACAGCTACAGCGATTTAAGCAGCGAGATCTTTTTAAACAGCGGTGGAATTTCCTTCTCCGTGACATCTTACCCGGATCTCACAAAGGCAGGAAGCTTCACAGGCGTCTTTGTCTGCAGCGCGAGAGTGCTCTACGAGAAGCTTGACTTCGGCTTCGAGATCCTGGAGGAGATCCTTAACCGCTCTGTTCTCGATGATGAGAAGCGGTTAAACGAGATCCTAAGCGAGGGAAAATCAAAGTCCCAGATGAAACTCATGGGATCCGGCCACACGGCGGCAGTCGCGAGAGCCACATCCTACTTCTCTGACACCTCCTACTATAACGATATGACAGGCGGGATTGGATACTTTAAGTTCCTGGAGGACTGTGCGAAGAACTTTGACGAGAAGAAGAGCGAGATCATCGCAGGTCTGAAGCGTGTGATGGAAGCTCTTTTTACAAGGGAGAACATGACCGTCAGCTACACGGCGGACGACGAGGGATTCTCTTACCTCGGGAATGCTATGAAGAAGCTCTCTGAGAAGCTTCCGGCGGGCAGCGGAAAAATCTATCCGTTTACGGCACCGAAGGAGAATTTAAACGAGGGATTTACTTCCTCCTCAAAGGTCAACTATGTGGCACACTGTGGAACCTTCGCGGGAAGCGGATATTCCTACACAGGCGCGCTTCGGATCCTGAAGGTGATGCTGAGCTACGATTACCTCTGGATCAACATCCGCGTGAAGGGCGGCGCTTACGGCTGTATGAGCGGCATTGGACGTTCCGGCGAGGGATATTTTGTCTCTTATCGCGATCCGGAAGTGAAGAAGAGCGATGATATCTATCTCGGCATTCCGGCTTATCTGGAGAACTTCGAGGCGGATGAGCGCACCATGACAAAATATGTCATCGGAACCATCAGCGATATCGACACACCGCTGACCTCGTCCTTACAGGGAAGCCGCGGACTCTCCGCATGGTATTCCGGAGTGACGGACGAGATGCTGAAGAAGGAGCGCGAGGAGATCTTAAACGCGACTGTGGAAGACATCCGCGCCCTTGCACCGATCACGAAGGCGATCCTTGAGACTGGCGCGGTATGCGTGGTCGGAAATGAGGATAAGATCAAGGCAGACAGCGAGATATTTAAGGAGATCAAGCCGCTGTTTGCATAATACCAAGGGAAAAAAGGCCGGAACTTCGACGCAGGCTTGCCTGCAGGAGAAGTTTTGACCTTTTGGCCCGCCAAAAGCATGAGTAAGTAGCCATTTTTCGAAGAAAAATGAGCGGATTACGAATGCTTTTGAAGGTTGCGGGAGCACGCAGTGCGGAGCAACCTGGTATGAGAGAGATTACCAATGCTTTTGAAGGTGCTATGTGCCGGTGGCACATGTCCAGCACCGACCGGAGCGAAGCGTAGATGCGGGAGCAATTCGGTATGGGAGAGATACATATAAAAGAATTAAGGAGATTTCATGAAAAAGGGATATAAATCTGGTTTTGTGACATTGATCGGACGCCCGAACGTTGGTAAGTCCACGCTGATGAACCACCTGATCGGACAGAAGATCGCGATCACATCGGAAAAACCGCAGACCACGAGAAACAGGATCCAGACCGTGTATACAGATGAGCACGGTCAGATCATCTTCCTGGACACACCTGGTATCCACAAGGCAAAAAACAAGCTTGGTGAGTACATGGTGAATGTAGCGGAGCACACACTCCGCGAGGTGGATGTGATCTTATGGCTCGTGGAGCCGGGAACCTACATCGGTTCCGGCGAGCAGCATATCTTAAAGGTGCTGCAGACCGTAAAGACGCCGGTGATCCTCGTCATCAACAAAATCGATACGGTGAAGAAAGAGGATATCTTAAAGACTATCGAGACTTATAAGGACGCGTACCACTTTAAAGAGGTGATCCCGGTATCCGCGATGAAGAAGACAAACACGGATACCCTGATCCACACGATCTTCCAGTATCTGCCGGAGGGACCGCAGTATTACGATGAGGACACCGTCACAGACCAGCCGATGCGCCAGATCGCCGCGGAGCTGATCCGCGAGAAGGCACTCCGCATGATGTCTGACGAGATCCCCCACGGAATCGCAGTCACCATCGAGCGCATGACAGAGCGCGATAATGGCATGTTTGATATCGACGCGACGATCATCTGCGAGAGAGAGTCCCACAAGGGAATCGTCATCGGAAAGGGCGGTCAGATGTTAAAGCGTATCGGAACCTCCGCAAGAATCGAGATCGAGAACCTTATGGACACGAAGGTCAACTTAAAGCTCTGGGTCAAGGTCCGCAAGGAGTGGAGAGATTCTGAGCTCTACATGAAGAACTACGGTTATAATTCGAAAGACATTTAAGATATGAGAGAACAGGTGATTCTGACCGGGATGGTCATCAAATCCGCCCCGGCGGGCGAATACGACAGAAGACTTGTGATCCTGACCTGTGAACGGGGAAAGATCACGGCTTTCGCCAGAGGCGCAAGAAGACCGGGAAGCACGCTGATGGCGGCATCCGCGCCTTTTGTATTCGGCACGTTTGCCCTCTATGAGGGCCGGGATGCCTACTCTCTCGTCTCTGTGGATGTACAGAACTACTTCCGGGAGATCACGGAGGATATGGAGGCGGCGTGTTACGGCTCCTATTTTCTGGAGTTTGCGGACTACTACGGGAGAGAAAATCTGGAGGCAGTGGAGACCTTAAAGCTTCTCTATCAGTCCCTCAGGGCGCTCTTGAAAAGCGCGATCCCCAATCGCCTTGTGCGGGCAGTCTTTGAACTGAAACTCATGGAGATCAACGGTGAGTATATGGAAAAGCCTCTGGGAAGACTGGAAGATTCCACGATCTATACCTGGGAGTATGTCCTTGCGTCGCCGGTGGAAAAGCTCTATACCTTTACGGTCACAGAGAAAGTTCTGGAAGAATTTACGAAGTGCGTAGCGGAAAATAAGCGGCGATTCGTAGATAAAACCTTCCATTCACTTGACATTTTGGATGTTCTTGTATATAAATAGGGTAATCCTTAAAAATAGCGGACATCTGTGCGGCTTATTCGTACAGTCGGAGATACCGGAATATCCGTGCGTAACGATGAAGGTACTGGAGCGTTACGGATTTTTAGGGATAAGGAGGAATTCATGAAAAAAGGACAGACGGCAGCAGCCATTCTCCTTCTTTCGCTTGCCTTAAACGGCTGCGGCGGAGGAAACGGAACGACCGCATTTGCCCCGACGGAGACCAGCCTTTATGTCACAAAGGAAGGAACCGTTACCAGCGCAGATGTGGAGACTTACGAGAATGATTACTACAGTGCTGATGAATTAAAAGCTTACGCAGAAGAAATGCTGGGCGTGTTTGAGAGTGGAAATCAGTCCGGAAGCAGCGAAAAAAAGGCTGAGATCGCGGAATGCACCGTGAAGGACGGAACCGCAAAGCTTCTCATCACATTTCCGGATGCGGAGGAATATCTTCGTTTCTCGGAGGAATATCCGGATACTGAGAGTGGGATCCGGATTGAGAGCCTGGATGTCGTTTCCGTTCCGGATGGGGTGGAAAAGGGCTATATCGTCGGATCCACGTTCTACAAGGCGGGAGACGAGAATACCGAGGTCTCCGCTGTGGATATAACAAAACAGAAAAAGCTCTATGTGGTATGTGTGAAGGGCAGCGCAAAGATCCAGACAGACGGACAGGTCCGGTATGTGTCTGAGGGTGTGACCCTTAACGGAAGTATGGCCGAGACACCGGAAGGTGAGACGTCCTATATTATATTTAAATAGTGAAAAACTGTTCAGCTGGTCTGCGCGTTTTCCTGCGCCGGCCGTAAGAAAACACTGTTTGAAGGGCTGGACAGTTACAATAGAAGAATTACTCTGCCGCGCAGACCAGCACGGACAGAAAGAGATCAAGAGGAGAGTCACAATGGAAAAGACAATGGAAAAAATTGTAGCACTTGCGAAATCCAGAGGCTTTGTATATCCGGGTTCCGAGATTTACGGAGGTCTTGCAAACACATGGGATTACGGCAATCTGGGCGTAGAGCTTAAGAATAACGTAAAGCGCGCATGGTGGAAGAAATTCATTCAAGAGAATCCGTACAATGTAGGTGTTGACTGCGCGATCTTAATGAACTCCCAGACATGGGTAGCATCCGGACATATCGGCGGTTTCTCCGATCCGTTAATGGACTGTAAGGCATGTAAAGAGCGCTTCCGTGCCGACAAGCTCATCGAGGACTACATGGCAGAGAAAGGCGTTGAGCCGGAGACTCCGATCGACGGCTGGAGCCAGGAGCAGATGAAGAAGTACATCGATGATAACCAGATCCCGTGCCCGAGCTGCGGAAAGCATGACTTTACTGATATCCGTCAGTTCAACTTAATGTTCAAGACATTCCAGGGTGTTACTGAGGACGCAAAGAACACGGTTTACTTAAGACCGGAGACAGCACAGGGTATCTTCGTAAACTTCAAGAACGTACAGAGAACCTCCAGAAAGAAAGTTCCGTTCGGTATCGGACAGATCGGTAAGTCCTTCCGTAACGAGATCACACCGGGTAACTTCACATTCCGTACCAGAGAGTTCGAGCAGATGGAGTTAGAGTTCTTCTGCAAACCGGGCACAGACCTCGACTGGTTCGCATACTGGAAACAGTACTGCATCAAGTGGCTGCAGGATCTCGGCATCAAGCCGGACGAGATGCGCGCCCGCGACCATTCTCCGGAAGAGCTTTGCTTCTACAGTAAGGCAACCACAGACCTTGAGTTCTTATTCCCGTTCGGCTGGGGCGAGCTCTGGGGAATCGCGGACAGAACCGACTATGACCTGACGCAGCATCAGAATGTATCCGGTCAGGATATGTCTTACTTTGATGATGAAGTAAATGAAAAATACATTCCGTATGTAATCGAGCCGTCTCTCGGCGCAGACCGTGTGACACTTGCATTCCTCTGCTCCGCATACGACGAGGAAGAGTTAGAGGGCGGCGATGTCCGCACCGTTATGCACTTCCATCCGGCGATCGCACCGGTGAAGGTTGGTATCCTTCCGTTATCCAAGAAGTTAAACGAGGGTGCAGAGAAGGTATATGCAGAGCTTTCCAAGTACTATAACTGTGAGTTCGATGACAGAGGAAATATCGGTAAACGTTATAGAAGACAGGATGAGATCGGTACGCCATTCTGCGTAACCTATGACTTTGATTCTGAGACAGACGGAGCTGTAACCGTTCGTGACAGAGATACCATGGAGCAGGTTCGTATCCCGATCGCAGAGTTAAAGAGCTATTTTGAGGAAAAATTAAGCTTCTAATTACTGGAAAAATCAGTGATTAGGACAGGATGAGGCGGCTGGATCTTATGTCAGACCGCCTCTTTCTTCTATAAAATAGAAAAATGCGATAGTTTGAGTATGAAACTGTCCGTGCAGGAAAGACATAAAGGAAAGAAAAACAAGATGGAAAAGAAGAGAATCATCCTGGCATCCGGTTCCCCGAGACGGAAAGAACTGCTTCTGCAGATCGGAATCGTCCCGGAGATCATCGTGAGCCACGTGGAGGAGAAGATCACATCGGATGAGCCCTCGGGGGTAGTTATGAGCCTTGCGGAGCAGAAAGCCGTTGATGTTGCGGAAGATATGCCGGAAGGCGCGGTAGTCTTAGGATCTGATACGGTCGTTGCGGCAGATGGAAAGATCCTCGGAAAACCGAAGAGCCATGAAGAGGCATATGAGATGATAAAAAGACTCGCGGGACGCAGCCATCAGGTCTATACGGGCGTGTGCATCGTGAAAAAAGGAACTGCGGGAGAGAAAGATACCGTTGTTTCCTTCTACGATGAGACGGACGTGAACGTGTCCACGATGACAGAGGCGGAGATCCGTGAGTACGCGGATTCCGAGGAGCCCATGGACAAGGCGGGATCTTATGCGGTCCAGGGATTTTTTGCGAGATATATTGAGGGATTAAAGGGATCCTACGCGAACGTGATGGGACTTCCGGTGCATTTAGTGTACCAGAAATTGAAAGAACTTGGCGCTGTGTAGAAGTGGAGACAGAAATATGGGAAAATGGAACCGATGGGGACGGACGCTTGCGGCGGTCGTCCTCGCGGCAGCAGTCGTCTGCGGATGCGGCGTGAAGGAAACGCTGCTTTCTGGCAGAAAAAGTGAAAGAGAGTACGGGAAAGCCGAGACCATGGTGATCGTCACCACGGAGCGGCTCCGTTATGAAGAATTATATACAGACAAGATCTGGGATACGGTGGTGGACGAGTCTGGAACTACCTTCGAGGAGACATTGCTGTCCCAGATCCATGATTTCTTAAAGGAATTAAAGACCATGAGCCGCATGGCGGACGAGGAAAAAGTCACGCTCTCCGGAAAAGAGCGGGAACTGGCAAAACAGGCAGCGGCTCAGTACATGAAAGAACTGAAAAACGCCGGGGAGAGTTCCGAAATCGACAAAGATGTGGTAGAATCTTTATATGAAGACTACTGGAAGACCGAAAAACTGGTGGAGACGCTGACGGGCAGCGTCAACCTGGAAGTCAGCGACAGCGAGGCGAAGGTCATCACCGTGGATGAGATCGTGCTCTCCGATAAGGACAAGGCGGATGAGGCGTTAAAGAAAGTCCAGATGGAAGGAACCGACTTTATGACCGTTGCAAAGGAGGTCTCCGAGGATCAGGAGATCGAGAAGAAAATCTCCAGAGGCTTGAGACCGGAGGCTTACGAAAAGGCTGCTTACGCCCTGGCCACAGGGGAGACCAGCGATGTGATCGAGGCGGATGGAAAATATTATATCCTGCGCTGCGTCAACGACTACGATGAAGCTGCCACAAAGGTCCGGAAGGAAGAGATGGTCCGGGAGAAGAGGAATGAGGTGTTTTACGAGACCTACTCGGAGTACGCGGCGAAGGTCCATCTCGCGAAGGATGACAGCCTGTGGAAGAATCTCTCGATAACAGATGGAGAGAGGACATCGGCGGACTTTTTCGAGATATTTGAAACAATATGTAAAGGTACAGACAGTTAACAGCTTAAAAATATTCACCAGGTCCGCACAGCTGTAATGACATAAGAGTATATTTTAAGTTACTGTACACGGGTAGGAATTTTCTGAACTGAAAATTCCGTACAATACAGTGGTGGTAGTGGATTTTGCCGATTCGGAATGCGAAGCATCGGCAAAATCAGTTACTGTTTGCGCAAAGCGTGAACAGTAACTATTTTAAGCAGGACAGATATGGAACAGGTGAAAAGTTCCAGACATAATCAGGGAAATAACATGCGGAGGTAAATAATGGTTGCATTAAAGATCGAAGAGCAGAAAGCGTTTACGGCAGGGCTTTTCATCGGGGAGATCTTTGATAAATTTCTGGTGCGGGAAGCGGAGATCGTGACCTACAACCAGTTCACGATCGACGGAAAGGTCCGTCAGGGCTATTTTTCCGAAGAGGAACTGGAAGAAAACAGGATCGAAGAGTACTCTTCGTGGAAGACCTTAAAGCCGGTCTGCTACTCCTTAATCAAGGGAAAACGGCTTCCGGAGAGCTTCCGCATTGTATTTCAAATGCCCCCATCCGCCAGGGACCGGTTCGTGGCCGGGAAAGTCCCGGGAATCTATCCGGATCAGGTCGGCGGGCTTTACATCAATATCCAGTATGAGAACCACGAGATGATCTGCGTTACGGGGACGTCCATGAAGCAGTTTACCTTGGACAGGACGTTAGAGAACGAGTGGGATGAGAATGTAAAGAAGTTCTTAAAAAAGAACGGGGTAGTCTTTAGTTAGGCACCCGCCCCTGCGGGCAGCAGGGAACGGGATGAGAAACTTGGGGAAAGGGGTTACTTATCATGAAAAAATTTGCAGAGCTTCAGTATGTCCGTCCGGACATGGAAAAAATCTTCGCGCGCGTATCGGGGGATATCGCAGTGTTGAAGGAAGCAAAGAACTACGAGGAATTTCGGAATGCCTATATGGATTATGTGGAAGCCGACACGGAGCTTGAGACATCAAAGACTGTCGCCCATATCCGGAATACGATCAATCTTTTAGATGAATTCTATGAGGCGGAGATGGTATATTTCAACAGCCAGATGCCGAAATATGAAATCCTGAAAAAAGAGATGGGCGAGGTGATCGTGGCATCTCCGTTTAAGGCTGAGATGGAAAAAGAATTCGGCGCGATCCTGATCCAGAACATGGAGGCCCAGAAACAGCTTTCTGACGAATCCATTGTGGATGATCAGGTGAAAGAGGCGGAGCTTGTCAGCCGCTTTATGAAAACGCAGGCAGCTGCTACCGTGGAATTTAAGGGAGAGCAGATCGGAAACTACGGACTCTTAAAGATCATGCAGAGCACAGACCGTGCGGAGAGAAAAGAGGCGTTTGAGGCATGGGCAAAGCTCTATGAGGGAATTGCACCGACGTTAGAGGAGGTTTATGACGGTCTTGTAAAGGTCCGTGCCGGTATGGCAAAGAAGCTCGGATTTAAGAGCTTTATTCCGATGGGATACCTGCGCCGCCGCCGTTTTGATTATACGGAAAAGGAGCTGGAGGTATTCCGGAAACAGGTCCGCGAGGTCGTGGTCCCGGCAGCAGCAAAGCTGTACGAGCGTCAGAAGGAAGCTCTTGGGATCGATACACTCTATTATTATGACGAATCCATCGCTTCTCCGTCGGGAAATCCGGTTCCGATCGGAGATAAGGAATATCTTGTCGGCGAAGCCCGGAAGATGTACCGTGAGCTTTCCAAGGAGAGCGGAGAGTTCTTTGATTTCATGATGGAGCATGAGCTTTTCGATCTGGACTCCAAGCACGGAAAACGCGCCGGCGGATACTGTACGATACTTCCGCAGTATCATGCACCGTTTATTTTTTCAAACTTTAACGGAACCGACGCAGATGTCAATGTTCTGACCCATGAGGCCGGTCACGCGTTTGCAGGATTTACAGCGGCAAAATACCAGAAGACCCCGGAATTATGTCATTCCACCAGTGAGATCAATGAGATCCATTCCATGAGCATGGAACTCTGGACTTATCCGTGGATGGAGAATTTCTTTGGAGATAAGGCGGAGGAATACCGCAAAGAGCATCTGGCAGACGCTCTTATGAAGATCCCGTATATGCTCTGCGTAGACGAATATCAGCATAAGGTATTTGAAAATCCGGAAATGACCACAATGGAGCGGAGAGCAGTCTGGAGCGGTCTGGAGAAGATCTACATGCCCTGGAGAAATTATGCAGGAAATGAGTTCCTCGAGAGTGGAGCATTCTGGATCAAACAGCAGCATATCTTCCTGTATCCGTTCTACTATGTAGATTACGCGATGGCACAGATGGGCGCCTTTGAGTTCTACACAAAGATGAAGGAAGACCGGAAGGCAGCCTGGGCAGATTATTATAAGCTCTGCGCAGCGGGCGGATCCATGGGATACTTCGACCTTCTGAAATACAGCGGACTTCACAAGGTGCTGGAGGATGGTTCTGTGAAGATCATCCTGAAGGGCGTGTTTGAGGAGTTAGGGCTGTAAGAGTACTGTTGGGAGAAAACAGAATTGTTTTCTTACGGTCAGCGCAGCAAGTGCGCAGACCTACTGAACAGTTACATGAAATCTAAAATGAGGCAGTGGGACATATTCTTTTTAGAGTAGTTCTGCTGCCTCTTTTATACACAGATAATGAGCCTAAATGCGCGTATACATGAGACATGGCATTTATTGAGCAAAGTTCGCTGTTTTTCGGAAGCCTTCCAGAGAACGGAAAAAATTGTAACATTTACTCATTAGTTTTCAGAAAAAAGTAAGGAAAAAAAGGTCGAAATATGATACGATAGGGGTATTAGGAATAAGTCTAAAAGGAGGAAAAATCATGGAGCAGATCAATATCCTGGTAGTGGATGATGAAAAAGAGATCGCGGACCTTGTAGAGATCTATCTGGTCAGCGATGGATATAAAGTATTTAAGGCAAATAACGCGAAAGAGGGGCTGGAGATCCTGGATCAGGAGGAGATCCATCTGGTACTCTTAGACATCATGATGCCGGGAATGGACGGTCTTGAGATGTGCAGGAAGATCCGCGAGACCAACAACATTCCGATCATCATGCTGAGCGCAAAATCCACGGATCTCGATAAGATCCTGGGTCTAGGAACCGGCGCGGACGATTATGTGGTAAAGCCGTTCAACCCGCTGGAGCTCACGGCCCGCGTGAAATCCCAGCTCCGCCGCTACACCCAGTTAAACCCTAACAGCAGCACCGGAAAAGCGGCAAAGAACGAGATCTCGATCCGTGGCCTCTCCATCAATAAAGATAACCACAAGGTCGTTGTCTACGGAGAGGAGATCAAGCTGACGCCCATCGAGTTCGATATCCTGTACCTTCTGGCATCGAATCCCGGCCGGGTGTTCAGCACCGACGAGATCTTTGAGAAGGTATGGAACGAGAAAGTATACGAGGCAAACAACACCGTCATGGTACATATCCGGAGACTCCGCGGAAAAATGAAAGAGGACACGAGACAGGATAAGATCATCACAACGGTCTGGGGGGTAGGATACAAAATTGAAAAATGATTGGAGCAGAAGCTTTTACAGGCAGATCGCGGTGAACATCTGTTACAGTGCCCTGATCGCATGTCTGGTGGACGCGTTCCTCATCATGAATATGAACTTCCTTCTGGCGTACCTGGACCAGACCAGATACGCGAATCTGTTGATCCTGCAGATCTTTAAGATGGGTACGATCACCACGATCCTCTATGTGATCGTTGGAATCGGGATCTTTGCGCTGGCGTTTCTCATGATCGAGAAGAAAAATATGAAGTATATAGGGAAGATCGCGGTGGCGATCCAGAATATCTCCGAGGGCGACTTAAACACCCAGATCGAGGTGGTGGGGGACAACGAGTTCTCCGCCATGGCATCGAACCTGAACCGGATGGAAGCGGATATCCGGAAGCTCATGGATAAGGAACGAGAGTCGGAGCGGACGAAGAATGAGCTGATCACGAACGTGGCCCACGACTTAAGGACACCGTTGACTTCCATTATCGGTTATCTGGAACTCCTGTCTTCCGGACCGGCCATCAGCCTGGATATGCAGAAAAAGTATATCGATATCGCCTATGTGAAGGCAAAGCGTCTGGAAAAACTCATTGAGGACCTGTTCGGATTCACGAAGATGAATTACGGAAAGATATCCATGAATGTTGGAAAGGTGGATATCGTAAAGCTCTTAGGGCAGCTTTTGGAGGAATTTTATCCGAGCTTCGCGGACAAGGACCTGACTTATGAGCTCAAGAGCAATGTCCCGTCCCAGATCATCACAGCGGACGGAAACCTTCTGGCGAGACTTTTTGATAATCTGATCAACAACGCCATCAAGTACGGTGCCGAGGGAAAGAAGGTCCTGATCCAGGTATTCGCGAAGGACGATATCGTCACGGTGTCTGTCACGAACTATGGCTATGTGATCCCGGCGGAGGAACTGCCGTTGATCTTCAACAAGTTCTACCGGGTAGAGCAGTCGAGGTCCTCAAAGACAGGCGGAACGGGTCTTGGTCTTGCCATCGCAAAGAATATCGTGGACATGCACGGCGGAACGATCTCCGTGGCCAGCGACCTGAACGGAACGGTGTTCACGGTGAAGCTGAAGGTGGATTTTGATGTGAATAAAGAAAATTTTGGTATGATCCAGTAAAGAGAGATAACAGCTGTTCAGCAAAAACGCATAGTTCCTGCTCTGACGGCAGAAAAACAGCTGAAAATACGTTACAGTTCAGCCATTACATCTTCTTGTTTTCATATTCATGAAAACAAGAAGCTTGGTGGTTCCACCATATGCTGATTTGGATGAAAAAGTGCTTATGCAAGCAAGCTTGCAACACACTTTCTCATTCAAATCAGCGCATGGCTGAACTGTAACGAAAATACTGAACAGGGATACCCGTTGATCAATGATAGGAAGAATGTATGAGAAATAAAAAGAAACAGTTGCTGTTTGGCTGTCTTGCGGCCCTGGTCCTGTCCGCGGGGGCATTCCCGGCCTTTGCCCAGGACCAGGACAGCTTCAGCACAAACATGGAGTCCGGCCCGCAGAATTCTGTGCCGGTGGCGGTGGACATCACGGCAGTTTACGGAAGAAATGCGAAGCCCGGAAGCTTTGTGCCCATAAAGGTCAGCATCTACGGCCAGACGGAGGCACCGTTTTCCGGTACACTTACTGTCTCTACTTTGGAGAGTGATAACGATGAAGGCACAGAGGAATACGAGTATTCGTACCAAGTAGAGGTGGGACCGGCGGAGACGAAGACGATGGAGTTCTATGTCCCCTTAGGACAGAAGAGCGGGACGATCCACCTGACATTAAAAGACGGGAAGAAGAAGACCATGGGGGAGACCTCCATGGATTTTGACGTTTCTAAGGACGAAAACCGTCTGCTTGCAGGTGTCCTGGAGAACAAGTCAGGAAGTCTCTCATGGATTGACGGGATTGGGCTGAATTATGGAATGCTCACCACACGGGTCGTTGAGATCCCAGGGGAAGACTTCCCGGAAGATTCCCGGGGATTTTCCATGTTTGATGTGCTCCTCATAAACGGATATGACTGCCGGACACTGAATGATGTCCAGAAAGAAGCCGTCCTCACATGGGTGGAAAATGGCGGAACACTGCTTATCGGAACGGGAAGAGACAGGGATAAGACCCTGGATATCCTGGGAGAGGCAGAGCCGAAGGTCAGCTTAAGGGATCCGGAGGTTCTCTGGGTCGGCATGGGAACGGAATACACGAAAAACAGTCCTGGGGACTCGGAAATCAGGGTGACCTACACGGAACCTGTGATCTCCGGGGCGGAGGAGCGGATGGTGACGGATGGAACGCCGCTCCTTAAGACCATGAAGTACGGAAAGGGGACCATCGGTGTCTACGGGGTAAGCCTGTCGGATCTCTCCGGCTTTGCGAAAAAGAACCCGTCCTTCGCGTCGTATTTTCTCAGTGAGATCTTTAACGAGGATGAACTGAATACGATCTATTATTATTCCCAGGGCGGCGATGCTGATTACTGGAACGCCTACAATCTTGTCAGCGGGGGAAACGGGGAACGGATCCCCAATCTTGCGGTCTACGGGATCATCGTTGTGGGATATCTGGTGATCGTGGGACCCGGGCTGTATCTTCTTTTAAAGAAGCGTGGGATCAACCGGTACTACGGGACTGCAGTGCTTATTTTTTCCGCAGCCTCCTGTGTCGTGATCTGGGGAATGGGTTTTAAGACGAGATTCACCAGTGAATTCTGCACGACAGCGACGATCCTGGACGCATCCGGGGACAGCGCGGAGGAGATGACCTTCTTAAACGTCCGGACTCCGGACAGCAGCGGATTTACCGTGGATCTTCCGACGGATTACAGGGTCACACCCCTTACGAGGAGCGCCCGCTACGACATGAACCAGCTGGAAGACTACCCGAAAAAGCGCCAGGCATCCATCGGGATCCGGAAAGAGGCAGACCAGACCGTGCTTTGGAGTCGGAAGTCCAAGGCCTTCGATTCCAGATTTTTCCTTCTGGAGCGGCAGAAAGACCTGGGGGCTGGAAATGTGGAGGCGGACTTTACTGTGTCGGACGGGACAATCACGGGGCATGTGGAGAACAAGCTCCCTGTGACGCTTGAGAACGCGGCAGTCTATCTCTATGGCCAGGTGCTGATCATTGGAAACATGGAACCGGGACAGTATCTGGAATTCAACCGGGAGCCGTTAAAGGTATGGCCGTTGGGCATGACATGGATGCTTTCGGACACCCTGACCGGAACTCCGGACCGTCAGGAAGACTCCGATGAGGAGTACATTAAAAATGTCCAGAAATCCAACCTCAGCGGATACTTTACGGATCGTTACTACTTGTCCTACAACGGCGAGGTGCGCTTTGGCGCGTTCCTCCCGGAAGGTTATGAGGGAAACGACGATCTCTTCGGAAAAAACTGGGACGGAAGGACCTTCTACACCCAGAAGATCGACTGCGCCATGGGAACAGATGGCGAGGTCTACCGCTGCGGTCAGATCCGGGAACCGTCCGTGACCTCCGGCATAGGGGCAAATTATGGAAATTCCATGATCCTCTACGGGACAGACCCGGTGGTGGTGGAATATGACCCGGGAACGGACATTGTGATCGAGAAATTCTCATTTCTTCCGGTGTCCGACGACTTTTTCCAGGGCAACCAGTATTCCTATATCCGCCCATTCTCCGGGGAGACGAGTTTTTACAACGAAAAGACAGGAAGCTATGACCCGGTGGATATCCGGAAACAGGATTTCTCAAGGGAAGAGCTGGCAGATTATATCGCTGCCGACGGAAAGATCACGGTCCGCTACACAGCCGGAAGCGATGCGGAAATCGGAGTGAGCCAGACACTTCCACTCCTGATGGTGACGGGGAGGGAAAGCTGATGTTGAAGATACAGGGACTGAAAAAAAAATTCGGAAATTTTGAGGCTCTCTCCGGGCTTGATATGGAAGTGGAGGAGGGGGCGCTCTATGGCTTTGTCGGACCGAACGGAGCCGGAAAGACCACGGCGATCCGCATTATCACGGGACTCCTGAAAGCAGATGAGGGAACCGTCATGATCGGCGGAAAGGACGCGTTCCTCTACAGCGGGCAGGTGAAAAATGAGTTCGGCTATGTGCCGGATGAATTCGGACTTTACGACAACTTAAAAGTCTGGGAATACATGGACTTTTTCGCCTCCTGCTACGGACTCTCCGGCCTTGTGGCGAGAGAGCGGTGCACAAAGCTTCTGGAACAGGTAAAACTCGCGGGAAAAGAGGAATTCTTTGTGGACAGCCTGTCCAGGGGAATGAAACAGAGACTCTGCCTGGCGCGGGCCATGATCCACGATCCGAAGCTCCTTGTTTTAGACGAGCCCACGTCCGGCATGGATCCGAGAGCCAGGATCGAGTTTAAGGAGCTTTTAAAGGAACTCTGCGCTGAGGGAAAAACCATCGTGGTCAGCTCCCACATCCTCTCAGAGCTGGCCCAGATGTGTACGGATATCGGGATCATCGATGCCGGAAAGGTCGTCCTATCGGGAAACATGGGGGAGATCTTAAAGAAGGTGAATGACTCTAACCCGATCCGGATCCAGGTTGTGGAGAATGTCTGGGAAGCGGTGAAGTTTCTCCGAACGGAGCCGGAGGTCCAGACCATCACGGTGGAGGGAAACGATATCGTCGTGGGATTCCACGGCGGAAAAGACGCTGAGGCGATGCTGCTTGCAAAACTTGTGGCCCACAATATTGGAATCTGCGGATTCTGGAGAGAGCCTGGTGACCTTGAGAGCATCTTCATGCAGATCACGGATCATGATATGGAAAAGGTGGTGATGACGAGTGAAGAATAATCCGGTCTATAAGAGGGAAATGCTGGTACGTTCGAGAAGCTTCCGGATTCCGCTCATCATCATGATCTTCAACGGGATCCTGGCTGTGGTGGCACTCTTAAACATGTACCAGAGCATCGCCCAGGTGAAGGTCAGCGGCTCGGTGCGCTATGAAAATTTTCTCCAGCTCTACGCCTTTGTGGCAGCGCTGGAATTTATGCTTCTGATGTTTATCATGCCTGCTCTGACCTCCGCCAGCATCAGCGGGGAGCGGGAGCGGCACACATTGGAACTCATGTTTACCACGAAGATCCGTCCTGTGGAGATCGTTGTCGGGAAGCTCATGTCCGCGTTCTCCCAGCTTATGATCTTAGTGGTATCGAGTCTGCCGATCCTGATGCTGACCTTTATCTATGGAAGTATCAGCTCAGGGGATCTCATGATCCTTCTTGTGAGCTATGTGGTGGGGGCGCTGTACTGTGGAAGCCTCGGAATCTTCGCGTCCTCCCTCATGAAGCGGTCCACATTCTCCAATGTGATCACTTACGGGATCATGTTAGTTGTTGTCGTTGGAACATACATGCTGAATGTGTTCCTCCTCAATATCTCCGAGACAGAGATCAGCACGATGGCGCTCAATTCCGGGGAGACGATCCCGAAGGCGAGCTCCGGAGCGTCGGTATACCTTCTTCTCCTGAATCCGGCAATCATGTTCGCGGAGCTTTTGGAGAATCAGGTGGCAGGTGGCGGCGGAAACTTTACGATCACACATCTCCTCGGTGACAACGGCGGAAATTTTATCACAAACCACTGGGTATTCTGCAGTCTGGTGATCCAGGCGGTGCTCTCTGTGCTTTTTACCTGGGGAGCGGTATTTTTCTTAAAGCCGGAGAGATCGAAAAAAACAGGTTCCTTTGGAAAGCCCACAGGAACAGGACGGAGGTCATAGACAATGTTTTATATCGGATGCCATCTTTCCTCGGCGAAGGGATTCCTTGCCATGGGAAAGGACGCGGAAAAGATCGGCGCGACGACGTTTCAGTTTTTTACAAGAAATCCCAGGGGCGGAAGCGCGAAGCCGTTAGACCATGAGGACATCGCAGCGTTCCTGAAACTAAAAGAGGAGCTGGGGCTGGGGACTCTGGTGGCCCATGCGCCATACACACTGAACGGCTGCTCAGCGGATGAAAAAATCCGGGATTTCGCGAAGCGGACCATGGCGGATGACCTGGAGCGCATGGAGGCGGTTCCCGGAAACCTCTACAATTTCCATCCGGGAAGCCATGTGAAGCAGGGTGTGGAGGTTGGAATCACCTATATCGCGGAGATGTTGAATGAGATCCTGAAGCCGGAGCTTCACACCACGGTGCTCCTGGAGACCATGGCGGGAAAGGGCAGCGAGGTCGGAAGAAGTTTTGAGGAACTTCGGGAAATTCTTGACAGAGTTGAACTTTCTGATAAGATGGGTGTATGTATGGATACCTGTCATGTATGGGATGCCGGATATGACATCGTGAATGATCTCGACGGAGTGCTGGCGGAATTTGACCGTGTTGTGGGGCTTGAACGCCTGAAAGCGGTCCATTTAAATGACAGCATGAATGTCCGGGGAGCCGGGAAGGACCGCCACGCCCGGATCGGGGAAGGTGAAATTGGCGCGGAGGCAATTGTGCGGGTGATCAACCATCCGGCGCTGAGGAATCTGCCGTTCTGCCTGGAGACGCCGAATGAGCTTCCGGGGTATGCAGCGGAGATCAGGTTCTTGAAAGATCATAGGATCGGATAATTTTCGGAAAAAATCCGGACCGGCGGGTATAGGCGGCGAAAACCGCTGTCCAGGAATCCGACCGGTGAGTGATAAAAGGAGGAAACGGGATATGGGTATTTTAAAAGTTGGTGCCGGCGCGTTAAAGAGTGTGCTGGAAGACCAGTGGCGCGAGTATTTTTACTGCCCGTCCATGGAGGCGGACGTTCTTGTAAAGAAAGGTGAGAACCGGAAATCAAAGAGAAGCTATAACACAAAGGGCAGCGACAACCTGATCTCTAACGGCTCCATCATCGCAGTCAACGAGGGACAGTGCATGATGATCGTTGACCAGGGCGCTATCGTCGAGGTATGTGCGGAGGCCGGTGAGTTCGTTTATGATACCTCCGCAGAGCCGAGTATTTTCTACGGAAACCTTGGAAAGAGCATCGGGGACAGCTTTAAGCAGTTTGGAAAGCGTTTCACCATGGGCGGCGACACGGCGAGGGACCAGAGAGTCTACTTCTTCAACACGAAGGAGATCGTCGGAAACAAGTACGGCACAGCGAACGCAGTCCCGTTCCGTGTTGTAGACCAGAATATCGGCCTCGACGTGGACATCGCGATCCGCTGCCACGGCGAATATTCCTACAGAATGGTGGATCCGATCCTCTTCTATAAGAACATCTGTGGAAATATCGAGGAAGATTACACGAGAGATAAGATCGATTCCCAGCTCCGCAGCGAGCTTCTGACAGCTCTGCAGCCGGCCTTCGCGAAAATCTCCGGGATGGGAGTCCGCTACAGTGCGCTTCCGGGTCATACGGTGGAGCTTGCGAACGCGCTCCGCGAGATCCTTTCCGAAAGCTGGGACGATGTATACGGAATTACTGTGAGCAAGATCGGTGTGAGCTCCGTGAAGGCCTCTGAGGAAGATGAGGCGATGATCAAGGAACTCCAGAGAAATGCCACATTCAGAAACCCGGGAATGGCGGCGGCGCATTTAGTCAGCGCACAGGCTGAGTCGATGCAGAGCGCGGCAAAGAATACCTCCACAGGACCGATGATGGCATTTGCGGGAATGAATATGGCAGCCCAGAACGGCGGATTCAACACCCAGGGGTTGTTTAACATGGCAGCCGGACAGGGACAGCAGGGAAATCCTGCTATGGCAGACCAGGCACAGCAGGCATCCGGCGGTCCGGCGAAGATGGCACCGTTATCCGGATGGACCTGTTCCTGCGGACAGGAAGGAAATACCGGAAACTTCTGCTCCAACTGCGGAAAGAAGAAACCGGAGGAGAGCGGATCCTGGACCTGCAGCTGCGGACAGGAGAATACAGGCAATTTCTGCTCCAACTGCGGAAAGAAACGCCCGGATGCCGTTTGGACCTGCTCCTGCGGACAGGAAAATAAAGGAAACTTCTGTGCGAACTGCGGAAAACCGAGACAGTAAAAAATGTAAGCTTCCTGGCTGCCTTTTAGGGCAGATGGGAAGCTTAAGCCAGATACAGGGGGAAAGAAAATGGCACTTGTAAGTTATAAATGCCCCAACTGCGGCGGCTCGGTGGTCTTTGATCCGAAGAAGCAGAAGTTCTGCTGTGAGTTCTGCATGTCGGAATTTACGAAAGAAGAGATGGAAGCCGCGGCGTTAAAATCTACGGAGACCAGCGGCACGCAGGAGGAAAGCAGTGCGGCAGATACAGCACAGAATAATAACGCGGGCAGCACGAATCAGAACGAGGATGCCCTGGTCTATATCTGCCCGAGCTGCGGCGCGGAGGTCGTGACGGACGCAACGACGGCGGCAACATTCTGTTACTACTGTCACAACCCGGTAGTGCTTTCAGGAAAGCTTTCCGGCGAATTCCTGCCGGACTATGTGATCCCCTTTGCCATGGACAAGAAGAAAGCAACGGGGATATTCCTTGACTGGATCAAGAAGAAAAAATATATCCCGGACGACTTCTTCTCGAAGGACCAGATCGAGAAGTTTTCTGGTGTGTACTTCCCGTACCTGATGTACAGCTGCAGGGTCGACGGAAGGATCCAGGCGGAAGGCGAGAAGAACCGGACCTGGGTGACGGGAAATATCCGCTACACGGAGCATAAAAAATACCGGATGGAGCGCGCGGGACAGCTTGATGTAAAGAATGTCACGAGAAACGCGCTTAAGAAGAATAACAGCGCTCTCGTGGAAGGCGTCCTGCCTTTTGACATGGAAAAACTCCAGCCCTTTGATATGGGATACCTCTCCGGTTTTCAGGCGGAGAAGCGGGACATGGAGAAAGAGTCCCTGACCCCGGAGGTGGAGAGCGAGGTAAAACAGTACACGGTGGAGCAGCTGAAAGCTGATGTTATGGGGCAGTATTCCGCAGTGCGGGTGGACCAGAGCGACACAAATATCCGGGACGCGAGATGGCACTACGCCCTGCTTCCGGTGTGGATCCTGACCTACCGGGATAAGGCGGGAAAAGACGAGCTCTACTACTTTGCCATGAACGGGCAGACAGGGAAGATCTGCGGAAAGCTCCCGGTGGCGAAGGGAAAACTTGTGAAACTGTTCCTGGAGATTTTTGTGCCGGTTGCGGCGATTCTGATGATCGGGGGGTGGTTCCTGTAATGAAAACAAAGCAGATAAATGGAAAAACAGCAGGGAACAGCCTGGAGAACGGAAGAAAGTTAAGTGCGGTGGAAAACGTTTTTCATGCTGTAAAGACAGCGGCGAGAACTGTCTTTGCAGCGAGTGCTCTTGGAGTGCTTCTGGCAGGAACCGCCTTTGCGGCAGCTGGAGAAGATGCCTATCAGATGGCAGAGGGAACGGAGAGCTATGCGGATGTCTACGACATGGCAGATCTGTTTACCGATGAGGAAGAAAAACAGCTTTCTGAGCAGGCACAGGTCCTTTCAGATACGATGAAGATGGAAGCAGTCATCGTCACCATCGAGGAGAATTCCGACTCCGCCCAGGTGTTCGCGGACGGATTTTACATGGAAGGCGGTTTCGGAACCGGTTCCGACCACTCGGGAATCCTGTTTCTCATCGATATGGATAACAGGGAACTCTACATATCCACAAACGGACAGATGATCCGCTACATGACGGACAGCCGCATCAATGATGTTCTGGACGATGTTTATAATTACGCGGCAGATGCCGATTACTACGGGGCAGCGGCGGCGTTTCTGACGGATACAGAAAAGTGCTATTCCAACGGGATTTCAAGAGATCAGTACAACTATGACACGGAGACGGGAAAGATCAGCCGTTATCACCATATCGAATGGTATGAGATCCTGATCGCCCTCGGCGTGGCGGCGGTCTGCGGGGGTACTGCGGTGGCATCGGTACTTCGAAGCTACGGTCTTCACGGGGAAGATAAGCGGATGGCCGCAAACTTTAAACTCTCTTACCGGAGAGACAGCCGGTTCACCATGGGGAATGTCCTGGCAGATGCATTGCTGACATCCTATATCACCCAGCAGGTGATCCAGACACAAAAGAATAACAGACCGGGGTCAGGCGGAGGAAGCTTTTCCGGCGGCGGAAGATCATCCACCCACAGCTATGGAGGAAGCAGCCATGGCGGCGGAGGAAGGAAGTTTTAAGTTATGGAGATCAAAAAGATCGGAATTGTCGGACAGGGCGCTCTCGGCGTCATGTACGGAAATTATCTGAAAAAACGGATGGGAAATGAGAATGTCTTTTTTATCGCGGATGAGGGGCGCGTAAACCGCTACCGGAGCGCGGATATGGTCTGCAACGGGGAAGCCTGTGGATTTTCCTACCGGTCTCCGGCGGAGGCGGTGACGGCGGATCTCATTATCTTTGCGGTGAAGTTCATGGGAATGGAGAGCGCGCTTGAGACCGTGAAGCCGTTTGTCGGGGAACATACCCTGTTCTTGTCGGTACTCAATGGAATTTCCAGCGAGGAGATGATCGAGAAAGCCTACGGCGCGGATCATGCGCTCTACGCCTGCGTGCAGGGCATGGACGCAGGAAAGGACGGAAATGAGGTCACCTACAAAAATATGGGTTATATCACCATCGGAAATAAGGACAGGAGCCATGATGAGAAGCTGAAGGCGGTGACGGAGCTTTTTGACCGGACGGGGCTGGCCTACAAGGTTCCGGATGATATTCTTCGGGAACAGTGGAACAAGCTCATGTTAAACACCGGTGTGAATCAGGTGACAGCGGTCTACGGTGCGCCATACAGCCTGATCCAGAAAGAGGGAGAGGCGCGTACCATGATGATCGAGGCCATGCGGGAGGTTCTCCGTGTGGCGGACACCCAGGACATTGATCTTACGGAGGCGGACATCGATTACTGGCTGGAGCTTCTTGCGACCTTAAACCCGGAGGGACATACCTCCATGTGCCAGGATGTTCTGGCAGGACGCCCGACAGAGGTGGACCTGTTCGCGGGAACGATGCTTAAGATCGCAAAGAAAGAGGGATTTTCTCTTCCTGTGAATACGTTTTTATATGAGAAGCTGAAGGAATTAGAAGGCGCTCCGGATTGAGCGCGGTGAGTCAATGCTATCATTCAGACAAAGGAGAACAAGAAACACATGACGATCATGGTAATAGACGGTCAGGGCGGAAAGATGGGCAAAGGCCTGGTGGAACAGTTAAAGAAGCTTTGCCCGGAAGATGAGATCCTGGCGATCGGAACGAACAGCATTGCCACAGCAGCAATGCTGAAGGCGGGGGCGGATGCCGGCGCCACAGGGGAAAACCCGGCGGTAGTCACAAGCCGCACCGCCGACATCATTGTCGGTCCCATGGGAATCGTCATCGCTGATTCCCTCATGGGTGAGATCACGCCAAAAATGGCCGTCGCCATTGGCCAGAGCCTGGCCCAAAAAGTTCTGATCCCCGTAAACCGCTGCCAGCACTTTGTCGTGGGCTGCAGGGATATTTCTATGGGGGAGTATGTGAAGCTTGCGGTGGAGGAAGTTTTGAAGATCCGCCGTGGGGAGATATAGGTTTCATGGCATAATTCTCTGCCTGTCCGCATACACTGGGATGTATGTGGGAAGGAGAGTGTGCCATGAGGAAAAAAGAGCATTCGGGATCGGCAGCAGTGATCGGGGCACAGCTGGTGATCCTTTTTATTTTGACGGTTTCCCTGTGCGTTCAGAGCAGAAAAGCGGCGGCGGAGAATACATATGCGGTGATGGAGAAGAGCGGTGAAGGCAGTCGGGCTGGGGAGCCTGAAAAAGCCGGGGAAGCGGGGGACAGCCAAAAGAAAAAATATATCCACTGGGTGGAATTTAATGTTCCGGCGGACGTGATGGAGAAGGCGTTCCGGCTGGACATGGGGACGGTGCAGGAAGAGGTGCATTTTAATTGGGTGGAGCTGCTGGCATATCTCGGGGCGAAATATGGCGGAGATTTTGAGCGGTTCCGGCAGGCGGATCTGGACGCGGTGGTGGAGAAACTGAAGTCCGGGGCGGCAATGGAGGAAATCACAAAGGACATGAAGTATTATGCTTATTACCGGGAGGCATATGGGGCGGTCCTGGATGGCATGGTGGGGTATTTTGAGCAGGAGAGCGGCAATAATAAGGTCTGGCTCAGAAAATATGGTCTGAAGGTGTTCTCACCGATCGCGAAAAACTTTCCCTACAGCGATTTTGACGATTTCGGCGCGTCCCGGTCCTACGGATTTAAGAGGAAGCACCTGGGTCATGACATGATGGGACAGGTGGGGACGCCGGTGATCGCGGTGGAATCCGGGTATGTGGAGGCTCTGGGCTGGAACCAGTACGGCGGCTGGCGGATCGGAATACGGAGTTTTGATAAAAAGAGGTATTACTATTACGCCCATCTGCGCCAGAACTACCCGTATCAGTCGAATTTAAAAGAGGGCAGTATCGTGACGGCGGGCGATGTGATCGGATATCTCGGCAGGACCGGGTACAGCACCACGGAGAATACAAACAATATCACGACACCGCACCTTCACTTCGGGATCCAGCTCATTTTTGATGAGTCACAGAAAGAAGGAAATAACGAGATCTGGATCAACTGCTACGAGATTGTGAAATTCCTGCGGATGAACCAGAGTGAGACGGTGAAGGTGGAAGGAACGAAAGAGTGGACGAGAGTCTATAATATGAAGGACCCCGGGATTCCAGAGAGCTCAGAAGGTACAGAAAATTTAGAACAGCCGGAGGAGAGTGAAGCTCCAACGACTGACTAAAGGCGGGAAACATGGATAGAATTTCAGAAATCTCCCCATAATAACCCAGGTAAGAAAGTTCCGGTATCACTTTCTGGAACTTTTTTCTTAATAAAGAAACGAAAGGGTGAGATTCATGAAAGATCAGGTCTTTGGCGTCCTGCAGAGGATCGGGAGGTCGTTTATGCTGCCGATCGCACTGCTGCCCGTGGCGGGACTATTGCTTGGCATCGGCGGTTCCTTCTCGAATACCACGATGCTTGAAACGTACGGGCTCACGCGGATCATGGGACCGGGAACCTTCTGGAACGCATTGTTCACGGTGATGAGTCAGGCGGGGGATATCGTGTTCGCGAACCTTCCGATCCTGTTTGCCATGGGCATCGCCATCGGCATGGCAAAAAAGGAGAAGGAAGTGGCTGCGCTGGCTGCGGTCATCTCCTTTCTCGTCATGCATGCGGCCATCGGTGCGATGATCGCGGTAAACGGTGGGACGGATGCCTTAAAAGAGGGGGCCGGTGCCATGGTGGCGGGGATCCAGTCCCTGCAGATGGGGGTGTTCGGCGGAATCCTGGTGGGACTTGGGACCGCATGGCTCCACAACCGGTATTACAGGATCGAGCTCCCACAGGTGCTGTCCTTCTTCGGCGGGACAAGATTCGTCCCCATCGTGAGCGCCCTGTTCTATGTCCTCGTGGGAATTCTCATGTACTTTATCTGGCCTCCGGTCCAGGCGGCGATCTCAGGAGTCGGCGGCTTCGTGCTCCGCTCCGGGTATCCTGGAACATGGTTTTACGGCTTCATGGAGCGTGCCCTGATCCCCTTCGGTCTGCACCATGTGTTTTATATCCCGTTCTGGCAGACCGCAGTGGGCGGCACCATGGAGATCGGCGGAAAAATCGTGGAAGGTGCCCAGAACATCTTCTTCGCGGAGCTTGCGGACCCAGGAAATACGAGATTTTCCGTGGAGGCCACAAGGTTTATGGCAGGAAAGTTCCCGCTTATGATTTTCGGACTTCCGGGAGCAGCCCTGGCCATGTACCAGGCGGCGCTGCCGGAAAAGAAAAAGGAGGTATCGGGACTTCTCCTCTCCGCAGCACTGACCTCCATGCTCACGGGGATCACAGAGCCGCTGGAGTTTACATTCCTCTTTACCGCGCCGCTTCTCTACGGGATTCACTGCGTGTTCGCAGGACTGGCGTACATGCTGATGCACATGCTCGACGTTGGAGTCGGAATGACATTCTCCGGTGGGCTCATCGATCTGTTTCTGTTTGGAATCCTTCAAGGAAACAAAAAGACCGGGTGGCTCTGGATCGTTGTGGTCGGAGTCTTCTATTTTCTCATGTACTGTGCGGTGTTCCTGGTTCTGATCCGGAAACTTGACTATAAGACGCCGGGGCGGGAAGTGGGGGCTGCGGCGAAGCTCTATACGAGAAGCGATGTGGAGCAGAGGAAGGAAGAGAGAAAAGGAACTGGTCCCGGACAGGCCGGCAGGGAAAAATCTGCGGGGAAGACGGGAACACGTTCCGGGGAGATCCTTAAGGGGCTTGGCGGGCCGGACAATATCACGGATGTGGACTGCTGTGCGACGAGACTTCGATGCACCGTAAAGGATGAGAAAAAAGTAGACGAGTCCGTATTAAAAGCGACCGGGGCGTCAGGTGTCATCAAAAAAGGAAAAGGTGTTCAGATCATCTATGGTCCGCAGGTGTCGGTCATCAAATCGGATCTGGAAGAGTATCTGGAAAAGTACGGGGATGAAAGTGATGAAGGTGATAGTCATGAACTTATAAAAAGTCCCATGACAGGAACCGTAATCCCGCTTTCGGAAGTCCCGGATGAAGCATTTGCCGGAAAAATGATGGGAGACGGTGCGGCGGTAATTCCGGATGATGAATATGTGTACGCACCGGCGGACGGGACAGTAACATTTGTATTCCCGACAAAGCATGCAATCGGATTCCAGACTGATGGTGGACATGAGATGTTGATCCATGTTGGAATCGATACAGTATCGTTATCAGGAGATAGCTTTGAGGCTTTTGTGCACGATGGGGATCATGTACGGACCGGGGATAAGCTTTTGAAGGCAGATATTCAGGAAATTAAAGATAAAGTTCCATCTTTGGCATCCCCGGTTCTTTTCACAGATCTTCCGGACTGCCTGGAAGTTCATATTTTAAAGCGCGGAAAGATCCGGAGCGGGGAACCTTTTTTAGAGCTGCATAATAAAGAAAAATAGGAAGTGGGTTGATTATGGAGACATTTCAGTATACAATTACAGACGAGATCGGAATTCATGCGAGACCGGCGGGAGAGCTTGCGAAGCTTGCAAAGGAATTCCAGTCGAAGATCACGATAAAGACAGAGACAAAACAGGCAGATGCCGAAAGGCTCATGGCGGTGATGGCCCTCGGGATCCGTCACGGCCAGACGGTCACCGTGGAGACCGTCGGTCCGGACGAAACAGAGGCGGCAGAGGCGGTACAGGACTTTTTTCAGGCAAAACTGTAAGGCGGATATATGAGTATGGAGATCATAAAAGGAAAATCAATCTTAAATAAGGTAGCGATCGGTCCGATCCGCTACCACAGAAAGACGGAAAGTCAGGTAAAGCGCCGAACGGTGGAGGATACCGAGGCGGAGGTAAAACGGTACGAGACGGCTGTGGCATGTGCGGAGGACGAATTAAAGACACTCCATGAGAAAGCCTGCGAGCAGGTCGGAGAGACAGGTGCGGCGGTGTTTGAGGTCCATATGATGATGCTGGAGGATGCGGACTATCGTGATTCTGTGCTGAACATTATAAGAAACCAGAAGACGAATGCGGAGTATGCGGCGGCGGTGACCGGTGACAACTTTTATCGTCTCTTCGCGGATATGTCGGATGAATATTTCCGCGCACGGGTGGCGGATGTGAAGGATATCACGGACCGACTTATAAAGATCCTTTCCGGCAACGCAGTGGAGTCCGGTTTTCTGACCCGGCCGGTGATCCTGATGGCAGAGGATCTGGCCCCCAGTGAGACAGTACAGTTGGAAAAGGACATGCTGCTTGGATTTATCACCGAGCAGGGTTCCCCGAACTCCCACACGGCGATCCTGGCTCGCAGCATGAACATCCCGGCTCTTGTGTCCGTGGATGTCAAGGAAGCTTGGGACGGAAAGATGGCGGTCATCGACGGCGAGACGGGAATGCTCTATGTGGATCCGGACGAGGAGATGCTGGCTGCCATGGAGAAGAAGAAGCAGGCGGAGGAAGAAAAAGAGCGCCTGCTGCAGGAATTAAAGGACAAAGAGGATGTCACCCTGGACGGAACGAAGGTGAAGCTCTACGCCAATATCGGGGATGTTTCCGATGTTGCGGAGGTCTTAAAGAGCAACGCGGCGGGCATCGGCCTGTTCCGGAGTGAGTTTTTATATCTTGAGAAGAAGACATACCCGACGGAGGAAGAGCAGTTTGCAGCATACCGTCAGGTGGCGGAGATGATGGCGGGAAAAGAGGTCATTATCCGCACTCTGGACATCGGCGCCGACAAGCAGGCGGACTACTTTAAATTGAAGAAGGAAGAAAACCCGGCGATGGGCTACCGCGCGATCCGGATCTGCCTCACAAGACCGGAAATCTTCCGAACCCAGCTTCGGGCGATCTATCGCGCCAGCGCATTCGGAAAGATTTCCATCATGTTCCCAATGATCGCATCCCTTTGGGAAGTCCAGAAGGCGAAGGAGATCGCGGCCTCTGTCCGTGATGAACTAAAGGAACAGGGCGTTCCATTCGGCAATGTGGCCATCGGCATCATGATCGAGACCCCGGCGGCGGCGATCATCAGCGAGGATCTGGCAAAAGAGGTGGATTTCTTCAGTATCGGAACCAATGACCTTGTCCAGTACACGTTAGCCATCGACAGACAAAACGAGAAATTGGATGAATTCTACGATCCGAAACATCCGGCGGTGCTGCGGCTGATCCGCTTTGTGGCGGAGAGCGGCCATAAGTACGGCTGTATGGTTGGAATCTGCGGTGAACTTGGCGCGGAGACGGATCTCACGGAAGATTTTTTGAAGATGGGAATCGATGAACTGTCGGTGTCCCCGTCCTTCCTGTTAAAAGTGCGGGAGAAGATCAGACAGACGGATCTTACAAAATAAAATCGAGCGCATCCTGCGCATAGAGGAGTCATAAATGCAGACAGAAAAAAATATGGCAGGTCCATACGAGATCATCGTACTGGACCTGGACGGCACGCTGACAAACCGGGACAAGGTGGTCACACCGCGGACGAAGGCGGCACTTATGAAGGCGCAGGAGCGCGGAAAAAAGGTGGTTCTCGCGTCGGGACGTCCGACCCAGGGCGTGATGCCGCTTGCGAAAGAGCTGCGCCTGGACGAGTACAGCGGGTATATTCTCTCCTTCAACGGCGGACGGATCATCAACTGCAAGACCGGGGAGACCGTGTTTGCGAGATCTCTGCCGGTTTCTGCCAATAAGAAGATCATCGGGCTTGCAGAGGAACATCAGGTGGACATCGTCACATATGAGGGCAGCAGGATCATTTCCTCAAATCCGGAGTCCCCGTACGGAAAGCTGGAGAGCCGGATCAACGGGATGGAGCTCTGGAAGCCGGAGGACATGAAGGAATATGTAAACTTTGAGGTCCCGAAATTTCTTATGATGGAGGACGGCGATTACCTTGCGATGGTGGAGCCGAAGGTGAAGGCGGCCATGGGAAAAAATTTCAGCGTTTACCGCTCAGATCCGTTCTTTCTTGAGGTCCTGCCGAAGGGAATCGATAAGGCTCAGAGTCTGGAGCGCCTGCTGGAAGTCCTGGGACTCACGAAAGAGCAGATGATCGCCTGCGGGGACGGTTACAATGACCTCACGATGATCAAGTATGCGGGCCTCGGTGTTGCCATGGAAAATGCGGTCCTGCCGGTGCGGAGCGCGGCGGATTATATCACGGCGTCCAACAATGATGACGGTGTTGGGCTGGTTGTGGAGAAATTTATGTTGGCATAGAAAATGGCTGCTTATATTCCAACGGGATATGGCAGCCATAACTCTTTTTGCTTTTTTGCACAGAAATACTGGACTTTTTGAATCTAACGTGCTAAACTGTGATTAGTGCGTTGAACGAAATGATCCATAAAGATGCAGCAAAAATATTGCTCTGAGTTTGCTGCAAATATGAAGCAGAAGGGGTAATAGTAAACATGAATAAGAAAATCAAGACAGATGCAGTTGATCACCTTTTTGAGGCGATTCTGACATTGAAGACGCCGGAAGAGTGCTACGCATTCTTCGAGGATGTCTGCACGGTAAATGAACTCCTGTCCCTGTCCCAGCGCTATGAAGTCGCGAAGATGCTGAGAGAGAAACGGACATATCTCGATATCGCGGAGAGCACAGGTGCTTCCACCGCAACGATCAGCCGTGTAAACCGGTCTTTAAATTACGGAAGTGACGGATACGATATGGTATTCAAGCGTCTTGGATTCGAGAAACTCGATGATGAGGACGGCGCGGAGAAATAAGAGAAAGTATTTTTAATATGTAAAAAAAGGCCTTCTGACAGAAGCAAAATGGGGATTGCTTCTGAAGGAAGGTCTTTTTGAATTATTTCTTTTTCTTCGGCGGATTCTCGGCCCGAAGCTCATCCGCCAGCCGTTCGATCATCTGCTTCTTCAAGAACACATCAAACGCCAGCTCACAGATAAACGCGAAGAGCTGCAGCGATTCCTCGTTCTCCGGGTCCGCGGCACCTTCCGCAGCAGGGGGAAACGTCTCTTTCGCCTTCTCAAATTTCTCTTTCACATCATCCTTCAGCCGATCCATCTGATCATGTTCCATGGAGAAGATCTTTGTGTAGATCTCTGCCAGGGAGGATTCCGATGTGCCGAAATGGTTCTCCGTAATATAGGAAAGAACCGTCTCGATATCCGTGAAGCTCAGCAGATTTTTAAAATAATAGATAAATACCAGAAGCAGGATATGTTCCTGGGTATATTTTTTCCGTACCGGGGATGGAAGCAGGTTGTTTTTCGCATAGTTGTTGATCATAGTCTTTGTCAGAACCTTGTCTTCCGGGTAGCGCTTTAACTCACCGAGGTGCTTCTCCATAAAGGTCGTCACCTGATCCATATAGAGGTCGATCTGCGGGATCTCATCCACATGAATGTGGTCGAGGCTGTCCAGGTGGGCAAGCAGCTCATTCAGTCGTTCTTCATTCGTTCTCATGGTGAAACTCCTTTCATCCATCTATTATATAGTATTAAAAACTATATGACAAGGGGCAAAGATGATTTTAAACAAAAAGCGCATCATCCGGGGACGATATCCCGGATGGTGCGCTTTCGACAGTTTATACTTTTATACTGAAAAGAGTTATCTGCTATGCTCCTGCAGCAGTCCCTGTTCCGCATAATACCGTTCAGCTCCCGGATGAAGCTCGATCGGAAGATCCTCGTACATGAATCCCGTCTGTGAGGCATAGGAGAGGGCGGGATGGAGATCCTTTAAGCGGTCACGGTTCTCGTAGAGGATCGAGGTGATCTCATAGACGAGATCGTCGCTCATGTTCTCGCTGACGCAGAGGAGACATTTGATCCCAAAGGTCGCAACATTCTCGTCCTGACCGTTGTAGGTACCGGCGGGGATCTCCTCCATATAATAGAATGGATTGGAGCGGATGATGGAGCGGAGCTCAGAATCCGTGTATTTTAAAAGATGGCAAGGAACCGCGTCCGCCAGATTTGCGAGTCCGGAGATCGGCACACCGGTAAACCCGTGGATCGCGTCGAGGGTCATGTTTTTAACCTCCTCAGCGCCCGAGCCGAGGCCGCAGTTGACAAGGGTGGAATTCTGTTCCGTGACACCGAGAACACTCAGGGAGATCTTTGCGGCGAGCTCCGTGGTGGAATCATGAGGACCGACCCCAAGTTTATTCCCCTTCAGATCATGCACGTAAAAAATACCGGAATCATCCCGGGCCATCCAATTCGAGATGCTTGGATAGAGGGCTGCGATGACCTTGAGTCCTTTAAACGGAGCGTCCTTGAATTCCCCGCTTCCGTTTACCGCGGCAAAGGCCACGTCACCGCTGACGAGTCCGAGATCGATGCTTCCTTGTTCGAGGGAACGGACATTCCCGGCGGAGCCCGTGGAAGCGCTGATGTTCAGTTTGAGGGTGGAGTCAGCATCCTCAACGACCCCGGAGATCGCTTTTCCGACCGGGTACATGGTCCCGCCGCTGTCGGCAGTTCCGATCGTCAGGATTTTTAATGAATCTGATGCTGCCCCTGTCTGGTCCTGCGGGGGCGCGGAAGCCTTTCCGCACCCGCCAAGCGCGAGACCAGTGCAGAGGAGGAACAAAGAAATTATGTGTGAAAATTTATGCATGAAGATATCCTATTCCTTGTGTGTCAGGCTGTAAAACCGGAAAAAGCTCCGGACAGCTTTTGTAACTTTACATCTTTAGAGTATAACATAAAATCTGTGGCAGATACAATGTATTTTAGAAAAACAAACAAAAACCGGTCGGAGAGGGGGGATCTCCGACCGGAAAAGAGGGTTATACAAATGAGAAACCAATAAATATTGTAAGGCTCTGTCAACTCCGGAACAGACCTCCGAAGATGGAGAGGAAGATCGGGTTGTAGATATCGTCGATGATAACGGCAAAGGACGGATATAAAACCCAGGCGATAGTGTGCCAGCCGTACTGGTCCATGATCGCTTTCTCGTTTGCGACGGCGTTGGAACCGGAACCGCAGCCCCAGCCGATATTTCCGGCTGTCATGACAGCTGCGCCGTAATCGCGGCCGAAGAGGTTGAAGGATACAAAGATTCCAAAGAGTGCCATGAAGATGCCCTGTGCTACGAGGATGATGCCCATCTGTCCTGCAAGGGGAGCAAGCTTCGTGAAGTCGGTGGTCATAAGTACGAGGGCAAGGTAGAGCTCTAAGAACATGTGTTCAATAGCGTCAACCTCCGGTACATAGAACTTGATTCCGGTTGCTTCCATGACGTTTCTCGCAATGGCACCGGCGAAGAGGCAGCCGATGAATTTCGGCATCTCGATCATCGGGATGTTATCGAGCAGGCAGTAGATCGGCATTCCGAGTGCTGCGAGAAGAAGACACATCGCGAACATCATGATCATTTTCGTGTTGTTAAGCTCCGGAACTCTTCCGGTTGCATGTGCTTCCGGTTTGTCGTTCGGATCAGACTTTAAGCCGTGCTTTGCGATCAGGAAGGCTGCAACCGGACCGCCGATCAGGGAGCCCATGATATTTCCCATGGTACCTGCCGCAACACCAACAACGGTGGCATCCGGCGCGCCCCATTCCTCAAAGATCGGGCCGAACGCAGACGCGGTGCCGACACCGCCGGACATCGCTGCGGAAGAACACTGGAGAGCTAAGAGCGGGTGCATTCCGATGAGCTGGCTCAGTGCGTATCCTAAGAGGTCCTGACAGGTGATCAGAAGACATGCTGCAAATGCGATGAGGATACAGAGCTTTCCGCCTGCGTGCTTTAACATCTTCGCGCTGAAGCCGAAGCCTACGCAGAGGAAGAATAAGTTCTGGCAGAGATCCTTCATGATCGTCGCGTCGAAGGAGATTCCGACGATTCCGGCACCCTTGATGCAGGATACGATGATCGAGAAGATCAGACCGGAAATAACAGGCGCCGGGATCGCGTATTTTCTGAGCGCCTCAGAACGGGCAACGATGGCCCTGCCAAGGAAGATCACGATGGCCGCGAAACCGAGAGTACACAGGTACTCAAACTTGAAAGAGGCGACTGCTCCGTCGGCTGCCGGTTTGTAGGTGCCGAAATAACTGATGATACTTTCCATAAGAGTTCCTCCAATCCTTTTTTAGTAGGTGTGTTCCGATAGACTCCCGAAAATAAAACAGTGAATGGAACTGTTTTATTTCCCCACAGAGGAATCTGCCGGAGGTGTTTGGGAAGGTAAAATCTTTATGAAAAAAGAATAAAATATTTTCAAATAAAATGCAATTTTAATAAGTATTAACCAATAATTGTAACTTAAGTAACAAAAATACAGTAAAAAACTTACAAAAACGGATACAGAGAGAATATAAAGCTATACGGAAAATTAGCGGGAAAGGACTTGACATCTTTGAGCGTCCCGCGCAGCCGGTATCTTTGCGCAAAAAATCCGCCCGGAAGAGTGGGAATCTCTCCGGGCGGATATAAGAGGGGTATGTTTCAAGATCAAAAACTGTATATGGGATACGACTTGCGATCAGCCTTTGAATAAGCCACCAAAGATGGAAAGGAAGATCGGGTTATAGATATCATCGATGATAACAGCGAAGGACGGGTAAAGAACCCATGCGATGTTATGCCATCCGTACTGATCCATAACAGCCTTTTCGTTCGCTACTGCGTTCGGACCGGAACCGCAGCCCCAACCGATGTTGCCGGCTGTCATAACGGCTGCGCCGTAGTCACGGCCAAAGAGGTTGAAGGAAACGAAGATACCGAACAGAGCCATGAGGATCGCCTGTGCTACGAGGATGATACCCATCTGGCCTGCAACCGGGGCAAGCTTTGTGAAGTCTGTTGTCATAAGAACAAGTGCAAGGTAAAGCTCAAGGAACATATGCTCGATGGCGTCAACCTCCGGAACATAGAACTTGATGTTTGCAGCTTCCATGACGTTTCTTGCGATGGCACCTGCGAAGAGGCAGCCGATGAATTTCGGCATCTCAATCATCGGGATATTGTCGAGTAAGCAGTAAATCGGCATGCCGAGAGCTGCGAGAAGTAAGCACATTGCGAACATCATGATCATCTTTGTGTTGTCAAGCTCCGGTGCCTTGCCGGTTGCCTTTGCTTCCGGCTTATCGTTCGGGTCAGCCTTTAAACCGTGCTTTGCGATCAGGAAAGCCGCAACCGGACCACCGATGAGGGAGCCCATAACGTTACCAAGAGTACCTGCCGCAACACCGATCGTTGTAGCATCCTGTGCACCCCAGCCCTCGAAGATCGGACCAAAGGCAGATGCGGTACCAACACCACCGGACATCGCTGAGGAAGAACACTGAAGAGCGAGGAGCGGATTTAAGTTGATCAGGTGAGCGATCGCAACACCGAGAACATCCTGACAGGTGATCAGGAGGCAGGCAGCAAATGCGATCATGACGCAGAGCTTTCCGCCTGCATGTCTTAACATCTTTGCGCTGAAGCCGAAGCCTACGCAGAGGAAGAAGAGGTTCTGACAGAGGTCTTTCATGACCTTTGCGTCAAAACTGATACTGACTGTGCCGGTCATCTTGATCGCGGAAATCAGGAGTGAAAAGATGATACCGGAAACAACCGGAGCTGGAATCGCATATTTTCTTAATGCCGCGGAATGTGCGACGATTGCGCGTCCGAGGAAGATTACGATTGCTGCAAAGCCGAGAGTACATAAATACTCAAATTTAAAATTTGCGATTGCGCCATCGGCAGCTGGTGTGTAGGTGCCGAAATAGCTGATGATATTTTCCATAAAATATCCTCCTATCCTTTTTTTGCCTTACACATTCCGCTCTTCTTTTCCTGTCCCGGGAATCCGGAAACAGCTCACAGATGAAAAGAAAAGCGCTCCATCTGTTTATACCCCGTTTACATTGATGAAAATGTGTAAAAACTTTATAAAAAGAATAAAAGATTTTGTGCATGGTGTCAATTTAAGTAAGTAAGTAACAGGTTTTGTAAATATCGTAACTGCCGCCGGAGGGCAAATCATCTTTGCCCGAATCCATATTTGATCGAAGGGCGGCCGCCGGTCTTGTAATCGATCGTGCTGATGATCTCGCCAGTGTCTACCATATAGTTCATGTATCTGCGGATCGTGATGCGGGAGAGGTGGATCTGCTCGGCGATCTGCTCGCTGGTAAAGAAGCCATTCCGGTTGTTCTGCAGATATTCCCGGATCATGGCAAGGGTTGTCTCGTTCAATCCCTTTGCGAGTGACGGCTTTGCGTCTGCCCTCTGGTCATTCACGGAAAAGAGACGGTCGATATCGTGCTGGCCGAGTCCCCCGTGGCTGTGCTCCAGATACTTCTTTGTCTCGGTAAAACGGTCAAGAGCTGTCTTAAAACGCGTATATTCGAAGGGTTTCACGAGATAGTCGGTGATCCCGCGATTTAACAGGGAGCGGACGATATCCGTATCGTTCGCGGAGGTGACCATAATGACGGATGGTGTGAGGCCGGCATTGTGGAGGGCATCGAGAAATTCACCGCCGTTCATGACAGGAGTATAGTAATCGAGAATGATCAGGTCAGTGGGATTCGTCTTCAGGTAGGGGAGCGCCTCCGACCCGTTTTTAAAGATCCGGTCCACCCGGAATTCCGGAGTGACCTCGACATACTGTTTATTGATGGAGGCGACCATCGGATCGTCCTCGATGATGATTACATGATACATGGTGTATGCTTCCTTTCCGTAAATGTGATGGTAAAGCAGGTGCCCTCTCCCGGTTCTGTCTCGATGGAGATCTCGCCGTTCCCGCTGTCTACAAGCTGTTTGATCAGGAAAAGTCCGGTCCCGCGGTTTGTGCCCTTGGACGAGACGCCCTTTTCATAGATCCTGTCGATCAGATCCGGACGGATCCCGCGCCCGGTGTCCTCACAGGTGATGATATTGCAGCCCGGGTCACAGTAGATCCCGAGTGTGATCTCCCGGATCTCAGGACTGCCTGCGGAAAGCTCCTCGATGGCATTTTCGAGAAGATTTCCGACGATCGTGATATAGTTTTCGACCGGAAGAAGGAGATCCTTTTCCAGACAGCGGCTGTCCGGGGAGACGGTGAGCAGGATGCCGAGCTCCGCGGCATGCATCATTTTTCCGATCACAAGGGCGCAGATCTTTGATACGCGCAGACAGTCCGCAGTCTGGCGGATCGACTGGCTGGAGACAAGGTTGCTGTTGATAATGAAGTTGATGGCCTCCTCCGTCTGACCGGTCTGGAGGTAGCCCAGGATCACGTGGAGCTTATTTAAAAATTCGTGGTTGAAGGCGCGCAGTGTGTCAAGCATCGCCTTTGCTCCGGTGAGCTCGTCCATGACCGTCTCCATCTCCGTCTGGTCATTGATGATCGTGAGGATCACCGGATGCTCCGTCTGGGTGTCTGCCGGAATCTCACTGACCAGAAGTCTTCGGTTCTCACAGGTGCAGGCACGGTGGTAGGACGGTGTGCCGGACGCGAGGACCCGGTCTGCCTGGGATTCCGGGAAGAAATCCCTGAAAGTGCGTCCTTCCATAAGAGGTTCAGTCCGTTCCTGTCCGGAAGTCCCATCGTCCGGGGAGACAGAAGGCGGATCCTCCGGTTTTTCAGGCAGGACATGAAAGAGATTTTCTGCCGCCTGATTTGCGTAGACCACGGAACCGGTGGAATCCGTGGCGACAAGCCCCTCCTCCAGTGCATTCAGCACGGTATCCTGACGCAGATACAGGTCGAGAAGCTCCGTCGGATGATGTCCCATCAGGGAATCCCGGAGAAGGGAGACGAGTCCGTGAGCCAGAAGAATGCTGACGAGCAGCATGATCATTGCTGCTAATAAATAGGTAGGAAAGACTTCGTGGATCTGCTCTGAGATATAGGTGTTGAAGACCGACGCTATAACGAATCCGATGATCGCTCCGTCGCTGTTCCGGATCGAATGGAAAGCCCGCCGCTGGGAACCGTTTGTACCGTAGCCGATGGTGATATAGGGCTGGCTTCCCTTTAATATTGCCTCCTCCTCGCCGCCGACGAAGGTTTCCCCCGTCTCCTTCCGGTTTGTGTGGTAGAACCGCAGCCCGGTCGTATTATAAATGGCTATGACATTGAGATCGGGAAAATTTTCAGACAGGGAATCCAGAGCTTCATTGGCGGATCCGTCCGGATAACCGTTTTCCAGCATGGAGACAACATTGTCCATGGAGGCGACATAGGCGGCGAGGGCGCTGATGTTTTTATCGATCTCCTGACGCTGACGTGTAATCGTCGAAAAAAGGGTTATACTTAAGGAGAGGAGCAGCAGGCAGACGGACACTGCCATAAAGCTGAAAAACAACTGGCTCTCCAGGGATAGTTTTCGAAATTTCTGCATCATGAAACGTGTCCTCCATAGTGGAATACAGGGTATTGAAATTTTGAGGGTGCTATGTGCCGGTGGCACATGTCCAGCACCGACCGGAGCGGAGCGTAGACGCGTGAGTACGTAGAACATCATATTTATGCCTTAGTATAAAAAAAAAAAGAAGGAGTTTCAAGAGGAAAGATGACGAAAAAAAGAGGGATTCCCGGCTTTTGCCGAAAAAAGGAGAAAATCTTCGATTCATATTGGGAAAAGTTTGTAAAAAGGACTTGCTATTTCTGGCAGAATTATGTACAATAAAACCAAGGTTGATTAATATTTAACAATCATAACTGTTTGGCGTTTCAGAGTATCCTTTATGTTCCGTGAAACGTGCGGACATGCTGAATGGTTATGAAACGACCACACATCATTTTCTAGGAGGAAAAGAAAAATGGCAGTTAAAGTTGCGATTAATGGTTTTGGCCGTATTGGCCGTCTTGCATTCAGACAGATGTTTGGCGCAGAGGGATTCGAGATCGTTGCGATCAACGACTTAACTTCTCCGGAGATGCTCGCACACCTTTTAAAATATGATTCCACACAGGGCAGATACGCTCTTGCGGATACAGTATCCTACGGTGAGGATTCTATCACTGTTGATGGCAAAGAGATCAAGATCTACGCGAAAGCAAACGCAGCAGAGCTTCCGTGGGGCGAGATCGGTGTAGACGTTGTTCTTGAGTGCACAGGTTTCTACACATCCAAAGCAAAAGCACAGGCTCATATCGATGCTGGTGCTAAGCACGTTATCATCTCCGCTCCGGCAGGAAATGATCTTCCGACAATCGTTTACAATGTAAACCATGAGACATTAAGCAAAGATGACCACATCATCTCCGCTGCTTCCTGTACAACAAACTGCCTTGCTCCGATGGCAAAGGCATTAAACGATGCTTACCCGATCCAGTCCGGTATCATGTGCACAATTCACGCTTACACAGGTGACCAGATGACACTTGACGGACCGCAGAGAAAGGGCGATAAGAGAAGAAGCCGTGCTGCAGCGATCAACATCGTTCCGAACAGCACAGGTGCTGCAAAGGCAATCGGCCTTGTAATTCCGGAATTAAACGGTAAGCTCATCGGTTCTGCTCAGCGTGTTCCTACACCGACAGGTTCCACAACAATTTTAACAGCTGTTGTTAAGGGCCAGCCGACAAAGGAATCCATCAACGCAGCAATGAAGGCAGCTTCCAACGAGTCCTTCGGCTACAACACAGATGAGATCGTTTCCAGCGATATCGTTGGTATGAGATACGGTTCTCTCTTCGATGCAACACAGACAATGGTTCTCCCGATCGACGAGAACACATCTGAGGTTCAGGTTGTATCCTGGTACGACAACGAGAACTCCTACACAAGCCAGATGGTTCGTACCATCAAGCACTTCGGAAAACTGTTAAATGCTTAATTTCGCGCAGTTATCGAAGAAAATAGACTCAGCAAAGGGTCCGGTCTGATGAGGACCGGACCCTTTTTTCGATTTATAAAAAGGAGGAATTCCAACATGTCTTTAAATAAGAAAACAGTTGATGATATCAACGTAAAGGGAAAGAGAGTGCTGGTCCGCTGCGATTTCAACGTACCGTTAAAGGACGGTAAGATCACAGACGAGACACGTATCAACGCAGCTCTCCCGACAATCCAGAAGCTGATCAACGATGGCGGCAAAGTGATTCTTTGCTCCCACCTTGGAAAAGTAAAAAATGGCCCGAACGAGGGAGAATCCCTGGCTCCGGTTGCAAAGAGCCTTTCTGAGAAACTCGGAAAAGAAGTTGTTTTCGTATCCGATTACAACGTAACCGGCGAAGCTGCAACAAAGGCTGTAAACGCAATGAAAGAGGGAGATGTCGTTCTTCTTCAGAACACCCGTTTCCGCGGAGCTGAGGAGACAAAGAACGGCGAACAGTTCAGCAAAGAGCTGGCTGACCTCGCAGACGACTATGTATGCGACGCATTCGGTTCCTCCCACAGAGCACATGCTTCCGTAGCTGGTGTTACAAAGTTCATCTCCGCAAAGGGCGGTTCCAACGTTGTCGGATACCTGATGGAGAAAGAGATCGCGTTCCTTGGAAATGCGGTTGAAAATCCGGTTCGTCCGTTCGTTGCGATCCTCGGCGGTGCGAAAGTTGCTGATAAGTTAAATGTAATCTCCAACCTCCTTGAGAAGTGTGATACTCTTATCATCGGCGGCGGTATGGCTTACACCTTCTTAAAGGCACAGGGCAAGGAGATCGGTAAGTCCTTAGTTGACGATACAAAGATCGATTACTGCAAAGAGATGATGGATAAGGCAGCAAAGCTTGGCAAGAAGCTTCTTCTTCCGGTTGATACGACGGTTGTTTCTGAGTTCCCGAACCCGATCGATGCTCCGGTCGAGGTTGAGTATGTTTCCGTAGATGCGATCCCGGCTGACAAAGAGGGCGTTGATATCGGACCGGAGACCTGCAAGATCTACGCGGACGCAGTGAAGAACGCGAAGACCGTTGTATGGAACGGACCGATGGGCGTATTCGAGAACCCGACACTTGCTGCTGGTACGATCGCAGTGGCAAAGGCACTCGCTGAGACAGATGCGACAACGATCATCGGCGGTGGTGACTCCGCAGCAGCTGTCAACCAGCTCGGCTTCGGCGACAAGATGAGCCACATCTCCACAGGCGGCGGCGCATCCTTAGAGTTCCTGGAAGGAAAAGAACTCCCGGGCGTTGCAGCAGCTGACGATAAGTAAATGAATGAATGAAACCAGTACACCGTGCGCCGGAACAGGCGTGGAAGGGCGCTGCAAGCTCGCTTGCATAAGCCCTTTCAGGTCTTTTCAGGCACGGTGGGGAGCAAATGTATGCATTTACTTCCCTGGCTGTAAATATTATAGTGTCCGAGATTCCAGATCCGGGACGGCGATCCCGTCCCGGATTTTGTGATATAAAATTGGTATATATGGGGGTAAATAACCATGGCAAGAAAGAAAATCATCGCTGGAAACTGGAAAATGAACATGACGCCGTCCGAGGCTGTCGCACTTGTTGAGACATTAAAGCCGCTCGTTAAGACGGAGGAAGCGGACGTTGTATTCTGCGTACCGGCTATCGACATTATTCCTGTCGTAAAGGCATGCGAGGGAACGAACATCGAGGTTGGCGCGGAGAATATGTATTTCGAGGAGAAAGGCGCATATACAGGCGAGATTTCCCCGAACATGCTGACAGATGCCGGTGTGAAATACGTCATTATCGGACATTCCGAGAGAAGAGAGTACTTTGCAGAGACAGATGAGACCGTCAACAAGAAAGTCTTAAAGGCATTCGAGCATGGTCTGACCCCGATCATCTGCTGCGGTGAGACCCTGACCCAGAGAGAGCAGGGGATCACACTCGACTGGATCCGCAAACAGGTCAAGATCGCATTCCAGAACGTGACAGCAGACCAGGCGAAGACTGCTGTGATCGCTTATGAGCCGATCTGGGCGATCGGAACCGGAAAGACAGCAACGACAGAACAGGCCGAGGAAGTCTGCGGCGCGATCCGTGCGTGCATCGGTGAGATCTACGATGAAGCAACGAAGGAAGCAATCCGCATCCAGTACGGCGGATCTGTAAACGCAGGCAATGCGGCAGAACTGTTCGCACAGCCGGATATCGACGGCGGACTTGTAGGCGGCGCGTCCTTAAAGGCTGATTTCGGAAAGATCGTCAACTACAAATAGTACATGTACATCCTGGCGCTGTGTCATAGAAAATGGGCTGTGACACAGCGCTTTTTTCATAGAAGATTTCAATGGAACTTCCTATGAAAAAAGGCACATTCGCGAGAAGATGAAGATCGTCGCAAGCGACCGCGCGCCCGGTGCGAGAATGTGCCAGGACACATTCTTTTTACATAAGAGAAAATAGTGACAATCTGTCATTTTTTGCCTCCACCCTATTGACTGGAAGGATTTTGGATGTTACGATTATTAGATACGCAAAACGTTAAAATTGCGCAAAAGACAGCAATCTCTTGCGTGAATCCAGGATATAAAGAGGAAATACATATATGAAGAAAATTGGAATCGTAACAGACAGTCACAGCAGCATCAGCCAGGAAGAGGCAAAGAAACTCGGGATCTTTGTTCTGCCGATGCCGTTCTATATCGACGGGGAGTGCTATTATGAGAGTGTGACGCTTTCCAGGGAACTGTTTTTTGAAAAGCTGACATCCGGAGCCGATATTTCGACTTCCCAGCCATCTCCGACCGCTGTGATGGAAATCTGGGACAAAGCACTCGAAGAATATGAAAAGATCCTGTATATGCCGATCAGCAGCGGACTCAGCAGTTCCTACAATACGGCGATGATGCTGGCGCAGGAGGAAAAATATGAAGGACGCGTCCTCGTTGTGGACGACGGACAGGTTGCGGCGCCGCTTCACCAGATGATCCTGGACACACTGGATATGATCGAAAAAGGATATGAAGCGGAACATATCCGCGAACTCCTGGAAAAGGCGGGAGACCGGATGATGATCTATATCGCCCTTCAGACGCTGGAATTCCTGAAAAAAGGCGGTAGAGTAACTCCGGCTGCAGCTGCGCTCGGATCTGTATTTAATATCAAACCGATCTTAAAGCTCCAGACCGGAAAACTGGATTCCTTTAAGAAGTGCCACGGAATGCAGAAGGCCAAAAAGACAGCCATTGAGGCGATGCAGACAGAGATCCGCGAGAATTTCCAGGATGCCTTAAACGATGGCGCTCTGCATCTCTTAGCGTCTTCCAGCGGAACGGATGAGGAGAATGCAGCGTGGGTCGAGGAGATCAAAGAGGCATTCCCGGGTGTTCCGATCCTTTATGATAACCTTTCTCTCGGCGTTTCCTGCCATATCGGACCTGGCGGAATGGGAATTGGTTGTGCGGTGGCACCGGATTATAAGAGAGTATAAGTAAGAAAATATTGGCTGCGAGTAAAAATACCATTGCTGCAGACAATTTTTAATGGATTTTTGTTCGTAACTGTGAGTATATGGAACCGTTACAAAAGAAGTTTGAAATCAGAGTTTCGGTTGTATGAACGTGCATAATAAGGAGGCAATCATTATGGAATACCGCAGATTTGGAAATACGATCGTAGCAAGAATTGATAAGGACGAGGATGTGCTCGAGAAGATGAAGCGCATCGCGATGCTCGAGGACGTAAAACTCGCGAGTGTCAGCGCACTTGGAACTTTTTCATCCATGACGGTCGGCATCTATGACCTCGAAAAACGCCAGTTTATGGGAAATGATTTCGAGGGAATGTTTGAGATCGTTTCCTTTACAGGAACCATCAACACGATGGACGGAAAGTATTACAGCCACATCCACGCGGCGGCAGCCGACGCGAAGGGCAATGTATACGGCGGGCATTTAAGTCATGGCATTATCGGAGCGACCTGCGAGATGGTGATCACGGTGATCGACGGAGTTGTGGATCGCGTAAAAGATGAGGAGACAGGACTCAATATCTTTAACTTTAGGTACTAAAGTGCAGTAAGGTAACTGTTCAGCAGGTCTGCGCATTTACTGCGCTGACCGTAAGAAAACTTAAGCTGGAAGGCAAAAATCCTATCAGCGCATCCGATCTAGAATGGATTTTTGCTTGTAACTGCGAAGGTACTGAATCGTTACATCTTTTTGTGTATTGTGATAAGAGATAAGAAAAGATCGATAAGGAGCAGGCTATGGAACAGATGATTCCGGGATTTCTGGAAGAGATGTTGAAAAAACAGTATGGAGAGGAAGCTTTCGCGAAGATCCTCGCGGGATATCAGGCGAGACGCCCGGTGACACTCCGGGTCAATCCCTTAAAGGCGGACCGGAACACGGTAGAACAGGCACTTACCGGTGCAGGGATCGCGTTTAAAAATGTATCATGGTATGAGGATGCGATGATCATCGAGGACGCAAGGGAGCCGGAGATCCAGGAACTTCCGATCTATAAGGAAGGCGGAATCTATCTCCAGAGCCTTTCCTCCATGCTACCGCCGCTGTTTCTCGGCCCGAAGGCGGGAGAGTCTGTCCTCGATATGGCTGCCGCCCCGGGCGGAAAGACGACCCAGATGGCGGCGATGACGGGAAATCAGGCGCAGATCACGGCCTGCGAGAAGAATAAGGCGCGGTCGGAAAAGTTAAAATACAATCTGGAAAAGCAGGGGGCATCCGGAACCTACGTGATGGTGGAGGACGCAAGAAAGCTTGACGATTTCTTTTCCTTCGACCGGATCCTCTTAGACGCGCCCTGCAGCGGAAGCGGAACCGTAGAAGTGCGGGACGGTGTCTGCCGGACAAAAATCTCAAAGGAACTTGTGGAAAGATCCGCGAGAACCCAGGAAGAACTGTTAAAAAAAGCGCTGAAGCTCTTAAAATCCGGACATGAGATGGTCTACTCCACCTGCTCAATCTTAAAAGAGGAGAATGAAGGTCTCTTAAAGCGCGTGTTAAAGAGTTCAGGCGGAGAACTTGTGCCGATCGGGGAAGAGTGGACGAAGGAACTTCCGTTACTTCCGAATGCGATGCCGGGGACGCTCCTTGTGGGACCGAATGACCTCTTTGAGGGATTCTTTGTGGCGAAGATCAGAAAAAAATAGAGGCTCAGAGGAGAGCTTCTATTTTTTTGCAAAAAACGCTTTAAGTTTTTATGCCGCCCTGTGGTTCTCAACCTCGATCCGTTTCAGCTCAGGCATGATCGTGATCAGCATCGTGAGAATGCAGGCGGTTCCGCCGATGACATTGGAGACCGGCTCAGCGAGGAATACGCCGTCGGTTCCCATATGCATGACGTAGGGGAGAAAGTAGGTCAGCGGTACAACGATGAATACCTTGCGGAGCAGGGAGAAGAAGATCGCAAAGACCTTCTTGTTCAGGGATTTAAATACCGCCTGACCGATGTACTGCAGGTCCATAAAGATAAAAGCTGCAAAATACATGTTCAGCGCCGGAACTGCATCCTGGATCAGCGCCGCGTCCGAGCTGAAAATACGGATCAGCGTTTCCGGGATGAGGATGATCATGCTCCACATGACGGCCGTGTAACCGAAAACGAGGAGACTCATGATCAGAATGGATTTCCGCACGCGTCCCGGTCTGCGGGCACCGTAGTTGTAGCTCAGGATCGGGGAAGTTCCCTCTACCATGGCGTGGATCGGTGTCTCGACAAGCTGGCGCACACTGGAGATGATGGTCATGACGGAGATATAGATATCGCCGCCGGTGACGGAAAGGATATTGTTGCAGCAGATCGTCACGAGACTGTTTGTGAGCTGCATGATAAATCCGGCAGCGCCGAGGCTGAGGATATTTTTCGCGTGCCCGGTACATTCCGGGATCTCATTTTTATGAAGGAACCGCAGCTTTAACTCGGATTTTTTCGTGAGGAAAAACAGGACGAAGGCGGCGGACAGGCACTGGGAGATCACGGTGGCGATGGCCGCGCCGCGGACACCGAGTCCGAGGGCAAAAATAAAGAGCGGATCAAGCACCAGGTTCGTTCCGGCACCGATCGCAACGGATAACATGCCGATGCTGGAGTAACCCTGGGCGTTGATAAACGGGTTCATGCCGACCGCGATCATCGATGGCAGGGTTCCGATCAGATAGAGCATCAAATATGGATAGGCGTAAACGATGGCCTCAGCGGAAGCGCCGAAGAGGATCAGGATCGGGCGGGCGAAGAGGAAGCCGACCGCCATCAGGATCACCGCGCAGACACAGAGCATTGTAAAAGAAGTGTTCATAATGCGCCTTGCTGTGTCAGGGTCCTTCTTCCCGCGGAAGATCGAGAAGAGCGGCGCACCGCCGGTCCCAAAGAGGTTGCTGAAGGCTGTGATGATGACAATGATCGGAAAACATAAGCCGACCGCTCCGAGAGCGGCCGTTCCGATCTCCGGGATCCTGGCGATGTAGATGCGGTCCACGATATTATATAGAAGGTTTAAGATCTGGGCAACCAGCATGGGGAGCGCGGCTCCGAGGATATTGCCCGTTATGGTTCCGTTTTCAAAATCAATACGTTTCATATGTATGGTAGCTTTCCGTTACTTTTCATGGGTAGGAATTTTCTGAACTGAAAATTCCGTATGATACCGTTATGACCGCGGATTTTGCCGATTCGGAATGCGAAGCATCGGCAAAATCCTGTTACAGTGCGCGGGCATGGAGTGCCCGTGTACTGTAACAGATTTCCTGTAACGATTTGATCCTTTCTAAATTTTTTCTTGCGGTTCAAGTATAGCATCCCCTATAATATATGTAAATTATTGTTTTTGTATAGAAATACAATAAAAATTATATAATACAAGAGAATTTTTACATTCAGACCATGATTGTTATGATCCGGGATCAGGATCCCGCAATTCGTACTGTTGCGGGAGTGGAGGTCTGCAGATCACCGGTCAGAAGGAGAGATTATGGAGATCAGACAGTTAGAATATTTCCGGGCCATTGTTGACGCCGGAACCATCAGTGGGGCGGCGAGGGAGCTTCATATGACACAGCCGCCGTTAAGCTACCAGATGAAAATGCTGGAGGAGGAACTTCAGGTGCCGCTTTTTATCCGCGGTATGAAGCATATCACACTGACGGAGGCGGGAAAAACGCTTTACGAACAGGCGGGAAAGATCCTGATGCTCTCGGAGGTAACGAAGCGGGAGGTCATAAAATCAAGTCAGGCGGCGACGATCCATATCGGAATGACTCCGTCCACCGTGTCCATGATGTCCCATTACCTGATGCGTTTTGCAAAAAGCCATCCCAATATCCATTTTGATATCCACGAGGGATCCACATTCACGATGAGGGATCAGCTTGAGAACCGGATCCTTGACCTCACGACCCTGCGCACGCCAATTACGTTAAGGGGCTGTGAGACGAAAACTCTGGCCGAGGAACGTCTTCTCGCCATGGCAGTTCCGGAGTTTCCTCTTTTAAAAGGACGCGCATCGATCCGTCTGCAGGAGCTTTCGGAACAGCCCCTGATCCTGTCCCACCGGTTTCAGAAATATATCGCCTCGAAGTTTGAGGAGGCGGGACTTGTCTGCGATATCTATCTTGCCTGTGAGGATGCGAGGACCGCGATCACGATGGCGGAAAGAGGAATGGGGATCGCGATCCTGCCGACTTCGATGCTGGAATTTTCTGATAAGCTGAAAGCATGTGAGGTCAGTGATGCTGATTTTACAACAGAGGTCCTTCTCGCCTGGAGAAAAAGTCGGATTTCGTCGGAAATACAGGAATTTCTGGAATTTTGGAATTGAGAAATGTATTCGTGGAATGCATGAATCTTGAAAAAATCTTGCGAGCAGCTTTTGCAGGCAGATTAGACGAGTGATTTTCAAAAAAACATGCGGTCCTGGAAGCAGACTCGCAGATCGGATACTTTTTTAAATTAACTTTAGAAAGCGTAAAAAGTATGAAAATTTCATATAAGAACGATGAAGGATCGTCTAAGACAAGCCGTCCATGACATAATACACATTATGTCATGGACGGCTTTTTTGAATGAAAAAATGTATGATCGGAAAACGATACGGAAGTCTCGTGGTAATTGAAAAAGTGAAGATTTCAGGGAAACCGAAAACCTATTGGCGGTGTCAGTGTGACTGCGGGAATACATGCACCGTAGAAGATTCACACCTGAAAAACGGACATACGAAGAACTGTGGCTGCAGGAGACGGATCCGAATCCAGGAAAAACGCCTTGATCTCACCGGACAGCGGTACGGCAGGCTTGTGGTTCTGGGACCTGCAGCGGAGCTGACAGAAAAAAAGGAAGGTACGATGGAGCAAAGTGGATCGTCCGAAGGTGATCGCGCGGATCGTCCGGGAAGGATGAGTGACTACTGGCTTTGCCAGTGTGACTGTGGAAAACAATGAATCTGCCGAAAAGAGAATCTCCGCTCCGGGGTCACAAGAAGCTGCGGCTGTCTTCAGGAAGCACAGAGAAAGGTAAATATGAAGAAAGCCATCCATTTTATGGACGGAACCTGTGTGGAGCGGATCGCGTGCAGAAAGACATTTTCCAATAATACTTCCGGTCATCGCGAAGTATACAGAAGAGAAAACAACCGATGGAGAGCATCCATTGGCTTTCAGGGAAAGTCCTACAATCTTGGCAGCTTCGCAACCTATGAGGAGGCAGTTCAGGCGCGGCTGGACGCGGAAAAGCGGTTATATGATCCATTTTTAGCGAAATATCGCGAAGAAAATTCCTGAGGACGCAGGGGGATCACAATACTGATAAAAACACTTCCAACCGCAGGAATACCGGGCAGCTTTGCTGCATAGAATGCAGTTTAGGGAGTGATTTTTATAAATTTTTAAGGAGCAAGGGGGAAAGGAGGAGCTTTGTGAGCATACAGAGGCAGAAGAATCTTGTGTGCAGCAATTGAAATATTGACTCACAGTAACTGTTCGACAGAGATACAGTTACGATCCACGATTCGAAAAAAAGGAGGAAAAGAGAGATGAAGAAGCGCAGAATGAAAAAACGTGTTCTGGCAGCACTCATGACGGCCTGTATGGTCGTTGGGTCTGTGCCGGGAGTGTCGTTGGCGGATGTGTCGGGTGAACCATCTGGTACGCTGACACCGGCTGCAAAGAAATATAACTTTGATGGAACAGCGTCAACAGAAGCAGACCCGGATATTGAGCTTAACAAGACAGCTGTATATAACGGAACATTTACTGAGAACGGTCAGACAGAACTTACAAAGACCTTTGAGGTTGGAACGAAGCTCACGCTTGCGGATATTCCTGCATCCAAGGGTAAGAGCAGCAGTTACAGCGATCAGACCTGGGATAAATTCCCGGTTGGATATGTTGTAGGAAAAGATGGAACGACCTTCACGATCACCTATAAGTGGAGATCAAGCGGCAGTGGCAGTGATTATGACTATGGCACCTCCACAAGAGGCAAAGCCACAAACGCAGCTGGTAAGTCCGGACGCTGGATCTTAGAGGGCGGCGGGTTCACGGAGGATAACGGGACAACACAAGAGGACACATGTACACCGGCTGGCATGAGATCGACGGCAAGTGGTATTACTTCAACACAGCATCCGACAAGGGAACACTTGGCGCAATGCTTGCGAACACCACAACACCGGATGGATATCAGGTAGATGCAAACGGAGCATGGATCCGGTAATTCCGGCAGGAAACCTTCATGGCTCACCGGGCGCGGGATCCTCATAGCAGTCATATTTCTTCTGGGACTGGGAATTTTTCTGTACCCACATATCTGCGACTGGTACTATCAGTATCAGTTCAACAAGGCGATTGCGGCGTATGACCGGTTTCAGGGGATCGACTGCGAAGGAATGATCCAGGAGGCCAGAGAGTACAATGAAAGACTTGCAAAGAAAGAGGAACAGTTTCTGGTTCCCGCAGAGGAACGGGAGGAGCTTGACCACCTTCTGGATCCATGGGGAACAGGGATGATGGGATATGTGGACATTCCGAAGATCGGGGTCCACATTCCCATTTACCACGGAACGGAAGAGCGGGCGCTTCAGTCGGGCGCTGGTTTCTGGTATGGGACAAGCCTGCCGGTGGGCGGTGAAAATACTCATTGTGTGCTGGCCGCCCATAACGGTCTTGTGAAGGCGAAACTGTTCACTGACCTGGACAAACTGGAAGTGGGAGATCGGTTCACTCTGGATGTCTTAAATGAGACATTCACGTATGAGGTGGATCAGATCCTCGTAACACTTCCGGAAGAGACGGAAGAACTTTATATCCAGAACGGAAAAGACCTTGTGACGCTTTATACCTGTACTCCGTATGGGGGAAATACCCACAGGCTCCTTGTCCGCGGATACCGGGTAACAGAACCGGAAGAATGATGGAAAAAATGCGCCGGTTCACAAAAAAGTGAAAACGGAGCTTTTTTCGACATAAATTGACATGGAGGGAATCGAAAATGAAAAAGAAAATGAACAAGGTTTTAGTAGTCTGCACAGCGGCAGCAGCGATGACAGCATTTTCAGGAACCGCTTTTGGGGCAACTCTCGATCTGGAGTCAAAGACAGCGGTTGCTGACGCGAAGGATGGAGCCGGGGATATCCAGGAGGCCATAAATCAGATCTCGGGGAACGGAAATAAAGATGGGTGGACCATCAAAATAAAGTCTGGTACATATGATCGATTTACAATTCCGGCAGATTTTAAGAACATCACGGTTGAGGGAGAGAAAAACAGCGTTATTCAGGTGATGAATGCGCCAGTGGCAGACAACCTTTCAGATGCTGGCGGAATTAACGCGTTTGGCAGTAATATTACTTTAAAAGGACTTACAATTGATGCTGGAAATGTACCGGCTGAAGAGGGAAAGTTTACAGCAGCGGTTTCCAATCACAATGGCGCAGTAGGTGGAACTGGCTTTTCTCTTCATGTTGAAAACTGTACGATCAAGGGAACAGATTCACAATTTGCGGATGGTATTTTATTTGACAGTCCGGGATTTGATGTGAAAAATTGTAAAATTTCAGGTTTTAAGCAGGCAGTTGAATTCTTTGGAGATAATTTTGTAGTTCCGGAATCTGGAAATATGGTCAGTGGGAATACGGTCCGTGACTGTAGCTTTGCTATTCATGGATATTTTGGCGGCGGCTCGGATGGCGGAGTGCTGAGTTTTAAGAATAATAAGGTAACCGGTACGGATGATCTGCGCGCCAAAGTAGTGATTCAGGATCTGAGTAATACAGGGGCCGTTCGCGCGGATATCTCTGGAAACACATTTGTGAATGCACTTGTGGGACTTGTGAATCTGAGAGAAAACGGGAAAACGATCTCACCAGTATTGACCTCCAATGAGATGGGCGCAAACAGTTTTTATGTTGAGGCGGTGGAGCCGGGAACCATTGAATTTTATGCGACATATCATGCGCCGGAGAACAGCGAAGGCTGCTGGAGAGTGACAGGAATTGAAGATTTTGGCATTGATGCCGGATTAAATCCGGATGGATCCAAAGCAAAGATCGAGGAGTTGGTGGATGCAGCGAATGAAAGTGGATCCAGAACGTTGAGCATTACGGGAATTGATGAAAACAATCTGATCAAAACGTTCACTTATTTTAAAGATGGAATTTACTGGGACAGCGATAAGGAAAGTAAACCGTCGGTGGACAAAAAAGCGGATGGTCAGGACCGTATCGAGGCAGCAAGGCCAGGAGATGTTATTTCTTTTACACTGGAATCCAATCTGCCGCAGTCACTGTCAGCGCAGGTAAAAAGACGTACTCCAAATGACGACAGACCAGATGATGACAGACCATATATTATAGAAAAGAAGTCTTATCAGCTGATATTCCATGATAAGATGAGCAGTAATCTTTCTCTTAATCAGGCTACATTGAAAGTCGAAATCATGAATAATGGAAAGCTTGTGGAACTGCCGGAGAAATATTACATGGTGCGTACAGATCTTGAAGGTGAGACTTTCCGGGTAACAGTAGGACTTGTGGCAGCGTTTAATGATGGTCAGATCTCGTATGATCAGCTGAAGAATGCGGCACAGATCGTCGTATCTTATGACGCAACGGTAAAAGACAGTGTTATCAATGGAGACAAGGTGGAGAACCGTGCATGGGTCAACGACAGCGAAGAGGATATCGTTGACGGCCCGGTCATCGATCCAGATGTTCCGTCCACCGGTGGAGTTGGAACAAAAGCCTTCACAGCAGCAGGAATCGCCCTGATGGGAGTTGCAGCAGGTGCTGTGATCGTGACAGGTAAGAAAAAGAAAGAAGAACAGTAATTCAGACTTTTCGGATTGTTGCTAGTTATGAGAACGAGGTAGAGACATGAAAAAATCATGGAAAAGTTTCATGACCGTCACCGCAGCCGCTGCTGCGATGACGGCTGCCATGGCATTTTCTTCGTTGGCGGCTGTGGCGAAGGTAGATTCTTCGTTGGCGGCTGTGGCGAAGGTAGATGATGACCTTCCGGAAAACCGTCATATCGTATCGGTAGCTTCCGGCGGATATGAGACGGGATTCCAGATCAAGGCGGCTCATGGCGCGGACATCTACGAGACGACAAGTTATCCGATCGATAAAAAGGCAGACGGCGAGGATGAGATCGGAACCGTAAGTCAGGGAAAGAAGATCGAGTTTACACTGAACTCCAGTCTTCCAAAGCTGCTTGCACGCTATGTTGTAACGGCATCCAACGCCTCACCGGCAAACTCCGCAAGGGAGATTCGCAAAGTCCGCGTACACAGTGCGTCCGGCGCGGGAATAGTCCGCGTACACAGTGCGTCCGGTGCGGAGACAGTCCACGTGTACAGCGCATCCGGTGCCGGAAGAGCGGGAAGCGTAATCAGGGACAACTACGACAATGAGATTGCCAGACAGTTCCTTTTAGCAGATGAAAAATATGCGATCCCGGATTCTGTTGTGGAGACCATGGTCTTCCACGATGAGATGAACCGGTATCTGAAGTTTATCGACGGTACGCTCCGTGTGACTGCGGGCAGGGATGGAAAAGAAGTTCCTTCCGGGTATTACACGGTAACAGCCAGTGGTTCCAACGCATTCCGGGTTGAGATTGATCTTGTAAACCTCTTTAATACCGGAATCATCGATTATGAAGATCTGACGGGTGAAAATCCGATTACAGTGACCTATGAAGCGGTCGTGACAGACGACGCGATCCAGGGGGACGAGCTGTTTAACGAAGCCTGGGTCAACGATGGAGAACATGACTCCGTGGAAGGTGAGGTCCTCGATAAGAAGGTTCCGTCCACAGGCGGAATGGGACGGGGAATGTTCACGGGTCTGGGACTCCTGTTTATGGGCACAGCGGCAGCAGCAGGGAAGAGAAAAAGAAGCATGTAGATCAGATACAGAAATCGATGTAGAAGGAAGGAATCCAAGATGACAGGAATTCGGAAAAAGAATAAGATCCTGGGCTTTATTTTTGCCGTGCTTGCGGTATGGATGGTGATATTTCAAAATCCGTCCTACGCGGCACAGCGGGGCAGTCTGAACATAAAAACAGAACAGGCCGGAATGACGGTATATCTCTATCGGGTTGCAGAAAAACAGGCGGGTGTCTATGTGCTGAATGAGAAATTTCAGGCATCCGGTGCGGATGTTTCCGGAGGTGGTTCCAGAGAGGCTGCGATCACTCTGACAGATTTTGTGAAGGCGCAGGGGATCCAGCCTTACCGGACCGGAACGGGAAGCGGAAAGCATGTGGTTTTTCGGAATCTTCCGGATGGAGAGGCTCTCTACCTTGTGACGGGGGATCCGATGACCATTGGCGGCAAGACCTACATTCCGGCACCAGTTCTCGTGGAAGCGGGCGGTGCCGCGGCGGAAGCAGATATCAAGTGTGATATTGAAGAACCGGAAAATCCGACCGAACCCACAAACCCGACGGATCCGTCGAATCCGACCTCTCCGACCCGTTATTATGATGACAGCGATGATGACGACTGGGATCCGACTCCGAATAAGAAGCCGACGATCACAACAGCGGCTGACGAGACGGTGACGATCACAGATGCGGAGACACAGTCCGAAACCAGAGTGGAGGAGAGTACGGCAGAGAGTGAAACAGAGACATCTACGGAGACAACCGTGGAGAACGAAAAGAAGCTTCCCCAGACAGGACAGCTGTGGTGGCCGGTAGGGATCCTGCTCTCCGCAGGCGCGATCCTTCTGGCGGCAGGTCTTGTGATGAAAAAGAGAAGTAAGGAAAAATAAAAAAATTAAAGAGAAACATGAGGATACAGATATGAAAAAGAAAACGCTTCATCCCTCCGGATTTACAAGCAAATGGAGAGCATACTCCAGCACTACAACTCCGCCGACAGAACCGGGACGTTATACCATGACAGTCGTTGTCCTCGGCGGTAACTATCTGGCCTCCCCGATCAACCGGTCCTTCCAGATTACGAAGTAGAACGGCTGAATGGTAAAATCGCGGGTTCTATAACCCGCGATCAGGAGACATTCATATGAAAAAAAGTACGCATCACATTCCCGTTATCAGATCAATGGGGATGTGATGCGTATTTTGATGTAAAAAGAATGTGCCCAGGCAGCTCCGTAAGGAACCGCCCAGGCACAGTAGATTGTTTCGTTATTAGTACAGCTTTGCACCGGCCGGGATTCTGTCATCGACCATCAGGAGGTTCAGTCCCTCATGGCCATCTTCCTCATGGACTGCTGAGATCAGCATACCTTCGGAATCGATTCCCATCATCTTTCTCGGCGGAAGGTTCACAATCGCGATCGCTGTCTTTCCAACCAGCTCTTCCGGCTCGTAATACTCGTGAATACCGCTTAAGATCACACGGTCCTTGCGCTCTCCGTCGTCTAATGTGAACTTCAGGAGTTTCTTGGACTTCGGTACCGCTTCACAAGCTAAAATCTTAACTGCGCGGAAATCGGATTTTGCGAATGTTTCGAAATCAACCATTTCTTTGAAGATCGGCTCGATCTTAACGTTGGAGAAATCGATCTTCTCAACAGCCTTTGCTGCCGGAGCGGCTGCAGAAGACTTGGAAGATTTTTTGTCGGAATCCAAGGACTTCATTGTCGGGAAGAGCAGTACGTCACGGATCGCCGGGGAGTTTGTAAATAACATAACAAGACGGTCGATACCGTATCCGATACCACCGGTCGGCGGCATACCGATCTCAAGGGCATTTAAGAAGTCCTCATCTGTTGTGTTTGCCTCGTCATCACCGGCAGCAAGAGCAGCCTCCTGCGCTTTGAAACGCTCTCTCTGGTCGATCGGGTCGTTTAACTCGGAGTATGCATTGCACATCTCACGGGCATAGATATAGAGCTCGAAACGCTCAACCTGCTCCGGATGATCCGGTTTCTTCTTGGTAAGCGGGGAGATCTCGATCGGATGGTCTGTGATGAAGGTCGGCTGGATCAGGTGCTCCTCAACGAACTCCTCAAAGAAGAGGTTGATGATGTCGCCGCGAACGTGACGATCTTCGTAGTGAACGCCCTTCTCATCCGCTAATTTCTTTGCTTCCTCAGTTGTCGTGATCTCGTTGAAATCAATACCGGTGTATTTTTTGATCGCATCGATCATGGTCAGGCGCTCGAACGGCTTTCCAAGGTCGATCTCAACATCCGCATACGGGATCGTTGTGGATCCGCAGATCTGCTCTGCGATATGACGGAACATGTTCTCGGTGAGGTCCATCATTCCCTTGTAGTCTGTATATGCCTGGTATAACTCCATCAGAGTGAATTCCGGGTTGTGTCTTGTGTCAAGACCTTCGTTACGGAATACACGGCCGATCTCGTAAACACGCTCCATACCGCCGACGATGAGTCTCTTTAAGTAGAGCTCGAGGGAGATACGAAGTTTAACATCCTCGTCAAGTGCATTGTAGTGAGTCTCAAACGGTCTTGCAGCAGCACCGCCGGCATTTGCAACGAGCATCGGAGTCTCAACCTCGAGGAATCCGAGGTTATCTAAATATCTGCGGATGCAGCTGATGATCTTGGAACGCATCACGAATGTCTTCTTTACGTCCTCGTTCATGATCAGGTCCACATATCTCTGACGGTAACGGGTATCTGTGTTTGTCAGACCATGGTATTTCTCCGGAAGGATCTGTAAGCTCTTGGAGAGCAGAGTTACGGAATGGGCATGAACAGAGATCTCGCCCATCTTTGTTGTGAATACAAAGCCTTTGATGCCGACGATATCGCCGATATCCATCTTCTTGAAGTCTTTGTAGGAATCGTCACCGAGCTCATCACGGGATACATAGCACTGGATGTTGCCCTTGAGGTCCTGGACGTTGCAGAAAGAAGCTTTACCCATCACACGCTTGGACATGATACGTCCGGCGATGGAAACTTCCTTTCCGTCATATTCTGCATAATTGTCTTTGATATCTGCGCTGTGAGTATCCTGATCATACTTTGTGATCTGGAATGGGTCCTTCCCCTCTGCCTGTAATTCAGCAAGCTTTTCGCGGCGCACCTTTAAGAGCTGATGGATATCCTGCTCTTTTGCATTTGCATTCTTGTTCTGATTCTGCTGTTCAGCCACTTTTCTATTTCTCCTTCACTGTAGTCTTTGTGTATGATCGATACGGTCGTGTACAGAATTTTCAGTCCGGAAGATCACTGCCTGTACACGATGACGATTAATCGACTCTTTTAATATCGAGTACCTTGTACTGAATGATTCCGGACTGTGTCTCGACGTCAACAACGTCACCAACGCGTTTTCCGATCAGTGCGTGTCCGACCGGGGACTCATTGGAGATCTTGTTCTCAAGGCTGTTTGCCTCTGTGGAACCAACGAGCTTGAATTCCATCTCCTCATCGAAATCAACATCGTAAACTTTTACGATACATCCAACATTGATCTTATCAAGGTTTACCTCGTCCTCAACGACAACCTCTGCATTCTTTAACAGTTTCTCGAGTTCTTCGATTCTTAACTCGATATCTCTCTGCTCATCTTTCGCAGCATCGTACTCAGCGTTCTCGGATAAGTCACCCTGTTCTCTTGCCTCTTTGATCTTCTGGGCAATCTCACGACGGCGGTTTACTTTCAGATCCTGAAGTTCATCCTCGTATTTTTTCAGTCCTGCATAAGTTAAAATATGTTTCTTATCAGCCATGACGTCTTACCTTTCTTATTGTTTCGGGGCAGAATGTCCCTTTATAATTTTTAGCTTTACATTCTCTGTATTATAGCGTGAACACTGGGGATTGTCAAGAAGACGAAAGTCCTGGGTTTTGCGGTTTTTCAAGGTTTTTTTACTGATTTTTCAAACGGAATACGAAATCAGATGATACGTTCGGGTGGATAGGTCGTCCAAGGCAGGAATGTCGATGATAAATAGTGGCAGAATTCAGAAAATTAAGATATAATTGACGAAAAACGACGAACTTGTACCGATTATTTATTATAGGAAGAAATACAGGAGAATTAAGATGGAAAGACACGCAATCTATAGCCGCAGAGTATTCGTAAATATAAAACAGACGCAGTCCCCCGAGAACTGATCGAGGAGATCGTGGATGCTGCCCGTATGGCCCCGTCCGCAAAAAAACGCCAGCCGTGGAAATTTATCGTGCTGGAAGGCGCGACAAAGAACGAGTTTACCTCTGCAATGTGCGTCGGTCTTGAGCGGGAGATGAAGCGGATCACCCCGCTCCCGAAATCTGGCTTTGGACTCCCGGACGCGAAAAATACCCTGCGGATCATGGAAGAAGCTCCTGTGGTGATCGCGGTTTTAAACACAAACGGAAAATCACCGTTTCTACCGATGGATAACGATGCGAGAATTTCGGAGATATGTGATTCCCTCTCCATCGGCGCTGCGATCCAGAACATGATCCTGCGGGCACAGGAATTGGGACTGGGTACGCTTTGGATCGCGAATACATGCTTTGCATATGAAGAACTGACCGCATGCCTGGGAACGGAAGTGCAGCTCGTCAGCGCTGTGGCGCTGGGCTATCCGGATGAGGCGCCGGGGATGAGATATAGGAAGAAGATAGGGGAGATTTTGGAGTTTCGGGGTAAGCGTGAATACAAGGTGGTTTGTAGGAACTATGTGTTCAGTTGATTTCTGTTGGGAGATGTTTTATACTGAAATTTAAGAAGAAATAGACGATGTGATCTGTAATGATGCAGATTTGGAGAGGATAGAAATGGTAACAGGAGAACTGAAAAATAAAATTGATAGTCTGTGGGAGATTTTCTGGACAGGCGGTCTGACGAATCCGTTGGACGTGATTGAACAGATGACATATCTGATGTTCATCAGGGATTTGGATGATTCGGACAATACCAGGGCGAAGGAAGCCGTAATGCTTGGAGTCCCTTTTAAAAGTATCTTTTCAGGAGAAGTACAGGTTGGTGAGCGGACAATTGACGGAAACCAGTTAAGATGGAGTGTATTTCATGATTTTCCGGCAGAGAAAATGTACTCCAATATGCAGGAATGGGTATTTCCGTTTATCAAAAACCTCCATGGAAATAAAGAGAGCGCCTACGCAAAGTACATGGGAGATGCAATTTTCAAGGTTCCGACGGCATTGATGTTAGATAAGATCGTCAATGCGCTGGATGGAATTTACGAGCAGATGGCGCAGCTGAAGAATGTGGATACCCGTGGAGACGTCTATGAATATCTGCTTTCCAAGCTTGCGATAGCGGGCGTAAATGGACAGTTCCGCACACCGAGACATATTATCCGGATGATTGTTGATATGATGCAGCCGAAGCCGGATGATGTGATCTGTGATCCGGCATGCGGTACATCGGGTTTCCTGGTATCGGCGAGTGAGTATCTGAGAGATAACTGCAAAAAAGAAGTACTTTTTGATAAGAAGAACAAAGAACACTATATGAATCATATGTTCCATGGTTTCGATATGGATCGTACGATGCTGCGAATCGGCGCAATGAACATGATGACCCATGGTGTGGAAAATCCGGATATTGAGTATCGGGATAGTTTAAGTGATCAGAACCCGGATAAGGAGAAGTACAGCCTGATTCTTGCCAATCCGCCGTTTAAGGGCAGCCTGGATTACGATATTGTCTCCGCAGATCTTTTAAAGGTCTGCAAGACGAAAAAGACAGAGCTGTTATTCCTGGCGTTGTTCTTGAGAATGCTGAAAGTTGGCGGCCGCTGTGCATGTATCGTTCCGGATGGCGTTTTGTTTGGATCGTCGACAGCACACAAGGCGATTAGAAAAGAACTGATTGAAAATAACCGTCTGGAAGCTGTGATTTCCATGCCATCTGGTGTGTTTAAACCGTATGCGGGAGTTTCCACTGCTGTCCTTATCTTCACAAAGACGGGACACGGCGGTACAGACCAGGTATGGTTCTATGACATGAAGGCGGACGGACGAAGTCTCGATGACAAGCGGAACGAAATTCCGGAAAATGATATCCCGGATATCATCGAGCGCTTCCACCACTTAGATCAGGAGAGCGGAAGAGAACGGACAGAACAGAGCTTCTTCGTGCCGAAAGATGAGATCGTGGAAAATGATTATGATCTTTCCATCAATAAATATAAGAAGATCGAGTATGTTCCGGTGGAGTACCCGTCTACGATAGAGATTATGACGGAACTCCGGGAGTCGGAGATGGAGATTGGGAAAGAGATGGAAGAACTGGAGCGGTTGTTGGGGCTGTAAAGGTGGGTGATAGTATGCTGCAAGTAAATGTGCGTGGTGGATTTTCAGATAGAAATAAGATTAAACCGATGAATACAGAGATCCAGTTGAAAAAGTTTGATGCAAGGACAAGAAATCAAATAGCAAATGTGATTGGAGAATTATACAATACATATATGGGATCCTGTGCTGAATATGAAGAATATGTACAAGGGTTTTATAGATTTGTATTAGGACAGATATATGGTCAGCAAGTTGATTATTCGGAACGTTATTATTATAACGATATTTTTAAGAATGTTAATGAAACTATTCAGCTAGGTCAATATGATGATATTCTTACTTTAGTAGAGGCGTTAGCAGGATATTGGGCTCAAGAATGCGAATCACCGGAATATTATGGAGTATATGTTGAAGAGTATATTTATAAAAAGATCAATGAAGTATTTGAACGGGAATTTGTAGGATACCGTTTCATTGATAGGTATATAGTTCCGATAAGTGATAGAAATGAAATTCAAGCAATAAATGATTCATTAAAAAATCCGTATGAAGATGTAAGGGAGCATATTAAGAAAGCAAACAAACTATTAGCAGATAGAGATAATCCGGATTATGAGAATTCTATAAAAGAAAGTATTAGCGCAGTTGAAGCAATGTGCAAAATACTCACAGGATCAACAGGGAATGACGCTACACTGGGAAAAATGCTGAAGAACTTAGAGGATAAAGGAATTAAAATTCATAGCGCTATGAAGAATGCGTTTAATAGTCTTTATGGCTATACGAGTGATGCAAAAGGAATTAGACATGCGGGCGATCTAGGAGGAGAAAAATCTACTTTTGCAGATGCAAAATTCATGTTGGTAGCATGTAGTGCTTTTATTAATTATTTGCACGCAAATGAGGCAAAGTCATATTTGTAGGAGAAGGGGTGATGAGGATCAAGCTAGGTGATTTGACTAAAATAAAAACTGGTAAGTTAGATGCTAATGCGGCTTCAGAGGACGGCCAATATCCATTTTTTACATGTTCAAAAGAGCCATTAAGAATATCAACATATTCATATGATTGTGAGAGTGTTTTGATTGCTGGTAATGGTGATCTGAATGTTAAATATTATAATGGAAAATTTGATGCATATCAGCGTACGTATATTATCGAAAATAAAGATAACGGAAAGCTTTTTAGGCCATATCTTT
>OOCP01000159.1_pt1 | contig 87246 bp, 48 predicted proteins | sample 1671511 | NCBI WGS metagenome assembly OOCP01 (sample SAMN06348164, study PRJEB24527) | human gut metagenome | biome: human gut; feature: ankylosing spondylitis patient; material: feces | host: Homo sapiens | place: China | collected 2015-10 | reverse complement strand
CTGTCATAATTTAATAGGTGTATGATGAAAAAATATCTTTCTCTATTTTTTATCCTGCTTTCGATGGCTTGTAGCAAAAAGAATCGGATCACTGAATTGAAGATGCCTCCGGTGATTCATCTGACCGGTGAAAAGGTTGAAACTATTCTGCCCCGGTGTTATGAAACCGGTGTATTGGTAGACTCTTTTTTGGTACTGAAAGAAAAATGTACGGATACCATGTTTTATCTTTTCAGTACGAACACTGACCGGGAAATTTTTCGATTTGGAAGGGAAGGACGGGGCGTTTGTGAGTTTTATTATCCTTTTTTTCTAGTTAACTCCTTTGCTTATGATTCGCTGATTATTTACGATAGCCCTGCCGCTACGTTAACAAAAATAGATTTAGCTGCCCTTGTAGAAAACCAGGATATAACGAAATGCGTAAATTCGGAGCATTTATATAGAAACCTGAATTTTATGTATAACTTCAATAAGGTAGATTCTGCTTTTATCGGAACTTTTATCGAAAAGGACGAGGGACTTTTTTCCTTTTGTAACCGAAATAACGGACAGATAAAAAATACGGATTATGTTCCTTATTATTTTTATGAAAAGGGACGTAAAGATGCTTATTGCCATCATGTACTAGTTTCTGAAAAGGACAATTCGATTATCGTCCCGTTTAAATATATGAATTTAATTAACTGTTATGATTTGGATGGAAATTTAAAGGTGACCTATGCTTTGGATTGGATCAAAGAAGAGATAAATACACAAATTCGGGTGGATGAACATACGACAGTAACTTTTTATCGGACTTATGCTACCCGGAATAGGTGTTACTTGGTTTGGGATGGACATAAAATTGAAGAAGAACTTCGGAAATATCCTGCTAAGATTGTGGTGATGAACTGGCAAGGAGAATTGGAAAAGGTATACCAATTGGATAATTTTGCAGATTTTATCATCCCGGATGAAAAACAGCGTATGATTTATGTTGGAGTATATAATGCCGGATTGGAGTTTGTCGAAATCTACAAATACCCGATGCTTTAGAATAAAAAAACGTCCCCGAAAGGACGTTTTTAATTTATCTGATCACTAGCTTTAATTTTTTTTATAGATTCCCAGTTTGTCCGGATTGAAGCTGTTGATCATTTCATCGTGGGCAGCTACTTTGGCTTTACCGTAATTGATGAAAATTTCGGCAGACTTCACATACTTATCGCATTTCTGTGCATCCTGCAGCAACAGGTAACCGATAATGGTATAACCGGCCATTTCCACCAGACGGCGGGCATGGAAGTCGGTATATTCGGTACTGCCGGCTTCAGCTACTTTGGCTGTTGCGGCTTCGAGTTTACCGGTCATGCATTTCAGGGTTTCGCGCAGGTATTCGTGTTCCGGAGCGATCTCCATTTTCTCGTATACTTCGCGGATATGTTTTGCATATTGTCCGGTGGTGACGCCACGGATGGCAGCTACTACCTGCAACTGGGAAGTACCTTCGTAAATATTGGTGATTCGGGCATCCCGCACGTAACGCTGGATAGGATAGTCTTTCATAAATCCTGAGCCACCGTGGATCTGCAAGGCATCGTAAGTGATTTCATTGGCATATTCACTGGCGAAAAGCTTCTGTAGCGGAGTATAGATGTCGGCTAATTTCTGATATTCCTTCATCTCGTTGCGTTCGTCTTTGTCCAGGGCTCTTTCTTTGGAGATATGGTAATAGGTCTTGTACATATCTACAAAACGGGCTGTTTCATAAAGTACAGAGCGGATACCATGCAACTTGGCTTCCATATTGGAAAGCATTTCGTAAATAGCCGGGAACTCGATAATGGCCTTACCGAACTGTTTCCTTTCCTGAGCGTATTTCAATCCTTCGCGATAAGCGGCTTCGGCAATACCGACCGATTGGGCGCCGATACCCAGACGGGCTGCGTTCATCAGTGCCATCACGTATTTGATCAATCCCATTTTACGTTCGCCTACCAGTTCGGCCGGAGCATTTTTGAATACCAGCTCACAGGTCGGAGAACCTTTGATCCCTAATTTATTTTCGATACGACGTACGGTAACGGCATTGCTGTTGCGGTCATAGATGAACATGGAAAGTCCGCGTCCGTCGTTCGTTCCGGCTTCCGAACGGGCCAGTACTAAGGAAATATGTCCGTCCCCGTTGGTGATGAAACGTTTTACCCCATTCAGATACCATTGTCCGTCGGCTTCGTTATAGGTAGCCTTCAGCTGTACGGCCTGTAAGTCGGAACCGGCATCCGGTTCGGTCAGGTCCATCGCACAGGTCTCGCCGGCACATACGCGGGGCAGGTATTTGGCTTTTTGTTCGTCACTGGCAAATTCGTTGATCGTTTCGGCACAATCCTGTAATCCCCAGATGTTCTGCAATCCGGCATCGGCCCGGGCAACGATCTCGGCGGCCATGATAAACGGGGTGATCGGGAAATTCAACCCGTTGTATTTTCTCGGGAGAGAAATACCGTTCAAGCCGGCTTGGTTGATCACATCGATGTTTTGTTGGGTACCGGCGGCATATTTTACATGACCGTCGACTACCTGCGGGCCTTCGGCATCTACCGATTCGGCATTCACAGCTACGACATCCCCGCAAATTTCTCCGACAATTTCCAATACTTTATCATAGTTGTCGAAAGCATCTTCGAAGTCGCGCGGTGCGTTGTCATATTGCTGGGCTTCCGTGTAATTGCGCTCTTTCAGGGCAACGATCTTTTCCATCAACGGGTGGCCGAGGTGGAATTTTATATCTTCATTATCTATATAAAAATTAGCCATAATGTTTTGATTTTAAGTTTTATTTGCTGTTTTTCTTGTAATACTGGATCATCTTCGGGATAACGACATTCAGGTCGCCGGTGATGACATAATCAGCAAATTTATTGATCGGGGCGTTGCTATCGGTGTTGATCGCAATCACCATGGCAGATTCTTCCATTCCTGCAGTATGCTGGATCTGGCCTGAAATACCGCAAGCGATGTACAGTTTAGGACGTACGGTGGTACCCGTTTGACCGATCTGACGCTCGTGTTCGCAAAAACCGGCATCGACGGCAGCACGCGAAGCTCCGACTTCTCCGCCTAGAACGGTAGCCAGTTCATGCAGTAACTGGAAGTTTTCTTTCGAACCGACACCATAGCCTCCGGCAACAATGATCGGAGCTGCTTTCAGGTTCACTTTGGATTTTTCCATGTGACGTTCGATTACATGGATGACGAAATCTTCCGGAGTGGTGAACTGATTCACATCGATCATTTTGATTTCTCCCTGGTGGTTCGCATTGAAGATTTCTTTTTTCATCACTCCTTCGCGGACGGTAGCCATCTGAGGACGGCAATCCGGATTTACGATCGTAGCAACGATGTTTCCGCCGAAAGCCGGACGGATTTGGTATAACAGGTTGTGATATATTTTATTGTTTTTCTTGTCTTCATAATCTCCGATTTCCAGACTGGTACAGTCGGCTGTCAGACCGCTGTGCAGGGCCGAAGACACCCGGGGACCCAGGTCACGGCCGATACTGGAAGCTCCCATAAAAGCGATCTGAGGTTTTTCCTGTTTAAACAGGTTGACTAAAATGGAGGTATGAGGGAGAGTGGTGTAAGGAGCCAGACGTTTGTCATCGCCCAGCCAAAGTACGTCTACTCCATAAGGGAAGACTTGTTTTTCAACTCCTTTGAGGTCGCTACCCAATACGATAGCTTCGAGTTTTACGCCTAATTCAGTGGCAAGGGTACGTCCTTTGGTCAGTAGCTCGAGGCTTACATCTGCAATAATACCCTCTTCTATTTCGCAATATACAAATACACTGTTCATAAATATTTAGCTTTTATAGCTTAAGCTTATAGCCTTTCGCCTTTTACTTTTTACTTTTTTACCTTTTACTTTTTACCTTACCCCACGGTATGGTTAACGATCAGTTCTTTCATCATTTCATCGATGGCTGTGTCGCTAGGCTCGAGTACTTTGGCTTCTTTGGCCTGAAATACGACGCTTTCAATGTTTTTCACTTTCGTCGGAGAACCGCTCAATCCCAGTTCCTGGGCTTCGCAAGTGATGTCGTTGACACTCCATTCGGTAATTTTCAAGTAAGGACGTTCCTGGAGCAGGTTGAGGTAATCTTCATCGGCATCCTGCATTTCCTGGGTAGCCCGGGCGTATTTATATTTCATCACATAGCGTGCGTTACGGGGGCGGCAGGGGGCAGCAGAACCGTTAACGGTCACGACGCAGGGTACCGGACATTCTACCACTTCTATACCTCTTTCGAGACGACGTTTGATCGTGATCTTGCCGGCTGTAATATCCAGAATATCTTCTGCATAAGTGACTTGTGGCAGCCCCAGTTTTTCAGCTACCTGAGGCCCCACTTGAGCCGTATCTCCGTCGATAGCCTGACGGCCGCAGATCAGCAGGTCGGTCTGCAAGTTCCGGAGCGCACAAGCTAACGCATAAGAAGTGGCCAGGGTATCGGAACCGGCAAAAGCACGGTCGGATAACAAATATCCGCCATCTGCGCCTCTGTACATGGCTTCACGTATGATTTCTGCAGCACGGCCGGGGCCCATCGTCAGAATGTGCACTGTAGTCCCTTCAATTTTATCTTTTATCCGTAATGCCTGTTCCAGGGCATTTAAATCTTCAGGGTTAAAAATAGCAGGTAAGGCTGCTCTGTTTACAGTTCCATCCGCTTTCATAGCATCTTTTCCCACATTTCTGGTATCGGGAACCTGCTTCGCAAGAACAACAATTTTCAGTCCTTTCATGTTACATTATTTAAGTTATCATCCCTTCAAACGATTGAAAAAGTCGAAAGGATTTTAAGATTAATATTTGCTGAATTACACCGTTTAGTACAGGTTTTCCAAACACTTTGAAGCGATTCCGATCACTTCCGGCAGTACCGGAAACTTGTAACTATTTGGTGAGCAAAGATAATACAATAAAGGTAAAAGGTGAAAAGTAAAAGGTAAAAAGTGAAAAAAGTAGGAAGTGAAGGGATGAAACAGTGGAAGCTGTGGAAAAGAAAAAGGGGAACGGTAAAAGCGGTAGGGAGGAAGGAGGCATTTTTGCCGTTGTTCCCGTTTTAGCCGCTTTTACCGTTTCGTCCGTTACTTGTAATTCTGAGCGAATTCGCGGCCTGCACGTAGGGCTTTGAGGTTCATCTCTACGATTTCAGCGCCTTTGCGGCTGAAGATGGCACGGATGCCTTCTTCCAGGTATTCGAACGGAATTTCGATGAAGGGAGAAGCTGCTCCCAACATGACGAAATTGCTGGCTCTGACGTTACCGGCAGATTCTTTAGCGATGGTATCGGCATCTATAATCACCTGATGGGGAAGACTTTTGAGTGTACTCATCACTTTTTCTACTTCGGGGTAGTTGGGGATATTGATAAAAGGTGTGGAGTTGGTCACCACAAATCCGCCTTCCCGTAGATAGGGGAGGTAACGAAGAGCTTCCATCGGCTCTACGGATAAGATGATGTCGGCACGTCCTTTGGCGATCAGGTCCGAATAGATCGGGCGGTCTGAAATACGCATGAAAGATTGTACATCACCGCCTCGCTGGCTCATACCGTGAGTCTCGGCTTGTTTCATGTATAGATTGTTAGTCAGTGCAGCCGAGCCCAAAGCCGCTGCGATAGACAAAATACCCTGCCCTCCTACGCCTGCTAATATAATATCTGTTTTCATAATTTTTTACCTTTAACTTTTTAGCCTTTAGCCTGTAGCCTGTAGCTTATTACTTATTCTATTTTTTCTTATTGTCCCTGGCTGCTTTCTGGATGCATACTCTCCGGGGGATGATGACCGATACTCCTTTGTATTCCAGTTCTTCCCGGATAATTCGGCACAGTTCCTCATGGTTCTTGGGTACCGGCAGCAATACCCGGATGTGTTCGGGTTCTACTCCGATACCCTGACAGATCGATTCTATTTTTCCCAGGGCCGAGGATTCCTGACCTCCGGTCATAGAAATTGATTCGTTGTCGGAGATGATTACTGTGATCGGCGTTTTTTCGTTGACGGCATCCAATAAACCGGTCATACCGGAATGGGTGAAAGTCGAGTCGCCGATAACCGCTACCGTTGGGAATAATCCGGCGTCACAGGCTCCTTTGGCCATCGTGATAGAAGCTCCCATGTCGACACAAGAGTTGATGGACTGGAAAGGAGGAAGTGCACCTAAAGTATAACAGCCGATATCTGAAAATACCCGTCCTTCGCCATAGGTCGCGATGACTTCGTTGAGGGCTTTATAGACATCGCGATGGCTGCAACCCGTACAGAGTGCAGGTGGACGGGGAGCGACGATCTCAGGTACAGGGGCTCCTTCTTTGGTATTGAAACAAAGGGCTTTGCCTACTAAGTCCGGATTTAATTCGCCATCCCGGGGCAGGGTGCCGTCCAGGCGTCCCATGATGTTGTCTTTGCCGGGGTACCCTTTCAGCATTTCTTCTACAACGGGATAACCTTCTTCGAGTACCAGAATCTGTTTACACTCGCGCAATAGACGTTTGATCATTTTACGGGGTAACGGATATTGGCTGACTTTTACTACCGGATAGATACAGCCACCGTCAAAATTTTCCAACAGATAATTGTAGGTAATTCCGCAAGCGATGATTCCGAGTGATTTATCACTACCGTCGATATATTGATTGAAGGGAGATTGTTCGGATGCTTTTACAAAATCCGCTTGTTTCTCAAGTAAGAGTTTATAGCGTTTACGGGCGATAGCCGGGAGCAGTACGAACTGGCGTTTATCCTCCGGCAAGTGCAAATGATTTTCCGGCAGACTATCGTGCGTTTCGACTCCGGCACGGGAGTGGGCCAGACGGGTGGTAATCCGCATCAATACGGGAGAACCTACCGTTTCTGAGAGAGCGAAACCGTAACGGGTCATTTCGTAAGCTTCTTGCTGGTTCGAAGGTTCGAGTACCGGTACAAAGGCAAATTTACCATATACCCGGGAATCCTGCTCATTTTGAGAGGAATGCATCGAAGGATCGTCGGCTGCGGTAACTACCAGTCCACCGTTAGCTCCGGTAATAGCTGCATTCATGAAGCAGTCGGCTGCCACATTCATACCGACGTGTTTCATACATACCAAGGCTCTTTTGCCGGCGTAAGACATGCCTAAAGCCGATTCCATGGCCGTCTTTTCGTTGGCTGCCCATGCCCGGTGTACATTACGGGCGATAGCCTCTTTAGAATTCTGAATATATTCGGTGATTTCTGTCGAAGGAGTACCGGGATAGGCATATACGCCTGAAATTCCGCTGTCAATGGCTCCCTGAGCTATTGCTTCGACACCTAATAATAGCTGTTTTTGCATAATTTTGTCTGATTTTATAGATTATATGATATTACAATAACACAAACGTCGGAGACGTCTCGGAAATAAAATGTTGAATAATTCGAAAGTGAAGGCAATAACTGCCCCGGAATCAGAGTCCCCAGTGGAATTTCAAGGTACCCATGATATAAGCTAAAACGAAATAATATTCAAAAGGACGGTACATATCGCTAAACGCATATCATGTAAAACGTTTGCGAAGATAGAAATATTCTTTAAAAAAAGAAAGCTCCAACGTATTTTTCAGGTATTTTTTTACTTTTAGCCTTTACCCTCTGGTTGTTAGCCTTTTTACTTTTTTTCCCATATCTCCCAATTTTTTTCCGCCTGTCCCAGCCACATCGCATAACCGTTGCAGGCATGAGCTCCGGCTGCTCTTCCCTTTTGCATGAAAGTGGTTGTTTCGGGATTATAGACCAGGTCGAAAAGATAATGTCCGGCAGTGAGGAGCTCGTAGGGAAGGGGAGGAAACTCCGATGTATCGGGCCAGGTGCCCAAAGGGGTAGTATTTACGATCAGCGGATAGCCGGTTATTAAGTCCGGTAACGCTGTATAGCCGATCTCGTCTGCCTGGCGGGGAGTACGGGATACGGTCGATACTTCCATATTCAGAGAGTGCAGGGCGTAACGCACGGCTTTGGCAGCTCCGCCATTCCCCAGAATCAGTGCTTTGGAAATAGCTGCGGGAATAAATTCCAGCAAAGCTTTCCGAAAACCATACATATCCGTATTATATCCCACCAGATAGGGGTGGCCGTTCGGATGGCTCACCTTGACGCAATTGACGGCACCGATAACCCGGGCTTCTTCACTGATCTCGTCCAAAAAGGGAAGGATATTTTGTTTGTGAGGGATCGTGACATTAAAACCACAAAGGTCGGGCGTTTGTTGTAATAGTGTCGAAAGCTGCCGGATGTCGGGCATTTCGAAGCTCCGATATTCAGCAGCGATATTTTCTTTTTGGAATTTCTCGTTAAAATAGCGGGGCGAGCAGGAATGCCCCAAAGGGTATCCGATGATTCCGTATATTTGCATGATTACTGTTGCTTTTGCATTTTCTTTCCGATGAACTCTATGCCATAAATAAGCACAAAACCCACGATACACATCACGATCGCTTCCACTAAGAGCGGATCGGATTGCGTCAGTTCCTGAAAATAATGCGGAGATACATTCGCTTCCACCAAAGGTCTTACCACTCCGTGTGAGTCGGTATAGGTTTCCAGAGTTTCTTTCCAGGGCCATACTTTATTCAGAGACCCTACCATGAATCCCGTTAGGGTAGCGACAGTCGCTGTATGATGTTTTTTTAGAAGCCAGGATAACAAATGGGAAAAACTGATGATACCGGCAACCGCTCCGACGATGAATAACAACATCACCCCGATGTTCAGGCTGCTGACAGCTCCGAGGATATAGGAGTATTTCCCCATCAGTAGTAAAATGAATGCCCCGGATATGCCCGGTAAAATCATGGCACAAATGGCTATGGCGCCGGATAAAATGATAAACCACCACGTATTGGGAGTCTCGGCCGGCGACATCACGGTAATGACATAGGCGATACAGCCTCCTGCAATCAGTGAGATCACCGTACCGATATGCCAGTGTTTGATTTCTTTGGCTACCAGTACCGACGAAGCGACGATCAAACCAAAGAAAAACGACCAGATATAGATGGGATGATGTTCCAGTAACCAGGTCATGAGTTTGGCCAGAGAGAAGATAGAGATGGCGATACCACCGACCACTCCGAGTAGGAATGACCCGTTGATCTTTTTCCAAAAGTCTGCAAACTTCAGGCTGAGCAACAATTTTAAAGCTTGGAGGTCTATACTTTTGATCGAATCGATCAATTCTTCATAAATCCCCGTAATGAAGGCGATCGTACCGCCGGAAACACCCGGAACCACATCTGCTGCACCCATGGCACAGCCTTTCAGTACCAACAATAAATAATTCTTTTGTTTTCCCATATTTTTCTGTTCACTTTTCGAATTTTATAAAAAAATAAATCCCAAGCGGGATTTATTTTTTCAATACGTTTCTATGCTCAAAACGGAATAGATCAAAAACAGTCTTCACCGGGGTGAAAGTTGTCAGGGGAACCTCGACGAATACCGTAATCCAGTTCGCCATAGCTCCATTCCAAAGCCCCGGGAGTTCCTGTACTTTAATTTCTTTCCCTTTATATGATTTGTGGGTAATAAAACCTTGTTCGGGGGCAATGAATTTTTCGAGATCGAACTTCTTGCCTTTATAGTTTTTTACACCGCATACCAGATCGACCGGATTGAAATGAGTAGAATGATCGAACACTTTTTTTTGTTCTTTATCTTTCAGATTGATCTGAGCCGATTCGACGATCATCAGGCGTGAACTGCCGTCTTTCATTTTCACCCAGAACGGTCCTCCGCCCGGTTCACCTTCATTTTTTACCATCCCACATACCCGGATCGGACGATCCAGCAATTGATGCAGATGTTTGATGCGCTCTTTCTGGTCTTTATAAGTCTTGCCTTCCGCTTCTTTATAACCGATTTGTCCCATAAAGGCTTCAATCTCCCGGAGTTGTTCTTCTGTCGGTTTTTTATCCAGCATACTCAGGTAGCTGAAAATCTTTTCTTGTAATTCCACCAGTGTACCGGCCAGCAGTCTTTTATATTTGATCGTATCTCCCTTGGCCCGGTCGGGGATAACGTTATCGATATTTTTGATAAAAATAATATCGGCTTTCAGTTCATCCAGGTTATAGATCAGGGCACCGTGTCCTCCCGGACGGAATACCAGCTTCCCTTCGCTGTCTCTCAGTAACTCGCCCTTGTCAGTGAGGCTGACCGTATCGGTGGAAGGTTTCTGAATCGAAAAGGTCACTTCGTATTTGATGTTGAACATCTTCTCGAATACTTTGGTCACCTTCTTCAACCGTTCTTTAAAGAGATTCATATACTCTTCCGAAACGGTGAAATGCAAGCGGGCTATTTTTCCATTGTTGCAATACATCCCTCCTTCAACGATATGTTCGTCGAAAGCCGTTCTGACAAAATCCCGGTAGATATGAAAATCGACCAATCCTTTGGGTGTGTTCCCATAGTTCAGTCCTTTGTCGGTAAGGATATAGCTAAGAATTTCGTTAAATTGCCGTTTGTCGATCATCTTGTCGATGTCTTTTCCATCATTCCACAGAGCGGCAGACAAACGGTTATAGAAAGGAAGTTCGTTCAGTTTCAAAAAGAAATCGTGCATTGTACCCGCCCCTTTATCCTGCACGAATTCCAGGAATTCTTCTTCTGTACCTGTATAGGTATCCATAAAAGTAAACAGATCTTTGAACATCCGGGTGGCCGATCCGGAAGCCGGGACCATTTTCAGCAGTTCACATTCCTGACGTGCTTTATCGAAATTTGCGTTCAAACGTTCTTCATCTTCAGCCTCGATCCGGATAATCCCATTACCGATGGTGGCTGGTTCGGACAAATCGACATAGTCGAATCCTTTTTCGAAATTGGCTAATTGCCGGTCTATCTGTTCCGGTTTAATATCTCTGTGTTTGAAAACTTTCAGATCTTCTTTCGTGTAGTTCATAATTTAGTGATTAAAGCTTACAAAGCTGTAAGCCGGATTAATTATCTTCCTCTTCGTCATATACCTCTTCCTGATTGTCCAGTTCGGTTTCATAGAAATCTTCAGCTTCTTCCATCAGAGAATCGATATCATCTTGAGACAGTGGTTCTTCGTCGGTCCAGTAAATTTTTTGATTACTGTAAAATCCGTCCAGATCACATTGAATGATACAACGTGGTTTTTCGGTATGAACAACGTAGACTAAATCAAGTGCTTCCTGTGAGTTGTCCGCAATAAGAAATTTGGGTAACATGTCATTTTATTCGTTTAAAATTATCAGTCACAAAGATATGCGATAAATGTAATTTTTTTTATAATCGGCCGATAAAAATCAATACGACGCCATTTTATTCTGAAATTAGTTCGTTGTTTGTCATATTTTTTGTAAAAAACCTGTATTTTTGTAAAATCTTATATCAGGGTGAGTGTGGCCCTGTAACGATGTGTATGTGGTATAAATATCTGAGTATATTAGGGGGACTGTTGTTCCTGCATATCTCCTGTTTCGGACAACGCGAAGTGGATTTGTTATGGAAAGACGATACCACTTGGTATGTGAATCCGGATTACGATGAATATGCGAATACGACTTACCGCCCTACTTTGATATTTCCGGTCAAGCCGGTGGATTTTCCATACGATCGTTTCACATTGGACTGGGGGGATGGAGTTGAAGATACCCGGACTCATATCATCCGTGAGGATCAGGCCTTGCAGGTGGACGGTCATACTTACACTTCTGCAGGTATTTATGAATTAAAAATCAATTTATACAAACCGGATAGCGATATTTCCGGTGTACCGGATACGATTTATCATAAGATGATGATGAACCGGGATCTGAGGGTATCTTTCCGGATTTATCCTCCCGGTACACGCCGTTGTATGGAGTGGGGGGGAGATACGGTTTCTTTGGTATTGACCGAGCATAACAATCCGCCGAAGACGAGATACCGGCTTGTGTTTAATAGCGATATCGATGATTTGGGGGTGGAGGTCGGTAAAGCTTTCGAAGAGAAATGGATCACTGCCGATTCGGCTGTGATCATCTGCCATGAGCCTACCGGTACTTATGGTGCACGGGTAGGAGTGGATCTGACTTTCGAAGGGCATGGGGTGAAGTTGAATACTCCGCCTGCTTTGTGGAGTACTTTTTATGCTTACCGAACGCCCGATTTACGGGAGATCTACCATTTTACCGATTCGTTGGGAAAAGGGGAACCGTTGGAAAATTTTAAAATCTGTTCGGCGGATCAGGCTCCCTATTTGTGGCTGGATTCTATGAAGTTAGCCCAGTATCAATACCGGACTTCTTCGAATCCGGATGTATCTCCTTATTATATAAGTGTAAATAATAAGTTGAATTTCGATGTGCAATATTTTTGGACCGATTCGATTCCGGATAAAAATACCAGGTGGGTGGAGGTGACTACAGATACCACTTTTGTCGATACGACGAGCAACGTTAGGTTCAGACAGTCCGGTTTTTATAAGATGCGGATCGTTGCCTATAACGAATGTGGGTACGATCCGGACACCCACGGCCTGCTGTATATAGATTGGTTGTGGACCGACTCCCTGAAAAATAGCCCGGACAAGCGTTATTTTCAGGTTTACGAGCGGGCGGAGGAAAAACTGATTTGCCGGAAAGATTCGATGTGTCTGGGAGGGACCGGAAAATTGGTTTTTGTAGACCGGAATGTCCGGAAAAGTTTCGACCCTGCTCCCGCCTATTCTTTTGTCCTGAAAAAAGGAGATGAAACGCAAGAAGTCAAGCAGGTCGCTACCGTAGTTTTTAAAGATAATACAATTGTTCCGGATAACTATAAGAAAGGGTGCGATTCTACGGAGATTTATCTGACTCTTCCGGATACCGGAAAGTATGTAGTTACGCTCAAACGCCATGGTGGGGGGCATGTGAGGATATTCAGAAAGATTTTGAAGTACATGGCGGGAAAGTTCCTGTGTTGGAGGAGGAAAAACTGATCGGGCAACTGATCTCGCTCTATCACTTCAGATTGGAGGATGAGATCGGCTTTCAGAAATGCGATACTTTCCGTTATGAACTCGATCCTGCTATTTGGACGATAAATCATTTTACCGCCGATTCGGTATTTTTTTATTTCCAGAAAGATACACAGAAAGATACGGTGTTGAACCGAAAAGTAAATACCTATGATTTCGATAAACCCGGAGACCATTTGAATTATATCCGTACCCGTGCCCATAATGTGTGTGGTTGGGGGGAACAGAAAGAGATCGCTTTTTATACGCGGGTAAAACCGCAACTCGACTTATTCCGGGATGGAATAAAAGACCAGGAAGGAAAAGATTCTTTGTGTGTCGCTCTGAATTACGATTATGAATTGAAAGGAGATATTCCTGAGCACAGTATCTTACAGATTGAATTCAGTCGTAAAGTAACAGGGGATGGGAGTGTCATTATACCCGGGACAGGAGTCTATACGAACGATGATTTCAAGGGTGAAAAGTTCAGGGTCCTCCATCCGGAAACCGGAGAGACGACAGAGAAATATATCCTTAAAAATGCGTTGATGCCGGCTTGCAGGTGGGAGGCGGCCAAGTCGCTGCATATCATCGAAGCTCCCGATAATCTGAAGTATAAAGATACCGTATGGTATTGCAAAGGCATAACTTCTTTAGAAACGGCTTCTTTGTTCGAAACCGGGAAATCCTCGTTTAAACAGGGGGAATGGAGCTGGAATGAAGAAGCGGGGAGCGACGTTCTTTTCCCGCAGTTCACTTTTTCGGGCAGTAAGGACTCGCTCACTTACCGGTTGTCGAATTCCAAGGGGTGTTTTGTCCGGGGAAAATTACCGTTTATAGCTCAGGAGCCCCCCCCCGATTACAGTTGGAAGATACATATAATTACTGTCTGCCAGACACTTTGAAGGACTATCGTAATGAATTATATATCAAAGATTTTGATGCCGGTGTGTCTGCGAAGTTAACGGTTTATGCGAATGCTAAGGCTCCGGGCAAAGAGTTGTGTAGTCCGGGGAATGAATGTGTACAGTTACCTTTGACCGATTTGGCTCAAACGAGTTTACCCTTGTTTTATGTATTGGAAAATAAGACGACGGAAGGTTTTTCTGCCGGGTGTAAGGTGGAAGACGAGGTGGTACTCGATTTATTGCATCCTGTTTTGAAAATAGGTAAAAAGGATACGGTAATTTGGCCTTGGGAAAGTTATTCTTTTTCAGAGGTGGCTGCTGCTGTAGAAATGGCTGAAATAGAGGTAGCGACTTTGGTCTGGAAAACTTTGGACGGTGCCGGCGGGACTTTGCATCCCGGTACGGGAGCTTTGACAGATGCTTATTACGAATTATCGGAGGACGAAAAGAAAAGAGAGGTGTTACGTTTCGTCTTATCGGCCCGGACGATTTGTGGTAAGGAGATGACGGATACCTTGGAACTGGTTATCGCTCGTGAAGAATTGAAAGGTTATAAAGCTCGGATTTGTTCCAATGAAGACTATCTTTTGTGGGAAAAAGTGCAGAGTCGTTATGTAGATGAATCTACCATCGAATGGCAGATCGTCTATCCGGCAACAGGTGGGGGAAGCTTATCGGCTTCGAAGGGGGCCGATGTGCGGTATACTCCGGCGAATCCCCTGAGTGTTGCCGATGATTCGGTCGAAATACAGGTGACTGCGACTTTTGAGAGCAGCGGATTGACCACGACGGATACGATTGTTTTACTGATCGATGCCGCTCCTGAGATCGTGGCTTTCCCCGATACTTTGGTGGCGGATGACCATCGGATAGACATCACTTTGGTGAATCCCGATTGGGTGGTTACCCGTCAGGTTACGGGGATTCGGTTGCAGTCGGTAATCTCGGCCAATAACGGGGATTTGACAAACGAAAAGACTTACACGTTTATCCCTGTCCCGCAGGGAAGTGAGAATCAATATGCGGAGGTGGAAGTGGCCATGCAGGGACTACCGGGTTGTAAGTCTGTTTTGAAAAAAGTCACTCTGTTGGACCTCTGCGAAGCCGGATTCAATTTCCGGGCGACACCGGAGTTGTGTGCCGGCGAGGAGTTGAAACTGGATACCCTTTATGAGCAAGTGAATCCGTCCTGCTTCGATAAATATACCCGGCTGAAATGGACGGCTTCGGCGGGGACTTTCGATGCTGATTATCTTCGGTATACTTCCCCTCAGTTAGCTGGAAAACACCGGATAAAACTGGAAGTATCCAAAAGTTACGAGACCTATAACGGAGTGGCTTTTAACGAGATGTTCAGTACTGGAAAAGAGTTGGAGGTGACGGTACATGTCAGGCCTGATTTACAACTCGGTTTAAAACGGGATACCTTGTGCCGGGACGAAGAAGCTTTGTATGTCCGCAGAAATGGGGTGAGGATATCTCCTGATTTTTACCGGGATTCGATTTTATTGAATGGGCAGGCTTTCAGAAGTGATCGGGCGGTTCCCTTGGGGATCGCTCAGGGGGAAACGGCGAAGCTGGTGTTTACTGTGGCACAGGGAAGATGTTTGCGTTGGAAAGATCAGGCCGGTGATACGCTGGCTGTATTTCGGCTGCCGGATATGATTACCGGGGAATTTGGGGTTAGAGAGGTTTGTGAACTGGGGAATCTGATTGTCGATCCGGCAACCTTGCAGGTGAACGATTTAGCGGAACAAGTTTCGTGGAGCAGTACCGGAGGTGATGTAAATCAGCTGATACCACCGGTTTTCACTCCCGATGGATCGGCAGAGGCAGGAAGCATTACTTTGCAGGTTACCCCGCCACATGGATGTGCCGGAGAGTCATTACGTAAAGATTTTGCCATTTGGCGTTTCCCCCGGCTTTTGTTTGAAGATCAGACCGTGTGCCGGATCGTAGGACAACGGGTGACTATTCCGGTGGAAATAATGAAGGACGATAAGATGAGTGGAGTGCGTTATATCGATTGGTTCAGGAAAGGAGAAAATACCCGTTTGACTTCGACCACGGGGAGTGCAAGTTTTGAGTACGACCTGACCGAAGCCGATTCTATCCGCGGAGAGGTGGAATTGGTGGCTAAAATATTTGCTCAGCAACCTTGCGAGGCTGTCTATGTTTACGATACGATCCGGGTCGGTTTACAGAATCCTCCGGAGGTTTTGTTACCTTCGGCAGGTATCCCGGAACTTTGTCAAAACGACTCCTGGGATTTAACTGCGATAGAGATCCGGGATGCTTCCGAGCATTTGTGGACACTGGAGTCCGGGATAGGCATGCTGGACGGAGAGACTTACCGGTCGGGAGAGAATTCGGGGACGGCCCGGATACAGGTCGTCGCCTTGGGAAAAGAAGGTTGTCCGAATACCGTTGCAGCTGTTGAATTGGTTGTTCGGCCGGCTCCGCTGCCGGTCGGTCAGGTTCTTTCGGATATCACTTGTCAGCTGGATACGGTGCGACTGCAGGCGGTGCCTGTTGCCGGGGTAGATGCCGTATATACCTGGGATTTCGGGGATAGAACCGAATCGGTATCCGGCGAGGAGGTACAACATATTTATACGCAGGAGGGCGATTATTCTGTTTCCTTGAAAGTCCGGTACGGTGAATGTTTCCGGGAAACAAGCCTGCCTTTAGCGATCCATCCGAAGCCTCGGGCCTCCTTTACTCTGGAACCGCAAGTAGCTGTCGGGCAGATCTTGGAATTGCAAAGCCTGTCACAACCCGGAGAGGTCGACTGTGAATGGGTGATCGATGGGAAGGAGACATTGACAGGAAATCCTGCGGCTTGGACTTTTACGGGAGAAACAGCTATGCATCGGGTGGAATTATGGGTGAAAACCGATCATCGGTGTAAAGATTCGGTATCCCGTCATACCCAGGCTGTGACCTTACCTGTGGCTGACTTTGAAGTAGTGGTAGATTCTTGTGCCGGGGTAGCTGAGATTGTGAATCATTCCGAACGCCATGGGGCAGAGGTGAACTGGGATTTTGGGAATGGCGAACAACTGACCGGTGTCTGGGATCCCCAATCACAGACTTACCGGCGGATATACCGGGATACGGTATATCAGGTTACTTTGCATTTAAAAAATGCTTCGGGTGAAGCTTTTGCGACCCGGCCGGTGAAGATGATTTCCAGACTCAAGGCCGGGGTGAAGGTATTTCCTTCTTCGGATGTCTGTAATAAACAGGAGCGGCAAGTGTATATCGTTAGCCGGGGAGAGGCAGACACGACGATTATCCGATGGGGCGACCGGCAAGTGGAGCGCTGGGAAAGACAACAACAGGTGTCAGGCGCTACGCATCAATACCTGAACGATACGACTGTCGTGAAGCATTATCCGTTACAATTGATAGAGGTGAATACTTGTGAAAGCGATACGACCGACCGGGTAGATGTCGCTATTTATCCTTTGCAGGTAAAAGCAAAGGTGTTGGCTGATTCGAATTACCGGAATGAATGTATCGGAGGAATCAGGGGATTTGAAAACAAATCGTTCGGTTTTCTGCCCGACGGATATGTTTGTGAATGGTCGTTCGATAAGAAAGAGGAGTGGTATACGGATAATAGGGATAAAGTAACTTACCGGTTTGAACATGCCGGCGTTTTTCAGGTGAAATTGCGTGTACGGGACAACTGTAATACTGCCGGGGATAGCGTGAGGATCGTGGTGCACGGTAACGATAGCCTGGATTTTGACTTCAACAAAGCATTATATTGTACCGGCCAGGAAGTTACCGCTGATTTTGTACAGCGGGGGAAAGCCCCTTTCAACAGTTTGGCATGGATCATGCCCGATGGCTCGATACAAAGCGGAAAACAGATGAAATATACACCTACAGAGACCGGGAAACAAATTTTTACTTTGACGGCAATGGCCGATGGGTGTCCGGCCGTATACCGGGATTCGGTAGAGATCGACCTGAAGCCCGAACCCCTGATCAGCCCGGTAACCACTCAGGGCTGTCAACCTTTTCAAGTGGTATTCGAAGGGAAAAACCGCTTGGATCAAGAGGTGGTATATCACTGGGATTTTAAGGACAAGACCACTTCGGGAGCTTCACGTGTTGAAAAAGTATTTGAAGAGGCCGGTGTGTATGAGGTCGTATTGTCGCTGACCTCTTTGGCTGGTTGTGTCGATTCGGTAAAAATGCCAGTGACGGTGATGCGTACTCCTCAGGTAGGCATGGCGATTAAAAAAGACCGTTTTTGTTCAGGGGATGGTAACATATTGCTATCTGCCCAGAATAATAGTAAGTCGCCGGCAACAAGTTCCTTCGAATGGTGGCTGGACGGAAAACTGGTTTCGGACGATCAGGATTCTCTCCACCTGGATTTAAAACAGGTGTTCGGAAATATTCCGTTGACTTTAAAAGCCCGGGACAATCAAAGCGGTTGTTACGCGGAAACTACGCGGACAGTACGTTCTTTCCGGGGAGCCGAAGCGAAGTTGAAAGTAGAACCTGTGATCGTCTGCGACGGGGAAGCCGTCACTTATACCGATGAGTCCCGGTTCGCCGATTGGATGACGTTGGAACTGGGAGACGGGAGTTTTGGAGAGGGAGGGACGGCAGACCATATTTATGAAGGTCCCGGTGTTTATGAAATGAAATTGAAGGTTGGGAATGAAGGGGGATGTATGGATTCTGTCCGGATGAAAGTGCAGGTATTACCCTTGCCGGAAGCGGCTTTTACCTGGAATGCCGACTATGCTGTTACCGGGTTGCCCGATTCGCTCCGATTGGAACGACGGCCGAACGGAGGTATCCGGTTCGGTAATTATTCTTCTTACGATGCTCCTGAAGGAATGGATGACCGACTGACTTATTCCTGGAATTTCGGAGATGCGACGGCCACGACGATGGAAAAGAATCCGGTTCATCTTTATACTGATAACGGTACGTATGAAGTTGTATTGAAAGTGAAAAATGCTCAGGGATGTGCCGATAGCATCAGCGATATCATTTATATCTCCGTTTTGAAAGGATTGTTTGTGCCGAATGCTTTTGCTCCGGCAACCGCTGATGAAGGGGTGAATCGTTTTCAGCCGAAAGGAGTGGGATTGTATAGATATAAAATTTGTATCTACGATAATTGGGGAACCTGTGTGTGGAGTTCGGAAAAATTGACTGACGGTCGTCCGGACGAATGGTGGGACGGTACTTATAAGGGACAGCCTTTACCTAAAGGGGTCTATAAATGGAAAGCAGAAGCTTTGTTTATGGATGGGACAGTATGGGAGGAAAAGCAAGGTAAGGTGATTTTGATTCGGTAATTTTGATGAGTGTGATGAAAAAATGGTGGTTTAGTATGGTGTGTTTATGGATGAGTTTTGGGGTTGAAGCTCAGAATGAATTGTTTTCACGACAGTATTTTCTGAATAATTATTTGGTGAATCCGGCTGTCGGAGGAATCAACGATTATATGGATCTGCGTATGTCCTATAGCCGGCAGTGGACAGCGATAGAAAATTCACCGAAGTCGGTATTGCTGACTTTCAATACCAATTTGGCCCGGGAAAAGGATCAGGTGTTGCGTTATTCCTATGCAGACCGGAAATATGTGATCGGGAAAGGCCATCTGGATTATAACGGTCGTAAGATAAAACACGGAGTAGGTGCAAAAGTGACTTACGATAACGTGAATGTTTTCAGCTATACCGATATGTCGCTGAGCTATGCCTGTCATGTTCCTTTGAATCCTTATCTCACCTTAGCTGTCGGGGTGGGTGGCGGATTGTCCATGTCGGCGATGGACCTGAACGATTATGAGGTAGGGAATGAAGACGATCCTTTGTACCGGACAGGCAAACGGAAAGAAATGACACCCCTGGTGGAAGCTGGGATCTGGTTGTATTCTTCGGGCCCTTATATCGGGGGATCTTTTTCGAGGTATATGGAAGACCCTTACGATGAAGATGGAGAAACCAGATATAACAACCTCTATGCAGTGGCTGGCTGGCAGTTGTATTTCGGACAGTTCGTTTTTACTCCTTCGGTGATGTACCGGAATAACGGTTACACCGGAGACGGGCTGGATGTAAATGCCGTATTGTGGTATGCCGGTTTAGTCTGGATGGGCGGTTCGTTGCGACATCTTGAAGATCCGTCTATACATATGGGAGTGTTGATTAAAAATATCTTCGAGGTAAATTATACTTACGATATAAATAAAAGCAGTTGGGGAGCTTCCCACGAAATCGGTGTGGCCTTCCGGATATGGAAGCGGGCGGAGGAATGTAAAAATAAATGGTATTTTAGATAAGAAAAGCGTATAGTATGAGACAAGTATGGGTCTGTGGATTTTTGGTATTAGGCATGTTGATAAGTATGGGTACTTCAATCGCCCAGCAAGTTATCTATGTTTCTGCCTCGACCGGTGTTGTCGGAGAAGATGCAGGTACGCCGGATCGTCCCTATCGCAATATCGGGGATGCTTTGGCAAAAGCAGTGGCGGATGGAGTGCAGGAAATACGAGTGGCAGAAGGTTCTTATAAAATAGAGAAAGAACTGTATATCCCTCAGGATATCAGGGTGATCGGTGGGTATAAAACCGGTCAGGAAGTAAGATGGCCCGAAGCGGCTATGAAGACGATTTTAGTTGGAAATCAGCTGAATAGAGTGGTGAGGGTGGCCGGGACTTTAGAGGGGGTAACCGTAAGCGACGGATTTTCCCGGGGAGGAAACGGCGGAGGAGTATATGTCGAGGCGACAGGAAAAGTGATGAATTGTATTATTAAAGATTGTAAAGCAGCTTATCTGTTTCCTAAAGTGGGAGATCTTTACCTCAAAGACGGGACTTTTCTCGATGTGAATGAATTTACCGGCGACCGTTGGCAAGAAGTCAAAGGGATTGTGTTTTGGGTAAATCCTGATAAAAATGCGGTAGGCGGGAAACGGGGATTTGTCGTTGCCCCGGATTATCGTGAAGTTGACTGGAGCAGTTCGGGTGGAAAGACTTTACCCGTGTTCTATTCGACGATTATTTCTGCGATAGGGGATAAAGAGGGAAGAAAGAATACAGATATCTTGCTGCAACAGGATTGTAATTTTGCAAAAGTGGCGCGGCAGAAAGGGGCTGAATGGTCGGTTCCGGCTTTGGGGCAGATCATGATGATCGGTACGGAATGGGCTGTACTGGATCATTCATTTCGTGTCTTATGGGAGAAAATGAGGAAGGGATGTACTTTTGAACAGCTAAAGGGGAAAACGGTGCTACGATCATGCTGATGAATGCACAAGCCGGAGTGCAATATTACCTGTATCGGGGTGACCAGTGTCTTGAGGACTACGGTTTCCCGCCGTTGACGACCGCTATTGAAGGAGATCTCCTGGTTTGGAACAATGTACCCTCCCTGAAGACTTGTACCGGCGAATACGATAACTATACGGCATATCGTGTATTGGCCTGTAATCCGGTTTCCTTATGCTCGAAATGGATGCAGGATTCGGTGAAAGTATATGGGGATAATTATGTGAAATTGTTAGCGATGACCCAACCACAGATCGAATTTTGTGAAGGGGAAGATATCCTGTTGAAAGCCAGGGCTTCCGGTTGTGGTTTGCAATATAACTGGCATCAGGTGACGACAGTGGGTACTTTTGATGTAGGTTCTGATTCTCCGGATCTGATCATTCAAAATGCACAAAGCAATCATTCCGGATCTTATTATTGCGAGGTTACCAATGCTTGTAACAGTGTGAGCACTTCTCCTTATATCAAGGTGACGGTCCGGGATTCGGTGAGGATGGAAGAAATGGACGACCTGACGGTTTGTGAAGGGGGAACAGCTTTGATATATAGCAAAATGACGAATGTGAATGAAGGCGATTATACCTGGTTTAAGAAAGGAACCACTGAGATTTTGAGTCGCCGGAGTTATTTGTCGTTAGATAGTATTAAAATGGATATGCAGGGAGTTTATGTCTGTGTCGGAGGAGATAAAGCGAAGGGATACTGTAATGTGTGCACGGATACAATTCATATTTCAGTTGCTAAAAATACGGATATTCTCGATATTACACAGACTTACGATACCCTTTGTGTCGGTTCGCCTTTGATGATATCGATCGGGGATATAGTGCCCGATGAATATGAGATTACCTGGTATTTGAATGGAAAGGCGATCAAAGATGCAACCGGTTTTGATAATGTAAAGGGAAATTCCTACCAGAAAGATAAAATAGAAAAGAAAGACGCCGGTTTATATGCGGTGAAGCTTTCACATACTTCGGGGGTGGTTTGCGGTAGTTCGGATTTGATTCCGGTCTATGCGCTGGTGGTCGATGCCGATATTCAGGTCGTATGGCATACCGATGACCGGTATATGTGTGAACCCGGAAAGATTGCTCTGGAGATAAAGACAACCCCGATGACCGGGGTGAAATTCGATTGGTATCGCTTGCTGGAGGGAAGTGCTCAGGAAGAATCGATCGGACATGGCAGTAAACTGTTGACAGAAGTACCCACCGATAACAGCAAGGTGATTTACCGGGTGTATTTTTATAATACTTGTCCCCGGGGAGAGGGTGTGGTGACTAGTCAGGATATCACGGTGAATATCGCCAGGAATGTCGAATTTGTGAAAAACTTGCCGGCAGAGATTACCGGTTGTGAAGGCGATTGGGCGGATACAACCTTGACAGTGGCTCTCAATGGGGTACATGTGAAGGATTATGTCTGGACCTATAGTCCGCCATCCGGGACGAAAACAGATACTTTGGCGAGAGGGAATTTCCCCGATGATGGAAAGGTTACATTCGAGCATTCCTATAAAGTGGTGTTCGATCAGGTACATTCCGGTTTTTATACGTGTGTGATGAATACTTCCTGTGGAAAGATTTCTTCACAGACCTGCTGGGTCAGAATAAATACTCCGCCGGCCATTACAGCCGACCTGACAGCTGCGAGTGGAAAAATGTGTGAGGGTAGTTATTATACGCCGACCCTGACAGCTACAGGAAGTGACTTACAATTCCGTTGGTTTATTACTTATCCCAATGGGAAAGTGGATACAGTCCGTAAAGCCATCGGCTACGATTGGGAGGCGAAAGATCAGCTGGAATTGTTGACCGATGTGAAATACAATGGGGCACAATTGCAGTGCCTGGTATGGAATAATTGCGGGAAGGCGTTATCACAACCTGTACAGCTCGATATTGTCGCTCCCCGGGAGATTCAGGTGTCGCCGGCCGAAACGTGGCTATGCTATGACTCTACGGCTACAGTCGAGGTGGAACTCATCGGTGGGGACGGGATACCCTGGACATATAAATTGCAGCAGGACGATTATTCCAAGGTAGATCGGGGACCGGTGAAACCGGTAAAGGATACGTTGGTGAATCTGATCGCCGGGCATTACCGGATCACGGACCTGAATGACGGCGTGTGCGACTATAAGGATAAGGTGATGGCCCAATTTATGGTCTATGATGTACCGATGGCCGAGGTGGAATATAGCCTGCCTTCCGGTATGCGGGATACCACGATTTGTGCCGGAACGGAAGTACCGATGCTGGTACGGATTACAGGAGGGATCGGACCGTATAAAGTGAGCGTTTACTATCAGGAGGAGACGATGGCTGAGCCTGAACCTTATAATATGTGGGCTGGAAGCACTTTTACTGTACTTGGAACTGCGGCTCAAAAAGGTACACTTGTGGCTTTACCGGTGGTAAAAGATGCGGTATTTTCTATTAAAGTAGAGGATTATGGGAATTCGAAAGGTACGATTTGTCCGGTGGAAGTGATGAGTAATCAGGTGATCGAGGTAAAAACCGTTGCTAAATTGAACCCGACTTTATCGATTACAGATGAACTGAGGTTCGGCGAATGTCAGTTGGATATCGATTTAAGGAAATACCTTAACCCTGATCCGAAGGGAGGAACCTTCCACCTGCAGAAAATATTGGCCGGAGGAGTATATGCAGATACGGTGATCGATCGGCCTTGGGATTTTGCGAAGATTCTGAAAAGTGACGGCCCGGGAGTCTATAAAGTCAGCTATTCTTTGACAGGCGTTTGTAAGGAAAAGGCCAGGGATGCTTTGACCGTTACAGTCGATTCGTTGCCTACTGCCCGGATTACTCCGTTCGATACGACGGTATGCTGTAAAAATGGACCTAACATTCAGGTATATATGAATTCTTATGCACCTTTTGATAGCCTGTTGATCGGGAGTCAGCGGATTAATGACAAGGGAAAAACAGAGACCGGTGAACAATGGTTTAAAGTTAAGCCGGCAAAACCGTTAAATAATCCGATGATGATCCCATTCGAGATGATGGCTGATTGTTCGGATTCGATCTCTTATTATACGGTTTCTTATTTGAAAGATGGACACGGGTGTGTGATGTCCGGGGTGAATCAGCCGAAAGCTACGATCCGGGTGCGGAAATTACCTAGTTTGAAAGTGATCGGTTATCATCCGAATTATAGCAGTGGGTTGGGAGATGAATTGACTTCTACGTATAATCTGAATGTGGGAGATAGTGTTCGCTTCCGGCTCTATCTGGAAGGTGGAAAAACACCCTGGAATTTATACCTGTCTTATCTCAAAGATCCTGCTGGCGGAATTGCCGATCTGGATACTATTATCCGTATCCAGGCTGCCGATACGGTGATTACCTTGAAGGAAGCCGGAGCTTATGTATTTAATGCCCAGGAGGTAAATGGATGTAAACAAGATGACGGAGATATTATCCGGGAAATTAAACTGGCTCCGGATGGTTTCGTTACGATCAGCGGATTGTATCTGGGAGGTGCATTGTCCCATTTGATGGGAACGACACCGGTGCCTGTCGCGCAGGTACGCATGCACTCGAAATTGCCGGATATTTCTTCTTTCCCTGATTATGGTTATGATCCGGTGAAGTTTGCACAGTATAATAGTATTGCGGATGTGAAGGTTATCGACTGGGTATTTGTGGAAGCCCGCAAGCTGGACGACCACGGGCTTTGGACTACGGTTGACCGGGATACCTGCTTGTTATTGGCTAACGGTACGGTCGTGGATCGGAATTTTGATGAGAATTTGAGGTTTAAAGGTACCGGAGTGTCCGGCGAACAGTTCTATATTGCCGTATTTCACCGGAACCATTTGCCGGTAATGACTGCTAAGGCCCAGTCTTTTAGTACCAACGGCGGTGGGGGAACTCCGATTACCTTCGGTTATGAACAGAATTATTACGTTTATGAAGGTGTTTTAAAGGATCATGTATGGGATTTCTGGCAAAAGAACGGAATTACCTTATGGGTGATGGCTCCTTCTTACCGGCAGATTTATAAGCCGAATGAGCTGGTCAGTATGGCAAGTATGGTAGCCACCTATCTGGAATTGGATAAGGCTTCCGGGTCGGTTATGGGAGTCGTTCCGGGCTACTACATCTGGGATGTCTCTATGAATGGCAAAGTAGAAATACCGCCAGTCGTACCGAATTATACTCAATTACCGGCTATGGGAAAAGATGAGGATGCCTGGATTATTTATAAAAACCGCGATCGCTATACTGAAATCAAGGAAGATTTGACACATTAAAGTGATAAAAATTAATAAAAAAGCAGGGGTTTAATAAAAATATATTAATTTTACAATGTGTAATGTATGTAGAAATGAAGTGTGTAAATGGCAAATATTTAGCTATCAGTTGCTTCCTATTTATTTTGTTAACAATAATTTCTGAAAAGCAGGTTATTGCACAGCAATCTGTCGATTCGATTACTTTTCGGATAGATAGTGCTCAGATTGTGGGAAAGCAGCTCGAATATTCGATCATGTTCTGGCGGACAAATAAAGATTGGAGCGAACCTGCCAGGCCTGTTCAAGATACGGCTTTAGGTAATGTGGACTTATATTTTAAGTTTAAAGACGGAGTCTTTGATCAAAACAAACAACCTTTAATTGTCAGACAACATGCGCATTTAAACGGAGCGAACGATTTATTGAATATCTGGTGTCGTTATCATGCGGGTTTATTCCAAATCAAACTGGATCTTAAAACAACGGTTCCGGCGGGAATGAATTTGGTAGAAGTACCTTATAATACTCCTATAGAACTGTGTAAAGTACAAATGCCTTTAAAGAAAGACGACCGGAATCCGGAATTTATGTGGGTAGAGGTATCTACCGGTGGTCAGTCTTATTTGGGACAGGTTTTGATTAAAACACTACAGGGAGATATTTTTCATAACCCGGACCCGGCGTTAATTATAGAAGATTATTCCAAAATTGAATATGTCTGTGAAGGAAGTACGTTGAAATTATGGGCACAGACTTATTCAACCGGAACCAAGCAAGTGGTGACCTGGGAAATGGCTAAGGAGAAAGATTATGTGAATGCGATCCATTTCCCGGATATCATCAAGGGCTCCTTGGTCGGGGAAGGCCAGGTACACTATTCCAATACGATAACCACCCCTTATGGGGAGGTCGATTATTTGATCTCTGCATCGAGCCTGCCTTCAGGAAACCGGGTGGATACGTTGATCATTCCTAATATACAGCAATGGATGGATAGTATGTATGTACAGTGTACCCTCTCGGATGAATCTTTGTCTGTTATACCTAAAAAATCCGGTGGAGACGATACCCGTGTCTTTCTGCGGGACAGTATCTTTGCCTGGTTTGCTGCATCGGATCCTAATAAAAGAGCGGATGGAAGTACGGGGATCGGTGCTCATGACCGGACAGATACTATCTTTAAATGTCCGTCTTCAGAGTCATATGTTTCCGTATTTTTCTTTGGCCCGAAATGTAATGAAGATATCAATACTATTGGGAATAAGATGTTGATCACCTATGCCGGCCGGGATCAACTGGCCAACCCTTGGATAAATACAGTGGAACTCACCTCCTGGACAAAGTCAAGCGTTACGGCTCCTAATGGAAGATGCCTGTATGAAGGAGTTGTGCGGCTTCCTGATTCGGTAACTAATTCAAGAATTTGGATCGATGCCATTTCTACGGCGATGGGATGTGATAATGGTGCTTCTTATGCGAAATATGATACGGTGTATATCCGCGATGTCGAGGAAGATACAAAAATCATGGCTTCTATGAAGGATACAACCCTTTCTAGTGGTGAGGTTATGGTTTTAGATAATAAGTATGCTTATACCGGCTATGATTTGATAACTTCTATGGGGGGGAAATTGGACAAAACCCAAACACCTCCGGTTTATACAGCTCCGACGGAATCATGTACCGATCCGGGAGGATGCGCTGATACGATTATCTATTATTATGAAGTGCCGGCTTCTAAAGGTAAATGTACGATGGAAGTGAAGCAGACGGTGAAAATGGGTGATTACTTTTACCTTTCTCCAAAAGTATATCTGGAAGGAGCTTTTTATAATAAAACTCAGGAAATGACAACTAATCTTTTTGATAATGGTCTTGTTCCACATATTTCTCCCTATGATGATAAATTGAATGTTATTGATTTCCCTGCTGGGAAAGCAATTGTCGATTGGGTTTCGATAACATTGAGAAAAATGACTGATATCGATGATATAGTTGCAAGTGCTTCTGTTTTTCTATTGAAAGATGGTACAATTTGTGATTCTATCGGTCATCCTTATGTTGCTTTTAAAAATCTGAATCCTGATGAAAAATATTATGTCGCTGTAAATCACCGGAATCATTTGATTATAAGAAGTGCTGGGGGGTACAAAATTTCTCAGTCGGAAGTTGCTCCTACAAGTATTGATTTTACACAGGTTATGAATGTTGCCGGTGGCGATTTGAAACTTTTAGCTCCGGGATTATACGGTATGTATGTTGGCGACTTGTTAGATAATGGAGTAATTGGGGCTGCTGATCAAAATCAGTTAATTTTAGATAGCGGACTTAATGGATATACTGTTTCGGATGTGGATTTTAATGGAGAAGTAACAGGTAGTGATAGACAGAAGTTATTAGAAAATACAGGAAAGGGTACAGGTTTATATTCTAAATGATGAGAAAAGTTTTATTTTTCATATTGATATTGATTTTACAAAGTCTGACATCCTTTGCGCAAGACTGTTATAATTCGATTGGTACAACCGATAAAAATTGTCTGGAAATTAACTTTTCTGATGTTGAGGTTAAATCAGAGGGAGGAAACTCTTATCTATATTTCACTTTGAATGTGAAAAGGTTAGGTACCTGGTATAATAAGGATGGTATAGAATTGGCTATGTTTAATAATTATTTGACCTCTTTTGACGTATGGTTCGATTTTAATACAGATGTCATGAAAGGGGATTTAAATACAGCAGCTATAGAATGCCTCGAATGGGGGAAATTTTCATTTATGGGGATGATGACTTACCCTTGGGATCAAGGGTATTGCGGGGATTATTGGTCTAATATAACACAGCCTCAGGCAAGTATCATTGCAGCTAAATTTTCATTTATGTTTGATGCATCTAAAGGAGCACAGACGATGGCGTATGAGCTTCCAACGGATACTTATGCTTTGCTTGGAAAATTTCGATGGCCTATAAAATCGGGAATAACCACCGGACAAACAGGAGTGGCAGTACGGCTTAATGAAGATATCTATAATGATAAATTTTTATATACAACTGAAGCATATAATTCTGGAAATGGTCCGATGAATTTCTGTATTTCCGGCCAACCACTGGATATTCCCATCAGTGATACTCCGGTAGAAAAGCCTGTTTTAGCTGAGGTTACCGGTCCGACGGCAATCTGTCAGGGCGTAGAGGGGAGTTATACCACTTCTTTTGCAGCAGGTGCCGACGGGGCTACGGTAAAATGGGCTGTGAAGAGAGAGGGAGTGGATGTAACGGCAGATGTTGTGAAGGGGGGAGCGATTACTTCGACGACTACTTCGGCTACTTTTACCTGGGTAGAGGATGTCCCGGCAGGGAATTATGTGATCAGTGCTATCCCGACGAATGCTGCGGGAGACGGTGAAGAGAAGTTGCTTCCTGTACAAGTCTTTGTCCCGGCTGTGACTATTGCCGGGAATGCTGCCGGTTGTGCCGGAGAGATTTTGGAGTTGACAGCTAATCCGACTGACATGCAGAGTTATCGATGGTTCGTTAAAAACGGTTCGGATTATACTCTGATCTCTGGAGCGGCAAATGCAGTTTATTCCCCGACTTTACCTACCAGTGGTGCCTCTGTTACTTATAAGGTAGAAGCCGTAGCGACTACGGCTCAGGGAGGATGTACGGCTTCGGATGAAAAAACAATAACGATAAATCCTGTACCGCCTCTTACTATCGAGACAGAAATTGCCGGCGGCAAACGGCCGATCAATTCAACCCGATATGCTTTGGGAGATAGGATCGCAGTCAGCGTATTGGATGAGGATGCTGCTTATACCTATTCGTGGGTGGAAGGAAGTAATAAGAAAACAGGAACGGAATATATCATCCCTTATGCAACAGCTGAGGCTTATACCGTTAAATTGACCATGTCTCTCAAGAATGGAGGAGGCTGTCCGAAAGATACCACGATTACTTTAACAAAAGACGGTTCGCTTTGTGCACCGACTATTGCGCTGTCCGGTACGGGAGAAAACAAGATTTGTACCGGAGGTGTGTGCCGGCTGACTGCAGAGGTGACGAATCTGTGTACAGATAATAGTGTTCTGAAATATGAATGGTATCGGGGAGAAATAAAATTAGCTGAGCAGTATGCAAATGGATCTACCGAGGCTTATTATACGGCTACCGAGGCCGGGACCTATACGGTGCGGCTGTATACCTCGTACGGTATGGTATCTAAGGAGGTAACGATTACAACAAATACTGCTTTGGCAGAGACATTGACCATTCCGGCTTCGACGATGATCGGGGCAGGGGAAACGGCCATATTGTCTGCACAGTGTAATAATGTCAAAGCGTGGACATGGACTCCCGAAGATCAGATCAATGGCTCCAATGCTGCTCAGTATGTGACTACAAAACAATTAACCGAAGATACCGATTTTACCGTATATGCCGAGCAACATAACGGTTGTATGAGTTCCGGCAAGACGACTGTGAAGATCGGTGACACCGGTTTAGAGGTTGTACTTGAACCGGCAATATTAGCCCTTTGTAAGGGAGGATCAGGGACGTTGGAAGCAAAAGTGACCGGAGGAACCGCTCCTTATTCTTATACCTGGCCTGCGAAAAATTTAGAGAATTCGAAGGATAATATCGCTAAGTATAAACTTGATGCATTTACAACTGATCCTTATACCGAGTACCTTACTGTAACGGATGCAGCCGGAAATTCTAAAAATGTAGCGGTTCAGGTAACAATAGCCTCGGCAACAGAACCGAAGCTGGAACTGACGGGGGGGGATATTTGTGAAGGGAATGAACTGACTGTCGGTTTAAAGTCGGGGAATGTAACGAATTATACCTGGTATATAGGGGATAATAATGCTGTGGATAAGGCCATTACGATCAAACCGAATCAGGGAGCTACGTTGCAGATGGATACCCGGGGAGATTATACCGTTTGGGTGGCCGGTAATACGTCTGTCTGTTTGTCGGATACGGCAAAAACAAAAGCTGATGTGAAAGTAAACGGTTTTGACCTGGCCTGGGATCCGAAGCCGCTCGATTATAAATTGGGTGGAGATATAGAGGCAGGGGTACGGATCGATAATACGACAAGCAGTTCCTGCATTTTCAATTGGGATGCTTTGAAAAACGGCCGGCAAACCACGGCTGCAGGAGTCAATCCAAGCAAATATGAGGTGACGGCCGCTTCCGAATCTAATTATCATTTTAAGGTGGAAGCAAGTGTCCGGATTTCGGACAGTAAGACTTGTTCCAAAATACTGGAGGCGGATGTTGCAACAAAAGCCGGCGGTTTGATGCTGGCGGTATCCGATAAGACGGTGACGCAGTGTACGAATGGAGCTGTTCGGATCAGTGCCACAGCTGAGGGAGGTACGGGTGCTTATACCTTTGTTTGGTATAAAGCAGGAGATGCGGCTACGGAATTACGGAAACAAGTGTATCCGACCGGCGGAGAGGCTACCGATGTATTTGTACACGGTGGATTCAGTAATGGCGATAAGATTGTGGTACAGCTAACAGATGCTTCTTCTCCGATGTTGACCCGAAGGGATACGATTGTGGTGAATACTTCTGCTGCAAATGCTCCTTTGGCCGATGCCGGGGCTGACATGACCATTCAGAGCGGGACGGCTACTGTGCTGTTCGGGAATGTTACCGGTGGTACGCCTCTATCCTGGCACTGGTCGCCTGAGAATAAGCTGGCTACCGGAGAAAATACCCAATATCCGACGACGACGACTTTGACCGGACAACAGGATTATACCTTGTATGTAGTTGGCGATAACCATTGTGTCAGCTTACCTGATAAAGTGACGGTGAATGTGACGACGACCGACGGTTTTACAGTCGACATCGACGATCCGGGAGTGCTTTGTGTAGGAAATACGACCAAACTATCGGCCTCCACAACGCCGGTGAAGACGGGAATTATGTGGGAGTGGCATGAGACCACCGGACAACTGACGGACCTGAATGCCGAACAGCCCGATTTTACTGCATCCGGGACCACGACCGTTTTTGTTAAGGCTACTGCCGGAGGAATTACGGCTTCCAATAGTAAAAAAATCACAGTGAAGAGCGATCTGGCTCCGACACTTGAGATTCGTGGATTCCTGGCAGATAAAGTTGCTGTTTGTGAAGGTTCCGAACTGAAAGTTGTGGCTACCAATGTGCCTGCGGTTGATTTGGGTGAAGCAACCTGGTATGTAGATGGTGATAAACAAAGTGGAAATGCTTTGACTTTTAAAGCACAATTAGAAGATGGGGTTACTTCGGCGATCCGGGAGATAAAAGTGGAAGCTAAATCTATAGCAGGATGTCCTGCTGTCGGTGCAAAAGAAGAAACCGTGACCATATATGCACAACCGGAATTGGAGTGGGATGCTTCTTCCTCTCTGGTGATTGCCCAGGGAGATCCGGTGCAAATGACGGCTAAGCTGAAAGCGGGAGGGACCACTCCTGATTATACCTACACGTGGAGCCATCCGCATAAGGTGGGGACTTTCGGGTTTACTGATGAGGGTCGGATTGCCAGTCCTTCACTTTCGGCAACCAGCAGTGTTACCGGTTTAGCCGACGGTGCCCGGAGTGAGGATGTATATTGTTTTCAGGTGTATGTCACGGATGGAAATACCTGTCGGTCGTTGCCTTTGGAGCAGGATGTGATCGTAGACGGGAATGCTTTGATTGTCGGATTGGAACCGAAATATACAGGCGGATATTGTAAGGGAGGTATGGCTATTCTTCAGGCCACGGTAAAAGCAGCGACTCAGCCTACCGGTTTGAAATATGAATGGTATAAGAACGATGTTCTGATATCTGCTGCGAATGCCGGCTATATACTGAATGGAAATGAATTGGTGGTGAAGGAACCGAACACAACCGACACCTATAAAGTGAAAGTGACGGCCGATGGGGATAAAGCCGGACAGAGTACGGGAGTAACTTTGACCGAGAATACGACTCATTCGGCAGTTACTTTGACGGGAGTCGATCTGCTGATTCCTCAAGGGACGCATACCGCTTTGACGGCGATAGCTCCGGTGACGATCGAACATTGGCAATGGAGCCCGAAAGAGATGCTGGCTAGTGGAGAAGAAACACTGAAAAATCCATATACGATAAATTTGAATAAACAGCAGATTTATACGGTTTATGGTGTAGACGAAAATAGCTGTGTGACAAAACCGGCTAATGTGACAGTCAAGGTGACGAGCGTTGCACCACCGGAGGATGGAAATAAAGAATTGTTTGCTGTGATCGAACCGGATACAAGGACGATTTGTGTTGAAAATAAATTGCAATTGAATACGAGAGTGTGGAGTAATCCGGGTGGAGCAACCTCTTATAGCTGGGAGCCGACCGATCATCTCGATATGATCCCGGGAGCTGATAAACCGATTTTCTCTGTCAATCAACCGGGTAATTATTCCTATGCGGTGACAGTGAGTCGGGGTGAATTGAAGGCTATTGCCCGTACAGATATCAAAGTGGTTTCCGGTACCTTGCCGGAATTGGCAATCGATTTGTCGAAGACCGGCCTGGCTTGTGCCGGAAGTGAAGTGGTGGTGAAAGTACAGAATGGAGTAGCGGTAGACAAATATACCTGGATTGTCGACGGCGTAGTGGATCCCGCGGTTACCGGAAATACCTACAGCTGGCCCTCTGTGGAAAGTCCGACAAATGTGAAATTGCAGGTGATCGCCGAAACGTCCGGCAGCTGTATGTCGAATGTCATCGCTTTGGATTCGGTCGTTAAACCGGCTTTGAAACTGGATGATCTGCAAGTCGTAGATAGCTGCGGTCAGGTGATCCTCTTCTCCAATGCGGGAAAGGATCAGCAATACACCTGGTCGCTGACTGCCGGAGATACGCAGTTGCAAAAAACGGAAGGTGCTTCGGCCGATACGTTGTACCTGACTCAGAAGACTAATTTCACGACTGCTTCTGTACCTTATACAGTGGTTGTGAAGGTGAAACCCAGGAACGGCGGCTGCGAATCGACAGGCAATAAGACCGGAAAGGTATATTTCCAGCCCAAAGTAGTTTTGGATAAGTGGACTTACGAAGGGGAAGCGCTGTCTTACACCGTGAGAGAGAAAGGAGAGAATGTTCCGGTATCTATCGATAACGATCACTCGAATTTCGGCGTCGGAAATTCCACACTCGACTGGATATCGTATGCCGGGGTTGCCTTGACTACAGGACCGGAACAGGCAATCGTGTATAATGTCCAAAAAGAGGATACGATCGTTGCGATTGTCACCAACAAGGAAGCTCCCGGTTGTGTATCACGCGATTCCATGCCGGTATACCTCTATCCCGATGCACCCGAAGTGGATATCGATACCAATACCAACCGAAACAACATTAAGCTGACCTGGAAGTCTGTCCCGGCAGATAGTGTAAGGGTATGGGGTATAGTGGACGATGCATATAATGTATTGGGGAATGGCTATAAACGCCTGGCTTCGGTCAAAGCTGTGAATAAAGAATGGAGCGAACCCAATATGGGCGACCGCCTGAAATTCTATTACCTCCAAAGCGTCCGTAAGATCGGCAACAAATCTTTCGCTTCCCAAATCGTAAGCGATACGGTAGGCTGGCTGAAGCAGACGCTGTATGGGAAGAATACATTTAATCCTTCTTTAGTTGCTGCGAATGTGATTGCATATCCATTTGATATGAGTGGGAAAGGGATAATTACAGACCGTGATTTAGTAAATAAAGTGATATCACCAGCCTTGATACACTCTGGGGCTTCGATTGGTTATTGGAACTTTACTGACCAGGAATGGAAAAATGATGATTATGTAGACATGATGGGAGATGGTACTTGGATTGAGTGGATGGGGGACAATGAATTTGATTTGACAAAAGGAGCAGTATATCGAATAGTATTTTCTAATTCTGAAATTGAGTCTGCTGATTTATTATTATATGGAAAATTAGATGTTTGGAATTATGATTTCCATATTAATACGAATGGAAAATCTTCAATGAACTTAGTTTTGAATCCTTTATTAATGATTGATAAACGGAAACGTCAGGCTTTAGGAAATGAAATTCCTGCTATAGCTGTTGGCATTTGGGACCTTTCATTGCAAGAGTTTGCTAATGCAGATTATGTTGATTTTGGTGATGGATACTTTGTTTGGTTGCCTGATGAAGAATCGGATTCTATATTGTTACTTCCATTGCAGCCTGTAACAATTGTTGTTGAAGAAGAAAAATTAGATTGGAAAAAATAAATTATGAAGAAGATATTGATTTTAGTTTTAGTATTCAGTTTATCAGCACCATAATATTGTGAATCCTGCTGGAACTACAGTAAGTGTAGACGTTCCACGAACAACTGGTAATACTGTGCAATCTGGGAATATAGATATTACGCCTGAAAATTCCTAATGATTGGGATAAGACTTTTATAATGATGAATTAGGAGAAAAAATAATGAAGAAATTTTTTGTAATTTGTCTGTTGTGTTTGTTGAATATATATTTGGCGTGGGGTGCTGCAACAAATAATGTAACGACTTATACCATATTTTTAACAGATGCTTCTGGAAAGTATTTGGAAACTCCCACTGATTTTTCAGAGAGTGACGTTAAGCAGTTTTCAGCGAAATTGACTTGGAAGGGGCAGGTTGTGACAATAGCTCCGGGAGCTACAGATCCACAGGCCTGTTTTATGTTGCAAAAAAATCCAAGTGGAACAGCTAAATATATTATATTGAGGGTTACTTTACAAAGATTTTCTGGAACAATTCCTTTGCAAGAGGATGATCCTGTTGGTTCCATCGTAAAAGTTTCTATTACAACGTCTGATGGCTATACAAAGGAAGAAGATGTTCCTCGTACAACAGCGAATTCAGTTCAACGTATTCTGATTGACGTTACTCCCCCTGCTACCCCTCCATCCCTTGCGATCGGTGGTCAGCTTTGTCCGGGGGGGGCGTCTACGTCTATAACGATCAGTGATTTGGCTGATTTTACAGGATGGACAGTGAGTGTTGTCGAGGGGGGAGATTTTACGATTTCTACTCCGGTGCAGGCGAATATGACGATTTCTGCGGGAGCCGGGGTGGCTGCCGGGAATTATACGGTGGCACTGACGAAAGGTAGTGAGACGTATACACAAACTTTGACGGTGGGGGCGGTTCCGAACCTAACTATTGCAGCAACGAATACCAATAATGGAAACGGTTATTTCTGTACGGGAGGAGATGCCGATTACAAAACTTCGGTAAGACTGACGGCTTCCGGTGCAAATGGATATACCTATACCTGGACTAAACCCGATAAGTCTACCGCAACCGGCGCAGCGTTGGATGGAGTAAAGGTTGCCGGAGAGTATACCGTGGAAGCGACGAAAACCGGGGAATGTCCGGCTGAAAAGAAGATTACGGTGGAGGAGTTGGCCGCTCCTGCTGCTCCCGAGATTCAGGTGCCGGATCCTGTGCATGTGTGTACGAAGGATGGAGGAACGACTACTTTAGAGTTGAATAATAAGGTCTCCGGATATACGTACGAATGGAAAAATACTTCCGGCATAGCGTCGAATACGGTTGCCCATTCTCTGATAGCCGCGACTACGGCAGGTACGCCGATTACCGTACAGGCTTTGGATGGTAAATGTAAGTCGGCCGTGTCTAACTCTGTCGTATTGTATGGACACGAACTGAAGTTGGCTTTAAATCCTGCCGGGACACAGCAAGTGGTAGCCAGTTCGGTGCAAACCGTGACGGCAACGCCTTCATTTACTCCTGATAACGGTACTGTCATCGATGCAATGAGCTGGAACTGGACAGGCACAGGAGACGGTATCGCTGCCGGAACGGGAACGAATGAGATTACCACGAATCCGGTCACTCAAACCTCGACCTATAAAGTGACAGCTAGAGATCAATATGGATGTTCGGCTACCAGTGCCACGACAACTTTTGAAGTGAAAGTCGGTTCGGTCTGGAATATCAATTTGGCCGATATCAGCGGGTGTATCGGCTCGGCTATGACCTTGACGGCCAATACGACCGGATCGACTCCGGCAGCTCCGGTGTCTTACACCTGGACGTGTGCTGATCCTAAAGTGACATTCGGATCACCGGCAGGTAAAGCGACGACTGTTTCCGCTACCGCTCCGGGGAGCTATACGGTAAATCTGGTCATGCAAGACGGGAATAAGGTGACTAAAACGAAAGATGTTACTGTGACTGTCTTCGGCAGACCGACACTGAATAAGGTGGAGGTGACTTCTACCGATGTTTGTAAAGGCGATCAGGTGACACTTTTGGCCAGCGGAGGAGCACCGGCTGCCGATGTGTTGGGTAATTCGAATACGATTCATTATATCTGGACCGGGGCTACGGCTGTTACCGGGAATGAGACACAAGCGAAAGCGACACTCGCTACCGGGAATAACAATTACAGCGTAAAAATCCGGGATGGTAATAATTGCGAGAGTGATTCTAAAAATGTAACCTTTGTGGGCCATGAAGTGACGGTGACGCCGAAAATCAATGGTTCTGCATCTGCTGCAACGGTTGCTTATGGCAGTACGGTGAACCTGGATTGTGAGGTGAATTACCTGCCCGAGCCCAGTACGGTGAAAACATATACCTGGGGACCTACCTCGGCTATTAACGGAGATTACCAAAGTCAGACAGCGGTTTCGAATGCCCTGACTGCAGGAGGAACTTTTACGATTGCAGTTGTCGATAATAATAACTGTAAGGCTCAAAATACGATTAGCTACGGGGTGACTGGAACGGAACTGAAAGTGACGCTGACGAATGTGTATCTCTGTGCCGGTGCTGAAACACCACTTAGTGCGCAGACTACAGGTGGCACAGGGACAGCAATGGACTATACCTGGATCTCGGTAGACGGTAGACTGGCTTTCGACGATGTGAAGGCTGCTAATCCGAAGGTGACAACCCAAACTCCGGGGAATTATCCGGTGAAAGTGGAGATTACACAAGGAGCCCAGACGGTGACTTCCAATGAGATGACTTTGACGATCGGAGCACAGCCTTCTTTACAGAGTATGGCTTTTTATAAAGATAATATACTGATTCCGAACGACGGGACGACGGTATTGCCGGGTAGTGTCGTACAAGCTTTGGCTACTCCGAAGAACTTGCCTGAGGGAACGAAGTATAGTTGGACTTCTACGCCGGATATCATTGCCGAAGTGTCGGCCGATCATTTGACAGCTACTTCGAAAGCGCTGGCGTTGGGAAATAATTGTATGAAACTGACGGTAAACAATGCGGAAGATAAATGTCCGGATGAACAGGAGGTTTGTGTGATGGTGGCCGGTACTGCTTTAGCGATCAATATGACGGATAAGACGTTGTGTGCCGGTACGGCTACGGATATCGTTACGAGTGGAGCGGTGATCACCGGGGGAACGAAACCGTATACCTGTGCCTGGAGTTGTGATAATGCAGCTTTCAAGTATACTCCTTCGGATGATAATAGCACGATCACGGTGTTGGCCACGACACCTGCCGGTGTCTATCAGGTAACTCTGGAGGTAGAAGATAAGAAAGGAAATACTGTTTCTAAGACTTTCCAGGTTACTGTAAATGCGATGCCTGCTTTCTTAACGGCTCCGGCATCACCTCTGGTTGCCCGTACGGGAACAACAGTAAATCTGGTGGCTTCGGTATCGCCGAATACAGCGACGGTTACCTGGACGGGCAATCCGGTGACCGGAGCACAGACAGGTATGACAGGGGCGGCTTCTATCGAGGCCGGGACATTTGCAGCTGCCGGTAAATACCTGTATACTGTCGAAGCGGCTAATGGCATCTGTAAGATCGATTCAACGATCATGGTTAATGTGCTGGATAAAGTTCAGGATATTGTGCTTACTGCAGGGGATGTGAATATTTGTGAGGGACTGGAAGGGGTGTTGAATGCTTCTGCTACAGGAGGCTCCGGTAACCTTTCTTGTAGCTGGGAAGTACGTCAGGGAGATTTGCAGCTGAGTAATCTTACGGATTGGAATCCTACGGTGGTGTCGGGTTCTGTCGGGAAACACACCGTGAGAGTGACCGTGAAGGATAATGCTACAGACGATCCTGCTGATCCGAAGTATAAGGATATTGTCGTGACTATTTTAGCTAAACCGACGATCAATTCGTTGATAGCCGATAATCTGACGACGGGCGAGCATGGAGTGACGACAGTCAATTATGGAGATGAACTGAAACTCATCGCTACTGTCGATCCGGCTTCGGTCACTTGTACATGGACTGAGTTGTATACAGACCTGAACTCGACGACCGGAACAGAAGTACAGACCAAACCGATGAGGCAGACCAATACGTTTACGGTGACTGCCGACACGAAAGGATGTACAGCATCGAAAGATATTACCGTGGTGGTAAAACAACCGGAGGCAGGAGCGGTATTATCTATGAGTCTGGAAAGAAAATGCGCGGATAGCGGTGAGAGTATGATGTTGACACTGAGCGCTACCGGAGCGACTTCCTATTCCTTTACTTTGAAGAATAATGCCGGACAGAGCTGGAATTTTACCGGTGCCGGTCCCTGGCAACATCCGATACCTTTAAATGAACAGGATACTTATTATGTACAGGATTTCAAGGCCTTTAAGAATGGATTGGAGATCACGGATACTCATGTGCCGGATGAGATCGAAGCTTTGTTCTATACGACTCCGGTGATTACGATTGACGGAGGAAATGTACAGAAAGTTTGTAAGGGAGATGCTTTGACATTGACGGCTAACAGCCAGTTGGGAGGAACAAAGTATGTATGGGATGATGGAAACATAGAAAACGGAGTGCCCTTTGTGCCGGAAGCTTCCGGAGTTTATACTGTAACAGCGACCAGTGATAAAGGATGTTCGTCGACTTCTGAGGTGAGTGTGAGCCTGATCGATAAACCGGTTATCACGATCAATGCCAGTCCGAAGGTGATTTGTCTGGGCGATGCTGTTACCCTGACTGCAGGAGGAGCTAACGAGTACAGCTGGAATAATGGCGGGACTGGTGAAGAGATCGAGGTGATCCCGAATGTCGGTGGGACGATCAAATATGTGGTCAGCGGCAGGGAGACGGTTAATGGCTGCTCGGATACGGCCAGTGTAAGTATTGTCGTGAACGAACCTCCGTTGATTGTGGATGCATCGAAACAAATCCGCAACATTGCAATCGGTAAGAATGTGACATTCGGCGTGAAGGCTACGGGTAAGGATCTTACTTACGAATGGTCGCGCTGGACAGGTGATTCCTGGTTGACTTTATATAACACATCGACCGACGAGCCTATGGTTGAAGGTGCCCAGACCGATTCGTTGACATTGAAGAATGTACCGCGGAGCTGGAATGAAACCCAGCTGAGATGTGTGGTGAGGAACGGATGTGGAAACGACGATACGACCTTTATTTTGAATGTGAAAGAGTGCTTTGCTCTGGCAGATATCGAATGGAATATGTGTGAAGGGATCCGTCCGGAAACCGATCCTAGCGTGCAGATCGACGGTTGGTACTGTCCCGGAACGAAGATCGCTGTTTGCGCCCGTCTGATACCGGAAGATCCGGAGAATGAAATCGAAAATCCGGTGTATAAATGGACGGTAGACGGTTTGAGCACGGATGACGGACGTTGGGGAGAGATGACATTTATTTCGGATTCCAGTGTGTTGAGCTGGGTTCCGCCGATAGATTGGCAGGATAATATAACCATCGCTTTGTGTGCCTATGCCGACGGAGCTTGTGATACGATATGTAAAAAGTACCTGCGGTTGAAAGCCCGGAATTTTGCCGAAGTCGACTGGAAACTGAATACTTCTATCGATCCGTCCCGGATGTTCTGTAGCGGAGATACGGTGACATTTACGATTTCCGATCCGAAACATACGGCAGGGAAACAGCCGTTGTATAAATGGTATAACGATATTTTCGATTTGCAGGAAGAACCTTCAGAATACAATGAGGTGATCAGCCTGGAAAATGAAAAGCTCGTCATGGCCATGGGACAAAAGGATTCGTGGGTGAAAGTGGTGATGACACCTTCGCCGGAGATTTGTACCCGGGAGCCCTATTATGTAGATACCGTTTTCCTGAAAGTAAAAGAGACGGTTCATCCGAAACTGACAGTTTGGTGTGAAGATACGCTGGCTTGTCTGAACGACAGTATCCGCTTCGAAGCCCGTTGGGAAGATGCCGGCGAGAACCCGTCTTTCAAATGGACACGGAGTATCGGCTATCCTTATTGGGATCTGGGAACGAAAAACTATGCGGTCAGTATTTTGGATGATAAGGATATGTGGATCAAATGTGAGTTGAAACCTTCTCAGGAAGTATGCTATAATACCGATACGATCTTTAGCGATGTCATTCAGGTGAAAGCCATTGCCGATCCGAAAGTGACGATTACTGCCGATCTGGATGGTAAAGTCGAAGGGGATGAGGTGATTGTCGAATCGGATATCACCGGAATGCCTATCCGGAATCCTCGCTATACCTGGTATATCGACGATATGATTGCGAAAGATCAGGAGAGCGAACTGATACGAAGTGATTTACATCAGGGAGATCAGATCCAGCTGGGCGTTCGGGGAGATCGGATTTGCCAGAATCAGGTGCTTTCGAATGTATTGGAAATCAATTTTGAAAGTTCTGCCCGCGATACCTTGATCGTCATATATGTAGGCGAAACTGTCCGGAATGTCAGTCTGTTCAGGACAGGTGATGAATCATGTGAATTCTTTATCGCACCGGATGGATATACCGGGAATGCGAAGGTAACGATGGGTGTCGACGGATTGTTCAACTATATTCCCGACCGTGATTTCACCGGTAAGGAAAAGATTACTTATAAAGTGGTGAACCGCTATACCGGACGTACTGAAATCGGGTACATCTACATCGAGGTAAGAGGAAAAGAAAAGTACTTTATTCCGAATATTATCACGCCGAACAACGATGGGTTGAACGATACCTGGAAACTGGATTTCCTGACCGACTTCCCGGATCATGTGATCACGGTTTATAACCGGAACGGTAAGATCGTGTTCCGTGCGGACAACTACCAGAACGATTGGGATGGTACAGGTAAAGGAAATAGCGGGTATGTGGCTTATTTTAATTTGTCGAACGGTATTTATACTTATGTGATAGAATTAGGAAATAAAGAAATATTGAAAGGCTGGCTGGAAATCCGGCGGGATATGAACCCGGGAAAATATTCCCGTTAGGTGAAATACAGGCGGAAAATGCAGTGAAAAATCTCTTATGGTCCCCGAAGGCCGAGGAGATCTTTCACTGTATATAGTGGTAAAGCCGGAAGGAGTGTTAATGGAAGCTTGAATAGATCGGAAAATACAAGAGAATTATGAGATTTGTAATTGCAGGATTATTGGTGTTTGTAACGACCTGGAGCAGCTGGGGACAAAGCAATGTGTTGAGATTTACAGATTACAATATGGTACAGCCCGTGATTAATCCGGCCTGTATGGGCATAAACGGAGGAGTGAACGGCTTGTTGCTGTATCGTAGCCGTTTCGAGAAATCGGATTATTGGCCTTCTACCGGCGTGTTCAATCTGAATTCTATGATCGAAAATAAAAATCTCGGCGGTGGGATCAATCTGGTTTTTGATAAATATGGTCCCTATGAAAAACTGAATGCTTATTTGGCCGGTACTTACCGATTGAAAGTAAATGAAGGCAAGTATCTGTTTTTCGGATTGCAGGCCGGTATCAATTACGTGACTAATAGCGGGGATTATAAAAAATATGATGACGCGGAAGTGATTTTCAACGATAATTATAGTCAGCCTAATTTCGGTTTCGGGTTACATTTTCAGGCCGACCGTTATTTCTTCGGAGTGTCTATACCTGAATTCCGTTACAATACGATCGATGAAGAGGGGAATAAGGTGAATTCGATGATGTCGGATATGCTGAAGATGTTCGCTTACGGAGGGTATCGTTTTAAGGTGGGAAAGAATGTGGATTTCGAACCGTATTCTTATCTGACCTATTCCGGAGAAGAGAGTGCTACCTGGGATTTGGGGTTACGGATGATTTATCGGGATTGTCTGATTTTCGGAGCTCAGTACCGGACAGAAGAGGCTTTTGCTGTGATGTTGCGGATAAAGCTGTTCGATGATCTTTGGCTGGGATATTCCTTCGAAGGAAATAATTCGGACATCGATAATAATTTTAATAGTGTACAGGAAATCGGCCTGACTTTCCGGTTCGGAAAGAAAGGGAAGAAAGCGGGGACATCGGCTACCGAGGACCGGTTCAACGATATCAACTCGATTCGTTACTTTTAAAAAGTTTAATGGTTAAGGATACATGGGGAAAGGATTATTTTTGGTTGTATGGTTTTTAGGGATTATCCTGACGGAGGCTACTGCGCAGTCTCGTGCTGACCGTTTGTTCGAGCGGGGAGATTATATGGGAGCTTTAAAGGCTTATCAGAAAGAGCTGGAGAATGTGGGGGAGGATGGATCGGAGAAAAGCGATTTGCTGAAGATAAGGGAGGCGAATTGCTTTTTCCATTTGAATGATGTGGTGCGGGCAGGACAGGTGTACAAAACGGTAAATCCGAATCTGATGGGTGCCGAAGATCTGACCTATTATGCGATTACGCTGATTCACTCGGGGGATTATGCCCAGGCGGCCGAACAAGCCGGACTGGCAGAAGCGTTAGGAGCCGATCCGGTGATTATCGAACGGTTGAGGGGTTCTTGTGCGTTTGCCAAAGAGGTGGCTAAAGAAAAGCCACTGTATTCGGCGAATAAGACAAAAATCGATTTCGCCGGTTTTTCTGCCGGTGTAACTTACTATAAAGGCCGGAGCGTGATTCTGGCAGCACCGGGGACTGGCGAAGGGGCGGTGACCGATACCCGGGGATATAAGGTGACCCGGCTTTACAATGCAGTATTTACCGGTGACGGCACCAGTGGGCGACTGATTCCCTTTGCCGATGAACTGGCCGATAAGTATCATATCGGTGCAGTGACTTTTACGAAAGATTACAAACGGATTTATTATACCCGTACAATTCTGAAAAAAGACGGGTCCAGTATACTCAAGCTGATGACGGCCGTAGAGGTAAATGGAAAGTGGGAACAGGTACAGGAATTGAATATCAACTCCGACGACTATTCTTGTGCCCATCCTTGTTTGTATAGGGATTCGTTGTTGTTCTTCGTTTCCGATATGCCGGGAGGAATCGGGGGAAAGGATATTTATATGACTACGGTACAGGGACCGGAATGCGGGGATATCGTGAATCTGGGCGAACAGGTCAATACAGTGTTCGACGAACTGTTTCCTTTTGTAGCCGGAGACGGGAAACTTTATTTCGCTTCCAACGGACATGTCGGCCTTGGCGGATTGGATGTGTTTGTGTCGGAGCGGCAGCCTGGCGGGAGTTGGGGTGAACCCCGGAATATGGGACGTCCGATCAACTCTTCGATGGATGATTTTGCTCTCGTTTTCCGGGATACCACTTGCTCTGACGGCTATGTGTCCACTAACCGGGGAGGGACCGGATATAATGATTTCCTGTTTTCCCTGAGACGGTTGAAGGATTCCGAAGTGCCTGAACGGATACTGGCTCGAAAGAAGAAAAATGAAGTTATAACGGACCGGTCTATGCCGGTGGAAAAAACACAGCAGGTGGTGGCCGATCAGGATATGTTTACCGTAGATTACCGATATGCGATTCAGATCGGTGCTTTCCGTAATCCGGTGCCACGGGTATTTTTCGAACATTTCAACAATGTAAAAGTATACCTTGGGTTCGACAATGTGTATCGCTATACGGTGGGAGAATATCCGGAGGAACAATTGGCACAAGGTGAGTTACCGGTAGTACAACAGGTCATTCCCGATGCTTTTGTCATGAATGTGAAGCGATATGTGGCTCAAAAAAAGATTCAGCATGATGTGCAGGGAGATGATATCGGGGACGATGAATTATTACTCCGGCGGTTGAGAAATTATGAACGGGCAAAGCAGCAACAGCCGGAGTTGCCTGTCGAGCCGACTCACCGTTTTTTGGATAAACCCCGGACACAGGAAAGTCCGACCGGGGCAGTGGGATATACCATTGTGCTGATGTCGGCCGACGAGGTGTTCGACCCTTCTGAGTTCGAAGGAATAACCGATGTAGATGTCTATGCCGTTCAGAAAGGGAAATATATGTATTGTACCGGTATGTATGCTACGGTCGACGAGGCGAACCGGCAACTGAACGTTATCCGGAGGAAGGGGTTTAAGGAAGCTTATGTCTTGCGGAAAAAATCAGGGGTATTTTATAGCGAATCGGAACCTGCACCCAAAACAGCCGTTCCTAAAAAAAGAAATTCGGAAGAACTGAAAAAGATCCTGAATTTTTGACAGCTTAAAAACATTTGTAACTTTGTCTGTTGTCACATCGTTGTAAATGAACTATGATTGCATCAGAATTGATATCGAATGTTGTGCCGGTGCTCAAACCCGAAGATACCTGCTTGCAGGCACTCAACTGGATGGAACTTTTCCGGGTGTCCCATCTGCCTATGGGGCAGGGAAAGACGTATCTGGGCCTCGTGGATGATGAGATGATCTATGCTCACGGCGACCTGAACGATCGGCTGGATGTGTTGCAGATACCGGTGGAAGGTACCTTCGTTTATGAAAATTATCATATTTATGATGTTATCTGTCTGGCGGCCGGAAGTTTGTTGTCTGTGGTACCTGTACTCGACCGTAAAAATAATTTTGTCGGTTCGATTACTTTGACCGATATCCTCCGGCATTTGGACACTTTGCTATGTGTAGACCAGCCGGGAGGTATTCTGGTGCTCGAAGTCAACCGGATCGATTATTCATTGGCCGAAGTTGCGCAGATTGTAGAATATAACGAAGCCCGGGTGTTGAGTTGTTACGTGTCGGGAAACCGCGATTCCCAGCAACTGCAGATCACCTTGAAGATAAATACACTGAATGTAGATCCGATCCTGGATACTTTTATCCGGTACGGATATACCGTTAAGAATAGTTTTGTCACAGGCGAGGAAGAACAGGATAGTCTGAGGGAACGCTATGGATTATTGATGAAGTATTTAGAGTTATAGAGTTGCTGAGTTATAGAGTTGCTGAGTTTAAAAAGTTAGCAACTCAGCAACTCAGCAACTCAGCAACTTAGTAACTCAGCAACTCAGCAACTTTTTTCTATCTTTGTCTGTTGAATGAAGGAGGATCGATTTATGACCGTAGCGATTTATGGCAGAAGTATAGAACCGGAATTTTTTCCTTACCTGAAACGTCTGGTCGAAGGACTGGAGAGGAAAGGAGTGGGGATGGTGTGTGAAGAAAAATTCGCTGCGCTGTTGAGTGGAAACTACAGTTACGAACCGAAATTTTTGAATTGTTTCGGCAGATGTACCTTGATAAAAGAGGAGGTTGAATTGCTGCTGAGCGTCGGTGGGGACGGTACTTTTCTGGATTCGGTGATTTATGTGAAAGATAGTGGGGTACCTGTATTGGGGGTAAATAGCGGACATTTGGGGTTTTTAGCGAATGTACCCGTGGAGGAGATAGAAGATGCTGTCGATTTTATCGCTGCCGGGAAGTATGAGGTGGAACAGCGGGATATGTTGCAGCTTGAAGTGGAAGGACAACGGATAGCGGATTTCGATTATGCCCTGAATGAAGTGGGAGTTTTGAAAGCTGCTACTTCTTCTTTATTGAAGATACATGCCTATATCGGAGAGAATTATCTTACGACCTATTGGGCCGACGGATTGGTGGTGGCTACTCCGACGGGGTCTACGGCTTATTCCCTGAGTGGTGGAGGACCGATTGTGAGTCCCGAATGCCGGAATATTATTCTGACTCCGATCTGTCCGCATAATTTGACAATTCGTCCGTTGGTGGTACCGAATACGGCTGAAGTGAGGCTGAAAGTGGAAGGGCGTTCCGGCGAATATGTGTTGTGCATGGACTCCCGGATCCGGAAGATGACGGACGGACAGGAATTGAAAATTTGTACCGGAAGCCAAAAAATCAATGTGGTGAAACTACCCCGGCATAATTATTACGATACCTTGAGGAATAAGCTGATGTGGGGGGAAGACAGACGCAACGGAATGAAAGACTAGAGTGAAAAATCGGAAATGGAAGTGGATAAAAAAGTGCTATACGATAGGACAGAACAAAGGGAGTTGCCGAAACGATTCCAGCTATGTTATTGTTTCTTAGCATTTGTTACCCGATTTTTTACCTTTATAAGCTTATTTTTCCCTCTTTTGTTGTTATCTTTGGACGGTTTTTGTCAACCTGGGGGAGAGTTCGGAGTTTTAGGAGGAAGGGGGTATTACATGGGCGAATATAATCCCAACCGGCACTTTGATCGGAGTCAGCGTTATCTAGGAGGTTTTTACCGTTATAATCTGAACGATCGTTTTGCTTTACGGCTGAATGCAGGTTTTTCGAAAATAGATATCCGGGAAAGACCCTTATTGTCCAACGGGGAGACAGTATATCCAGCTGGATTTCATTGTACGGTGAAGGATGTAGCTGCATGGGTCGAATTTAATTTCCGCAGTTTTTGGGTGCAGAAAGTGAAAGAATCCTCCTGGTGGTCTCCGTATCTTTTTACCGGAGTGGGATATCTCGGAGCCGGCGATGAGAGTAGTGTTTCTATCCCTTTGGGCATCGGAGTAAAGTTTAATCTTTACCGGCAATGGTCATGTGGGATCGAATGGAGTGCCCGGAAATTGTTTACCGATAAAATAGATCTGGTGTACGATCCCTGGGGGACGGGAGAGACTAATTTTATATATAATAAAGATTGGTTTTTTGTGGGAGGAATTACGGTATCTTATCGTTTTCCATTGAACCCAGAATGTCACTTTTGAGTGAAAAACAGAATAATAATGCAAGATATTAAAGAAGAAATTATAGCAGCGGGCTTGCCGGAACATATCGCGATTATCATGGACGGCAACGGACGCTGGGCGGAACAAAGAGGCTTAGACCGGGTGTATGGACACAAACAGGGGGTGGATACGGTGAAGTCGGTTGTAGAAGCTAGTGGGGAAATCGGTTTGAAATACCTTACTTTATATACCTTTTCTATAGAAAACTGGAATCGTCCCAAAGCCGAAGTTGATGCGCTGATGGGGTTGATGACCGATGCGATTATCCGCGAAACGCCCGAATTGATGCGGCAGAAAGTGCGGGTGAAAGTGATCGGGAATACCGGTGATTTGCCGGAAGAGGTATGGCATAAGTTGGAAGGGCTGATTCACAGGACGGCTGCAAATACAGGAGTGACCTTGGTGCTGGCTTTAAGTTATGGAGCCCGTTGGGAAATTGTCGAAGCTGCCCGGAGGTTGATGGCCGATTATAAGGCCGGAAAAGTGACGGATACGGAGGAGGTTACGGACGAATTGTTTGCCCGTTATCTGACTACCGCGGGGATTCCTGATCCTGATTTATTGATTCGTACAAGCGGAGAATGCCGGTTGAGTAATTTCCTGTTATGGCAATGTGCTTATACGGAGTTTTATTTTATCGACAAATTTTGGCCTGATTTTGAAAAAGATGATTTATATTTGGCAATCCGTAATTTTCAGCAACGGGAGAGACGTTTTGGAATGACCGGAGAACAGATAAAAGTGAAGGGTGAAAAGGGAGAGGGGATAAACGTAACTGAAAAGTAACTGGTAACGCTGTCTTAGATAGCTAAAAGAATATATATGGTTAGAAAAGTAATTCTTTGTCTTTCAATAATTTTTTTCTGCTTTTGTCGTGTTATGGCGCAGTCGGCTGATACTTTATCCCAGCCTGATATTTATTATTCGAGCCCTAAAACATACGAAATTGCCGGTATCGAGGTCACCGGTATTGGTGAGCAGTACGATCCTGAAACATTGATTCTGGCTACCGGTCTCCGTGTGGGGGCCGAGGTGAAAATACCGGGGGATGCGATAACGAAAGCGATACGCCGTTTGTATGGCCAGGGATTGTTTTCCGATGTGACGATCTCTGTCGACCGGGTAGAAGGACAGAAAGTATTCCTGATTATTAATCTGGCAGAACGTCACCGTTTGTCTGCGATTAACTATATCGGACTCAAAAAATCGGAAGAAAGTAAAATTAAAGAGAAAATCAATCAGTTACCCGGAAGCCAGGTAACCGATAATATGATCGCCGGTGTACAGCGCATCATCGAAAAATATTTTAAAGAAAAAGGATACTACAATATCTCTGTGAAGGTTTTACAGCGGGATGACCCTGAAAGACCGAATTTTGTGTATTTGGATGCGACAGTCGAACGGAAGAATAAAATCAAGATCAGCGATGTGTTTATCACCGGAAACGAAAAAGTGCGTGACAGCAAGCTGAAGGGAGCGATGAAGAAAACCAAAGAAAAGTCGTTGAGGAATTTCTTTAAATCGGCAAAATATATTCAGGAGAGTTATGAAGACGATAAATATAACCTGCTCGATAAATATAACGAACTCGGTTACCGGGATGCCGCTATTATCGCCGACAGCGTTGTACAGGAAAGTCCGAAACGGGTGAAAATCTATATCGACGTCGAAGAAGGAAACAAGTATTATTATAATGATATTACATGGGTCGGAAATACGGTGGTCGATGCCGATAAATTATCCCGATTGTTGAATATTAAGAAAGGTGATGTCTATAATAAGAGTTATTTCGATAAGCGTTTGAATTCGGATGAAGATGCTGTAGCCAATTACTTCTACCTGAACAACGGTTACCTGTTTTTCCGGGCGATGCCGGTAGAGACTGTTGTGGGGAACGATTCGATCAATGTCGAGATTCGTATGGTGGAAGGACCACAGGCGACGATCGATCGGGTAATTATCAAAGGAAACGATCGTACTCACGAGCATGTAATCCGGCGTGAATTGTATACTTATCCGGGAGAATTGTTCAGCCGGGAAGATGTTATCCGGAGTGTACGGGAATTGGCTAATCTGGGACATTTCGATCCCGAAAAAATCAATCCGACTCCACTACCGAACCAGGAAGCCGGAACGGTAGACCTGGAATACAAAGTAGAGGAAAAAGCAAATGATAAGATCGAGATCTCCGGAGGTTGGGGGGCCGGTATGATTATCGGTTCTGTCGGATTGACTTTCACCAATTTCTCTATGAGGAATATTTTTAATTGGGAGTCATATCGTCCTTTGCCTCAGGGTGATGGCCAGACTTTGAGTTTGAAAGCACAGACCAATGGAAAATATTATACCTCTTTCAGTGTTTCTTTCCGGGAGCCCTGGCTGGGAGGTAAAAAACCGAATTCATTGAGTGTGTCGGCTTATTATTCCCGTCAGACCGGTTATAGCCGTAGTTATTATAACTCCTATTATGCCGGAAATAGTGCCAAAGACATGTATGATACCGATCAGTTGATGACCACTTTCGGGTTGAGTGCCGGATTGGGACGACGGATTACCTGGCCGGATGATTTCTTTACCTTATATACCGAGGCTTCCTATCAGCGGTATACCTTGAAAAACTGGCCTTATTATATTTTTTCCGAAGGAAATTCGAACAACCTGTCTTTTGCAGTACAATTGAGAAGAAGCTCTATCGATAATCCGTTGTATACCCGTGAAGGTTCTGACTTTACCCTCGGATTGACGTTTACGCCGCCTTATTCCTGGTTTACCGATAAGAATTATGCCAGTCCGAATATTAAAGATAAAGATAAATACCGTTGGATCGAGTTCCACAAATGGAAATTTCAGGGAAAAGTATTTATGCCTCTGGATAAAAATAAAAAATTTGTGTTGTATACAGGGGTACAGTACGGTTACCTCGGTCACTTCGACAAAAACAAGCGTTCGCCGTTCGAAGGATTCGAAATGGGGGGTGACGGTATGTCGGGATATAGCCTTTACGGACGTGAATATATCGGTTTGAGAGGATATGAAAACGGTTCTCTGACAAATGCAGGCTCTAGCTTTATCGCTCCGAATGCTTCCGATGCCAGCTTGTATTCCAAGCTGACCATGGAGTTGCGTTATCCGATTTCGCTGGCACAGTCGGCGACGATCTATGCGCTGGCGTTTATGGAAGCCGGTAACTCATGGTATGAACTGAAAGATTTCGAACCGTTCAACCTGTATCGGTCTGCCGGTGTCGGTCTGCGTGTATTCCTGCCGATGTTCGGGTTGTTAGGTATCGACTGGGGGTATGGATTCGACTCTGTACCGGGACGTCCGGGAGCTGCCGGTTCACAGATCCACTTCGTATTAGGACAGGAATTCTAAAATGGATTTGCGGTTTACGATTTATGATAGGACATTTTAAATTGAAAAACGGATTTATTTTATTATTTTTGTCTTGCATATGGAGTACTGCACAGGCGCAAAGCGGAACACGCTATGCTTTCGTGAATATGGAATATATTTTCAGCTGTATCCCCGATTATGCAAAAGCCCAGCAGGAACTGGACGATTATTCGCAGAAGTTGCAGGCCGATATCGATGCGGTATACGCGGAAATAGCAGAAATGCAATCCAGATATAATGCCGATAAAGTGTTTCTGACTCCTTCGATGCGCGAAGACCGGGAGAAAGAAATTGCAGCGAAAGAGAATAAAGCCCGTTTGTTGCAGCAACAATATTTCGGCACCGACGGTTATCTGTTCGCAAAGCGCGAAGAACTGGTGAAACCTTTGCAGGACGAAGTTTTAGCGGTCATTAAAGATGTCGCTAAAGAAGGAAATTTTGGTATGATTATCGATGTTGCCGCCGATAATTCAGTTGTCTATTTCGACCCGAAACTCGATAAAAGCAATGTCGTATTGCGGAAATTGGGGTATAGCGTCAAAAAGAAAGAAGAATAAACCGGTCGTCTGAATGAAACAGATCCGGAAGAGTTAGATAATTTAATGATAATATTTATAAACCAGAAAAATGATGAAAAATACCATTAAAGTGTTTGTACTTGTAGCTTTGACATTGGCTGCAATGAGTGTTTCTGCACAGGTAAAACTGGGCCACATTGAAACTCAGAAGTTGATTCAGGCAATGCCGGAATGGACTGCCGCTCAAAAGACTTTCGAAGAGGAACAGAAAAAAGTAAATACAGAGTTGAATGGTTTGAGAGAACAATTCCAGACTAAATTAGCCGAATATTCTGAAAAAATGAAGACTTATTCAGAGGCTATGCGGGCTACAACAGAAGAAGAATTGCAAGGATTGCAGCAAAGAATCCAACGTTTTCAGGAAACGGCTATGGCTCAACTGGAAAAAACACAAAATGATCTGATGCAGCCTGTAATGGAAAAAGCATTGAACGCGATCAAGGAAGTAGGTAAAGAAAATGGGTTTACTTATATCTTCGACATGAATGCCGGTATCCTGTATGCCGCTGAAAATTCACAGGATGTCCTGCCGTTGGTAAAGAAAAAATTAGGATTGCAATAAGGAGTGTAAAAGGATAAAAAGCCGCCTGGGATAGGCGGCTTTTGTCGTTTCTGATTCAAGGATATGGAGCAACACAAAGAGAGTATCGGCGTATTTGATTCCGGCTACGGAGGGCTGACTATTTTAAAAGAAATTGTCCGGAAATTACCGGAGTATAATTATGTGTATCTGGGGGATAATGCCAGGGCCCCTTACGGTGCCCGTTCTTTTGAGGTGGTCTACGAATATACGCGGGAGGCTGTTCATAAACTTTTCGAAATGGAGTGCCGCTTGGTGATCCTGGCTTGTAATACGGCATCGGCAAAGGCGTTGCGGACTATACAGCAAGTGGACTTACCGCAATGGGATCCCGAAAAACGGGTATTGGGGGTTATCCGTCCCAGCGTAGAAGCGCTGAATACCTATTCGCAAAACGGGCATGTCGGGATTCTGGCTACCCGGGGAACCGTAGCATCCGGATCTTATCCGATAGAAGTCGGGAAATTATATGGTGAAGAGAGGTTCCGGATTACCCAGCTGGCGTGTCCGATGTGGGTACCGTTAGTTGAAAATAACGAACTGGATGGAGAAGGGGCGATCTATTTCGTCCGGAAATACATTCAGGAACTGTTGGGTACCGATCCTGAAATCGATACGATTATCCTGGGATGTACACATTATCCGTTATTACGGCCACTGATCGCCCGTTTTGTTCCTTCACGGGTGAAAATTATCGGACAGGGACAAATCGTTGCCGGGAGTCTGGCCGACTATTTGAAACGGCATCCTGAGATCGACCGGAGATTGGGTAAGGACAGCAGGCGAAGTTATTTAACCACTGAAAAAACAGAATTGTTCGATCGGATGGCCGGTTTATTTTTGAAGGAAGAAATTAGTTCACAAAGAATTTTTATGTGTTAAGTTGAAATCTTTTAGCAGTATCTCAATTATTTTTTTATATCTTTGGATAAGATAGGATGCGGCTCGGTAAAATCATCAAACAAGTTTGTTGTTTTTGCTCTTGCCTTTCACTATCTTTGACAAGGTATCGGTTGGAAGATTAAATGTCGTGCAAAACAATTAGTATCGTTGTCGGAGGCAGCTAATATCTATGACAGAACAAGAACAGATTAAAGAAGCTTTTGAAGATTTATTGAAATCGTTACGAAAAGAGACTTCTAAAGAGAACAGACAAAAAATCAAAGAAGCTTTCGAATTTGCCAATGAAGCTCATAAAGGTGTGAAGAGAAGGTCCGGTGAACCTTATATTCTTCATCCTTTGGCTGTTGCTAAAATTGCTGTGAAAGAGATCGGTTTGGGGACGACTTCTGTCATCTCTGCTTTGTTGCATGATGTGGTGGAAGATACCGATTATACAGTTGAAGATATCGCTAATTTATTCGGGCCGAAAGTGGCTTCTATAGTCGATGGCCTGACCAAAATTAGTGGGGTCATGGGATCGGATACCAGCCGGCAGGCCGAGAGTTTCCGAAAGATGATCCTGACGCTGGCCGACGATGTCCGGGTGATCCTGATCAAGATTGCCGACCGTTTGCACAATATGCGTACGCTGGCTTCTATGCCCGAGCATAAGCAAGTGAAGATTGCGAGCGAGACCCTGTATATCTATGCCCCTTTGGCTCACCGCATGGGATTACATGCCATCAAAACCGAGCTCGAAGACCTCAGTATGAAATACGAACATCCCGAAGAATATGAGGTTATCGATAAAAAGATCGAAGCTTACGAGAAACAATTTTCGGCACTCTTTGAAGAATTTATCAAGCCGATACGTAAAAGTCTGAGCGAGAACCACTACGAATATACCATCACCGCCCGTACGAAGAGTGTGTATTCGGTCTGGCTGAAAATGCAGAGACGGAATATCAGTTTCGATGAAATCTACGACCTGCTGGCCGTACGGATTGTGTTTAAACCCAAAGCAGATCAGCCTGAAAAATGGCAGTGCTGGAATATTTATTCTTTGATTACAGACATTTATAGTCCCAAGCCCGAGCGGATTCGCGACTGGGTGAGTGTGCCTAAAGCCAATGGATACGAAGCTTTGCACTTGACGGTTATGGGACCTGAAGGACAATGGTTCGAAGTGCAGATCCGTTCGGAACGTATGGATGAGATTGCAGAGAAAGGGTTAGCTGCCCATTGGAAATATAAAAATGAAGGCGAAAGTTCGGAGTTGGATAAATGGCTGGCGGGAATTAAGGAGATTCTCGATCAGCCGGATGCCAGTGCGCTGGAGTTCCTCGACGAATTTAAACTGAACTTATTCGCAAAGGAAATCCGGGTATTTACGCCTAAAGGATATATGCGTACCTTGCCTAAGGGAGCTACGGCACTTGATTTTGCTTATGATATCCATACTGAAATCGGAAATACCTGTATCGGAGCGAAAGTGAATCATAAGCTGGTGCCGATGAGCCATAAACTGACGAGTGGAGACCAGGTGGAGATTTTGACGAGCGATAAACAGAAACCTCAAAGGGAGTGGCTGGATTTTGTGGTGACGGCGAAAGCCCGGACGCATATCAACGCCACCTTTAAGAAGTATAGGAAAGAACAGATCCGGACCGGTATCACGATCTTCGAGGCTGTTGTGAAAAAATTGGATTTACCGCCTACCTCCGAGCCATTGAAGAAAGTTCTGACCGATTACAACCTGACCAATAAGGACGATTTGTATGTCGAGCTCGCTAAAAATATCATTACGGAAGGAGATCTTGAAAAAGTACTCAAGAAGAAAGCGGAAAATAAATTTATAAAATACTGGAAACTCCAGTTCTTATGGAATGGGAAAGACGGAGAGGAAAAAAAGAAGAACGACAACGATGTCCAGCTGGATGTCAATTCGGATTTCGTGATCGCTCCTTGCTGTAATCCGATTCCGGGAGACGACGTGGTTGGTATGAATATTGCAGGTACGAAGGTTACGGTTCACAAGCGTTCTTGTCCCGAAGCGATCCGCTTGATGGCCAGCTTTGGAGATAAGATTGTCCCGATTAAATGGGTGAGCCATAAATTGATGTCTTTCCTGACAGTGATAAAAATGACAGGAATCGATAAACCGGGGATTGTCAGCGATATCACCGCCCTGATCGCAAAAGAAGGGAAGGTGAATATGCGAATGATTCATTTCGATACCCGGGACGGTATTTTTGAAGGATTCATTCATCTGTATGTACATAATACAGCCGACTTGAATAATATAGTTTCCCGTATATCCCAGATACAAGGGGTAGAAAGCGTGATGAGGGTGGAGAATGAGGAAAGATAAGAGATGATAGATGGAAGGAGGAGAGAAAAAGAGAGGTGAAGATTAGAGTGAGAAATAGATAGGAAGAGAGAAAAAAGAATGAGGATGGAAAAGATGGTTGATGAAAGTTGTTCAAATATGGAGAAAATAAAAGAAACTGTAAAAGAGATTTTTACAACTTATTTGCAACAAAAAGGACACCGGAAGACTCCGGAAAGATATGCTATCCTGGATGAGATTTATTCGCATACAGGACATTTCGATATCGAATCCCTGTATGTTTTTATGAAGAATAAAAATTATCGGGTGAGTCGGGCTACTTTATACAATACCATAGAGTTGCTTTTGGATTGTAAGTTGGTGATCAAACATCAGTTCGGGAATAATATCGCCCAGTTTGAGAAAGCTTTTAACAACCGTTACCACGAACATCTGATTTGTCAGAAATGTGGTAAAGTGGAGGAGTTTGCCGATTCCCGGATCAACGAGGTCGTCGAACATATTGAAGATAAATACCAATTTTCTGTGCATCACCACCTTTTGTATATTTATGGATTGTGTAAGGCCTGTCGGGAGAGTGAGTGATTTTAGCGGTTTTTTCTGTTTACAATAGAAAAAAATGTTTACTTTTGCACGTTTGTGTTTCCCGAAATCCGACGGGAAGTTTTGGAGAAAGAATTACTGTAAACGAATAAATAAAGATACAGATGAAAGTTGATGTTTTACTTGGATTGCAATGGGGAGATGAAGGGAAAGGAAAAGTGGTTGATGTATTAACACCGAAATATGATGTCGTGACCCGTTTTCAGGGCGGTCCGAATGCCGGACATACCTTAGAATTCGAAGGGCAAAAATATGTATTGCGTTCTATCCCTTCCGGGATATTTCAGGGTGGGAAAAAGAATATTATCGGGAATGGAGTTGTACTGGATCCGGTTCTGTTTCGTCAGGAGGCTGAGAGTTTAGCTGCCAGTGGACATGATCTGACCAAACAATTGTGTATATCCAAGAAAGCACATCTGATCCTGCCTACTCACCGGGTGCTGGATGCTGCTTATGAAGCTGCTAAAGGAGATGCGAAAATCGGAACGACCGGTAAGGGGATCGGGCCGACTTATACGGATAAAGTGAGCCGTAATGGGTTGAGAGTAGGGGATGTGTTGTATCATTTTGAAGACAAGTATGCGGCTGCTAAGAAAAAGCATGAAGCCATTCTGAAAGCCTTGAATTATCGATACGATATCACGGAACTGGAAAAAGAATGGTTCGAAGCGATTGCCTACCTGAAGCGTTTTCAGCTGATCGATAGTGAGCACGTTATCAATAATTTGCTGGAAGAGGGTAAATCCGTACTTGCCGAAGGGGCACAAGGAACGATGCTGGATGTGGATTTCGGCTCTTATCCTTTTGTGACTTCGTCGAATACTATTTGTGCCGGAGCTTGTACCGGTTTGGGAGTCGCTCCGGGAAATATCGGTGAAGTTTACGGAATTTTCAAAGCCTATTGTACCCGTGTGGGTGCCGGTCCTTTCCCGACAGAATTATTCGACGAAACCGGAGAGAAGTTGTGTGCTTTGGGACACGAGTTCGGAGCTGTTACCGGCCGGAAACGCCGTTGTGGCTGGATTGATCTCGTGGCTTTGAAATATGCTGTGATGATCAATGGGGTTAGTCAGTTGATCATGATGAAGAGTGATGTATTGGACAGCTTCGATACGATTAAAGCTTGTGTCGCTTATAAAATAAATGGAGAGGAGACCGATGAATTTCCGTTCGATATTTGTGACGGAGTCGAACCTGTATACGTGGAAATACCGGGATGGAAAACAGATATGACCCAAATGACTTCGGAAGATGAATTTCCGGAAGAATTCAATGCTTATGTCAGCTTTTTAGAAGAGGAGCTGGGAGTACCGGTGAAGATTGTCTCGGTAGGTCCCGACCGTGAGCAGACGATTATCAGATATGAAGATTAAAAAAGAGCCTTACGGCTCTTTTTTTTATCTGGACCGGATTTCTTTCCGCATAAAAGAACCGTAAGACAAAGCGAAACAGATGACCGTTGCTGCGATGAGGCCTGTAAGTTGAGGCCATACGATCAGCAGGCTTTGGCCTAGAGGCAAAGGACTAGGGATTGCCCCATGTACCTGTTCCATCGTCAACGGTCCCAGACTACGGACAGAAGGCATCAACAAAGTGGTTGTGGCTTCGTTGAAAAGCATACTGGGAGCAAAGCGCAATAAATTGAGCATAAACCGTTGATAACCGATCATTTGATAGGTGGTAGCCATTTCCGATGGACTGATGGCTTTACCGATCAGGTTGATAATCATATTATAGAAAATACTGAAGAACAACCAGATGGCGACACAAGCCAGGGCGGAAGTTGCAGCCTGACGGAATTTGATCGAAAAGAAGATCGAAAGATTCAGCCAGAAAGCCACATAACAGATACTGATCAGGATAAAAACGATGACCCGTAAAAATTCTTCTGCAGTTGGAGGAATACCTATGCTGATCAGCCCGAAGCCCATCACCAGAAATCCCAGAACGAAAAGCATGACTCCGATGACGATCAAAGCACCTACAAATTTGGCATTGATCAAATAATCCCGGTGAATGGGCTGCGATAAAATACGGCTTAAGGTTCCTTTATTCTGCTCCGAATTGATGGCGTCGAAGCCTAAAGCGATTCCTAACAGCGGACCGAGAAAACTGACGAAAACCGTGAAAGAAGGTAAAGTTCCGTCGCTGACCGTGAACAGCTTGAGAAAAAGAAACGAACCGTCCGGATCATTGGGTTTTATCGCTGCTCCGATGTTGGTTAGGGCGGTATAGAGCGATCCCATACACGTTAGTGCGATAATACCTATCAGGATAAGGAATCTCCAGCTTCTGACGTGATCGGCGACTTCTTTGCGGACAATTGTCCAAAAGGGACTGTGATATTTATTCATGACCTTGTCCTCCTCCGAAATATTGGTTATAAATGTATTCTAATCCATGTTCTTCCTGTTGCAGATCGTTGAGTGAGAGATCAGCCAGTAGCCGGCCTTGAGAGAATAAACCCACCCGGTCACAGATTTGTTGTACCTGGTCCAGGTGATGGGAAGAGAACAGTACGGTCAGTCCTCTTTCGTCCCGTAATTGCCGGATCAGACTGATGAATTCCTGTACGCCTGCCGGATCGATCCCCGAGGTGGGTTCATCCAAAATAATCACTTCCGGATTTTTGATGAGTACATCTGCCAAGCCCAGACGTTGGCGCATTCCCCGGGAGTATTTACCGGTCTTTTTATCGATTTCCCTGCCAAGCCCTACCCGTTCGAGGAGCTGGGCTGCATGCTGCCGGGCTTCTTGTTCCGGGATATTATTCAGCCGGGCGGTATATAATAAGTTTTCAGGCCCTGTCATGTCGTCGTAGAAACCGACATCTTCGGGTAGATAGCCTACCTTTTTTCTGACCTCGACCGGATAAGTCGTAGAGTTGGTACCACAAACATGCACAGTGCCGGAAGTCGGATCGGTCAAGCCCAGCATCATCAGGATCGTTGTCGATTTACCGGCTCCGTTCGGTCCTAAAAGCCCGAAGATTTCACCTTTGTGAATTTTTAGGTCCAATCGGTCGACTGCTGTGAAATGACCGTATCGCTTTGTTAACTGAACCAATTCGATAATGCTTTCACACATAGCCTACCTCCTTCCGTATTTGCGAAACAGATAGTAAACGGCACCTAAAGCAGCCAGGATGACAACGACACCAATCCAGCCGGTGATCATAGGGGTTTTGACAGATATTCTGAAATCGGTGGTTGTATCGGCTTCCGGTGCACGAGCAGTGATTTTAGTCACATAATCTCCGGGGAGAGCTTGACGGGAAGCTTTGAGGACAGCTGTAACATTCGCTTTATCTCCGGGAGCCAGACGATCCAGTTTGGACGGTTCGAAACTGACCTCCCAATCGATCGGTTTGTTAGCGGACAACTGGATGTCCTTTAATTCGGCAGAACCGGTGTTGAGGACGACTAGTTCGAGTTTCCGGGTGTCACCTGCAGTGATATCTTTACTCAAGAGACCTTGGGGGGTGGTTAATTCAATACGGTACGATCCGGTGATAACCACTTCAAACTCGAGTTGGGCAGAAGTGGAGCCGGTAGTAGCGATGACAGGTATTTTGTATGTACCGGCCTTGACATTCGAAGGAGCTGTGATGTCGACCGAAATATTTTCGCTGGCATTCGGGGCAACCTGTGCCGAAGTGGCTTGTTTATAGTTGGCTTTGAAAATGACATTCCAACCTCTGGGGGCTTCTGCCATGAGAGCATATAATTGTTGTTCTGCAGTTTGGTTTTTCAATGTGGCGTTGAAAGTGAACGTCGATTTTGAATTTCCTTGCATATTCGGTTGAGTAGTAGTAAACTCTGTCCGGTAGGTCCCTTGTTTCGAGACCGTTATGGCAAGAGGCAGGCGGGCAAGTCCGTCTGCACCGATCGTGAAATGGTAAGTGCCTTTATTTACTTTTAGAGGTACATCTACTTTCAAGGTAAAATTCTTTTTTTCACCGGGGAGTACAGCGATCTCATCCAGTGTCCAGCCACCGGCTTTCATTTCATAGCTCCAGCTCTTCGGTAGACCGGCTAAGGCAAGGGTGGCATTTTTAACTTCGTCACTATTGTTGATGACATCGATACTGTAACTGATAGATTCTCCGGGTGGAACAGAGATTTTAGTGTAAGGAGTGTAAAGAATGAAAGTTTGTTTGGTTTCTGAGGCTTGCATTTTGAAGGGAAATAGTCCCGCCATCAGTACGATCAGGATGTAAAAGAATTTAGCACACATAATCATAAAAATTTCAAGTGAATATTTTAATGAAAATTGATACAATAACGCTAAATTATAAACTTTCTGTATTACTAATTATTAAAAGTTTCGAAAAAAAACTACTATAGACCGCAAGAACAAAGCGGAGGAAAGGGATTTTTATTACTGCATTTTTATTAAATTTGTCATGCTGATAAAACCGTTGCCTATGCTCTTACAAGTGTTTAGTTTGCCGCTGAAAAATCCGGTGTTGATTTTTTCTCTGATACTGTTTATTATTCTACTGACGCCTGTTCTATTACAGCGTTTAAGGATTCCTGATTTGATCGGTCTGATTATTGCAGGTGCTGTGATCGGCCCCAATGGTGTGGGCATTATGGAAAGAGACAGTAGTATAGAGCTTTTTGGAACCGTGGGGTTATTGTATATCATGTTCATCGCCGGTTTAGAGATCGATATGGCCGACCTGAAAAAGAATTATGGAAAAACCCTGACTTTCGGACTTTATACTTTTCTGATTCCCATGATCGTAGGCACTTTGACCGGTGTATATTGGCTCGATTTTTCCTGGCCGACTTCGATTTTGTTGGCCAGTATGTATGCTTCCCACACGCTTATTACTTACCCTATTGTCAGTAAATACGGTATTACCAAGAATCGGGCGGTTAGTATCGCTATCGGGGGAACGGTGATTACTTGTATTCTTGCTTTGTTGGTACTGGCGGTGATTGTCGGTATGTCTACCGGAGAAATAAATCAACAGTTTTGGATTAAACTGGGGGTTTCAAGTCTGGTTTTTATCAGTATTGTCGTGATCTTATTTCCCATGCTGGGGCGTTGGTTTTTCAAGCGTTATGAAGATTCCGTAGGACAATATATCTTTGTGTTGGCTTTGGTATTTTTTGCCTCTTTTCTGGCGGAAGCAGCGGGGTTGGAGGCTATTATCGGGGCATTTTTGGCCGGTTTGGCTTTGAACCGGTTGATCCCGAATACTTCAGCTTTGATGAACCGGATCGATTTTGTAGGGAATGCTATTTTTATTCCTTTCTTTCTGATCGGAGTGGGAATGCTGGTCGATGTACGCACTTTTGCCGCCGGATGGACTGCGCTTTGGGTTGCTGTCGTGATGACGGTCATAGCCACTCTATCCAAGTTTATGGCAGCTTGGATAACGGAGAAAAATTTTAAACTGACCCGCGATGAGGGACGTCTGATTTTCGGATTGAGTAATGCCCAGGCTGCGGCTACGCTGGCTGCCGTATTGATCGGGTATGAGGTGATTTTGGGTACCGGACCGGATGGGCAGCCGATTCGATTGTTGAATGAAGACGTCCTGAACGGAACTATCGTTATGATTCTGATTACTTGTACGATCGCTTCTTTTATTACCCAACGTTCTGCTCAGAATATAGCCTTGGCGGAAATGAGCGGTGACCGGATCGGTGATAGTGATGACGAGGAGGAGAGGATATTGATTCCCTTGAGTAATTCTGAGACAGTCGATGAGCTGATCACCTTGGGAACCGCTATAAAGTCCCGGCGTAATAAGGCACAACTGGTTGCTGTGAGTATTGTGAAGTCGGACAATACCGATCCGGCAGCGGAAAAAATTTCAGAACGTCTGCTTGAGAAAGCTGTTAAGACTGGAGCCGGAATGGATCACCGGGTGGATACCGTTTTACGTTATGACTTGAATATTGTCAACGGAATTAGAAATGTGGCCAAAGAACATAAGATCACGGATATTGTTATCGGCCTGCGTACCCAAAAGGATATTTCCGATACTTTCCTGGGGAAACTGACACAAGAGGTGCTCAGTAAATGTGCTACGACTACCTTGGCTTATCGTCCTATGCAGCCGATGTCGACGGTGAAACGTTATATCGTCGTTATTCCTGAAAATGCAGAGAAAGAGGTCGGTTTCCCGTATTGGTTGATCAGTATTTGGAACCTGGCCAAAAATGTCGGAACGAAAATTGTTTTTTACGGTACACCGGCCGTGCTGGATATTTTGCATTTGGTACAATCCAAACACCTGATTTTAGCTGAATTTAAAGAGTTTACAGATTGGAGTAATTTTAAGGAAGTGGCTACTGCTACACAGGATAACGATGCCCTGATATTGGTGATGAGTCGGCCGAATTGTCCTTCTTACTCCCGGCATATGGAATATGTCCCGAATTATATCAATAAATATTTTAATTCGATCAATTGTATATTGGTTTACCCGGTTCAATTAGGTATGGATGAGGATATGAGTGCTTTTAGAAGTATCTCGATGATCAACCACATCGAGGGCATGGATGGCTTAGTGCAGGTATTGGGAAAACTGTTTAGAAAAAATAAATAACGTTCGATTAAATCAGTCGAAAGTTTATAAAGTCCATAAAATTTATAAAGTTCCTGGACCCTGAGGCCGCTTGGTTAATTAACAATTATCAAATGACATTTGACAATATATCTCCAAACCTATGGTTCCTTTTTTATTTGTCTGATAATCAATGATTATATTTTTTATTCTAATTCTCATTTTTCTTTTCTTATTTTTTTCTAATGGAAACGAAACTTTCAGGTAATTGTCAATTGTCGATTATCGTCTGTCAATTATTTTTTTGGTAGAAATCCGCCAAAAGAATCGAACATTTTTTTTGTCACTTTTTAATAAGTGTTTCTTTTACAAGAATAAATCGCTAATGGGTTTACATTTAATAATAAATACAATGCCTATGAAAAAGAGCCGTTTTTCTACATGAGTGGTGAAATCGTTTGCTGGTGTTATGCAAACGTTTTTGTACCTGAAAACATATTTTGAAATCAAAACCAAATCAGTTTATGGAAAAATTTGTCAAGAATTTAAAAAGGGGAGGTCTACCGACCCGGTGTTGGCTTTATATGCTGATACTTCTTTTATCATTTGGATTGCCTGCAAGTATATTTGCTCAGACAGATCTGGTAAAGGTGACTGGAACAGTGACGGATGAAACGAATCAGCCTGTTCCTGGCGTGAATGTATTGTTGAAAGGAAGTTCGAATATTGGGACTGTGACGGATATTGAAGGAAAGTACACGTTGAATATACCCAAAGACGCTACTTTGATTTTCAAATTTGTCGGCTATAAGACGACAGAGGTGGCGGTAAACGGAAAAACAACGGTGAACCTGAGTATTCAGCCGGATGTCAAGCAGTTGGAAGATGTGGTAGTAATCGGTTATCAGGCGATTAAGAGAGAGAAATCGACTGCTGCAATCGCCAGTGTGGCCGGGGAAAAGATTGAGAATATTCCGGTCCCCAGTGTGGAAATGGCTTTACAAGGAAAAGTGGCCGGTTTGAATGTGTTGAATATTACCGGAGAACCCGGTGCAAAGGGGATTGTCACTTTACGTGGGAATACCAGTATTGCCAGCCAGGATTCGCGAAGTACTCCTTTGTATGTGGTGGATGGAATTGTGATGGACGAAGGCGACTTAGGCCAGATCGACCTGACGGGGACTAACCCGATTGCCGGGATCAATCCCAATGATATCGAATCGATCGATGTGTTGAAAGATGCTTCGGCATCGGCCATTTATGGAGCCCGTGCGGCTAATGGGGTAATTATCATCAAAACCAAAACTCCGAAGGCAGGTAAACCTCAGGTTCGCTTGAACGGCTATTATGGGGTGGCTATGAAACCGACAATGCGTTCGACTTTGGTAGGTACTGCCGAACGCCATTTAAAGATGGATCTGATTTATCAGTATTTAGGAAAGCCGGGTATGGAGAATGTCAATTATTGGATTACCGATAGTTTGAATCCGGCCTTCAATAATCATACCGACTGGCAGTCGAATGTAATCCAGAAGGCCCGGATTCAGAATTACGATGTCAATGTGTCGGCTTATGGAGAGAAGACCAGCTATCGGTTGTCTTATAATTTTTATGATGAGGAGGGTACGGTTATCGGTACCGGTTTCACCCGGAATACGGCATCGCTTTATTTAAATGCACGTCCCTACAGCTTCCTGAATCTGACCGGAAATATCCGTTTTTCGGAGATGTCGCGAAAGAAAACGAACGGTAGTATCAATATTTTCTCTACCTGGAGCTTCCCTTCTTCGTTTTTCAAACTGACGGACGAAGACATAGAAAATTTTAAAGGGAATAATCTGGATGAATTGGATAAAAATCTCAACCGGGATTTATATGCTAATTTTCAGGCAAATATCGATTTTACACCCTACTTGAAGTGGACGACTTCTTACTCTTTCGGTTATAGTACAACGCGGAACGATTATTTCATCCCTTCCTACCGCAATGATGGAAATGCATATGCCACTTCCAGCAGTGGATCGGTGAAGAGATGGGAAATAGAAAATTATATTCAATACCTACGGTCATTTAAAGAAACACATAATCTTTCCGTATTGTTCGGACAAGGAGCTGAATACTCTTATATCGACAATTTGTGGGGGGAAGGGAATTATATTGCATCGAATTCTATACAGACGATTCAGGGAGTTGTATCTAAAAACTCCAATGCTTCTTCTTCGATCGAAGAGCGTGCCCGTTTATCCTGGTTTGCCCGTTTGAGTTATGATTATAAAGACAAATACCTTTTTTCTGCCAACTGGCGTATGGACGGTTCTTCCCGTTTCGGTAAAGATAACCGTTGGGGACATTTCCCTTCGGTATCGGCAGGCTGGATTATCACTAAAGAGTCGTTCTTTCCGGAAAATCAGGTGACCGACTTCATTAAGATTCGGGGTAGTTACGGTATTACGGGAAATGACCCCGCCGGTTTTTACGATGCTTACCGGGCTTTAACCACCAACGTGGACTATCGGGGGGGGAGTGGGATCACTTCCTATAATGGTTCGGGGACGATTGCTTATGACTTCGGCTCTGCTGTAACTTCCAGAGAATTAGGTTGGGAAGAGTCGAAACAGATGAATTTCGGATTGGATGCTCATTTCCTGAATAAGCGGATTATATTAACGGGAGATTATTATATCCGGGATTCGGAGAGTATGATTTTCAATTATGCTCTGCCGGTCACCACCGGATATACAGAAGCGAAAAACAATCTGGTATCCGTTCGGAACAGCGGTGTCGAATTACAATTGAGTCTGGATTTGCTTCCGCACAATTGGGATTGGTCGTGGACGATCGATGCGAATATCGCCATGAATAAAAACCAGATCAAAAAATTGCCGAACGGCAACCGGAGTATTGTCACCGGATCTCCCTGGATGGAGTGGATTCTGACGGTGGGACGGCCCTTGTATGAAATTACCGGATGGAGAAGCAATGGAATATATGCCACTGACGACGATGTGCCTGTCGATCCGCTGACCGGTAACCGGATGACCTTCTTCGGCACGACTATGCAGGCCGGAGATATAGCTGTCGTCGATCAGAACGGAGATTATAATATCGACTATAATGACAAAGTATCTCTGGGAAATCCGGATCCGAAATATTACGGCGGTATCAATACGACAGTACGCTGGAAAGGAATTTCATTGGGAGTATTTTGTAACTATGTGATCAAACGTACTTTCTGGAATGGTTTCTTGTCCGATCGGATGAACGGTGGGGTTTATTCTGCCGGTGGATGGGGAAATGTTTCCGGGCCGGCATTGGATTTCGGTGGATTGAAATACTATACAACACCGGGACAACAGGCTGACCTGCCCACTTTGATCGCAACCAATCATATGGACAACCGGCATATCGCCCATGAGATCTATACCGATAACGGAAGCTTTTTCCGGGTGAAAAATATTTCGATGAGTTATGAGTTTCCGACAGCGCTGGTGAATAAAATCAAATTACAGCGTCTGAGAGTGTACGGATATATGGACAACGTATGGGTATTTTCGAAGAGTAAGACTTATCCCGACCCGGAAAATATCAATACCAATGGTTATGCCAATGGTTCGGAATATCCTCTTCCTCACAAGTTTACTTTGGGTGCAGAGATAACCTTTTAATTCGTAAAATTTGAGACCTATGAAAATGAAATTTAGATATTTAGTAAATTCAGCGATGCTATGGACAGCATTGGCATTGGGATCTTGTGCCGATTTCCTCGACCGGGAGCCGTACAGCGAGCCGGTGGACGAAAGTTATTGGAATAGCGAGGAAGATGTGGAAGCGGCGGTTGCCGGTGGATATGGCTTGTTGAGGGCAGCTTTGGCCAATCATTCAGCTTATTATGCTTATGGAGATATTGCCGGTACCAATGTATTCAGCAAATTCGAGTATGAAGATGAAGACTGGAATCAAATGAATCAGTTTAAACTGGATTATGCGATTGCTGCCAGTGAAACCTATCGGCCCTTGAAGCAGTTGCGTAATTATCAACTGTTCTATCGGGTCGTCAATCAATGTAACCGGGCTTTGAAAAAGGTCGGGCAAATGAGCGACGAGGTTTTCGATGATGGGGAGAAGGAGAAGTATATCGGGGAATTGTACTTTTTGCGTGGATATACTTATTTTTATATGTACCGGATTTGGGGTGAGCTGCCTATCGTGACAACTTCTCCGGATAATGTCATCAATGCGGATTATGTGGCCCGTTCGCCTTTAGCCGATGTCGCTGCTTTGATTTACAGTGATCTGGAGGAAGCACGTGTTCGTTTACCCTGGGAGTATGAAGATAATGCCAATTTTGCCGTGCGTGCCAATAAAGGAGTCGTATTCGCTACCTTGGCACATATGGCGGCCTGGGATCGCGATTATGCCAAGTGCGTGGCGGCTTGTGACTCTGTTTTGAATAGTGGCGTATATACTTTTGAAGCTCGTGAAACCCTGGAAAATATTTATAAAAATGATTCCAAAGAGTTGATATTCCAGTTGTTCTTCAATTCGGAAGAAGAAGCTCCCGATGCTTCTTCCGGTATCCAATACACGACGGTATTTTTTCTGGATATCCTGGCCTCTCCTTACTTGACTACTGCAATCAACAAAGAAAAACCCAATAAGTTTTTGAATACCGGTTTTATATCTTCTGTTTTCCCGGATTCGACGGATTACCGGAGAAAGACGTTTATCGGCTTGGCTGCCGGTGGAGATATCATTCCGATTAAATATACGGATGTGCAGATCGAGTCGGCCTCCAGCGGATCGATTTATCCGGCTAACAATTATGTTATTTTCCGTTTGTCGGATATCATGTTGCTGAAAGCCGAGGCATTGACCGCTCAGGGAAAAAGCAGTGGCGTGGCTATCGGTTTGCTGAATCAGATACGGGAAAGGGCCGATATCGGCGATTTCGACGGTTCGGTGTCTTTACAACGTGCTATTCTGAACGAACGTGCCCGGGAACTCTTTCTCGAAGGCCATCGCTTCTTTGATCTGGTACGTTATTATTATGAAACCGGTACTTCTTTACTTTATAATGTTACAGAAGCGAATATGGCGAAGAGAATCCATTATTGGCCGCTGGATCCGGATTTATTCGAGAATAATAGTGTGATACGTCAAACTTCCTATTGGCAGGGTAAAATCTAATTTAATAACAGCATATTATGAAAAAATTATTGTATATATCCGTTCTGTTTTTATTCGGAATGACATCCTGTATTCAGGATTACCTGGACGATGGTGGAACCCATTCGGCAGAGTCGAATACTACGCCTTACGAATACTTGTCTTCGCATACCTACCATATGTTCGATACGTTGATTCAGATCATCGACCATTATGGGTTGGAAGAAGAAATGAATCGTGCAGCTACTGTTTTCGCTTGTTCGGATTTCAGTGTTAAAGCTTTGTTGAAAAAACGCTCCGATCAGTTGGCCGATGAGCATGGTGACGAAGGGTGGGCCTATACCCTCGACTCGCTCTATCGTGATTTTACCGCCGATTCGATCCGGATCTATTTTTTCCAGGATAAGATCGAATTAGCGACTGCCCCTAAAATACCCACCGAATTTCTCAATTATTCCGGGGATGGTTCGGGATATGCCGTTTATCAGCAGGAGTCCACTAACGAAAGTGACTGGACGGTACCCGGAACCAGTGTAACTGTGGTGACCAAGCCCTCTTTTCTGTATTTGCGCAAGATTATCGGTGATGAAATCGATCCGATCGGCAAGGAATTCGATTCGACGGCCGAGCAATTGAAAGAACAGGATATCTCGGTGAAATGCCAGACAACAGGTATTATCTGTACAAAAACAGGTACGATTTTGCATGTACTCGATAATTCTCACGTTTTTTCTGCATTTAAAGTTGGAAATGATTAAACACCGAAAGTTATGAAAATAAAGAAACTGATATATGGACTGTTGGGCGCCGGAGGTGTTCTGGTGGCTTGCGACAAGATTGAAGAAGGATACATGAGCAGTAATATTTACTATGTGACCGATCCTTTTACGGTAGAACAAGGGCTGACGACTTATTCCGAAGCGTTGGAGCTGGATAATTCCACCGGTCCGGTAAATGTCGAGCTATTGGATATTCGTAATGTAGAAACCGGAAAAACCGAAGAGGCCTGGTATTCCGAAAGTGAGATTACTTTCTGGAAAGAAAAGATTAATTCGGAAACGGATACAACCTGGGAACAGGTAGCCGCTAAATATTCTATGCAGCCTTATCCGACCTTTCAGGTCAATCCGGTGGGAGGACGGTTGGAATTTTCCGAGGGTACTTTGAACGTACCGGTAGGTGAATATGAAATCGATATCAAAGTGTCGAATGTGAAAGAGACCCGGGTGATCAGGAATGCTTGTACCATCATTCTGACCGAGAGTTCTTCCTTTATAAAAGAAGGTACCTATGATTTGTGGAATTCCAGTAATTCGGGTACCCGTCTGAATCCGGTTGTGACCTACAAAGAACTGAAAGGAGACGATCTGGAAGCTTTTAAAAGTAAATTGGCAGCAGCAGGAGGAGAATACAACGAGGACTACGGTTATATGATTCTGAAAGTGCTGGATCATTATGGAGAGGCTTTCGATTGGACACCGAATACGGGTGCGAATAGCGGAGGAGAAATCCGTCAGCGGCAATCGGATTTGGGAAGCTACGAAAAACGGAGTCCCTGGCAGAAGATGTATTATACTTCGGATGCGATGATCGCTCCTTTCCCTATGGCTCCTTTCCCATTGATCAATGCACCGACGTCTACCGACGATCTGTCTTATTATCGGATCATTCCTTCGGCGACGACCAAAGGGGTTGATATCTGGCTCCGTTTCAGCTGGTTTATACAGCGTAAAGGAGTTTTTGAAATTACCTATCAGCTGAAAGGAGCTGATGATACCGGTATTGTTCAAAGGGTAAAGAAATAATTAAAACCGAAGTGTATGAAAAGATTTAAATATCTGGCATTTTTGTTATGGATGATGCCATTGGCTTTTGGGGCCTGTACGGATGACGATAATGACGAGATCACCGATGAAGAATACATTGCCGGAGCTGCCGTTGTGAATCTGACGGTGGTCGACGGAGAAACGGACTTATCGATAGCGGAGGTAACTTTGAAGCAGACTGCTTTGAAAATTTCGGAAACGACCGATGCCAATGGCAAAGCGACGTTGACCTTCGATCAGGCTCCGCGGGCTGTCGCTAATCTGGTATTTTCTCATGAAGCTTATCAGGATTATACAACGACGGTAGCTATCGGGGAAGTAAGCGAAGGAAGTACGAAAAATGTGGAGGTAAAGATTGCTTTGAATCCCAAAACGGTGTCCTATGTGATCAATTTTACCGTTTTAGACGATTCTACTTTCCTGCCGATCACAGGCGTTTCTATTTTGGGACTGGAAACCGGGGCCGATATGACCGATGCAGATGGTGTTGCAACTGTGAAGGTGCCGGGGCCGGGAGATTATACGTTGGGACTAGCCATGACCGGATACGATACGGCTTATGTCTCTGCAACGATGCCCGATGAAGGGATGCCGGGAGAAACGATAACGGTGGATTGCGGAACGGTCATGATGACTGTAGCCGGAGGGTTCAGGATAGAAGAGGTCGATCTTTCATCGTTCACCTGGCAATTGGATAGTATGGTGGTATGGAGCCGGGATAGAGGGACCATCGGAAGCATTATTCTTTCTAAAGAACAATATATGGCGGGAGAGGGATATACGGTAGATTGGGATAGGAGAAGCGATTTCGGAACCTATGATTTCGACTACATTATTTCGGCTTCCGGTGCTGTGGATTTCCGTTATCCCTTGTGTTTCAAATTACACTATGAGGAAGCTTCTTATGCTCCGGGATGTTACCGGGTGGAGGTGGTGAAATTCCTCGAACCGGGAGACAATAGTGTAGTGAAAGATGAGTCGTATTACGACTACAAAAAGAAAAAACTGGTATTGCGTTTCTTATTCCACGAAGATTGGTGTAGTGCGGAAGACTGGGATGCTTATTATTATTCAGCAGTAGAATAAATATGGGATATAAAGTATTAAAACAGGGGTGGAGGCTTATCGCTATCCTGGCGATAGGCTTCTCTTCCGGGTGTTCCGGTAACGAAAAAATCAAAGGGATCGATCTGGATGAGGTGGGATACGGTTCCTCGGTCTTTTCCGTGCTCAAAGGAGAAGATTATGAATCTGAAGCGTTGAAACTACCGGAGGGAGTCGGGGAGGATATCACGGTAAAGATCAAAGATGTCCGTAATTTTTCGACCAAAGAAAGTGAACCGCTTTTTTTCGAGAGCTGTGAGGTCATCGGGTGGTCTTCGCCTGTCGATCTGAATACGGATAAGACCATGGAAGCGGTGCTGGCTAAATATAATCCGGTTCAAAAGGCGACACTGTCGGTCGATGCTTCTACTGGAAAACTGATATTGTATGGGGCCGGTACCAAAAATATTCCGGCGGCAGTTTATCTGGTTGATCTGGAGATTAGCAGTGGAGGCGTCACCCAAATCAAAGAAGGCGTTTGTCGCATCCAGTTGAAAGACAATTCGGCTAAGGCTGTCACTGTATCGGCAACCTGGGGAACGACGGATAGCGATAAAGCTCCTGCCGACGTGAGTAGTAAAGAACTGAGCGAGGAAGAGCTGCAGGAATTCGCCGGGGCTTTAGGCAGTGCTTATAATAAAAATTATGGTTATTTGATACTGAAAGTTAAAGACAGACGCAATCAGAGCATTAGTTGGAAAGATCGTTGGGTGACCCGGACAAATAAAAATAATTTTGAAACGGCTAATCCCTGGGCAGAAATTATCTATACCGACGAAGCGGTGATCGTTCCTTATCCCGTTCCCTCTTATCCGGTTGTATCACAATCTACCGGTAACGCGGTACAATATAAGGTTGAGAAAGCGAATACCGCTTTCAGGAAAGATCTCTTTTTCGATTGTAATTTGTCTGTGACTCAGAAAGGAGTCTTTGAGATCGAGTGCCGGCTTACCGACAGTGAGGTACAAGGAAAAGCCACCGTATTGCCCAGTGGAAAGAAGCTGTTTTTCCCGGTCCAGGATGATTTGCGGTCTATGGATTTTTATGACGATAACAGTCGGCTCAGTTATCACCGGATGGTTTCTTCCGAAAATTTTGTGGTATTCTGGGAAAAAGGATTCGGTGACGATCCCAAAAGTGCTCCGCCTTTGAATGGGGTGGATATGACTGTCGATCTCGACGATTTACTCGAAAAAGGAGAGCGTTTCTATAAATTGTATCATGATTCCCTGAATTTTGTCACTCCGGGAAATTCGAACGTCGATTCGATCCGGATGATGGTGATCGTCCATTATACGACCACGTGGACGGCATATGGCGGAGGATACGATGATGTGATCGGAGCTTTGTGGGTCAATCCGGCGACGATGAAACCGGTGGGACAGACGATCGCCCACGAGTTCGGGCATTCGTTCCAATATCAGGTGTATTGTGACGATCCGAACAAAGAGGCCGGCTTCCGTCAGGGGCAAAGCGGAACTTCGCAGGATGGCAATAGTTTTTGGGAGATGTGTGCCCAGCATATGGCGTGGCAGAATATCGCGCTTTTCCCGGAGTGGAATTGTGATGTACCTATTTATCTGGCCAATCATCACCGCGGATTTATGCACGAATGGTTGCGTTACCAGGCTTTTTATCTGATGGAATATTGGCGGATGAAACATGGGGAAGATATGTTGGGACGGGTATGGCGGGAGTCTGAAAGCCATGAAGACCCGATTACGGCTTATAAACGGATTGCAGGTCTTTCACAGGATCAATTCAATGCTGAAGTGTGGGAATCGGCTTGTCATGACATTACCTGGGATTATCCTTTGGGCGGTTATTTGCGGCGTATCGTCGATAGACAAAGCGAGGCCGACCGGCAAACCTGGTATACCCACAAGACCCGTCTGATCGCTGAGAACGGATATTATCGTTCCTATCCGGATACGGTGACTGCAGATCACGGCACGGAGCAAAATATCGCTTTTACACCGCATGATTACGGCTATAATGCTTTTCAGTTGAGCGTACCGGAAGGAGGAACGACGGTGACTGCCGAATTCGAAGGGATTACAGGTGACAGCCGTTATCGGACAGTCGGTGATAGCAAAGCAGGATGGAGGTTCGGTTTTGTCGGTGTGCAAGGAAGTTGGACACCTGTATACGGGGATATGGGGGAGGCAACCGGGACTGCTCCGCAAGCATCCGTATCTTTTACCGTGCCCGGTGGAGGGCTGAAACGGTTGTGGTTTGTGGTATCGGGAGCTCCGACCCGGCATGAACCTCATGTTTGGGACGACGATGTCGGCAATGATGAAGAATATCCTTATCGGGTGAAATTTGTCAATACGGAGGTGAAAAACTAAGTATAACTTTAATGATGAATCTTATGAAGAATAAAATATTTTCCGTTTTAGTAGGTCTGCTGGCCGTTTTTTTAGGAGCCTGTAGCGATGACGACGATGTGTTGACTACATCCTCGGTACATGTGAATGGCGGGCCGCTGGAAGAATCGATCACGCCGACATCTGCCCGGGTACGGATCCGCCTGAATGAGACGGCCGGTATCGGTGAAGTGGGAATCTGTTATGGAGTACAGACCGATAAGAGTGCTTTGTTATCTTATGGGGATGTTTTAAAAGTAGAAAAGGTCGATTCTGTGATGTATCTGGATTTGACCGAATTGGAATCGGCTACGACTTATTCTTATGTCGCTTATGCCAAATATGAAAATGCTTCTGTTGCGGATGTACATTCGGTGGTACGTAGTTTTACCACTCAAAGTGCCGATTTGTATCTGACTCCGTCCCGTTTGAACCGTTCTGCAACGGGAAGGCTGGATACGGTAAAGATTACGACGACTTTCGACTTCTGGGCGGTGGCGGAATACGATTACGATTGGATTACCTATGAGAAAAAAGATACTTTGTTGATATTGAAAACCCAGGATAATTCAGGGGCTGAAATACGTTCGGCTATATTAAAGATACAGGCCGGTAGCCGGACACAAAGTCTGGCTGTCATGCAGGCTGCACCTACGATCAGTTTATCTGCCGACACCCTGGAAGTCAGTGCTAAAGGAGCTACGGGTTCGTTTATCGTGCGGTCGGATGTTGCATGGAGTATCGATAAAGATGCCGATTGGGTGACCTGTTCCGTAGAAAAGGATTCGATCGTGAATTTTACAGCAGAAGTAAATACCGGCTCTGAAGAACGTTTCGGACATATCACGGTGTCGGTATCGGATCAGCTTTATAAAATATTTACGGTTGCTCAGCGGTCGGGAGCACTAGCGGTTACGAAGACGAATTTGAGTTATGGCTTAAAAGGAGGCGAAGAGGGTTTTGTGGTCGAATGTAATACTGACGATTGGACCTTTAGCTCGGATAAGTCGTGGTGTAAACCGGAATGGATTCAGGGCACCGATTCGATAGCCGTCAGGGTGGACCCGAACGATACGGAGGCAGCGGTACGGACAGCGACGATTACGGTACAGAAAGAGCAGTCGGTAAAAAAAGTGACGGTTAGTCAGGAATCCGGACTTATGTTAAGTGATGTCAGCCTGGAAAACTTGGTTTTTTGGGGAGGAAATGGTGATATTAAAGTGAAAGCCTATACGGATAGTTGGACTGTAGAAAGCGTAACGGACGATTTTACAGCTAGCCGGACCAATGATTCTATCGTGACTGTTTCGGTGGCGAATTTGAATACGACCGCTCAGGAAATCACCGGTTCTGTAACGATTAAGGCCGGGAATCTGACCCAGACGATGACTTTGGTACAACCTTGTGCGGTGATTGACTGGGGAACTGAAGAAGTGAAATTTTCATATACGGGAGGTACAAAGTCGAATACTTCCGGAAATTATATCGGTATGACGAAGTATAAAGTAGAAGGGACCGGTGTGAGTTGGTTGACTGTCGGTAGTGAGGGAGTCAGTTTTGTACAGGGTACCGACGGTTATATGGTCGTCGCTGGCGAAGACGATGCTTTTGTGACTCTGAATCTGACGGCTACAGCGAACAATACCGGAAAAACCCGCACGGCTACGATTACCGGAGTGTGGGAAGGGGTTACCGAAAGCTTTACGGTGACCCAGATGGATGCTTCATCGGTAGTCGTTTTACCGGCTTTGGAGGCCGGTGTATTAGCCGGAAACTATACATTGACAGAAGAAGGATATACCGGATATGTTCATTTCGGTGATAAAATCTATACGAAAGCAGAGTACGATGAGATAACAACCGAACTGGAAGCTGCAGGCACTAGCCTTTATGACGATCGCTATGCCAAATTCAGGGCTGCCGATTACGACTATGCTATGGGGTTGGATAATGGAAATACTGCTTATCCACTATTATTTAAGATTAATCAGGTGGAATCTACTGCAGACGGGGCTCCTTCAGGAGCTTATGAAGTTGAAATCGTGACGATGTATGAACCGGTGAATACGGCTCTCGAATCGGATTATATCGCTTACTATGATAAAAATACGAAGACTTTATATTTTGAGTTCGACTATTATTCATGGGCATCCGGTCAAACCGAACATTGTATCAGAACTTTGGTTTTTGCAGAATAATTTTCTCCGATACCGGATGCTATTTTAAGGTTAAAACGGTGCCGACAGTTAAAACGGTAATAACGGTTTAAAACTGGACATGCACCGTTCCTTTTTTATTAGGAGGTTTTGGGGGACAAGTCAACAATCGTATGTATGATTTTTATATGCTATTTTCCTTTTAAAAACTCGATTTGTACAATTGTTGTATTTTTTTGCATATATGTTTTATTGAAAGTTAAGGGAATGTCATTCCTTTGTTTAGGTGATTTGAAAAAGGAAAAACCGGGACGTAATAAAGTGGGGAGGAAGGTATTAAACCGGTAGGCGGATGAAAATCCGGATGCTAATGATGTACCTCTGCATGGCGTGCTGGTGGGCAGATTGTCTAACCCTAATATGAAAGTGTTATGAAATATGTGATGTGCATTGTATTTTGTTGTCTGCTGTGTCTGGGAAAGGCGCAGCAGAGAGTAACCGGACAGAAACCGGGGATTACGGCTCCACCGCTAGAGCTGAAGCTGAATCCTTTTTACAAGAAATACCTGAATGCCAACGGGATTCATATTATAGCTTCCTGGCGGGTTCCCGATTCGGCGATGTATGCGGCTCACCGTACGTTGACGGCGTTGACCGGATATCTGCCTGCCGGGGTGTTGAAGGCGATGACAGATATCGGTACCCGTGTGGGCGTCATGGCTCGTTATGAAGGTACGACCGATATCCCCGAACATGCTCATTTGGCTCGGGATACTTCTTTGAATTGGGACTTGAGAGCCAGGGGATTAGGAGGAACGAAGTGGTTGCCTTTGACGACTTGTGCCGAAGAAAATATTTTGGGATATCAGATCGATAAATACCATGCCGAAGATATTCTGGTCCATGAATTTGCCCATTCGATTCATTTGATCGGAATACTGACTGTATATCCCGATTTTAATGAACGTCTGAAAAAAGCTTATGATGCCGATTTGGCTGCCGGAAAGTGGAAAGATACCTATGCCGCGACCAATATCGAAGAGTATTGGGCCGAAGGAGTACAGGATTGGTTTAATGTGAATGCTGAAGTTCCTAAACCGGACGGAAAACATAACCAGGTGAATACCCGCAAGGAATTGAAGGCATATGACCGCGGTTTGTACGATATTTTGAGCGAGTTTTTCCCGGCTACGAACGAGCAGATTAGTTGTCATAAATACATCAATAAATATCGAAAATGAAGAAGAATAATATCGTTTTATTCGGGATAGCGGTGCTTTGTGCATGTTCTGTCCCAAAAGAGCGTCAACCTTTGACCGGTGGACAGTGGGGAGAAATAAAGAACGGTTCTGCCGAAGAGGTCGTTTCTTCAGAAGTGCTCTATTGGCAGGCTCCTCCTGCCAGTAAAGAAGTTTTACACTTCTATGATGCAACGGCTCATGACGGTACCCGGAGTTTATGTATTTCAGCCGACGGTTTGGCTAATGGATACTGGAATAACCGGGTGAATCTCAAACCGTGGTCGAAATATCGCTTCAAAGGGTGGATCAAATGTGAAAATGTAGTGGCCGAACCGCAAGGGGGAGCCGGATTCCGCTTGCAAGGAGTCGAGGTACAATTGCCTGATTTTACCGGTACGCAAGACTGGACTTTGGTCAGTTGTGATTTTGAGACCGGAGCGAACGATTGTGTCATCGTATCATGTTTGCTGGGAACAGAAGGAAAAGCAAAAGGGAAAGTATGGTTTGACGATCTTTCGTTCGAATGTCTGGGTACGGAGGTCATCGAAACCAGTATAAAAGTTGATCCGGCAGAGCAAAAGGCGGAGATGTCTCCTTATATTTATGGGCAATTTATAGAACATATGGGGCATTGTATTTATGGAGGTATCTGGGCCGAAATGTTGATGGACCGGAAATTCTGGTATGCTCCGGGACAAAAAGGTTCTCCCTGGCAGATTGCGGGCACGGATAAAGCGGAAAAAGGTTTGTATATGGACGAGACAGCTCCCTATACAGGACGGCATACTCCGGTGTTGAAATCCGACGGTAAACGGATCGCGCTGAAACAGACGCAACTGGGATTACGGCCCGGTATTTCCTGTTCGGGATATATTGTAATGAAAGCCGATCGCGAAATGCCGGTAAAAGTGATGTTGAATTACGGTTCGTTTACTCAGGAATTATCCTTGGAGGTCGGGACTACTTATCGTAAATATCCGGTGCATTTTTCAGCTTTCGATCATAAAGTAAAGGATGCTACTTTTTCGATCTGTCCGCAAAAAGAAGGACGATTATGGATCGGTACGGCTTCTTTGATGCCGGATGATCATATCGACGGCTTCCGGGCGGATGTGCTGGCTTTGCTGAGAGGATTGAAAGCTCCGGTATATCGTTGGCCGGGAGGTAATTTCGTCAGTGGTTATGATTGGCATGACGGGATCGGTGAACGGGATAAACGGCCTCCCCGGAGAAATCCGGCCTGGACAGGAGTGGAATCGAACGATGTCGGGATTCATGAGTTTATGCGATTGTGTGAATTGTTGGATACCGAGCCTTATATTGCTGTAAATGCCGGTTTGGGAGGGGTAAAAGAAGCTGCCGATGAGGTGGAATATTGTAACGGTACAGAGGATACACCGATGGGTAAATGGCGGAAACAAAACGGACAGGCAAAACCCTGGAAGGTGAAATGGTGGTCCGTCGGGAATGAAATGTTCGGGGATTGGCAACTCGGTTTTATGAGTACGGAAGCTTTTGTGAAAAAACATAACAGTTTTGCAGATGCGATGTGGAAAGTAGATTCTTCTATCCACCTGATCGCTGTCGGAGAAGTGGGCCGGTGGGACGAAATGATTTTGGCTAATTGTGCCGAGCGGATGGATTTGGTGAGCGAACATTTTTATTGTCAGGACTGGCATGGTGGAGGACTGATGACGCACGTATTGCAAATTCCCCGTAATATTCGCCGGATAGCCGAAGCGCACCGGGGATACCGGAAAGATATACCCGCTTTGGAAGGAAAGGATATCCGTATTTGTATGGACGAATGGAATTATTGGTACGGCCCTCATATCTATGGTGAATTAGGTACCCGTTATTTCTTACGGGATGCTTTGGGGATTGCTGCCGGACTGAACGAGTTTCTCCGTCAAAGCGATATGGTATTTATGGCCAATTATGCACAAACGGTGAATGTCATCGGTTGTATCAAAGCGACGACGACGGATGCTTGTTATGCTTCGACCGGCGAGGTGTTGAAATTATATCGCGAACAATTCGGTACGGTTCCCGTGAAAGTGGGCGGAGAGTTACGTCCCCTGGATGTCGCTGCCGCTATCCGGTCTTCCGATCAGGCATTGACTTTATCTGTTATAAATCCGGGCTGGGAAGAAGTGACTTTCGATCTGGATATACGGGGTGGGCAGTTTGAGTATCAGGAAAAAACATGCCGGTTGAACGGAGTGGCGACGATTTATACCCTTACCGGACCTGACGATATGGCTTATAATACACCGGGGCAGGAAAGTGTGGTGAAAGTGTCGGAAAAAAGTTTGAAAAATACCCGACAGGTGAAAGTAGGCCCTTTTAGTGCGAATGTGATTGTACTCGGAACAGAGTAAAGAGGTGCAAAGGTAGAATTTGAAAATAATGGAAGTTATGAGAAAATTAATAATAGGATGGTTACTGGTTATAGGGGTTGTGTCGGTAGGCCGAGCCTGTGAACATTGTGCAGCCTTGGCTGTCGGGAATGTGGTGCTGGCGAAGGTGAAGTATTTCGGTTTGAAGGATGTCCGTTTGCTGGATAGCCCTTTTAAGAATGCTATGGACCGGAATGCGGCATGGATGCTGGAAATGGATATGGACCGTTTGTTATCGAATTTCCTGAAGAATGCAGGCCTCGAGCCGAAAGGAGAATCTTATGGAAGCTGGGAGTCTATGGGGATAGCCGGGCATACCCTGGGACATTATCTTTCGGCTGTGGCACAACAGTATGCCTCTACCGGAGACGAACGCTTCAAACAACGGGTGGATTATATCGTGCACGAACTGGATAGTTGCCAGCAATATTTTGTGAACGGTTTTATCGGTGGCATGCCGGGGGGAGACCGGGTATTCAAACAGGTGAAAAAGGGGATTATCCGTTCGGCCGGATTTGATTTGAACGGCTTGTGGGTCCCCTGGTACAACGAACATAAAACCATGATGGGACTCAATGATGCTTATCTGTTAGCTGGGAACAAGACTGCTAAAAAAGTACTGGTGAATTTGGCCGATTATCTGGTGGATGTACTTGCCGGACTGACGGACGAACAGGTACAGACGATGCTGAATTGTGAGTTCGGTGGTATGAACGAAGCATTGGCACAGGTGTATGCTCTGACCGGAGATAAAAAATACCTGGACGCTTCATATCGATTTTACCACAGACGATTGATGGAACCGTTGGCAGAAGGGAAAGATATCCTGCCCGGATTGCATTCGAATACCCAGATACCGAAGATCATCGGTAGTGCACGTCAGTATGAGTTGACCGGAAACCCAAAAGATGAACGAATTGCCGAATTTTTCTGGACAACGATGGTAAATCATCATAGTTATGCTAACGGGGGAAATAGCTCGGGAGAATATCTTTCGACACCCGATAAACTGAACGATCGCCTGACGCATTCTACCTGTGAGACGTGTAATACTTATAATATGCTGAAATTGAGCCAACATCTGTATGAATGGACCGGAGATCCGAAGTATCTCGACTTTTACGAGAAAGCATTGTATAATCACATCCTGGCTTCTCAGCATCCCGAAACGGGAATGACCTGTTATTTTGTGCCGCTGGCGATGGGAACCCGGAAAGATTTTTGCGATAAATACAATTCATTCACCTGTTGTATGGGAAGTGGTTTTGAAAATCATTCCAAGTATGGGGGGCGATTTACAGTCACGGTAGCGACGACCGTTCTCTGTTTGTCAATCTTTATATACCCTCGGTATTGACCTGGAAAGAGAAGGGATTGAAAGTGAGGCTGGAAACCGTCTATCCGGAGAATGGACGGGTGACGTTGAAAGTGGTCGAGGGGGAACGTCAGCCTATGGCTTTGAATCTGCGTTATCCGGTATGGGTCGGCGAAGGAATTGTGGTGAAAGTGAACGGTACAAAGCAAAAAATAACTTCTAAACCGGGATCTTTCGTTACGCTGGAACGAAAATGGAAAGCAGGCGACCGGATCGAATTGAATATACCGATGAATCTTTATACGAAAGAAATGCCGGATAATGCCGACCGGCGGGCTGTGTTCTACGGACCGACTTTACTGGCAGGTGCATTGGGTGAGAAAGAGATAGAACCGATCCGGGGTGTACCGGTTTTTGTTTCACCCGACAAACAGGTATGTAAGTATATCCACCCGGTAAACGGTAAACCGCTGACTTTTGAAACCGAAGGTTTGGGTTATCCGAAAGAGGTGACGTTGATTCCTTTTTACAATACCTACGATCAGTATTATACGGTGTATTGGGATGTATTCTCACCCGGGGAATGGAAACAAAAACAGGCGGAATACGAAGCAGAAAGATTGCGGATCGAAGAGTTGAATAAGGTGACTGTCGATTATATCGTGCTGGGAGAAATGCAGCCCGAACGGGATCATAACCTGAGTGCCGGGGAAAGCCGTATCGGAGATTTCAGGGGTAAAAAATACCGGTATGCTTATCCGACCGGATATTTTGATTTCGATATGAAAGTATCCGGGACGGAATCCATGAAGATGATGATGACTTTCTGGGGTGGGGATTGTGGCCGTGATACCTTTGAAATCCTGATCGATGGTGAACGTCTGGAATTGTTCTCTCCTAAAGGTGAAGATGGAAACTTCGTTGAAAATACGATTGTAATCCCTGCTAAATTTACCGAGGGAAAAGATAAAATCCGGGTATCTTTTAAAGGATATGAAGGCAAACGTGTCACTTCCTTGTACAATTGCAGAATGATGCGTTGATAAGTGTAGTTTCAAATTTATGTTGTGTGAATCCGGTAGGAGTGATCCTGCCGGATTTTTTGGCTTTTCTATTTTACCGGTTATTTTTATGCGTTTGTCTGGTTGTATTCATTTCTTTCGTTTCTTATGAAAAAAATAGAAAAATCGGTGGTTAAATGCTCAGAATATACTATTTTTGTTGAAAATTAAACAGCTCATCTTTTAAATGTACTTTATATGGTCAGTATTTCTCATGTTGTAGAAGATATCGTAAAACACCGGCCTTATCTGTCGGAGTCTTTAGCGGCGGGCATTATCAATGTTTCTTCGCTTGCCCGGCAATTGCAGCCCGATGTGGAGAGAGCGTTGCAGAAGGGAGTGAATACCGGGGCTATTGTGATGGCCTTGAATCGGTTGGCGCCTTATTTGCAGGTGCGGGAGCAGGTGCAGTTGAATAAGTTGCTGAGTAATATGGGGGATATTATTCTTAGGAGTAGTTTGTGTGACTATACTTTTAAAAATTCACCTACTCTATTGGATTGCCATATCGAAGTATTGAAAAATCTGGTGAAAAACGATGAGATTTTTTATACGATGGTACAGGGAGTTTTCGAAACCAATCTTGTGATCAGTGACACGATGGAGGAATTGATCGCCGATTATTTTAAAGATGAGTTGTGTCTCTTTAAAAAAAACGGTCTGTCTTCGGTGACGCTGAAATTGCCGAAAGGGAACAGTATGCAGGCCGGTTTTTATTATACCATTATGAAAGAATTATCTTGGGAAGGTATCAATCTGACCGAAGTCATCTCTTCTACCAACGAGTTTACGGTGGTGGTTGATAATGCCTTGATCGATAAAACATTTGTGGTGTTGAAAAATATTGGGAAAAGATAAAATAATCATTAAATATAAAGCGAATAAGATATGTTTGAGAATTTATCGGAAAGACTGGAACGGTCGTTCAAGATATTAAAGGGGCAGGGAAAAATCACAGAATTGAATGTCGCGGAGACCTTGAAGGAGGTGCGCCGATCCTTGTTAGATGCCGACGTCAACTATAAAATAGCGAAGGACTTCACCAATCGGGTGAAAGAGAAAGCTTTGGGTATGAATGTGCTCACGGCTGTCAAACCGGGACAAATGATGGTGAAGATTGTCCACGATGAGTTGGCTGAGTTGATGGGGGGCAAGAATGTCGAAGTAGATATAAAAGGTAATCCGGCGATTATTTTGATGTCCGGTTTGCAAGGTTCCGGTAAAACGACCTTTTCCGGTAAGTTTGCCAATTTATTGAAGAATAAAAAAGGGAAGAAACCTTTGCTGGTGGCTTGTGACGTTTATCGTCCCGCTGCTATCGAGCAGTTGAAAGTTTTGGGCGAACAGATCCAGGTGCCTGTATATAGCGATGAGACGACCAAAGATCCGGTAAGGATCGCTTTGGATGCCATTAAACAAGCCAAAGCGAAGGGGTATGATGTGGTGATTGTCGATACGGCAGGACGTTTGGCTATCGACGAGCAGATGATGAACGAGATCGCTGCAATCAAAGAGGCTATTCATCCGAATGAAACCCTGTTTGTGGTCGATGCGATGACCGGTCAGGATGCAGTGAATACTGCCCGCGAATTTAACGAACGGCTGGATTTCAACGGAGTGATTCTGACCAAACTGGATGGAGATACCCGGGGGGGGGCCGCTCTTTCTATCCGTACGGTAGTGAACAAACCGATCAAGTATGTCGGAACCGGAGAGAAACTCGAAGCTTTGGACGCCTTCCATCCCGAACGTATGGCCGACCGTATTCTGGGGATGGGAGATATCGTGTCCCTGGTAGAAAAGGCTCAGGAACAGTTCGATGCCGAAGAAGCCAAAAAATTGCAAAAGAAAATTTCCCGCAATCAGTTTAATTTTAATGATTTCCTGAGTCAGATCCAGCAAATCAAAAAGATGGGAAATATCAAAGATCTGGCTTCCATGATTCCCGGTGTCGGTAAAGCACTGAAAGATATCGATATCGACGACGATGCCTTTAAAGGAGTTGAAGCGATTATCTATTCCATGACTGCTGCCGAACGGGAGGATCCGGCCCTGATAAACGGTTCACGCCGTAAGCGAATTGCCGAAGGTAGTGGAACGACCGTTCAGGACGTGAACCGTCTGTTGAAACAATTCGAAGAATCGAAGAAGATGATGAAGATGTTGTCCGGTGGTGGTAAACTGATGCGGAAAATGCCCGGCATGAGACGTTGAGCGACTGTAAGTGATTAACGAAAAGTGAATAGAAGAAATGGAGTTAATAGATGGGAAAAAAATTGCAGCTCAGGTAAAACAAGAGTTGGCAGATGAAGTAAAACGGATGAAAGCAGCCGGAGCCAAAACACCTCATTTGGTGGCCGTTCTGGTAGGTAACGATCCGGCGAGTGAAACTTATGTGGCCAGTAAAGTAAAGGCTTGCCAGGAGGTCGGTTTCAAGAGCACCGAAATGAGGTATTCGGCCGATATTACCGAAGAACAATTGTTGGCTGTCGTCGATAAGTTGAATCAGGATGCCGACGTAGACGGTTATATCGTACAGTTGCCGTTGCCTCGTCATATCTCTGAGCATAAAGTGTTGATGGCTATTGATCCCGATAAAGATGTGGATGGATTTCATCCCTGCAATGTCGGCAAGATGGTGACCGGTTTGCCTGCCTATCTGCCTGCAACTCCCGCGGGAATCGTAGAGTTGCTGAAACGTTATGAAATACCCACTCAAGGGAAGCATTGTGTGGTGATCGGGAGAAGCAATATCGTAGGTACTCCGATGGCGGTGTTGATGTCACGTAAAGATAAATATGCAGATTGTACGGTGACGATCTGTCATAGCCGTACGCAAAATATAAAAGAAATGACGTTACAAGCCGATATACTGATCGTCGCTTTGGGAAAACCTCATTTTGTGACTGCCGATATGGTAAAAGAAGGTGCGGTAGTGGTAGACGTCGGAATCCACCGGATACCTTCGGATAAAACGAAGTCCGGTTTCCGCCTGGTGGGGGATGTAGATTTTGAAGGAGTAGCTCCTAAATGTTCTTATATCACGCCTGTTCCGGGAGGAGTGGGGCCGATGACTATTGTGTCTTTGCTGCAAAATACCCTTAAAGCTTGCAAGGGACTGGCTGACAAGTAAAAAGTTTTGCTTTTTACTTGTCGTGATCGGTTCCCTTTGCGTTAATCAGGTGTAGTGAATTATGGTGTTGAATTATATCTGGATTTTCTTTTTTGCCGTTGCCTTTATCGTCGCTTTATTTCGTTTAGTGATAGGAGGTGATACGGAAGTATTCAGCGCTATGATGACCTCTACTTTCGATATGTCGAAGACCGGTTTTGAGATTTCCCTGGGGCTGACCGGAGTGCTGACTTTGTGGATGGGGATCATGAAAATCGGTGAACGGGGTGGGGCTGTGCAGGTGATGTCAGGAATGATCAATCCGTTTTTCCGCCGTCTTTTCCCTGGGCTGCCTCAGGATAGTCCTGCCCATGGGTCCATTATGATGAATCTGGCTGCTAATATGCTGGGCTTGGATAATGCTGCTACACCGATGGGATTGAAAGCGATGCAGCAAATGCAGGAGGTCAATACCCGGAAAGATGCGGCTTCGAATGCTCAGATTATGTTCCTGGTATTAAATACTTCAGGACTGACGATCGTACCGGTGTCGATCATGGTATATAGGGCCCAATTGGGGGCTGCTAATCCGACTGATATTTTTATTCCTATCTTACTAGCCACTTATTTTTCTACTTTGGCTGGTTTGATCGCTGTCGCTATTTATCAAAAGATCAATTTGTTCGATAGGGTAATTCTGGCTTATTTGGGAGGAATTTCGGCTTTGATGGCGGGAGTGATCTGGTATTTTTCAACCTTGGATAAAGAAGCGGTAACCGTTGTTTCGAATGTCGCCAGTAACATCATTCTGTTCGGTATCATCATGGTATTTATCGGGATGGCGGCCTGGAAGCGGATCAATGTGTACGATGCTTTTATCGAGGGGGCTAAGGATGGATTCGCTACTGCTGTAAAGATCATTCCTTATTTGATCGCGATTTTGGTGGCGATCGGGGTATTCAGGGCTTCCGGGGCTATGGAAGTGGTGATGTCTGCGATTACCCGGGGGATAGAAGGACTTGGTTTTAATGCCGACTGGGTGGATGCGCTGCCGACAGCTTTGATGAAACCGCTGAGTGGAAGCGGTGCCCGGGGGATGATGATCGATACCATGAAGACTTTCGGGGCCGATTCATTTGCCGGACGTTTGGCTTGTACTTTCCAGGGGGCGACGGATACGACTTTTTATATCATTGCTGTTTATTTCGGGGCAGTGGGGATCCGGAATACCCGTTACGCTGTTCCGTGTGGACTGATTGCCGATTTAGCAGGGATTATCGCTGCGGTCTTGATCGCCTATTTGTTTTTTGCCTGAAAATTTTTCTAGTTCAAAAATCTGTATATGAAAAAGGTGGTTGTCGGTATGAGCGGAGGGGTCGATAGTTTTGTGACCGCTTTATTGTTACGCCGGCAAGGGTATGAAGTGATCGGGGTGACCCTGGAATTGTGGGAGAAAAATGATTTAAGCGGTGTGAGAGACAGTTGTGAAAAACTGAATATCCCTTTCCTCTGCCGGGAAGGACGTGAACTATTCAGGCAGCAGGTGGTTGATCCTTTCGTAAAAGCTTACCGGTCGGGTCTTACGCCGAGTCCTTGCTGCATTTGTAACCGCCGGGTAAAGTGGATATTGTTACAGCAGGTGGCTGATGAGTTGGGAGTGGAGTATATCGCAACGGGGCATTATGTCAGGATTGCCGAACGGGAGGGAAGATTTTATATCCGGAAAGGGATCGATCCTCAGAAGGATCAGTCTTACTTTTTGTGGGGCCTGCCTCAGGCGCTTTTAAGAAGAGCGTTGACCCCTTTGGGTGAATATACCAAAAAACAAGTGAAGGAGTGGGCGGCCCGGAATGGATACGAGCAGATGGCCCGGAGACGGGAGAGCATGGGGATATGTTTTCTGAAAAATAAGGATTACCGTGATTTTATAAAGGATTATCCTATAAAAGACTTCCGACAGGAAAGTGGAGAAATTATTGACGATAAAGGACGGGTATTGGGCGTACATGCCGGAATCTTGAATTATACGGTTGGACAGAAACGGGGGATTCCCGACCGGACCGGAGTTCCTATGTATGTCCGGGAGATCGATGTGGAGAGGAACAGTATTATTGTTGCTCCCAAATCCGGGTTATATACTTCTGTACTGACAGTCGGGCAGGTGGAGGCAGTGTACTTTGGGGATTTGTTGGCTGACGGGGTAGAAATCAAAATCCGGGGGTTGGGATTAAATCCGAGGGGAAATATCCGGGCTGAACGTTTGAGTCCTGACCGCTTGAAAGTGGTCTTAAGTGAGCCTGCCTGGGCCGTTGCTCCGGGACAACCTGTTGCTTTTTACCACGAAGATATTTTATTGGGTGGAGGAATTGCTGAAAAAGATGAAAGGCTGTAAGTCAAAATATTATTTCTAAACCGGGGCGTATGGGAAAATTGAAGCGGAAAAAAATCTAAGAAATATGTACAGGAATATTGCAGATTCCAGGAAATTTGCTTTCCTTTGCAGCGTCAAATACGGGTGTAGCTCAGTTGGTAGAGCACTGGTCTCCAAAACCAGGTGTCGGGAGTTCGAGCCTCTCCACCCGTGCACCGAAACGCTATCTGAAAAGATAGCATTTTTTAGTGCTGTTCTCCCTCTTTCCGGTTTAGCTGTTATTCGAAGGGACTTCCACATACGCCTGTTGGTGCTGATCTACAAAAAGCTTGTTACGCTCCGGGTGTTGTTTGCGCTGAGACTCGTAATTGGCAAACAGCAAAAGTACAAGAATGTATATGGCTATGTGAAGCCAATGCCTGATTTTTTGGAAGTTAGGTTTTGTTTTCATCCGAATCGTGTTTTATTATATAGATGCATCCTGTTTTATTACGTTGCGTCAAGATCGACATTTTTTTCATAAAAGATTTCATTCCTCGTAAAATTAAAGAAATATTAACTAAAAAGATAGTTTATTCCAGCTGACTTTGGTTTCATGTTATCAAGGAAATAGGTATTTATTGTACTTTTGTAACCGCTGTAACTAAAAAATAGTAGGTTTAATTTTTTTTCTTTCTATTCCGATTCCGGGCTTTATACCGTCAGACCGGTTCGCCTGGAACGGTCCGTTAAGGCTTTCCTTCACTGACCGGCGGAACTCCTCACTACGTTCGTCAGA